>WNFC01015463.1_pt1 | contig 11254 bp, 8 predicted proteins | sample 5400541 | NCBI WGS metagenome assembly WNFC01 (sample SAMN13153342, study PRJNA577476) | soil metagenome | isolation source: 120 cm saprolite under Douglas fir tree site 2 hole 2 replicate 1 | place: USA:California | collected 2015-04-18
CACCACTCGGAAATTTCAGCAGAATGTGGGCCTGCTTTTCTACCGATGCCGACGTTCCTACCGAGAAGTTTGACGCGAAACTCACGCTTACCGGCGACGCGCCAATCGACTTTGTCGAACCACAGGTCGTTACTGGACTGACTGCTCTTTCGGCCGAGCCGATTTCGGACGTTTTTCCAAAAAAAGAAAAAGCCGTCGGCGTTCGTCCAATCGATAAAGATCTGAACATCGGGTTCTCGCTTGTCAGTTCGGTCAAAGACCAGCAGCAGCCCGATAAGACCTTCTTGCGAAAGAGAAATACCGTCGGCACTTTGGATCTCCGACTCGGATTCTTGCGCGACGTCAAGAGTCTGACTGTCAAGAAGCCGCCCTTCATGTTGTCGGAGTGTGGTCCACTTACCGAATACACGGCGGCAACCGCATCAACTCCGGGATCGATAAAGATCAACAATCACACTAATTCGATTGCTTCAGGGATCGTGCTAGGGGGCGACGTCATTCCGAAAGGTGGCGATGCCTGCCTTTACTTTAGGTACGCTGATTTAAATGGGGCGATTACAGATCACAATGTCAACCCACGCGGCGCGAATGATCCTGTCGTGAAGCCTTATCTCGCACCGTACAAGCCTGCGCCGGTGACTGCTGGCACGTACAGCATCTTTACGCCTTTCTACATCGATGCGAAGGTGTCAACTGGAAAAATCAACAGCGACACTTCGTCACTTAATCGTGTGGTTTTGGGTACACAGGAAGAATTGCGTTACTACCAAAACAACCATGAGTTCCCGACCTATTACCGATTCGTTTTTCAGGGGAAGCACGCGTCGGATCGTGATTTCAAACAGCGGGAATTTGACGCGACATTCGAATTTCACCCGGTCTTCGCCCCTCTGAATCATCCTTTCGATCTTACGAATGTCCACACAGAGACGCGGCGTTTGTGTCCAACCTGTAAGCCGCCCTACAAGTTACTGCCGATTCGTTATGGCTTCGAGTTCGTGCCGGTAGTTGGCGCCGAGATTGGAAGAACCTACTATCGGCATCGGCCCGCGGAAGCGATCAAGCCGTCCGATACGGTGCGGCGTCTCTACTTCGGATTCGACGGAACCATCAGTCCCACGCCGAAAATTTCTTTGACGGCGTCTGAAGTGTTCTATGTCAGAGGCGAATCAAAAACGGACCGATACCATAATTACTTTCTCGGCGAGTTTGCCTACAGCCTCGGACGCTTTTCGTCGGCGAGAGGCGCGAACAGTCTCTTCTTTTCATGGGAGCGCGGAGGACAACCGCCTTTCGATGACCCCGACGTCAACGTGTTCAAAATCGGATATCGCATAACCGCGACGACGATTTTCAGCCGCTAAGATAAGGGAGCCCAGGGATGCGGCGTGTGTTCTAGCCAATCTCGAAGTGTAGTAGAATTCAGACAGCCGTTGTGTTGAAACTAGGCCTCATGAGTTGGAAACTGATCAAGGCGATTCAAGAAGGAACCGATCTGCGATTGATTCTACCTTTTGGCCTGAATCTAAAACTAGGAGATGTAATAAGCGTTGGTAACGATGGCAATTTCACGCTACATAATCCTTCTCAACAACTTCGGGCCGCAATTGCCATTCGGCCGCGCGGTCGAGGATGTCTTGCTTGTTAATCATGTGTGCCTAAATCGACGTTGCTCCAAACACCCCATCGCTTCACGAGTTTGCCACGAGCCTTAACCAAAGGATCGAGTTTGATGTTTCCGGCAGTCAGCTTGCGAGACGTCTCGTTGATAATTGACTCTTCTTTCGGCCACAACATTTCAGTCAGATAGCCTAGCCGCTTCCACACCGCGCCGCTGTCTGCTTCGCGGGCCTCATTCAGTAACTTCGTGAAGTCCCGTTCGGGATGATTTGCATACTCCTTCATCATCAGGATCAAATGTCCGACGCCGCCACTCAGAGCTGGATTGCGCATACAATCGACAAGCATTCGCTCGCGACTTGAGACCTTAACCTTCACTGAGTCGCGCCACACACTCGTGTCTATTCGGACTCTTGAGGCAGGCACGCGAAACAGACGGTACTCCTGACCGAGCAATTCGATTGACTTGGATCGAATGGCTGCGGCTGTTACTACAAGCGTTGGTCGAAAGATTTGCTCAGTAAGTTCCCAATATTCAGCCGCGCTCCAGCCGCCGATATAGCACGGGCTGAAAACTTCCTGCGCTAGTATCCACGGATCAGCGGCAGTAGCGGCCTTTCCTGGCTCGGCTTCGAGCGGCACGATTAGATAAACACCGCGCCGAACGCGGCGTAACCAACCACGCTCTGCCAATGAACTTAACTTCGCAGCCGCTCTCTTGGCATCCAGAGCCAACGCCTTCGAGGCATTGGCCGAGGTGATAACCCCAGATTTGCTGGCTCGCGCTAGTTTGGCAATTTGAATTCGGTCACTTCCGCGCATTTGTATCTTAAAGCTCACAGGTACAATCTTTATGCAGATAACCCCGGTCACTAGGGATAACTACGCACACAATATACCTAGAGACTATGAAGCGCGACAACCCCTAACCCCAAAATAGTCTTGACTCGGGGAGGCAGAAGGAGTATGAAGTGTCCTTGTGCGTCCTTGTTTTTCGCTGATGAGGATGCTACGGGGTCTCGGGCGCACCAGGTAGCCGCCTTGAGTGCGTTGAAATTGGATGCGGTGTTAACCGCAAGGAGTTATCAAGATGCAAGTAGAAACATCGAAGTGCCCATGGTGCGGTAACACCATTCCGCAAGCAAAGTTCGTCGAGATCGAGGGACGCATTCGCACAGAAGAGAAGCGAAAGCTAGCGCAGGCCGAGGCCAGTTTCAAGAAGCAATACGAGGAACAGGCAAGGCTCCAGATCGAGCGCGAAACGATGCTGAGCAATGGGCAAAAGCACAAACCTCAAAGCTTCAGGCCGAAAGAGATAACGCACTCGAAAAAGCGAAGGCTTCGGCGGCCAAGGAAGCTGCTCTGAAAAAGAAAATGGCGGATGATGCGGAACGTGCGGTTAAGAAAGCGGTCGACGCCGAACGGAAGGCTGCCGCCGAGCGAGCACAAGAGCAAACTCGAAAATTGCAGACCGAGCGCGACGGGGCTGTGAAAAAAGCACAAGCACTGGAAGAACAGCAACTGACCCTAAAGAAACAGTTGGCTGCCCAAGCGGACAAAAAACTTCAAGAAGAATTGGCTAAGGAGCGCCAAATTCTTGAACGTGACCGCGAACAGCGTGAGAAGAAACTGAAAGCTGAATTCACCCGCGAGCATGAAAAGACGAAGAGCAAAGTCGCGGCGCTTGAGCGACAACTTCAGAAGAAAACACCAAACGAATTAGGCGACGGCGCCGAGATCGACCTTTTCGAAGAACTCCGATCGCTTTTCAAGGCCGATCACTTTTCGCGCGTGCCAAAAGGTGAACAAGGAGCAGACATACATCACGAGGTTTATCACAAGGGACAATCGTGCGGCAAAATCGTCTACGATTCAAAGAATCGTCAGAACTGGCAAGCCGCATACGCTTCTAAGTTGCGTGCGGATCAAACGGCCGCCGGGGCTGCCCACGCGATTCTGTCAACCAACTGCTTCCCAACAGGGAAAAAAGAACTGTGTTTCGTCAATGATGTGATCGCCGTGAGTCCAGCTCGCGTCGTCCATATTGTCCAGCTTCTGAGAAACTCAATGGTCCGCATGCACATCCTGAATCTCAGTCTGCAAGAGCGCTCAGGAAAAATGGCGGAACTCTACAAGCTCATTTCGTCCGAAGCTTTTAATCAGAGCTTCAGAGAAGCAGACAAACTCACCCAGGACATTCTCGATCTTGATGTGAAAGAGGTGAAAGCGCATGAGGATGTTTGGAAGAAGCGAGGCTTGTTTACAAAACGGCTCAAGAACGTACTGACTGAGATGCAGACTGAGATCAGCGCAATCGTCGAGCGATCGGATACCAATGGAAGCAAGAGACCAGCAGGCGTGGTAGCCGAATTCCGACCGTCGACGAGCAACCTGCCGAGGAACTAAAATGTCACTCGAATTGGTTCCAAGCGATGCGGCCCATCCGATATTACAAGAGCGGAGACTGGGCCGCACCATTCTCAAAACCTATAGGACAACGGTCGATATCGATTCCCTTGTACCGAACGAGAAACAACCTAGACTCGGACCCAAGAAGGACGAGGAGTTGCAAAGGCAAATCGAAGCCAACGAGGGCATATTCGAGCCTTTGCTAGTTGAGCCTCATCCAGACTTGCCGGGCAAGTTTCGGATCATTGACGGCGACCGACGATGGACAAACTCAAGAGTCTTAGTCGACGACTATAAGAAGAACCAGTTTCGTCAGATTCCGGTTGAAGTCACAGATCGTCCACTAACAGACGAGGAGAGGCTCCGCGTCTGGATATACATCCATCGGCAAAGGAAAGAGTGGGATGCTAAAGAGAAGGAGATGGTCGCATACAGCTTGGTCAATATTGTTGGCAGAGCCAGCTCTGCCAACATATTGGGCATAACCGTGCGCGAGCTCGATAAGCTCGTCGAGATCTACGAACTCTCAGAGAAGCTTACTAATATTGCTGAGCCCGGCGCATCCATTACCTGGGCAAGAGAAATCAAAAACTTAAACAAGAATCTTTTGACGCCAACGGTGCTTGACACCGTCATCCGAAGAGTTAATGAGAAGGAGATTACTAACTCGAAAGATATTCGCAAGCTCCGTCAGATTCTGAAAGATCCGATCGCGCGCCATCAATTCTTGGCTAAGGAAGGGAGTATAGATGCTTCCTTCAAGAAACTAAGTCCGGCACCGAAGAAGAGGGCACATGGCCTGCTGGGGGAAATCGAAGAGCTGAATCAAGCTTTGCAACGTCACCCTTGGACCTCACTCGCCCAGTTGAAAAATGATCCTCAGGCGATAAAGAGAATCGAAGAAACTGAAAAGCTTTTGAAAGAATTAAAGAAGGCGTTAACCAAATGACCCAAGCAATGATCGCGAAGACCTTCATCGATGCAACGGATCTTAATCAATGGGCCACACGAATAGAAACCCAAGGATTGCTTCCGCGTTTACTCCGACGACTAATCTTCAGAACTATTGTGGATATTGAGCAGATTGATTTCCGCTCTGAAGAAAGCGTTCAACTCAGCGGTTGGGACGGCTCTCTCAAGGTTGCAAAGGGCAACGCATTCGTTCCATCTGGAGATTCGCTATGGGAGATCAGTACCAACGCCAACATAAAAGGAAAAGCAGACGACGACTACGAGAAGCGAACCTCAGACCCATTAGGTGTAAACCGGCTGATTCGGTCTTCATATTTGTAACGCCGAGGCGCTGGCCCGGAAAGAAGGACTGGATTAAAGGTCGTCAAGCCGAAGGCGTCTGGCGCGAAGTTCGGGCGCTCGACGCCGATGACCTTGCCGCATGGCTCGAACTCGCACCAGGCGTACACATCTGGCTTTCAACTATTCTTGGCAAACACCCGCCGGGCGTTACCGACATTTCGACCTATTGGCACGGGTGGTCGGAAGCAACAAACCCACCCATGAGCGCAGCTTTGGCAATCTCAGGCCGTAAGACGGAGGCCCATCGTGTCCGCAAGTGGTGGTCTGAAGACCCCTCGATTCTAGGTTTGCAGGCAGACTCGCGGGAAGAGGCGTTGGCGTTCTATGCCGCCACGCTTTACGAATTGCCCACTGAAGAGAGAGAACGCTGTCTAGCGGGCAGCATAGTCATTGACGACTTGGCTTCATGGCAACAGTTGGTCGCGTCAGGCGAGCCTCTCCTGCTCGCGCGAATGTTTGAGAATCGCGACACCGTCGCAAGCGCTGTTCGACAGGGACATCATGTTCTCGTACCACTTGGCAAAGACGACAGTATTTCGTCTCAAACTGTCACCCTTCCGCGGCTTCACCGAGATTGCGCCAAGGAAGCGTTGATCCAGATGGGGATTGACGATGAGAGGAGCGATGATCTGGCGACCCTGGCCCGTCGCAGCATGATGGCCCTTCGGAGAAAACTGGCCATTTCACCGGAAGTTCAGCGACCAGCTTGGGCAAAGCCATCCGAAGCCAGAGCCCTACTGCCTCTCATGCTTGCCGGAGGTTGGAACGACCAGCTAGCTGGCGACAGAGATGTAATTGAACAGCTAGCACGCACAACCTACGAACAAGTAAATAGTGCGCTCGCGCGTTGGGTCAATGAAGCGGATCCTCCGGTGCGACGTGTAGGCGATACGTGGCTTTTGGTTTCGCGAGAAGACTCTTGGAGTTTACTTGCTAGGTTTTTGACGCGCGACGACCTTGAGAATTTTGAAAAAGTCGTGGTCCAAGTTCTCGGCGAAATCGACCCAAGTTTCGACTTGCCAGCTGATCAGCGGTATCTGGCTGGAGTAGTAGGAAAGTCCCTGCCCTACTCGGGTCTCTTGCGGGAAGGTTTGGCCGAAACCGTCGCCGTGATGGGCGCGCGTAGCGACTCGACTCTGTTTGCTGATTCAGCATCCGGTCAGGAACGTGCGAACCGAATTGTCAGAAGGTTACTCGATAAAGCTAACAACGAATGGCGTGTTTGGGCGTCAATGTCGTATTACCTGCCACTACTCGCAGAAGCTGCGCCTGAGGTGTTCCTTGATTCGACTGAAAAGGGATTAGCCGGCGACGACCCCGTATTAGTCAACCTCTTTGCCGAAGGAAAGAATTCGCTATTCAGCAGTTCCCCTCATACGGGACTTCTCTGGGCGCTCGAAAGATTGGCGTGGCATTCTCACTATCTCGGCCACGCTACGTTGTTACTAGCTAAACTCGCAAGGCTTGATCCGGGCGGCAGACTTGGTAATCGCCCTGACAAAAGCTTACGCCAGATCTTCGTTTGTTGGCACCCGCAAACCTCCGCCGACTTCGAGAAGCGACTGAGGGTGCTTGACGCGATTCGAAGCCGCGAGACGCAGGTTGCGTGGCAATTACTTTGTTCTCTTTTACCTGAATTACATGCCGTGGCGACGCCGACAGCTAAACCAGCTTGGCGCGAATGGATCACCGATCAACGGCCTCAAGTTACCTATGCCGAGTTGTTTGCCGCAGAGCGTGAGATCGTGTCGCGACTGCTGCACGATGTCGGGACTAACGGACAAAACTGGGCAGACCTTATTAACAGAATCGGCACCTTACAGAAAGCGCAGCATGATGCGGTTATTGAAGGGCTCTTAAGCCTGAACGTCGAGAGCTTTACTGGTAAGGACATTCAACTAATTCGGAATACGCTCCGTGACGTAATTTCCAGACATCGCCAGTTTCCAGATGCTGATTGGGCGTTACCAAGCGAACAGGTTGATCAACTTCACGGCGCGTACGACCAACTTGAACCTCAAGATCTGATCTCAAGACATTTATGGATATTTTCATCGAATCCGCAGTTACTGCACCCGCGCCGATCAGACTGGCAAGAATGGAACATCGAACTTGAGACATTGATGCTCAATGCTGCTACCGCGATCAACGCCGAAGGCGGATTGCCTATGTTGCTTAAACTGGCCGGCTCTGTCGAACAACCGGGCTCAATCGGATTCGTGTTGGGAAAGAATGATCTCTTAATCAATGAAGAGCAACGGATATTGGACGAAGAGCTTGACGGTGACGACAACCCTCAGAAAGTTTTCGCGTGCGGTTTCATTGCAGGAAGAGTTAACGCGAAAGGCTGGACCTGGATTGAATCCAAACTCTCCAGCACGACTATAAAGGGGTGGTCACCGGAGCATTGTGCAGTTTTCTTCGCCTGCTTACCATTCGAAAGCCGCACTTGGGATCTAGTTGATGGAACAGATGAGGCCACACAGAGTAGTTACTGGTCGCGAGTCGGTGTTTACATGCTAGCAAGCAATGCAGACTTCGAACGCGCGGCTATTAATCTTACGAAGCACGGCCGCGCCGATGCGGCGGTGGACCTTATCGCTCTTCGAACGCACAACAAGGAATGCAAAATTTCGATTTCAACCGCCGTCGAGGCACTCGAACAATTGGCGCGCCTTGACCGCATAGTAAACTGGGGGGCGATTCAGTTTGATTTAGTCCAAGTCATGAAGCTTGTGGAAACCTCCGGCGAAATTGAACCGTCGCGAATGGCTGCCTTAGAATGGGCATTCTTGCCAATACTTGAGAACTACGGCAACCCTAATACTCTTCATCGCGAACTCGGCGACAATCCCGACTTCTTTGTTGAAATCGCTACGTTAGTATTCCCGCCCAAGAACGGGGAGAAACGTAATGTGTCAGAGCAAGACCGCACACGTGGTGAACTCGGTTACAGATTGCTCAAGTCATGGCACGGCTGTCCTGGGTGCCACAACGGCTCTATCGATGTCGAAGTCACACGCGAATGGGTTAACTGCGTACGTAGCGCGATGCATAAGTTAGGCCTTGCCAAGATCGGTGACGAGCTTATCGGCGAAGTGCTTACTTTCGCTCCAAGCGATCCCGACGGCGCGTGGCCGCATAATGTAATTCGCGAGATGATTGAAGAGCTTGCCAGCAACGACATAGAAAGAGGCATTGAGGTCGCCATCTACAATAAGCGAGGCGTTGTTACCAAGTCCCTCACTGAAGGTGGCACCCAGGAACGAGAACTGGCGAAAACGTATGCAGACTACGCTCACCAGGTAAGCGATAGGTGGCCGCGCACGGCATCCGTTCTCCGAAGCATCTCCGAAACCTACAACCACGAGGCGCGCCGCGAAGATGTGAATGCGGAATTGATTGAAGACCTTTGGCGTTGACGGCTAGTGTCTCGATCACTCAGCCGCATTCGACCTAAGGAGACTCGCGAGCGGAAGTGGACGGTCATCCGATAACGGCGCATTATGTCCTGGTCAGACAGACGTCGCGCCACCTGAGAAGCGGGTGTCACGCCGCCTGCACCGGCACATAATGAACGTTATCGTACGCCCGGCGATTGTAGATTTTTCGTGGCCTCGTTAGCGCCCACTTTCGCTGCCCAGTCGACGCCAGCCTTCATCCGTCCATAAGGAATCAAAGTCACGCAGTCGGTCGTTGTGCTGCCTAGCAATTGGTGAACCATGCTCGGATACGGCGAGGGTTACTGTCGGCGAAAACGAAATAAAGTTGGTCAATAAAGTGGGCAGACAAGATAGAGATGGAGAATCGATTTTGATATCGCCCTAAGTTCTTTGTTATCAGTAGCCTTGTCATAAAGAAAATAAATAAATAAAACTGGGCAAACTGGGATTTCGCGGAAGTATCCTGCGCTCAGGTATTTGCAGACTTATTTTGCACGACATTTTGTACCATCATGATCCGTAAAATAAAGTTGCCGATTTCCCCTTAGCCGACAAAATTCACACCGCTTTATTCGCAGCAGAGCGTCTTTCGCAGGCGTGATCGAAGCTAACCCGGTTTGTTTTGGTTTGCGATTTCCGCTGATCGATGAGAAATGATAGTCCGACGATTTGACGATTCCGGGCCTACTTCAATTTACACACAGGTTGGGTGTAGGTGCCTTACACACAGGTGGTCCCACAGAGTGAAGATTTCGCCCTCACATTTCTGAGTATTTGCCTGCTTTTGCGCGCAATTTTCCGATTTCCTTCAACGCGTTAGTTCTGGCACATACCTTGTAATGGTCGAGCCTTACCATGATCGACCAAAACTTGGACCTAAAAGAGAAGCTAACCCGCGTGCTCGATCGCGCGACTCAGGATGTGATCGGACTACTTCTAACGCAGCGAGAGATCGAGAAACCTTCAGTAGAGCCCTTACAGGAATGGATGACCGCCAGTCAGCTCGCACGCTATTGGCAGCTCGTCAATGCGAATGGAGAACCCACTACTGCCGGAATAATGAAGTGGGCCAGGCGCTGCGAGAATGAACATCCGTTGCCGCACTCTTACATGGGCGACCTCTTAAGATTCCATCGAGACGAGGTTGACGTTTGGGCTAGGGAAGAAGCTGAAAGACGCCGAACTCAAAACGAGAAGAGAAGGCTCCGAATAGCTTGAGACGTACGCGTTGGATCACGCGCAAGATGGGCGTGTCACTCGCGCAGGTCGCGTGACGAAAATAATCGCGTGACACAAAACCTCTCTGGATTTAGAATCGAGCGACTTTGACGGCTGTGATTCCTTTTCCAGAAGGGAGAACAGTCGAATGGCAGTTTACAGACGATACAAAGGAAGGAGGCTCAAGCGCTCGGACCGCGATTGGGACAAAGGGGCCTGGTGGATCGAATTTAGTCTGCAAGGTCAGTACATCCACCAATCGATTCCCGGCGCGCGCACTCTGGCCCAGGCTCAACGAGCCGAGAACCAAATCCGAGAAGGAATCTATGAACGGAGGTACACTCCGGGCAAGAAACTCTTCTCTGAATTTGTCGATGAAACTTTCTTGCCATGGTCGAGGGCGAACAAACGCAGTCACCGCGAGGATGAACAGCGCTCGGTTACGCTCAAAGATTTCTTTGGTGAGAAGCATCTGCGGGACATCAAGCCAATGATGATTGAGACATTCAAACGAGAGCGGCTGGCAACGCCAACCAAGCACGACAAGGAGGAACGGCCCAGGCCGAGGACTCCGGCGAGCGTCAATCGCGATCTTGCTTGTCTTTCGAAAATCCTCTCAATGGCTTTTGACAATGAACTAATCGACTCGAATCCGATGAGGCGGGTGCGCCTGCTGAAGGAGAGCCCGAGCCGAGAGAGGTTCATTAGCGCAGAGGAAGAGAAGAAACTGTTCGCGCAACTCACTGGTAGACGGGATCACATTCGCTCCGTAGTAACCATCGCTCTTAACACGGACATGCGGCGCGGTGAAATTCTCGGTTTGCAGTGGGAACACGTGAACTTTCTCGCTCGAACAGTTTTCATCGCCAAGAGCAAGACTGGTAGGACTCGAACTATCCCAATGAACGACATCGTCTTCAAGGAATTGACGACACTCAAGCAGGACGCAGGACCGCAAGACTTTGTGTTCAGCAATTCCCGCACGGGTGTGAACATCGATTCCATCAAGACAGGTTGGCGGAATGCTTGCGAAGAAGCGGGGTTAGTGAATCTCAGATTTCACGATACTCGTCATACCTTCGCGACGCGTCTGCGAGCCAATGGCGTTCACGAATGGGACATCAGAGACTTGCTCGGTCACGCGTCAGTAAGGATGACCAGTGTTTACACTCATCAGACGCCGGCGAATCTGTGTAATGCGGTTAATACGCTTGCACGGAGTAAGTCGGTTAAGGTGGTGAGATTCAAAC
>WNFC01009428.1_pt1 | contig 11253 bp, 13 predicted proteins | sample 5400541 | NCBI WGS metagenome assembly WNFC01 (sample SAMN13153342, study PRJNA577476) | soil metagenome | isolation source: 120 cm saprolite under Douglas fir tree site 2 hole 2 replicate 1 | place: USA:California | collected 2015-04-18
GCGTTAGGCGGCGCGCACATATTCGTTGATCAGGCCGTTGAGGACGGGTTTTCGGCGGATCTGCCGCGGGTCGATGTCGGTCACGGTCGCGGGGCGAGCGTCACGTTCGTCAGCGGGGACGCGCTGGGCGATGCCCTGGTGCGGCCGCGCCATGTTGTAGTGCGCCTGGTAGTCGGTCAGGACGGCACGCACGTGTGCCTCGCCGAGAATCAGCACGCGATCCAGGATTTCGCGGCGCAGGGTGCCGACCAGGCGCTCGCAGATCGCGTTCATCCGCGGAGCCTGGACAGCGCTGCGCAGGATCCGCGCGCCGGTAGCCTCGAAGACGGCGTCGAACGAGGTGGTGAAGTTCGAGCCGCGATCGTGGATCAGGAATCTCATGGCCTCGAACCGCTCATCGTGGGTGAGGGCCAGGTTGCGGGCCTGCTGCACGGTCCACTCCCCAGTGGGATGGGAAGTGACGCCGCCGAAGTGCATCCGGCGGGTGCCATGCTCGATGAAGACCAGTACGTACAGTCTTCTCAGTAGCACCGTGTCCACGTGCAGGAAGTCGACCGCGAGGATCCCGGCGGCCTGGGCGTGCAGGAACTGCCGCCAGGTCGGGCCTGACCGGCGCGGCGCCGGATCGATGCCCGCGGCCCGCAGGATCTCATAGACGGTCGACGGCGCTACGGCGAGGCCGAGCTTCGTGAGCTCGCCGTGGATCCGGCGGTATCCCCACAGCGGGTTCTCCTTCGCCAGCCGAACGACAAGGCGGGTGATGCTCCGGGCTGTCGGCGGACGACCGGGCTTGCGCCGCTTGCTCGTGTCGTACTTCTTCGCGGCCAGTCTGCGGTGCCAGGCCAGCAGCGTCGCTGGCGTCACGGGGAAGATCTCTGGCCAGCGCCTCCGGGGGAGGAGCCGCGCCAGCGCGGCGAACCATACCCGGTCAGCCGGGTGGTACCGGACCCGGCTGACGTGGCGGCGGAGCACCGCGTTCTCGTGCCGGAGCACCAGCAGCTCAGCAGTCTTTGCCCGGTCGTCGCGGAACACCAGCGAAGCCGCACCGAGGACCCGGCACGTCAGCAAGTAGACGATCTTGAGCAGCACCCGGCCAGCCAACCATCACGGCGACCGACCTGCTGGCGATCGGGCAGGTCAACCCCTCGGTCGAGTATTCGAGCGGCACAACATGATCGTGGTTCTCCCCCCGTAACGGTGACCATTCCCCCTGGTCACCCAGTTCCCTTTAATCACTCCTTACACACCTAGAGAGGCTCTGTCGCCCTTTCGGTGGTAGCGGGTTGTGCTAATGTGTCACGATCGGTCATGATTGACGTGACGGAGCTTGTGAGGACTGTGTTTTCGTTGTCTGCCCTGGTCATCGATGATGTCGAGGACGCGGGTGACGTGATCTGCGTGCGGGCGAGGACCCGGGACGGGGCGGTGGCCTGCCCGGGATGCGGCGCCGAAACGGCCCGCGTGCACGAGTACCACGAGCGGACGGCGGCCGACGTTCCCGTCGACGGCCGCCGGGTCCTGGTCCGGGTGCGGGTCCGCCGGATGCCCGGCGCTGGACTGCAAGGTGCAGACCTTCCGCGAGCAGGTCCCGGGCATCCTGGACCGTTACCAGCGGCGCATCTCGCGGCTGACGGCCCAGGTCAGCACGGTGGCACGCGAATTAGCGGGCCGGGCCCCGGCGCGGCTGCTGCCGGCACTGGGCATCTTGGTCTCCCGGCATACCGCGCTGCGGGTCCTCCTCAAGATCCCCCTGCCCGGGATGACGGTGCCGCGGGTACCCGGGACGACTTCGCGCTGCGCCGCGGCCTGGTTTACGCGACCGTGCTCATCGACGCCGGGACCGGCCGGCGCGTCGACGTCATCCCCGGCCGCACCGCCGCCGCCGCCGGGAAGTGGCTGCGGGATCATCCCGGGGCCGAGATCGTGTGCCGCGACGGGTCAGGTGCTTACGGCGAGGCCGTCCGCCAGGCGCTGCCATCGGCGGTCCAGGCCGGCGACCGCTGGCACCTGTGGCACGGCCTCGGCGAAGCCGTCCGGAAGGAGGTCGCGGCGCACTCCGCCTGCTGGGCGAAGGGCATCCCGCTGCAGGAGGGCAAGCGGGCCGCCACCACCCTGGAGCGCTGGCAGCAGGTCCGTGACCTGCGCGCCCGGAACGCCGGCCTGCTCGACTGCGCCCGCCGCCTGGGCCTGTCCCTGAACACCGTCAAGCGCTACGACCGGGCCAGCGAGCCGGAACGGCTGCAGCGCGTCCCGAAGTACCGGCCCACCCTCGCCGGCCCCTACCGTGACTACCTCCGCAAGCGCCGGGCCGAAGAACCCGGCATCCCGGTCCAGCACCTGCTGCGCGAGATCCGCGAACGCGGCTACCAGGGCAGCTCCAACCTCCTCGTCCGCTACATCAACCAGGGCCGCCTGGACAGCGACCGCCCGCACCTGTCACCCCGCCGGGCCACCCGGATCCTGCTCACCAGGCCGGACCGCCTCACCCCCGGCCAGCAAGAGACGCTCGCCGGCCTCGAAGGCGCCTGCCCGGAGATGACCGCCCTGGCCAGGCTGATCCGCTCCTTCGCCACCCTGCTAGCTCCCGACCCGGGCAACGACGCCAGGCTCAGGCAGTGGATCACCGGCGCACGCGACGCGGACCTGCCCAGCGTGCACTCATTCACCCGCGGCCTCGACCTGGACATCCAGGCCGCCACCGCCGCTGTCACCCTCCCGCACCACAACGGCCGCACCGAAGGCGTCAACACCAAAACCAAGATGATCAAAAGGCAGATGTACGGCCGCGCCGGCTTCGCCCTTCTCCGCCACCGGATTCTCCTCGGATGACGCTACTCACCGTCACCACCGAAAGTGCGACAGAGCCCCTAGAGAGATACCCCCTCACAAGTTCCTGACTGGTCCCGGGCCTGGGTTGCCGGTTACTGCTGGTACTCGGCGAGGTGGGTGATGGCGGCGGTGTCGAAGGCAGCGGTGGGGTTCCCGGCGTAGTCCCCGGTGCGCAGGACTGCGTCGGTGTAGGTCTCGGTGGCGGGGTCGTAGATGGCGAAGCCCCAGTCGTCGTCGCCGAGGTACTCGATGCGGCATAGCGGGATCTGCTCGTCGTCATCGTTGCCTTCGCCGGCCCAGGCGGTGAGGTAGCCGTAGGAGCCGCGCCAGCGGATGGTGACTTCCTGCAGGCCGGGGAAGGCCGTGGAGGCGTGGTGGTCGACGGTTCCCTCGATCAGGTTCTTGAGCTGCTTGGGCGGTACTGGCATGGCACCAGTGTCGCCTGCCTGCGGTGATGCAGGGCCGGGTCGCGCACACGCCGGCGGTGCGGATATCCGTCATTCTGCGCCGATACGGGTGCATTCTTCCGTGATCATCGTGATACGGAAGGATACTTGTGATGGCAGGACGTGCCCGTGCCGTGCCGGTCCAGGTGACGGTCAAGGGCCGCCGCAAGCTGGTGCGGATCGTGCGGGCCGGGACCAGCCCGCAGCGGCTGGTGCTGCGCGCGAAGATCGTGCTGGCCGCGGCGGACGGCCAGGCGAACGCGCAGATTGCCCGTGACCTGGGCTGCAGCGTGGCGGTCGTGCGGACCTGGCGGGGCCGGTTCACTGTCCGCGGGATACCGGGCCTGTTCGATAAGCGCCGGTCCGGGCGGCCGGAGACCTACGGCCCCAGCGACCGGCTCGCGGTCCTGGCGGTCGCGACATCGGTCCCGCCGGACGGCGAGTCGCAGTGGTCGCACGCCATGATCGCCGAGCGCCTGCGCGAGCGGGGCCTGCCGATCTCAGCGGCGACCGCGGGGCGGGTGCTGGCCGAGGCGAAGGTCCGCCCGCACAAGGTCCGCGGCTGGCTGCGCCGCGCTGATGACCCCGGGTTCTGGGTCCGCGCCGGGCAGGTCTGCCGCCTCTACCTGAACCCGCCGCCCGGCACCGTCCTGATCAGCCTGGATGAGAAGACCGCCATGCAGGCACGATCCCGCAAGCACCCGGGCATCCCCCTCCAGCCGGGCCGGGACGCCCGCCGCGAGTTCGAGTACGTCCGCCACGGCACCGTCTCGGTCATTGCCGCGATGAACGTGACCACCGGCGAGGTCATCGCCGAGCGGATCGCCCGCAACGATTCCGCCACCTTCATCTCGTTCCTGTCCCTGCTGGACCAGTCGGTCCCGCCGGGCCTGGACATCCACCTGATCATGGACAACGGCTCCAGCCACACCTCCCGCGCCACCCGCGCCTGGCTCGCCGCCCATCCCAGGATCACCGTCACCTACACCCCCAAGCACGCGTCCTGGCTGAACATGATCGAGCAGTGGTTCGGCTACCTGACCAGGAAGCTGCTGCGCCGCGGCGACTTCACCTCCCGCGAGGACCCCGGAACCCGGATCACCGCGTTCACCATCCGGCACAACAAGCGAGCCCGGCCGTACAAGTGGAGTTACGACGCCGGCGCCGAGCACGCCCGCTACCTCGAACGCCACCCCCAGCCCGAACCACAGACCGCCCTCCCCGAAGCCGCATGACAGCAACGCTCAGTCACCAAGACCCAGTCAGGAACTTGTGAGGGGCTGCACTAGGGAGCGAGAACAGTAAGCCCGGCTTCTGCGCATTCGTCGTCTTGCCCGGGCATCATTCCGCCGCTTACCGCCACCGCGCCGAGGACGGTGTCCCCCCGCAGGATGAGCGCCGCGCCGGCGCCCGCCAGGATGGGCACCTGCACGGCCCGATCCAGCTGGGCGAAGAAGCCAGGCCAGGCCTCCTGCATCTGGCGCAGTGCGGCGCCGTCGCGGCGGAAGAGGGCGACGCTGGCCGCTTTGGTCTCGGCGATCTGGGCTGAGAGCGGCGCTGCGCCGTTCATGCGGCCGAGGGCCTGCAGGTGTCCGCCTTCGTCGACGACCGCGACCGTGACCAGTGCAACTATCTTGGCGGCGCGCTCGTGTGCGCCGGTGATGACTGTCTGAGCCTCTTGGAGCGTTAGCGGCATTGCGATCCCTTGAGTTATATGGACAATCGTCCTTGCATGAACAAGCGTATCGTTAGAGACGGCCGCAGCGCAAGTACGCGAAGCTAGAATGATCGGGCGATGGACGACACCACCTCGGCAGGTCTCTCTGCTGGCCCTCGCCGCCCCAACGCGCGCGGGCAGGGGGAGCGGCTGCGGGAGGAGATCATTTCCGCCGCCGTGCAGATGCTCGGCGACCTAGCCGACGACGAGGCCTTGTCGCTGCGCGCGGTTGCACGTGCGGTGTCGATATCCCCCACCTCTGTTTACCTGTACTTTCCAGATCGTGACGCGCTCGTCGCGGCGACCATGCAACGCTGCCATGCGGAGATGCTCCAGGCTGCGGATGGGGCCGAGGCCGCACATCAGGACCCCGCTCTCGGCTTGCGCGCACGGATCCTGGCGCAGGCGGCCTGGGTGCAGGAGCATCCCGGCATCTACAAAGTGATGCATGAGAGCAAGGTCGGCATGCCTTTCAAGGAGGTCCTGTTCACGCGCACTACGGCTGCGGTGCAGCGCTGCATGGACGCTGGGGTTGCCTCGCCAGGGGACGCCGCCACCGTCGCACTCGATCTCCGGACGGCCGTCATCGGCATGCTGTCTCTGCGGATCAATGAGCCTGACCTGCCCTGGCCGCCCTTCCCCGAGCAAGCCGATCGATTCCTCTCCAAGCTCGCCGGACTCGCGCCGCTGGCAGGGGAGACGACAGTCTCGCAAGCAAAGTAGCCCCGCGCGGCCTGCGCCGCGGCGACTTCACCTCCCGCGAGGACCTCGAAACCCGGATCACCGCGTTCACCATCCGGCACGACAAGCGAGCCCGGCCGTACAAGTGGAGTTACGACGCCGACGCCGAGCACGCCCGCTACCTCGAACGCCACCCCCAGCCCGAACCACAGACCGCCCTCCCCGAAGCCGCATGACAGCAACGCTCAGTCACCAAGACCCAGTCAGGAACTTGTGAGGGGCTGCACTAGAACTTCAAACACTCCGGCCCAACGTGTCACAGCCCAGTGCCAGACCCGAAGCGAGTCAGACCCGTGAATGGGCACCTAACATGGCCCTTGACTAAGTTGGCCAGGTGCACTCAGGAACGGTGGAACCGTGATCCTGCCAAAGGACCGCGACCCCCGCTTCATCACCATCCGCCGCGGGGGGACGCTCACGGACTCCGACCACCGGCTCCTGGCTTTGTGGGCTGCCGCGTGCGCAGAGCACGTTCTGCACCTCTTCGAGTCGGTGCAGCCCTCGGACCCGCGGCCCCGTCTGGCGATCGAGCAGATTCGGGTATGGGCGCGAGGCGAAATCAGGATGTCTCAGTCCCGCGCGGCGGGTGGCCATGCCATGGCTGCGGCAAGAGAGTTGAGCGGAGCCGCTCGGCACGCCGCATATGCTGCCGGCCAGGCGGCGGTGGTGGCGCATGTCGCCGCACACGAGCTCGGTGCTGCGGCCTACGCGATCAAGGCCGCGCGTGCGGCGGCCCCCGGAGGCGAGGGTGAGAGCGTCGGCCGGATCGAGTGCCGTTGGCAGCGCGAACAGCTTCCGGATACGATTCGCGAACTTGTCCTGGAGGATCAGCGGTTGCGAAACGAGATCTGCTGGTCAGTGTTCGACTGTTGACGGGCGTGACGGCTACGCTCCCAACAATCCATCAGGCGCCGGGCACCTTCCCAACACGGTAGTGCAGACCGCATTGCCACCCTGCGGGATATACGCGGGATGACGGAGGCTCGCGGCTGGAAACTCGCCGCCTTTGCCCAGGTCGTGCGCAGTCCGCTGTACGCAGAAGTCATGATCTGTAAAACCGTCGGCTTAGCCTACGTTGGTTCGAACCCAACAACTGCCACCACACATAGTCCCAGGTCAGCCAAGGTAACGAAGATCATCTGGTGCGCGCAGGGGAACGGTCCGCGACACCGTCGACGCGGTTTGCTCCCAAGGCTCAGTGAGGCCGCCAGGATCACGGAGGGCCTCCTGATCTGCAGCAACGTCATCCGGTGCCGGTCAGGCCGGCCCAGCCCCTCCGGCCTGGTGCCGCATTTACGGCCATCCGCGGAACTGGCGCGGAACAGCATCTGGCCATGACCATCGCTGTCTGATTCATGCCTGAACCGCTCCGGCAGCCCGGGACGTGCGGATAGGACGCGCCCCAGGGATGCTGGTGTTCGTCACCGCGCAGACTCGCTCACATGCCTGTTGAGCGTGCGCTCTCACTCGGGTTATGCCGTGATCTGGAGAAGCCGGGCTGGGAACACGTCGAACGCACTGCGTGTTGTGTTTTTTGTGTTTCTTACGCATCATGAAGGCATGGACGTGACTGACCTGATCCGAACAGGGGAAGCTGCTCGGCTGCTCGGCTGCTCTCGCCAGCATGTCGTGGACCTGTGCGACGAGGGGAAGCTGCCGGTCGTGCGGCAAGGCGGATCACATCGGTACGTGCGCCGCTCTGACGTGCTGGCGCTAACCGGCAGATCACTGACGCGGGATCAGGAGCAGTCTCGCTGGCTACATGGAGCGATCGTCGGGCACCTTGTGACCGAGCCTGATCTCGTCCTTACGCGGGCGCGTGGGAACCTCGATCGCTTCAGCAAGGTCCATACAGGAACGATGGCGGAACACTGGTTGGACCTGTGGCGTCTCGCTCTGGACTCTGGGCTGGATCACGTTCTTACCGTCCTGGTGTCTGACAGTCCTCAGGCGACGGAGCTGCGCCAGAACAGCCCGTTCACTGGCATTCTGTCCGAGGACGAACGCAGGACGGTGCTGGATTCGTTCCGCGAGCACTGGCGCACGGAGCATGCCCTATGACACGTGAGCAGTTCGCGCATGTTCTGCGGGTCGTGTCACGGATAGCGGATGATCCTGACGTGCTGGTAATTGGCAGCCAGTCCATCCTGGGCAGCTACTCTGAGGATGAGCTGCCGCTCGAGGCGACGGGATCAATGGAAGTGGACACCACCTTCCTCTCTGACCCTGAGGACGCCAAGTCGGGTCTTGTCGATGCGATGATCGGCGAGCTCTCAAGTTTCCACAATGAGTTTGGCTACTACCCTCAGGGCGTCAGCATCGGCACAGGTATCTTCCGGCAGGCTGGAAGGATCGCCTCGTCATATACGAGACGCCGAGCACTGAGCCCGGCCGGGGGCTATGCCTGGAGCCGCACGACTGCGTCTTGGCCAAGCTCGTCAGATTCGACGAGAAGGATCAGGACTTCGCCGTCGCGCTCGTCAGGAAAGGTCTGATTGATCTTGACATTCTGGCCGATCGTGTGGGGACACTCCCCGTTCAACCTGCGGTCATCGATCGCATCCGGAACTGGATAGCCGCTATGAGGCCCAGGCAAGATCGCCTATAAGCTCGAGGAGGCCGCTCGCGCCAGGCTAGCCCCGCGCTTCTCCCTTCCGCCCCGCTGATGACTTGGCATTACGCCTTGTCCAGCGACCCGAGCGCACCGCATTCCATGCCGACCGTCTAGAGCAGGCCTGTCCAGACATCCGGTAGCCGCATATCGCGCGCCAGGTCCGGCATGATATGTCGTCCCCGCGGCAGCGTGCCGCATCGACGAGCACCTCGGCCAGCGTCAGCGGAGGCCTTACGCGGACCAGTCACACCGAACCGGTCCTGAGTGGTTCTGAGGTTGGCCCTAGGAGCTACGTCGATCTAGACATCACGCTGAGTGACGGGAAAGTTGGGGATAACGCGCCCTGAGCCGCCGATATGCGCGGCCACCGGTTCCGGGCCCACATCAGCTGAGGCGCACAGATCTGGATGATCACATTGCCCATTCCGTGCATGGCAGGCTTCACCGACGCCCAGTCGCGCCGATGTGGGTTTTATGGACTATGTCCACATGTCGCTAATCCGGCACAAGGTAATCTTCCCACTATTCCTATCCAGATTTCTGGCGCGATCCAGGAGAAACGACAAGCCGTGCTGAACGCCGCCTGCGCCGCGAACCCGCGGCGCTTCACCCGCCGGCCCAGGGCACCCGCCCTGCCCGGCACGGCATGGATCAACAAGCCAGTCACCGTGGAGCTCGGTGCTATGCGACCCGGTAGTTCTGCGGACTGGCTTGCCCTGCACCGGCACCTGGGGCTATGGGATCCGTGGTTCCTGGCATGGGGCGTGCTCGAGGCGGCGACGTGGCAGTTCGCTCGCAAGCCCCGGGCTGGCGACCAGGGCAGTCGGCGCCGGGCCCGGACGGGCCTGCCCAGCGGCGGCTGAGCCTGCCACCTGCCTGGCGCGTGCCGACAACTGCCGCGCCTGGTCGGGCGAGCGGGAGGGCGGCCGTGTCCCGGTCAGCCCGAATCAGGTTTGTCGCCGAGTTCGGCCCGGGCGTCGATGAGCAGCCGGGTTGCGAGGGCGTGGAGGGTGCGGCGCTGGTCTTCGTCAAGGTGCCGGAACAGCCGCTGCCTGACGTCCTCGACTTGCTGCGCGGTGTCCGCGAGTGCCTGCCTGCCGCGGCTGGTGAGGACGATGATGTGCTTGCGCCGGTCGGTGTCGCTGCGCTGACGGGCCGCGAAGCCGAGCCGCTCCAGGTCATCGATGGCGGCCACCATGGTGGTGCGGTCCAGCCCGGTGAGCTCGCTCAGCTGCTGCTGGGACAGGGGATTCTCGGCCGCCAGCCGCATGATGTGCAGGTGCCGGCCGCGGAAACCGCCCGGGCCGATAGTCCGGTCGGTCAGCGCCTGGAGGGCCTCGCCGAGCCTCATGAGCACGTAACCGGTCTCGTTCGCGAGGACGCCGGCTACCGGGAGCCGCTCTGAGCTGTCGGGCACGGCCACGATGCTATCACGCTGCTGAAGATCAGGAATGTGATGATCAGCCTATTGACAATCAGATTCCTGACGAATAGATTGCATCGCAGCCGGCCGCCGGGCGCGTCATGGTCCGGCACGGGGCAAGGCCAGACGATGGCTGGCCGAAGGATGAGAGGGAGACCGGCATGCTGAACCAGCTGCTGTATGCAGGCCCGCCGCTCCGGGTCCTGCACGAGGAGTATGCGAAGAACGCGCGCATCGACGACGAGGACGTCGCTCTCAGCGGAACACACGAAGGGAGACATCTGATGCGCGGTTTCATCACCCGCCCCCGCGCCCCCAGAGGCCCTAGCCTGGCAGGAGATCTTCCCGAGCCCGTCCCGGCGCCGGGCGAGTGCATTGTGGGGGTGCGGGCATTCGCCATCAACTACGGCGAGCAGGTCCTTATCAAGCAGCGCCCCGATGGCTGGCACCCCGGGCACGAGCGATAAGCGACTGATCCGGCCTAACAGACGCCGGTACCAGGTGACATACGATCCGGGACCAGCCGACGCGGTACGCCCTCTCAACCAATGCCACGGCCACGAACTCCCCACCGGCTGACCACGCGAACGCGCCTGCCATATCGATTGGCATCATGCCTCGGCATGACCGCAACCGCACAGAAGCGGGTCATCTGCGCACGTCGCGGTAGCCTGTCGGTGGCACGGCCGGACCGCTCATATTCGGGTTCTGGCGCCGGCGGAACACCTTGAGCGTCGCGTTGGTGCTCACACTGGGTAATGGACAGAGCGGCGTGCGATCATCTGTAGCCCAGGCGGCGGTCGGCTGATCATGAGCCACAGGCGCACCCCGGCGGCTCTCGCCTGCTTCCCGGCGAGACCTTAATCCTGTGGGCGGAGGCTCTGGAATGTGCCGCCCGCAGCTCCTAGTGAGCGGGTCTTGAGTTTATCGGTCACCTCGTGAGTCGTCTTGTGTCCCAAGTTCGTGCCCGGGCTATCGCCTGGGTGACGGTTGCGTTCTGCTGGAGGGATGGGAGATACCAGGCTGGAGCCGCTGGTGCTGTTCGGTCACCTCGTGAGTCGTCTTGTGTCCCAAGTTCGTGCCCGGGCTATCGCCTGGGTGACGGTTGCGTTCTGCTGGAGGGATGGGAGATACCAGGCTGGAGCCGCTGGTGCTGTCGGAAGACGAGCGGCGCAGGTTAGAGAACTGGGTCAAGCGCCGCAGCACCGCACAGGGCCTGGCGCTGCGGGCGCGGATCGTGCTGGCCTGCGCGCAGGGCGGCAGCAACCTTGCGGTGGCGGCGCGGCTGGGCGTCAACCGCAACACGGTCAGCAGGTGGCGGGCGCGTTTCCTGCGGGAGCGGCTGGACGGGCTGTCTGATGAGCCGCGCCCGGGGGTGCCGCGCACCATCACCGATGCCCAGGTGGAGGAGGTGGTGGTGCGCACGCTGGAGGAGCTCCCCGAGGGCGCCACGCACTGGTCGAAGCGGGAGCTGGCGGCGCGG
>WNFC01014022.1_pt1 | contig 11252 bp, 9 predicted proteins | sample 5400541 | NCBI WGS metagenome assembly WNFC01 (sample SAMN13153342, study PRJNA577476) | soil metagenome | isolation source: 120 cm saprolite under Douglas fir tree site 2 hole 2 replicate 1 | place: USA:California | collected 2015-04-18
CGACGCCGGAACACGATCTCTAACCTAACCGCAACCACGTTTCCGAGAAAGACAGACGGCTACACCGGCAAGTTATCGTGCTTCCTCGCCGGCATCTCCACCTTCTTGCCCCTGAGCATCCCTAGCGCGCGCGCCAGCCGCTTGCGGGTTGCGCGCGGCATGATCACCTCGTCGATATAGCCGCGCTCGGCGGCCACGAACGGGGACAGGAAGCGGTCCTCGTATTCCTTGCTGCGCGCCGCGATCTTTTCGGGGTCGCCGAGGTCGGAGCGGAAGATGATCTCCACCGCGCCCTTCGCCCCCATCACGGCGATCTGCGCCGACGGCCAGGCATAGTTGATGTCGCCGCCGACGTGCTTGGACGCCATCACGTCGTAAGCGCCGCCGAACGCCTTGCGGGTGATCACGGTGATCAGCGGCACCGTGGACTGGCTGTAGGCGAATAGCAGCTTGGCGCCATGCTTGATGAGACCGCCATATTCCTGCGCGGTGCCGGGCAGAAAGCCGGGCACGTCCACGAAGGTGACGATCGGGATGTCGAAGGCATCGCAAAAACGCACGAAGCGGGCCGCCTTGCGGCTGGCGTCGGCATCGAGCACGCCTGCCAGCACCATCGGCTGGTTCGCCACGAAGCCGACCGTGCGCCCGGCGAGACGGCCGAAGCCCGTCACCATGTTGCGCGCGAATGCCTCGCTGATCTCGAAGAAGTCGCCCTCGTCCGCCACCTTGAGAATGAGCTCCTTGATATCATAGGGCTTGTTGGGGTGGTCCGGCACCAACGTATCGAGCGAGGGGTCCTCGCGCTCGATATCGTCGAACGACGGCCATTCGGGCGGGCCCGCGGCGGCGCTGGACGGCAGAAAGTCGATCAGCCGCCGCATCTGCAGCAGGCATTCGACGTCGTTCTCATAGGCCCCGTCTGCCACCGAGGATTTGGTGGTATGGACCACGGCGCCGCCCAGCTCCTCGGCGGTGACCACCTCGTTGGTCACGGTCTTGACCACGTCGGGGCCGGTGACAAACATGTAGCTCGTATCCTTCACCATGAAGATGAAGTCCGTCATGGCGGGCGAGTAGACATCGCCGCCGGCACACGGGCCCATGATGACGGAAATCTGCGGGATCACCCCGGACGCGATCACGTTGCGCTTGAACACCTCGCCATAACCGCCCAGCGCCGCCACCCCCTCCTGGATACGGGCGCCGCCGGCATCGAACAGGCCGATGATCGGAGCCCTGGCCTTCATGGCCATATCCTGGATCTTGATGATCTTCTGGGCGTGGGTCTCCGACAACGAGCCGCCGAACACGGTGAAATCCTTGGCGAAGGCGAATACGGTGCGGCCGTTCACGGTGCCCCAGCCGGTGACAACGCCGTCGCCCGAGATCTTCGTCTTGTCCATGCCGAAATCGGTGGCGCGGTGCTCGACGAACATGTCGAACTCCTCGAACGAGCTTTTGTCCATCAGCAGTTCAAGACGCTCGCGGGCGGTGAGCTTGCCGCGCGTGTGCTGGGCCTCGATGCGTCGTTGACCGCCCCCGGCGCGCGCGCTGGCGCGCCGCCGTTCGAGGTTTTCCCGAATGTCTTTCATGTGCGGCTCCGCCTCGTCGACATGGCTCTACCATGGCACGCTTGGCGGCGGAACCGTGGCCTGTCCCCCCTCCCCTCCCCTGCTTGCGGGGGAGAGGAGGGACGCCTCAAAGACCAGCGACTCGCGTTCGCGACCGCGAAGATGCCGTCGCTCCACCCGAGCTACGCCTATTGCACGTTCTTGTTCACGTAGATGGAACCGTAGATCACCACCAGCCAGACCACCGCGATCGAGACAAGCCCAATAACCAACGCCGTCATGTGTCCTCCTCTAACGCCCCTGCATCCGCTCATCAGCCGAACAGCCGAGGGCGGAACTGTGGCATGCGCGATCGAAGTGTACCGGCGCGCAACGCCGACCTTCTTGCCGACATCTTGCTTGCCGACATCTTGCCAAACGAGACGTTCTAAGTGGAAAGGCTAACGTCGAGCCGGAACATTGGTCAATGGGCGCCGTCACCGCGAGCACGACGCCCTGGATGCTTGCAAGGCGTCCGCTGTCGATCGAATACGATAATGCACCGCAGCAAAAAATAGCATCAGTCGATCAATCATGGTGCTTGAGACGGGGGCAGCGCGGCATAAATTTAGCGTAAATACAATATGTTTTTCAGCGGTTACTCTGCGTTGAATTTACGTTGCGGAGCCTTGTGCGCCGCACGAAATGTACTTACCTTTGGCTGGCCTGGAAGAACACTCAAAGTCTTAAGTTTTCTTTTTTTTCACGATTGTTGGTGTTCGCCCGCTTTTGGCCCACGAAGGGTTGGCGCTATGAACCGCATATATCGGGCAGCCGCGTTAGGGCTCGGGTTGGCGACGAGCGGATTTGTTACCGCGAATGCCAGCGTCCCGCTTCCGGTTGTCCAGCAGGCGAGTGGAATTCCCACGCTCGCTCCGGTTCTCAAGAAAATCACCCCGGCCGTGGTCGGCATCTCCATCAAGAGCCGTGCGCCAGACGGCAATGCCCAGCAACGCAAGCCACGGGATGCCAAGCCCGCGGCGGTTGACCAGCAGGTGCGGGCTGCCGGATCAGGCGTGATCATCGACGCCAGCCAGGGTCTCGTTATCACCAACAATCACGTCATTGACCGCGCCGACGAAATTACCGTTCAACTTGCTGATGGCCGGGAACTGGTCGCGAAGCTGGTCGGCGGAGACCCGGATACCGACGTTGCGGTCATCAAGGTTCCGGCTGACAAATTGACTGCGATTCCGATCGGCAACTCCGACCAGATCGAGGTGGGCGACTTCGTGCTGGCCATCGGCAATCCGTTCCTGATCGGCCAGACCGTGACTTCCGGAATCGTCAGCGGATTGAACCGGACCAACGTGGGCCTCGAGCAGTACGAGAATTTCATCCAGACCGATGCAGCCATCTATCCGGGCAATTCCGGCGGTGCGCTCGTCAATCTGCGCGGCGATCTGATCGGCATCAACACCGCTTTCGTCGGCGCAACGAATTCCAATCCCGGCATGGGCTTCGCGATTCCCATCAACATGGCGCGGATCGTGACCGATCGCATCGTGGAAACGGGTGACGTCCGCCGCGGCAAGCTCGGGATCACCTTCGAGGATCCCACTCCCGCCGTGGTGCGCGAGTTCAAATTCGCCGCGGCGCCCACCACGCCGATCATCGTCAAAGTCGATCCGGGCTCTCCGGCGGACCTCGCCGGTCTCAAGGTTGGCGACGTGGTGACGGACCTCGCCGGAGTGCCGGTGCGCGATACCTCCCAGTTGCGCAGCCGCCTCGGTCTCCTATGGCTGGGGGACTCGGCCGAGTTGACCGTGATCCGCAGCGGCAAACAGGCAGTGATCCGCGCCACCATCGTGGAGCCGCAGCGCGGCAAGGCGAAGTAGGGCGCGCCAGACCAAGCGTTCGCTGACAGCGATCGCGCTGACCATGGCCATAAGCAGGGTGTGAAACCGGACAGCGGTGAGGGGCAGCAACATCCATGCCCAGCACGTCGCCACACACCAGCACGCCGACGTCGATCCAAAGACGAACGGATCGAGGAGCGCGCGCGCCCCGAAAATCGACAGCCTAGGGCGCAGATGGCAACGCTGAAGGGCGTAGCGTTTGGCCGGACTTAGCTGCCACAGCACAGCGAGACAGCAACATGCGGAGAAAAGCACCGGTCCGCTGCTCACGAGGCTGCTTGGCATTTGTGCCAGAAGAAAGAGCATCGCAGAGGCGATGATCCAAACGGACAGATAGCCGACCATGAACAAGCTGGTCGCGCGCCATCGATGACGCGCCAGACTGCGGTGCCACAACTGATCTATCGGGTCCGAAAGCGTCGGCACCATCATTGCAACAACCATAATGCACGACGCGAGCAGCAACTCAGGGAGGCTTGTGAAAGCCAACTGCAGCGAGAGGTTCGCAAGAGCCCCCGTTCTCGAACTGCAGATGGGAAGCGTGAAAAAATCGATATCGGCCAAAACTGCTAAGGCAAGCCAGGCAATAAGGCTCAGTACCCAAACCGCGACTGTCGCATGCGAAACGCGGTTCGGGAGCTCAGCAAGACCGCTCAATTTATTCTCCCCGGCGATACATGCTTACCCTCCCAGTCTGGACGTTGCCGATGCCGAGACTTTGCTGGCAATAACGCCTATCGGCAATTCGCCTAGGTTCGGGGGCGTCCCTGAGATGAAGCCAGTTGATCACATCGGTAATCTCGACGACCTTGCTCAACCTTCTTCCGCCCCGCGGTGCGGCCAAGGTCGTGGCGTCCTACCTCGCTTTGTAACGTTAGCAAATCAAAGTCATCACTCCATGGAATGTCGAGAACGTCCCGTCCGGATCCGTTATGTTCGTGATGATCGTGTTGTTCTTGTAGTCTTCTAAATGAACAACCGTCGTGCCAAGCTTTTCCTTCCAGGTGACGAGAAAAAGCTGGTCCCTGATCGGTTCGACATTGATGGTGACAGTCTCAACGTTGCTGGTATCAAGACTGCCGTCAGGCTTAACGCCCGTGTAAGTGAGCGAAGTGTCCGACGTGAAATCAAGCTGAACGCGGAATTCTGCGCCTGGCGCCTTGAAGTCCACTAGGTACTTATGACCTACCGCGGGAAAGGCGTCTGGCATTGCCCCGTCTCCTTAAAAAGAGCCACATGGAAGGAGCCCCTCGACATTGTTGGTCGTTGTCGTAAAGCCCTCTATCGCACCTCAACCCTGTACGGCTTCTTCCCAGCCATAGCGGAGCGGGCAGTAGCGGCCAAAGGCTGCGGTTGCTCACTGAGCAAGCCATCGCGGGTGCGAACTTCGACCGTGATTTGATTAGATTTAATGGCGGCCGCAGCTGCGCCAAGTGCGTGCGTGCCGAACGCCGCTGTCGCTTCCAGATGCGTCTGGCAGTTGGCGCATCCTTCAACATGCCAGCGGCTCAGTATCGCTTCCGTTCCAAGATGCTGTTGCTTTCCGTTGATGTTGGCGAAAGCGGAGATCAGGAAGGATCCGCGAATCCGAGCGCGGTTGATTCCGGTAACGCTGACCGTTCGTGGATGAGCAACCGCCGCAGGCAGCGCGGCCAGGAGTTCGGCGGGTTGATCAAGCGATCCGGGACCATACGTGTAACCGAGCTGTGTCTCGATGTTGACGCAGTCCAATGAAGTGTAGGCGCGCTCTTTGCCGTTTTCCGCTTTCCTGAACGGATCCAGCGGCGATGCTAGCGTCAACCAGGAGTTTGCCGCTGTGCCCGGCGTCGGACCCTGATTGTCAACCGAGTTGGTTCCGGGATATTCGGGGATGATCTCAAGCCTGTCCGTAAACCCGTGCTTTTTCTGCCAGAGCCAGAAAACGCGGTCGACGAAGCAGTGGTGAAAGAAGAAGATCGGATCCAGTCCGGCGGTGTCGTTTTCGCCCATATCGCCGTTAGCGCCCTCTATGGGGGATGCGTCAAATATCTTCGCCAGGTCAAAGCCGCCAACGGCCAGATGAATGCTGTTGTGCGGGCTTTCGAGTGGCACCACATTGACGCCCCTATCGTCGAACCACTGGGCGGCAGAGGTCGTGTTAGAAAAGACCGTGTAATTTGGCGCGTTCAAACACGCCGCGTATTTTTCCCTGACGCGGCCGCCGCCGATCGGATTTCCGTTCACAATGACGGTCGCAGTCAGCCACGTGACAATGTTGTCGTTCAGCAGCCTCACATTGGTGTCGAAGTCGGGAAACTTGGCATTATGCTTGTCCGTAGCGTCCTTGTCCGCGCTGCCGACCAGTCCCGACAACGGATAGCGCACCGTCTCATATCCCTTGGGCTTGCTGTAGTCCGCGTCGGGAAATGGACTGAGATGGTCCTTAACGCCTCTGGCGAACACGAAGGAACGCAAGGGGTTTGGAATTGTCTGGCCGTCGAGCACGAAATCTTTCTGTGTCAACGCTGAAGGAATCCCTTTGGTGACGGAGTCCTCGCTGGTCTCGTCCCAGAACGGCACCGTCACGTCCTCGCAACCGGGAATGCTGCGCAGCGCGCCCTCAAGCTTCAGCAGATATATGCGATGCCAAGTGGGAAACAGGATATTGCCATGATTGCAGTAGCCACCCCAATATGAGGAGCTGCCCCAGCCCGCGCCGCGAAACGGCTCACCATGGTAGCCGCCGAGGACAAAGAACGATTTGGGATCCTCGGGGGGAAGATCCTTGATGCCCTTCCACGCGCGCATCAGATCTTCAAGGGGCTTCTTGTTACCTTTTGTGTATTCATCCTGCAGTTCCTGGATAGACCTGCGAACTCTAAGTGCCATGCTCATGATTGTCCTCCTCCCGCCGCGTGAACGAAACCGAAATCGCAATGAATGCCGCGCACCGACTGCGGTTGGAAAATCGGCAGTCGTTTGCTGCGAAACGCGCGTATCGACGCTTCAAAAGTCAACAAGTTCCATGCCGGGATGATTTTTTACAAGATCTATGCGTTCTGTTTCTTTTCTGACACTTCCCAGGTCGCCCCTCCCCACGCCCGCTCGGTAGAATAGTTCGGGGATCGGTCGAGAGGTATGAGATAGCTCACACTTGGAAACGAGTTCCTCTGCTGCAGCGTCGGGGGATCGAAGGACGAGAGGCGCTAAAACGCTAGCCGTCGTAAAAAAACGCGCTTCTGCAGCGGGAGGCGGGCGCGCCGAGCTCCACGTAGATGGGCGCTAATTCAGCATCCCCAGCGCGCGCGGCAGCCACAGCGCTATTTCCGGGATGTAGGTCACCATCACCAGAAACACCAGCATGGTGCCGAGCCATGGCAGCACCGCGATGGTCAGTTCGGTAATCCCCATCTTGGTGATGCCGGAGGCAACGTAGAGATTGAGCCCGACCGGCGGATGGCACAGTCCCACCTCCATGTTGACCGCCATCAGGATGCCGAGGTGCACCGGATGCACGCCGAGCCTGGCCGCCATGGGAAAAAGGATCGGCGCCATGATCAGCACGATGGCGGCCGGATCCATGAAATTGCCGGCGGCCAGCAGCACGATGTTGGTGACGAGGAGGAACGCCACGATGCCGAAGCCCTGCGCCGTCATCCACTCGGCCATCGATTGCGGAATCTGCTCGGAGGTGAGCAGCCACGAAAATACCGCCGCGTTGGTGATGATGTAGAGGATCATGGCGCTCATCGACGATGCTTTAAGCAGCACGGCCGGCACCTCGATGAGCTTCATCTCCTTGTAGACGAACACCGCGATGAAGAACGCATACACGGCCGCCATGGCGGCGGCCTCGGTCGGCGTGAACAGGCCCGAATAGATGCCGCCCAGAACCAGGATGATCAGGAACAGGCCCCAGAAGCTTTCGCGGAAGGCGCGCAGGCACTCGCCCCAGCTGGCGCGTTTCATGCGCGGATAGTCGTTGCGCCACGCCCGGTACCATGTGGTCATGCCCAACATGGTGGCGAGCATCAGGCCGGGCACCAGCCCGGCGATGAAGAGTTGTCCCACCGAGGCGGAATCGACGATGGCGCCGTCCGGCCCCTTGGGCTGCATGCCGCTGGTCGCCACTGCGAAGATGACGAGATTGATCGACGGCGGGAACAGGATGCCGAGCGCGCCCGAGGTCGCGATCACGCCGGCGCCGAACCGCGGCGGGTAGCCATTCTGCACAATCGCGGGCAGGATGATCGAGCCGATGCCGACCACTGTCGCAACCGACGAGCCGGAAATCGCGGCGAACAGCGCGCAGGCGACGACGCCCGCGAGCCCGAGGCCGCCATACCAGTGCCCGATCAACGTGGTCGCAAAGTTGATCATGCGCCGCGCCACCCCGCCGGAGGTGAGGAAATTGCCGGCCAGGATGAAAAACGGGATCGCCATGATCTCGAAGCGGTCGATGCTGGTGAACAGCTTGAGCCCGACCATCTTGGGATCGACGCTGGAAAGGATGAACAGATAGGTGAGCACCGACAAGCCAAGCGCGATCGAGATCGGCATGCCGGTCGCCATCAGGGCGAGCAACAACGCAAACAGCAACGCCGCCCGCGCCGATTGCGACAGCTCGATGATCTCGAAACGCGCCAGCACGCAGATCAGCGCGAGCACGACCGGTATGGCCACGATGAGCATCGCCGTGATGCTGCCGGAGCGCGGGCGCGCAAGGGTTTCGGAATGCGTGGTCATTGCGCCGGCTCGGCAAGGGGCGCTACCGTCGGCGCTACTGTCGGCGCCGGCGGCTGGCCCTGGTATTCGATGCCATGCGCCTGGTGCGGCACGTAGCCGGAATACTGATACCGCCACATCACCTGCAGAAAGCGGAAACACATCAGGTAGGAGCCGAGCGGGATGCACAGATAGATCATCCAGCTTGGCCACTCGAGCTCCGGTGACACTTGATCGCCATCAAGCTCGTAGACATAGATGGCGCCGAGCGTGCCGATGATGCCGGTGAATAGCGCGCCGCAGGCGAGCGCGAACATGATCACCGGCTTGCGAGCCTCGGGCGAAAGCTGCTTTACGAAGACGTCGACGCCCACATGGATTCCGGTCCGCACACCGAGCGCCGCGCCGAACTTCGCCATCCATACGAACATGTAGGTGGCAAGCTCCTGCGCCCAGGACAGGTGAAGCGAGGCGAGCGAGAGATAGACCCAGTCGGCCGCATCGCCCAACCAGGTGAGGCCGTGCGCGTTCGCCCAGTTCGCGAGCCCCACCGAATTGCTGGCGCCATAGCGGTGCACCACGGCGACGAATGTGATGCAGGTGGCGGCGGCGATCAGGACGCAGATGATCCACTCTTCGAGTCGATCGAGAATGCGGTCGAGCAGGTCGAGCACGGTATGTCCTTATCCCCTCCCCCGCATGCGGGCAGGGCAATCGCATGTGGCCGCAGCCCTCACCTCTCCCCGCTCGCGGGGAGAGGGAGCAGGGACGCCACGCCACATGCGATTGACCGCAAAGACTCGTGGCAAAAGCCCCCTCCCCAACCCTCCCCCGCAAGCGGGGGGAGGGAGTTGACTCGTTGACCTGCTCAGGACTGCGGCGCCACGAAGCCGGAGGCCTTGTAGATCTTGTCGATGAAGTCCTTGCCGAAGCGGCTCCACATTTCCTTGTGGACCGGCATCAGCTTGGCGACCCAGGCCTTCTTCTCCTCGTCGGTGAGGTAGTGAAACTGGAGCTTGCCGGTGGCCTTGATCTTTTCGAGCGCGTCGTCGTTGTCCTTCGCGGCCGTCTCGTTGAAATAGTCGGTCGATTCTTTAATGGCCCGCTGCAACGGCGCCTTCACATCGGCCGGCAAGCCGTCCCAGAATTTCTTGTTGGTCACGAGCGCGTAAGTGAGCCGTCCGTGATAGGACACGGTAAGGTACTTCTGTACATCATAGAATTTTTGCGTCCAGATGTTGGACGGCACATTGTCCTCACCGTCAGCAACGCCGGTCTGCAGCGTCTGGTATAGCTCCCCGAAGGCGATGATCTGAGGGATGGCGCCAAGCTCCCGCGCCACGGCGTCAAGCACCTTGGAGCCCTGGATGCGCATCTTCATGCCCCTGAAGTCCTCGGGCCGGATCAGCGGCTTGTTGGCCGTATAGACGTGCGCGCCGTTGTCCCAGTAGGCGAGCGGCGACACACCCTTGGCTTCGAGCTTCTTGTTGAGATCGGCTATCATCGGGCTCGCCATCATCTGGCGCGCGCGTGTGTCGTCGCTCATCAGAAACGGCAGATCGAAAACGTCGAATTCCTTGATGCCGAGCGGGCCGAACTTGGAGATCGAGGGCGCCAGGAGCTGCACCGAGCCGAGCTGCAGCGCTTCGAGCTCCTCTTTGTCCTTGTAAAGCGAGGAGTTCGGATAGATCTCCACCTTGACCCTGCCGTTGGTGTATTTTTCGGCAAGTTCCTTGAATACCATCGACGCCTTGCCCTTGGGCGCGTCAGGCGACACCACGTGGCTGAACTTTATGACGATCGGCTGCTGGGCGAAGGCCGCACCCGCGAGCATGACGCTTGCCGCCGCGATAGCGATAATCGCAAAGAGAAACTTGTTGCGCATGTTTCCTCCCAATCTATTGGACTGCTCGCTATCTCGCCCGGTGATCAGGCTGGTGTCGAGCTTATTTTGCAGCCATTTCCGATGTCATTTAAGCTTACTTTACCCCGACTGGACAAGCGCCACTCGCGCGCACCTTGTCGCAACCTTGGCTTGTCCCGGGACCGCGGGCGTCTCGCCCGCCTTCTTATGGAGAACAGGCAGTCTTGGAAGCAAAGAGCGGGCGAGACGCCCGCGGTCCGGTCGCCTCTTTCACGAGGCCTGCCGCTTCACCACCCCTAACTCCGCAAAAATCTCCTCGTTGTGCTGGCCCACTGCCGGCGGCGGCGTGTCGATGCACGGGCCATCATGGCCGAAGGTGAAGGCGGCGACCGGCACACCGAAACTCCCCTCGATGCCCGGCGCCGAGGCGTGGCGGTGGATGACGCCGCGGCTTGCGATCTGCGGATCCGCAACGGCCTCGCCCATGGTGCGCACCCGCGCCGCCGGGATGTGGCGCGCCTGCAAGAACTTCTCCCATTGGTCGGCCGTGCGGGTCTTGAGTATTTCGGTCAGCACCGCGGTCTCGCGGGCATGGTCCTGCTCGCGCTCATCGTTGCTGCGCTTGATCAGGTCGGGACGCTCCAGCACCGTCCACAACCGGCGCTGCTGGCGCAAATTGCTGGCCCCGACCATGAGCAGGCCATCCTTGGTCTCGTAGGCGCCGTTGGTGGCATGGGCGTGGCGGTTGCCGTGCGGCTTCGGATGCGTGCCGTTGCGCAGATAGCCAGCGAGGTGCGAGCTCATCAGGATCATGGCGACATCGAGCATCGCCATGTCGATGCGCTGGCCGCGGCCGCTGCGCTCGCGCTGGAACAGCGCTGCCGACAGCGCAAAGGCGCCGGTGGTGCCGGTCGCATAGTCGATCGCCGGCGCTCCGAACATCACCGGATTGAAATCCCTGGTGCCGGTCATCGCCATGATGCCGGAGGTGGCCTGGATCACATGGTCATAGGCGGTGCGCTCGCGATGGGGGCCGGTGTCGCCGAACGCCGAGAAGGAGGCGTAGATGAGGCGCGGATTGATAGCAGACAACGCCTCATAACCGAGGCCGAGCGCTTCAAGCGCGCCGGGGCGATAGTTCTCCACGAACACGTCTGCGGTCGCCACCAGCTTCTTGAGAATGTCGCGGTCGTGCTCGGTCTTGAGATCGAGCGT
>WNFC01008631.1_pt1 | contig 11250 bp, 12 predicted proteins | sample 5400541 | NCBI WGS metagenome assembly WNFC01 (sample SAMN13153342, study PRJNA577476) | soil metagenome | isolation source: 120 cm saprolite under Douglas fir tree site 2 hole 2 replicate 1 | place: USA:California | collected 2015-04-18
CTCGAGCCTCGCCACGAGCGGCCCCGCCTGCGCCGCAGCACGTGTGACGACGACCCTCACCGCTGCGCGAGCCGCGCGAGCTCGAGCCCGAGCGCGACCGGGTCCTCGCCGCTACGTCGCTCGAGCCATGAGCCGTCCTCGGCGGCAACGAGGCCGACGAGGGTCGAGCCGTCGTGGTGTGCCGCGACCGGGGCAAGACAGCCGCCGCCGACAGCTCCGACCACCGCGCGCTCCGCCTCGACGCGCCGGCGGGTCTCGCCGTGGTCGGCCGCAGCGACGAGATGCTCCTCGCCCATGCGGACCTGGAGCGCGAGTGCGCCCTGCGCCGCCTCCGGCAGCAGCTCATCCGGGTCGAACCGCCGCCCGATCTCGCGGCCCAGCCCGAGGCGGTCGAGACCGCAGGCCGCAAGCACGATCGCGTCGAGACCGCGTTCGCCACGCTTGCGCAGGCGCGTGTCGATGTTCCCGCGGAGCGGCTCGATCGAAAGCGTGGGCTCGAGCGCGAGCAGTTGCGCCTTCCGCCGTGCCGACGCAGTGCCGACGCGCATGCCGGGTCGGATCTCCTCCGCACCGCAGAGCGCATCGCGCGGATCGTCGCGCTCGAGGTAGGCGCCGACCGACAGCCCTTCCGAATCCGACGACGTCATGTCCTTCGCGGAGTGGACGGCGATGTCGATGCGATGCTCGAGCAGCGCCTCTTCGAGCTCCTTGACGAACACGCCGCGCGAGCCGATCTCGCCGAACGGCTTCGTCCGGTCCTTGTCGCCCGCGGTCGTGATCGGCACGAGGGCGATCTCGATCCCCGGCGCCCGCAGGTGCGAGGAGGCGAGCTCGGCCTGCGTGAGCGCGAGCCTACTGCCGCGGCTGCCGACGCGGATCAGCACAGCGCGAGCGCCTCCGCACAGACTGGCCGCAGAGCGAGACGCCGCGGGGCCGGATGCGCACAAACGCAGTCGGAACCTGAAGCGGCAGCGGCCGTCCGGTTAGCTTGCCGACCTTCAGCGTTCGTCCTCACCGAGACCGAACAGGTGCCGCACCGCCTCAGCATAGATCACCCCGTCGGCTGCCGCGGCAGCCTGCTTCATCCGCACCGTCGGCAGGTGGAGGAGCTTGTTGACGATCTGGCTCGTGATCGACTCGACCGCGCGTCTCTGGCTGTCGTCGAGCCGTCCGAGGAGGCCCTCGGCCTTGCGCAGCTCGGCCTCGCGGATCTCCTCGGCGCGTGCGCGCAGCGACGCGATCGCGGGCACCACGTCGAGCGACGCCTGCCATTCGCGGAACTTCTCCGCCTCGGCCGCGACGATCGCCTCCGCGCGCTCGGCCTCGCCGCGACGACCCGCGAGCGTCTCGGAGACGATCGCGTCGAGATCGTCGATGTCGTAGAGGTAGCAACCGTCCAGATCGTGGATCGCAGGATCGAGATCGCGCGGGACCGCGAGATCGATGAACAAGAGCTGCCTTCCACGCCGCGCGCGGAGCGCGCGCGCGACGGTGGGAGCGTCGAGGACGAGACCCGGCGAGCCCGTCGACGAGACGACGACGTCCGCCGACGCGAGTTGCTCCTCGATTCGCTCGAGCGGCAAGGCCTCCGCGCCGAAGCGCGCGGCCAGCTCCTCGGCGTGGTCGAGCGTGCGATTTGCGACGAAGGCGATGCGCGCGTGCCGGCTGAACAGGTTGCGCGCCGCCTGTTCGCTGATCTTGCCCGCACCGACGAGTAGGATCGACCGGCCGTCGAGGTCGCCGAACACCTGCTCCGCGAGCGCCGCGGCCGCGGAGGAGACGGACGCGGGGCTCTCGCCGATCGCGGTCTGCGCGCGCACCTTGCGGCCGGCGTGCAGCGCCTGACGGAACACGCGGTCGAGCAGCGTCGCGGTCGTTCCGGCCTCATAGGCGGCGCGCACCTGGCCGAGGATCTCGCCCTCGCCGGGGACGAGCGAGTCGAGACCGGCCGCGACGCGGAAGAGGTGCAGCGCAGCCGCATGGTCCCGCAGGCGATACAGCGCCTGCTCCACCTCCGGCTCGATCTCGGCGAGCGCCGCGACGGCGGCGCGCTCGGCCGCCTCGACGTTGGGCGCAGCGACGTAGAGCTCGGTGCGGTTGCACGTCGAGAGGCAGACCGCCTCGCCGCCCGCCGCGGCGAGCCGCGCCGCGAGCTCGGCGCCCTGCTCGCGGTCGAGCGCCACTCGCTCACGCAGCTCGACAGGGGCGTGATGGTGCGAGGTGCCGACGAGGACGAGGCGCATCACGCGAAGTGGGCCGCGGGGAGGGCAAGGCGAACGACGATCACGAGCGCGAAGCCCGCAAGCGCGAGGTAGGCGGCGCGCCGTCCCGTCCAGCCGCGAGTCGAACGGAGCACGAGATATGCGGCCCACACGAGCCACGTAACGACGGTCGCGGCGACGACAGCGTCCACGCGCTCGCCGTCGTTGAGCAGGCGGATGAGGCCGACCGCGAGCCCGAGCGTGAGCGCAGGGAGCGAGACGAGCACGGTGCGGGACGCGAGCCGGTCGAGCGTCGCCAGCGAGGGCGCGGGGCGACGCAGGATCGTGACCGCGCGCCGCTTCAGCCGCCGCTCCTGCCAGAGGTAGAACGCCGAGAGGGCGGCAGCGAGCGTGAAGCCGGCGAACGCGACGAGCACGAGCCCGACGTGCAGGACGAGGAAGAGGTTCGAGTAGTGGCTTCGCGCCCCGACGCCGGTGCCGCCTCCGGCGCGCGCGACGACGAGCAGGATCGCGGCAAGGGGCATCACCGCGAGCCCGAGCAGCCGGTAGGGACGACGCACGCCGAGATACACCGTGACGACGAACCAGACGAACAGATTCAGCGAGCCGGCCCACGTGCTCCATGGGAAGCCGTCCTCGCGTGCGGCCTGCACCCCGAGCAGCGCGGTCGGAGCGAGCCAGCCGAGGCGCACGCCCCAGATCGCGGCCCGCCCGGGAGCCCCGGGGCGCCTCACGTCGCCGAGATAGCCGACGGCGGCCTCGCCGTAGAAGAGCAGCGCGGGCCAGAAGAGGAGCTCAGCCAACGGACACCGGCTCCCGTTCCGCCTCGGGCTCGGCCGGGGAACGCGCCGCGAGCGTCTCGACTTCGCGCTCGAGCCGCTGCAGCTTGAGCGCGATGATCACGACGTAGACGAGCACCACGGCGAAGACGACGCAGTAGGCCGCTGTGACGTACTGCTCAGCGGTGGTCACGCGTGCGCCTCTCGCAACTCGCGCAGGCGTACGTCGAGCCGCTTGCCGGAAAGCTCGACGCGGTAGAGCGTGTATGCGAGCACGAGCATGGCCACCTGCGCCACAAGGTACGTGGCGAGGATCCAGCCGCCGAAGGCGGGCCCGTTGCGCGTGAACACGACCGGGTGGATGAAGTGCTGCGCGAGCCGGATCGCGAGGAAGCTCACCGGCACGAGGACGACCCCGAAGAGTGCGTAGACCGCGCTGAGATTCGCGCGCTGCGGCCCGGGGTCGACGGAAAAGCGGAGCATGAAGTACGCCGCGTAGAACAGGAACAAGACGAGGAAGAGGACGAGCTGGTTCTCGCTCCAGAGCCACCAGTGACCCCACGAGATCTTCGCCCAGATGGAGCCGGTGAGGAGCACGAGCGAGCCGAAGATGACGCCCTGGTGAACGGCGACGTAGCTCTCGAGGTCGGCCCGCGGATCCCGCTTCCACAGGTGCTGGAGCGCCTTCCACGCGCCGGCGCCGAAGCAGAGGTAGGCGGTGAAGGCGATCGAGACGTGGAAGTAGAAGATGCGCTGCGAGAAGCCCTGGTCGGCGTCGTTCGGCGCGACGAAGAACACCAGGACGAGCGCGAGCGTCACGAGCAGGAGCGAGGACGCCGCGAGCGCCGGCAGCGATATCCGGTACGTGCGACCCACGATCGAAAGGTTACTCCGTGACCACGTACTCGAAGCTGGCCCAGCAGAGGAGCGCGAACAGGACGTCGTAGAGCGCGAGGAAGCCGAGATAGCGGCCGGGCTCCGCGACGACGCTCGCGCCCACGCCGCCGATCACGAGCGGGATCGCAAGCGGCAGGAAGAGAAGGGGCATGAGCAGGTCGCGCGCGCGCGTCGCGACGGCCGTCGCGCCGACGAACGTGCCGACAGCGCAGATCCCGAGGTCGGCGAGCACGACGCCCGCGACGGTCGACGCGCGGAGGCCGTGGAAGAAGAGGGCGAACACCGGCAGCGCGACGACCTCGGCGGCGGCGAGGAACGCAAGGGTCGCGATCGACTTCGCGAGCCAGATGGCGCTACGGTCGCAGGGCGCGAGCACGAGGCCGTCGAACATGCTCTGCTCCCGCTCCGGCACGAACGCGCGGCCGAGGCCGAGCAGCGCCGTGAAGACGATCGCGACCCAGAGCAGTCCACTCGCCGCGAGCCTCGACGAGCCGCCCGGCAGCGCGAAATGGAAGACGACGAACGTCGCGACGACGAAGAGCAGCATTGCGGGCAGCGTGTCGCGCGCGCGCAGCTCGAGCAGGAGGTCCTTGCGTGCAAGCGCTCGCACGTCGGCGAGATAGTTCATGCCGCGAGTGCGACGCGGACCGTCTCGAACGACTCGGTGCGCGCTGGGTCGTGGGTGGAGACGACGAGCGTCCGGTGCCCGCTCAGCTCACGCAACTGGTCGTCGAGCAGCCGCGCGCCGTCGGTGTCGAGCGCGGTGTACGGCTCATCGAGGACGAGCAACGTCGGGTCGTGCAGCAACACGCGGCAGAGCGCAAGCCGCTGGGTCATGCCGCGCGAGTACGTCGCCACGCGATCGTGGCGAGCGTCCCAGAGGCCGAAGCGCTCGAGCAGCATCCCGATCCGCTCGCGGCGCTCAGGAACGCGGTACAGCCGCCCGTAGAGATCGAGGTTCTCGAGCGAGGTCAGCTCGCGGTAGACGAGCGGCTCGTGGCCGAGGTAGCCGATCTGCGCGCGCGTTGCGTCGACCGTGAGCTCGCCCTCGCTCGGTAGCGCCAGCCCCGCGCAGATCCGGAGCAGCGTCGTCTTGCCCGAGCCGTTCGGCCCGGTGACGACGGCGAAGCCACCGCGTGGCAGGTCCAGCTCGACGGCCCGCAGCACGCGCTTCTCGCCGAAGCGCCTACCGAGCGCGCGTGCGGCGATCATCCGCTGACCGCGTCGGCGATCACGAACACGGCGAACGCGACGCTGATCACGCCGTTCATCGTGAAGAACGCGGCATCGAGGCGGCGCAGGTCGTTCGGTTTCACGAGCGCGTGCTCATAGATGAGGAGCGCTGCGACGGCTGCGACGCCGATCCAGTAGAGGACGCCGACCGACAGGCCTGCACCCGCGATGACGAGGCAGGCGACGGTCGCCGCGTGCGAGAGCCGCGCACCGAGGAAGGCGCCGCGCACACCAAATCGCGTGACGATCGAATGCAGACCCTCGGCACGGTCGATGTCGACGTCGAACAATGCGTAGAAGAAGTCGAACCCAGCCACCCAGCACGCGACCGCAGCGCCGAGCAGCCACGCCTGCCAGGGAAGGTGATTCGTGATCGCGACCCACGCGCCGACGGGTGCAAGACCGTCGACGACGCCGAGCCAGAGGTGGCAGAGCCACGTGAAGCGCTTGAGGTACGGGTAGATCACGAAGCCGGCGACGGGAATCGGCCAGAGCCAGTGCGTAAGCGGCGCGAGCTGCCAGACCGCCACGAGGAAGAGCGCGAGCGACGCGCCGCAGAAGAGCGCGACCTGCACCACGCTCAGCTGGCCGCTCGGGAGCTCGCGGCCGGCCGTGCGCGGATTGCGCGCGTCGATGCCCGCGTCGATGAGCCGGTTGAGCGCCATCGCGAGCGAGCGGGCCCCGACCATCGCGAGCGTGATCCAGACCAGCGCGTGCGCGGAGGGCGTCCGGCCGACGGCGAGAAACGCGCCGACGTACGCGAACGGCAGCGCGAAGACCGTGTGCTCGATCTTCACGAGCCGCGCAAAGCGCGCCGGCAGCGGCGAAAGCGTGGGAGCTGAGGCAGTCACGAGCGGCATCGTACGCTTCGCTTCGCTCGCTTCACGGGGGAAACCATGTTTCCCCCGTGAGCCCCCTTCTTCGTCGCGCGCGTGACGAGCGGCGCTTGCGCTCCCGCCGGGAGCGGGGTCCCGGCTCCGCGCGCGAGGAGGCTGCCCTCAAAGCAGTGTCAGGTCTGGTCGTGCGTCGTCTGCTCGTCCGCAAGCAGACGCAGCGCATGTGCCAGCGCGGGCTGAAGCACCGCGAAGCCGTCACGGCAGCCGCCGGGCGAGCCCGGCAGATTGACCACGAGCGTCGAGCCCGCGATGCCGGCGACACCGCGGGAGAGGAGGCCGTGCGGCGTCTTCGCGATCGAATCGGCCCGTAGCGCCTGCGCGATCCCCGGCGCCTCACGATCGAGCACCTCGAGGGTCGCCTCCGGCGTCACATCGCGAGGCGCGACGCCGGTGCCACCGGTCGTGAGCACGAGGCGGGCGTCGGCAGCGAGCTCGCGCAGCGCCGCCACGATGTGCTCACGCTCATCGGGGACGACGCGCCGCTGCACCTCGAAGCCCTCGGCACGGAGCAGCGCCTCGAGCAGGTCGCCGCTGCCGTCCTCCGCCTCGCCGCGCGAGACGCGGTCGGAGACGGTAAGCACGGCGGCCTTCAGACCTGTTCCTTCGTCTTCTCGAGCAGGCGCACCTCGGCGACGACCATCGACTTGTCGATCGCCTTTGCCATGTCGTAGATCGTCAGCGCGGCGACGGACGCGGCCGTCAGCGCCTCCATCTCGACGCCGGTCTGCGCGGTCGTCTCCGCCGTCGCGACGATCTCCACGGAATCGTGGCCGACGTCGAGCGTCACCTCGACGTGCGACAACGGCAGCGGATGGCAGAGCGGAATCAACTCGCTCGTCCTCTTCGCCGCCATGATCCCGGCCAGCTGTGCGGTTGCGAGCGCATCTCCCTTCGGCAGCTCACGGAGACGGCGTGCGGTCTCAGGGGCCATCCGCACCTCGGCGCGCGCGACGGCGCGACGGCGCGAGAGCGGCTTGGCGCCGACGTCGACCATCCGCACCGAGCCGGCCTCGTCGATGTGCGAGAGATCGCTCATCGGCCGAGCGACCGCTTCGCCGCATGTACGAGCTCGCGCCGATGCCGCCACGATGCACGCAGCCGCTCCCCCGCCGAGCCGTAGAGCACATCGAGCAGCACGCGTAGCGCGCGCTCGGTCGGCGCGTCGTACGGGAACCACCACGCCGGCCGCAGCCGGCCGCGATCGCTGTCGATGTACTTCACCTGCACGGACTCGTACAGACCGTGCTTCGAGCTGGTGCGGCCGAACCCCGAGCCCTTGACGCCGCCCCAGGGCGCCTGCCCGATCGTGAACGAGTAGCCGAAGTCGTTGATCCAGACCATGCCCGCGTCGATTCGCCGTGCGACGCGGTCCGCCTTTGCGACATCGCGTGACCACACGCTCGCCCCGAGGCCGAACTCGGTGTCGTTCGCCCGCTGCACCGCCTCGTCCTCGCCTGCGAAGGGCTCGATGGTCACGACAGGGCCGAAGATCTCGTCGTCGGAGAGCGCTCCACGGATCACGGTCGGCTCGAGAAACCAGCCGTCGCGGTCGGCGCGCTTCGCGCCGGAAAGGCGCTCGACCGTGTCCCGCTGCCGCTCCGAGATGAGCGGGCCGACGTCGCCACCGAGCTCGAGCTGCGCGGCGCGCTCGGTGAGGAGGCGGGCGAAGTCCTCGTACAGCGGCTGCTCGACGTAGATCCGCTCGGCGCTCACGCATGCCTGTCCCGCATTGAGGAAAGACGCGAAGAGCGCGCCGTCGACCGCGCGCCCGACGTCGGCGTCAGCGAACACGACCATCGGATCCTTGCCGCCGAGCTCCAGCACGACCGGGCACCCGCGCGCGCCCGCAGCGGCCGCGACGCGGCGGCCGGTCGCGACCGACCCGGTGAAGAAGACCTTGGCGATCCCCGGGTCGCCGACCAGCGCCTCCCCGAGTGCGCCCTCGCCCTGAACGACCTGCACGAGCCCGGGAGGCGCACCCGCGTCTGCGAGCACGCGGCCGACCCATTCGCCGGTAAGCGGCGTCAGCTCCGACGGCTTGAGCACGACGGCGTTCCCTGCGGCGACCGCTGTTGCCACCTGTGTAAACGGAATCGCGAAGGGGACGTTCCACGGCGTGATCGACGCGATGACGCCGAACGGCTCGTACACGAGCCAGGCCTTCTTCGTCTTCAGATGCAGCTGCGGAAAGTGCACGCGCTCGTCACGCAGAATGCGTGGCGCGTGCTTTGCAAGCCACGCAGCGTGGTCGACGGCCGCGTAGAGCTCGTTCGCGATCGCCTCCGTGCGCGGCTTCGCCGTCTCGGCGACGATGCAGTCGGCGATCTCGTCCGCGTGCGTGCGCACGATGCGCCCGGCCTCGGCGAGCACGCGCGCACGAGAGTCGGCTCCCGCCGCGCGCCATTCCGCCTGTGCCGCGCGCGCCGTGGCGACGATTCGGGGTACGTCGTCAGGATCGGTGCGACGTACGGCTCCGACGGGCTCGAGGGTCGCCGGATTGACGGAGACGAGCTCCGGGTCGGCGATTGTCGCCATGCGCGGAATCGTACTCCGAGCCGCTACGCGGAGACCTGCGCGGTAACCGCGTCGAGGTCGGCGAGCTGCGCGGCGATCCAGGCGGCGAGATCGTGCTTGCGGACGTGCGCCCGTGTCGCCTCGAGGCGCGCCCGCCGGTCCTCCGGAGCCATCGTCAGTGCAGTGTGAATCGCCTGCGCCTGGCCGTAGAGGTCGAACGGGTTCACCGTCAGCACCCATTCGGCGAGCTCCTCGTGGGCGCCGGCGTTCTCCGAGAGGACGAGCACACCGTCACGGCCGTTCAGCAGCGGCGCTTCCTTCGAGACGAGATTGAGGCCGTCGAAGACCGCGTTGACGAGCAGCGCGTCGTACTGCTTGTACGCCGCGACCGACTGCGCGAAGTTGTCCGCGATCTGGAGGTCGATCGGTAGCCAGCTGTCGCGTTGGTAGCGATCGTTCACGGTACGCGCCTCTCGCTGCACCGCGGCGAGATACTCCGAGTACTCGGGAACGTCCTGCCGTGAGGGATCGAGCAGCGCGAGCATCGTCACGCGCCCCTGCATCTCCGGATGCATGTCGAGGAACAGCGCGAACGCACGGAAGCCGCGGACGATGTTCTTCGACGGGTCGGTGCGGTCGACGCGCACGACGAGCAGCTCCGAGCGCCGCTCGACGATCAGACGCTCCTCCTCGAGCACGTGCTCGGCATCCTTGAGCTCGTCGAACTCCGCCGGATCGACCCCGATCGGATGGCAGCTGACGTGCGTCCGCCGACCGTCGTAGAACACCGTCGACGTCGCGCTATCGACGTCCGCGCCCAAGATCTCCTCGCAGGCATGCAGGAAGTTGCGCTGCCAGCGGTGCGTGTGGAAACCGACGACATCGTTCGCAAGCAGTCCCTCGTGGACGCCGCGACGCAGGTGCTCGGGCAGCACGTGCCAGTAGTCCGACTGCGGCCACGGGATGTGAATGAAATGTGCGGTGAGCGCGTCCGGACGCCGCGCACGCACGAGCTTCGGTGCGAGATAGAGGTGGTAGTCGTGAAAGAACACGGCGGCGTCGGGCTCACGCTCGAGCTCGGCGACGGTGGCGTCGGCAAACGCCTGGTTGACCGGCAGGTAGCCGTTGAACCACGCGTTGTGCAGCCCGAGATCGAGATCCGGTGCGTACGGCAGTCCCCACATGTAGTGCTGCAGGAACCAGAGCGTCGGATTCGCGACGACGTTGTAGTACCAGTCGTACGCCGACGGGTCCGGCGCGACGAACCGGACGCGGTAGGGCGAGCCGTCGCGGGCCGTCTGGTCGAACCCTTCACCGCGGTACTCGGCGGCGACGGCCCGGTCCTCCTCGCTCATCGCGCACGCGATCCAGGTCACGTCGTGATGTGCGACGAGGCTTCGCAACGCGGTGACCAGGCCACCGCCCCCGCGGCGAACTATCCGCTCGCCCGTGGGCGACCGGTCGTAGGACACCGGGCCCCGGTTTGCGACGACGACGAGTTTGCGCCTCTGCACCACGGCCACCGTATCCGGCCGGCGCTACGAAAGACTAGGCGGCGATCTGCAGATCCACGCCCGCCTCGTTCCCGAGCAGGCGGTTGAAGAGCGCGAGCCAGTCGCGCAGGAGGCGCGGCGTGAGGAAGTTCCGGCGCACGTGCTCCTTGCCCGCGAGGGCTCGGATGCGGGCCGCGGCGGGGTCGGCCATGATCTCGAGGCAGGCGGCCGCGCATGCTTCCGCCGAGTCGACAAGCCACCCGGTCTCGCCATCTCGGATCTGGGTGACGATCCCACCGACAGAGCCGGCGACCGTCGGACGCGCCTTCCAGAGCGCCTCGGCGACGGTCAGGCCGAACCCTTCCTTGATCGACTTCTGAATCAGCGCGGCGGAGTGCACCTGGAACGCGTTCACCTCGACGGAGCCGACGTTGTTCAGATTCGAGAGGATAAAGATGTCCGGATCGCCGTCCGCGTGGGCGACGGTCTGCTCGTAGAACTCCCAGCCTTCCGGATCGTCGTGGGCCATCGAGCCGACGAGCGCGAGCTGCACGTCCGGGTGCTGCTCCTTGACGACTCTGTAGGCGTCGATGACGCCGAGCGGGTCCTTCCACGGATCGAAGCGCGACACCTGCGTGAGAAGTGGCCGGCTGATGTCGATCCCGAACTGGTCGACGATGTACGACGCGTCCTCGGGCGCGAGCGCCATGTTCTTCGGCGCGAGCGGATCGATCGCCGGGGGCCAGATCACGCACGGCGGCAGACCGTCGGTACGCGGCACGTAGTCGGCCATGTGGAAGATCGCGGCGTCGTAGCGGCGCAGCGACGGCAGCAAGAAGTCGAAGACATCGGCGTTCGGGGTCGAGAAGTCGATGTGCCCGCGCCAGATCCACTTGGCAGAGCCGCCGCCGAGATGGTCGATGAGGCCGATCGGCTGCGGGTCGTGCACGACGACGAAGTCGTACGCGTCGGCGTCGATCTCTTCCGCGTTGAGCCGCTGGTAGCGCGCAAAGCATGCGCGCTGCTCGCCCGTGAGCCCGCGCGGGTTGCCCTGCAGCGCGTTGTGGATCGTCTTCGTCACGTCGAAGAACTCGTCCGCGCCGTGGATGATCCGCCACTCGACCTCGAGGCCGGCGTCCTGCATGAGCGGCACGAGCGTGTACTGGATCTCGGCAACGCCCCCGCCGAACGCGGTGGCGGAGAGCCCGAGCACGCG
>WNFC01008632.1_pt1 | contig 11250 bp, 9 predicted proteins | sample 5400541 | NCBI WGS metagenome assembly WNFC01 (sample SAMN13153342, study PRJNA577476) | soil metagenome | isolation source: 120 cm saprolite under Douglas fir tree site 2 hole 2 replicate 1 | place: USA:California | collected 2015-04-18
TTCCGTGGCCAACGACGTCGCCAAATACTTCGCCATCATTCCCGCGATGTTTGCCGGGGCTTTTCCCCAGTTGAACGTGCTCAACGTCATGGGCCTGGCGACCCCGCAATCGGCCATTCTGTCCGCAGTCATTTTCAACGCGCTGATTATCATTGCCTTGATCCCGTTGGCCTTGCGTGGAGTTCGCTATCGTCCAATGGGCGCCGCGGCTCTATTGCGTCGAAACCTGCTGGTCTACGGAGTTGGTGGCATCGTTGCTCCGTTTGCCGGCATTAAGGTCATTGACCTTTTGATTCGGTATCTGCATTTCGCGTGAGGCTTTTTGATGAAAGAAAATCTCCGCATCGCGATTTTAATCACTTTGGTAACGACCGTGTTGTTCGGCTTGGTCTACCCGCTGGGGGTCACCGCGATCGCCCAGCTTCTTTTCCCTGTTGAAGCGAATGGGAGCCTGATTCAGAGGAATGGCCACCTGGTTGGATCTCGTCTTTTGGGCCAAACGTTTTCGTCTCCCGGATACTTTCATTCGCGCCCTTCCGCCGCCGGCAACGGGTATGACGCATCGCAATCCAGCGGATCCAACCTTGGTCCGACAAATCATCAATTGATCGAGCGCGTAAAGGCCGACGTGGAGAAGGCCCGGGCAGAAAATCCCGGTACTCCGGTCCCAGTGGATTTGGTCACTACCTCGGGCTCGGGATTGGATCCGGAGATTTCCCCGGCAGCGGCGGAGTTCCAAATTCCGCGCGTAGCGCGCGAGCGCGGAATGACGGAAGCAGACCTGCGGGTCTTGGTCGGCAGGCATACGTTGCGGCGGCAGTTCGGTTTCCTCGGTGAGCCCCGCGTGCGCGTGCTGGAACTGAACCTGGACTTGGATGCGACGCGTCCGCGGCGTTAGCTATTGCGATTTCCGCGAGGCTCTCGTCGCATTTGTGGATGAAGACTGGAAGCGATAGCCCACCCAGGGCTCGGTCAAAATATATTTCGGGCGCGCCGGGTCGGCTTCTATTTTTTTTCGCAACTGATTGATCACCACGCGCAGGTTTTCCGTTTCATTGCCATAATCCGGGCCCCAGACGGCTTGCAAGAGCCGGCGATGCGTAAGCGGCTTGCCCTGATTGCCCACCAAATATTTCAGGACGTCGTATTCTTTGGGCGTGAGGTGCACGGCGCGGCCGCGCACGTTCACCAAGCGGCTCTCGAAATCGATGGTCAAATCCTTGGAGGCAAAGGGAGGAATCGCGTCTGCCGGGGAAAATCTTCGCAGCGCAGCCCGTATGCGCGCCAGAAGCTCTTCGATGCCAAAGGGCTTCACAACGTAGTCGTCCGCGCCGGCGTCCAGCGCTGCGACTTTGTCGCGTTCGGCGTTGCGTATCGTTAGCATGATGATCGGCGCGTCGAAAGCGCGGCGAATCTCGCGGCAGGCCTCCAGGCCTCCCATTCCCGGCATATTCACATCGAGCAAAATGAGATCGGGACGCTCTTTCCGGATCATCTCGATCGCTTCCTCGCCGGTCTTCGCCTCCGTGATTACGTATCCCTGAGACGAGAGCGTGGTGCGCATCACGCGGCGAATCTGCGGCTCGTCGTCAACCACCAAGATGTTTGCGGGACTCAACTGGGTTCTCGTTTTCCCCGATCCACCGGAAGCGTGAACGAAAAAACTGAGCCGTGCCCAAGCTGGCTGGTCACACTAATGGTGCCCTGCTGCGCGGTGATGAGCGCTTTGGCGATCGGCAATCCCATCCCGGTGCCGCGCACCAGGTATCGCTGATCTTTGCCGCGATAAAATTTGTCGAAGATCATGGTCTGCTCAAAATCATCGATTCCGGGGCCGCGGTCCGCGACGCTGGTGGTGACCGTATCGCCGGTCAGTTCCGCGGTGATGGTGATCGGCTGATCTTTCGGGGAATAGAGATTAGCGTTGTCAATCAGCTGCACCAATGCTTCTTTTGTGCGCTGGGCATCCGCGCGAACGCGGGGAAGATTCGAGCACACGCGCACATCCACGGGCCTTCGAGCGAGCGAAGTCTTGCAATGCGCCAGTGCCATTTGCATGATCTCTTCCATTGCGGCTGGGGCAAGCTCCAGAGCGAATTCACCCGCCTCGAGTTTGGCCATTTCTCCCGCTTCCTCGACCAGCCGATTCAGACGGTCGCACTCTTCATCGATAATCGTCAAAAGCTCCCGCGTCTGCTGTGGGTCGGAATTCTGTGAAGTCAGCAGGCTGCTCACGGAGGCCTTCATGGAAGTCAGCGGAGTGCGAAAGTCGTGGGTGATGGAGTCCAGCAGAGCGGATTTCAGGCGCTCGCCTTCTCGCGCGGCTTCGGTTTGCCCCAGCTCCTCGACCGCGCGCGCGCGTTCGACGGCAATGGCCACGAGAGTGCTGATGGCATCCAGCGATTGCCGCGAAAGTTGCGATCCCGAAATTCCCAGGCTGCCGATGGCACGAACTCCGAGGCGGATGGGAAGAAAGTATTCGCCTCTCTGTGTGTCCATGGTGATTTCGTCGTGGAGAAAGGCAGTCTTCATCTTCTCTTCGTCAAGGTGCGCGGCGCCAAATCCCGAGCGGTAGAACTTGTCTTTTTGGGGTAAGAACAGCTCGGCGGCCCCGGCCTCGAAGCTCTCGACAATGTAATCGGGGATGGCGTTCATCAATTGAATGACGTTGCCTTCGCCTAACAGCTTTCGGCTAAATTGGTACAAGCGTTCCACTTCGCGACGGCGCTGGTGAGCCTCGTCCGCCTCGCTGCGAATGCGGGAGGAAAGCTGGCTGCCCATGATGGAAGTAACCAGAAAAGCGAACAGCGCCACCCAGTTTTGCGGATCGGCAATCGTAAAGGCCCCCACCGGCGGGAGAAAAAAATAATTGAACGCCATCACCGCCGCGAGCGACATGAACACCGAAACGGCCATTCCCCACACTGCCGAAACTGCTAGAATTGCCAGCAGAAACGAAAGCGCCACGGTGGTCTGGTTCACGTGCAGAAGATGCCGATAGAAAAGCGTAATGCCGGCGATCGCCGCGAGAGACACGCCAACACCCACGATCCGGCCGACGAGGAATCTCTGCATGCGCTTATTCTAACGCACGCCGACCACTTGCCTCGGAGAAGATCGTCTTGACCAAGAAGCCGGAAGAATGGCTGGAAGTTGCTTCCCCCCCTGAAAAAACGCGCGGAACGTTCAAACTGTTCCTGGGCTATGCGCCCGGCGTCGGCAAGACCTTCAGCATGCTGAGCGAAGCGCTGCGGCGCCGCAGCCGTGGCGAAGAGGTGGTCATCGGAGTCGTGGAGACGCACGGGCGCAAGGGCATCGAAGAGTTTCTGACGCAGATGGAAGCCGTTCCGCGAAAAAAGATCGAATACAAAGGGACGGTGTTCGAGGAAATGGATGTCGACGCGATTCTCGCGCGCAAGCCGCAAGTCGTCTTGGTGGACGAATTAGCGCATACCAATATTCCCGGCAGCAAGCATCGCAAACGGTATGAAGACGTGCAGGAGATCCTGGCCGCAAAAATCGATGTTCTGGCGACGCTGAATATCCAACATATCGAAAGCATCGCCCCCGTGGTGCGCTCTATCACCGGAATCATTGTGCGCGAGACCGTGCCGGATTGGGTGCCGCTGACGGCCAACGAAACGGTGATGATCGACCTCACCCCTGAGGCGCTGCTGAACCGCATGAAGCGCGGCGATGTTTACAGCACGGAGAAGGTCGAGCGCTCGCTCAAGAATTTTTTCCGCCGCGGAAACTTAATCGCCTTGCGCGAATTGGCGCTCCGCCAGGTGGCCGAACAGGTCGACCGCAGCCTCGAGTCGTACATGGAGGCTCAGGACATTCGCAAAAACTGGGGCGTGCGCGAGCGCATGGCCGTCTGTATTTCCTCCAATCCCGCGGGGCAATACTTGATTGCCCGCGGCGCGAGGATGGCTCGCCGCATGGACGCGGAGCTCTACGTGGTTCACGTTGATCGCGAATTCGGCCCTAAAGAATCGAACCAGAACGCGCTAGCCGCGAATCTGCGTTTCGCCGAGAGCCTGGGCGCGAAGGTGGTGCGCATGAAGGGTCGCAGCGTCGCGGATTCCGTCGCCGACTTTGTGCGCTCGAAGCACATCACCCACGTGATTTTCGGCCGTGCGCCGGTGCACGATTGGCGCAAATACTTGTATTTGTCGGCCGTGCACCGTTTTCTCCGGGAATCGCCTGCCGTGGATGTACACATCGTGACCCAGGAGCCCGAAGAGTAAGGATGATTCTGTGGAGCGCGGCCGATGTCCGCTAGGCGGTCACCAGTCTCCATCCCAGTAGCGTCGCCGTGCTCGCGGCGTGCACCGGTGAACTGGCCTCCGCATGCATTGCAAGTAATCGTGAGAAAAGCTCCGGGTGTGTCGACAGCGTTCGCACGACACGCCCGCGCAGTGCCGGATGACGATCGAGCAGCAACAACAAGCGTGCCATGATCCTGGGTTGGCGCGCCAACTTGACATGCACTTCTTGATAACGGCTCAAGTCGCCCTCGATTAACGCATCCGCGAGTGCGGCCGCTTGGCGGAAACTCAGACAGAGCCCTTCGCCGGTGATGGCATCCACACTTCCCGACGCATCCCCAATCAGGGCGACACTGCCGCGATAAACGCTTTCCAGTCGGCCGGTGGCGGTCACCGCGCCGCGCTCCTTTCCCAAGACCGCGGCCTTGACCAGCCGATCACGAAGCTCCGGGAATTGCTCCTCGAGCAACTCGAAGCTAATCTCCGGATTACGCGAGACGAGTACGATACAGACATCGCTCACGCCAACGGGCGTCACGTACGCCTGCGCACCTTCACCCCAATGAACATCGACGCAATTCGTCCAGGGTGCGATTCGATAATGCCGCCGGCACGCGTAGCGGTATTGCCCTGCATTGCGGCTCTCAAGTCCGCTCCATCTCCGAACGCGCGAGCGAATTCCGTCCGCGCCCACGATCCAACGAGTGCGGATGACTTGCCGGCGTACAACCGCTCCCGCGGAGCAGAGCCCTGTCACGGGAGTCTTCCAAAGGAACCGAACGCCTGATTCCTGAGCTCGCGCAATCAGTTTTTGATGGAGAGTTAGCCGTCGCAGTCCAAGGCCCTGCCCGTTGGAAAAATCTGCTTGCGCGTGGTCGGCTCCGCTCAGGAAGCGAATCCCACGGAACGCGAATCCTTCAGCGGCGTCAATCTCGATACCCAAGTCGCGAAGCGCCGCGAGGGTGGCCGGCATCAAGCCTTCCCCGCACGCTTTGTCAATCGGCGGTTCCGCACCGTCCGCGATGACCGCGTCCAAGCCTCGCCGGCGTGCAGCAATTGCACACGCAAGTCCAGCCGGGCCGCCACCGATGATGAACACGTCCGTGTTCTTGATCACCCGTTCCCCTCGAATTCCTGGCTTTCCGTGGCGAGCGGTCCGTCTTCCTGGGCCAAGCGACGGATGCGCGGACCTTTCGCTCTAGCATCTTATGGACGGCCGGACCTGTGTGCCACTCGGCTATCAACAATTTGTCAAATCGCTGTCTCCAGGTCTCTCGGTGTCCAGAAGAAGGATGCACACGACCTCCGTAGAGATGCTCGTCCGGAACGCGATAGAGCGAATAAGCCCCATTTATCGCTCGTCACATTAGTATTAATTTGACTGATTCCGCCCAAACCCTTATTCTGTTATTCTCCGTGGCGACCCGAATGCTCCAGGTCGCCATCACGAACAGCCGCAGGATTTCGGCAAAGCCGGCCGAGCGCCCGGCTCGTGTCGTGCGAATTAGATCCGTGGCTGTATGTAGAGACCTTAACGGATGATGGTGGCCTAACCGAGGAGCAACAAGGAATTTCGGGCCATCGTCCAGAACGGGTGATGGCCTTAAGTTTTTTGCTGGGACGCGAAGTCGAAAGCGCAAGGAGATTTACGGTGACACAGCCGGCGCCAAAACCACGCAGCCACACCCTGATTGACGGAGCCAAGCGCGCGGGCGCGCGCGCCATGCTTCGCGCTTGCGGGCTGCGTGATGAAGACTTCGCCAAGCCGCTGGTGGGAGTAGCCAACACCTGGATTGAAATCGGCCCCTGCAATTACCACTTGCGCGAGCTTGCGGAGCACGTGAAAGCAGGTGTCCGTGCTGCAGGCGGAACTCCGCTCGAGTTCAACACCGTTTCGATCTCCGACGGCATCACCATGGGCACCGAGGGCATGCGCACGTCTTTGGTGAGCCGCGAGGTCATCGCCGACTCCATTGAGCTCGTATCGCGCGGGAATCTTTTCGATGCCTTGGTCGTTCTCGTTGGCTGCGACAAAACCATTCCCGGCGGCATCATGGCGCTCGCCCGCCTCAACATTCCGGGCTTGATTCTCTACGGCGGCTCGATTGCCCCCGGCACTTTCGGGGGCCACGACGTAACCATTCAGGACGTTTACGAAGCCATCGGGATGCACGCTCGCGGATCGATGACCGACGCGCAGCTCAAATCGCTTGAAGGTGCAGCGTGTCCTGGCGCAGGCGCCTGCGGCGGCCAGTTCACCGCCAACACTATGGCGTTGGTCTGCGAGTTTCTCGGGATTGCTCCCATGGGTCTCTCGAGCGTTCCAGCAACCAACTCGGCCAAGGGTGAGGCTGGTCATCGCGCCGGCGAGATGGTGATGGATCTTTTGCGCCGAGATGTGACTCCGCTGAAGATCATCACGAAAGCCGCCATCGAAAACGCCATCGCCGGAGTGGCTGCAACCGGAGGCTCGACGAATTCCGTTCTGCATTTGCTCGCCATCGCCAGCGAAGCCGGATTGCCGCTTTCTATTGACGACTTCGATCGCATCAGTTCTCGCGTGCCGATTCTTGCGGACTTGAAACCCGGCGGGCGCTTTGTCGCCACGGATCTTTTTGCCGCGGGCGGCACAGCCTTGGTCGCCAACCGCATGCTAGAAGCCAAACTGCTTCACGGAGACAGCCTCACCGTCACCGGCCGCACTCTGGCGGAGGAAGCTTCCAGCGCGAAAGAAACCCCAAACCAGCAAGTCGTGCGCAAGCTCGATGCGCCCCTAAAGCCGACCGGCGGTCTGGTGATTTTGAAAGGCAATCTCGCGCCGGAAGGCTGCGTCATCAAGGTTGCAGGCCACAATTTGCAGAAGTTCAGCGGGCCGGCTCGCGTGTTCGACAACGAAGAAGCTGCGTTTGTCGCCGTGGAGAACGGAAGCATCAAAGCAGGTGACGTAGTCGTCATTCGCTACGAAGGCCCCAAGGGCGGTCCTGGAATGCGCGAGATGCTTCAGGTGACTGCCGCGCTCGTCGGTGCGGGGCTCGGCGATTCCGTCGCGCTGCTCACGGACGGCCGCTTCTCCGGCGCTACACACGGGTTCATGGCCGGCCACGTTGCCCCCGAAGCCGCGAACGGTGGCCCCATCGCTGCGATCGCCGATGGCGACACCATCGCGTTCGATATTCCGAAGCGCACGCTGGACGTCAATCTGACCGACGCCGAAATCCAGCGCCGCCTCTCCACCTGGAAAGCACCGGCCCCGCGCTTCAAAACCGGCGTGATGGCCAAATACGCGCTGCTCGTCTCGTCATCTTCCCTGGGGGCCGTGACCGCTATCCCGAAGAGTTTCTCGCCTGCCGTGCAGACAGTTTCGAGGACCTCATGAAGCTCACCGGTGCGGAAATACTTTGCGAATCGCTGACGCGCCTCGGCGTGCGGCACATTTTCGGTTACCCCGGCGGCGCGATTCTTCCGGTGTACGACGCGCTTGGCAAGTCCAAGCTGCATCATATTCTCGTCCGCCACGAACAAGGTGCCACGCACATGGCCGATGGCTACGCGCGTGCCAGCGGCGGCGTGGGCGTTGCCATGGCCACGTCCGGCCCCGGCGCGACCAACATGGTCACCGGCATCGCCACAGCTATGCTGGACTCGTCGCCGGTGGTCTGCATCACCGGACAAGTCAGCAGCAAGTTGCTGGGCTCCGACGCCTTTCAGGAAATCGACATCACCGGCATCACCATGCCGATCACCAAACACAACACGGTCGTCTCGCGTGCTGAAGACATTGCGCGCACCGTTCGCGAGGCGTTCATCATCGCCAAATCTGGCCGGCCCGGCCCGGTTCTCGTGGACATCACCAAAGACGCGCAGCAAGCTTCCTGCGATTTCAGCTGGGAAGCTGCCGTGCCACAACTTCCGCCCAAGCGGCAGCGTGTGAACTACGAGCAAGCCGACTTCGAGCGCGCTGTCGAGCTACTCAACACCGCCAAGCGCCCGCTGATTCTCGCGGGCCACGGCATCATGGTTTCCGGAGCGATGCGCGTCTTCGAACAATTTGTGCACGCGGGCAATCTCCCGGTTGCCATGACGCTGCTCGGCATCGGCTGCTTCCCTGCCAGAGATCCACTCAACCTCGGCATGATGGGCATGCACGGAGAAGCTTGGGTCAATCATGCCATTCAGGAAGCTGACCTGCTCATCGCCGTGGGCATGCGTTTTGACGACCGCGTTACGGGTGATTTGCGCACCTATGCCAAAGAAGCCCGCAAGATTCATATCGAGATCGATCGCTCCGAGATCAATAAAAACGTCAAGGTGGACTCCGCGCTCATCGGCGACGCCCGCGAAGTGCTCGAGCAACTGCTGCCCCGCCTCGAACATCGCGAGCGCGCGGACTGGCTCACTCACATTCGCGAGCTCAAGGGCGACTCCGCCGTGCGCGACATCCAGGGGCTGCCGGATAGCGGGCATCTCTATGCCGCGCACGTGATCAATGATCTCTGGAAGGAAACCGGCGGCGAGGCCATCGTCGTCACCGACGTCGGCCAACACCAGATGTGGGAGGCGCAGTATTACCACCACAACCAACCGCGCACGCTCGTCACTTCCGGAGGGCTCGGCACCATGGGCTTCGCGCTCCCCGCCGCGATCGGAGCCAAATTCGCCAAGCCCGATTCCGAAGTCTGGGTTGTGGTCGGCGACGGCGGCTTCCAGATGACCATGAGCGAACTCGCCACCATCGTTCAGGAGAAAATCAAAATCAATATCGCCATCATCAACAACGGCTTTCTCGGCATGGTGCGCCAGTGGCAGGAATTCTTCTATGACAAGCGCTACGTCGCCACGCCGCTGGTCGCGCCCGATTTTGCCGCGCTGGCCAACGCCTTCGGCATTCGCGGAGAGCGCATCACGTCCCGCACCGACGTGATTCCGACCATTCGCGCGGCGCGTGAATCCGCGGAAACCGTCCTAATCGATTTCCGGGTCGAGCAGGAGGATTCCGTCTATCCCATGGTGCCTGCGGGTGGCGCGTTGCACGAAATGATTCGCCGCCCGGACAGCCCGCTCGTGGAGACCGCGTCGGAGCCCTGAGGCAATCTGAGGACACTATGCAAACTCTTGTCGCTTACGTTGAAAACAAACCTGGCGTCCTGAACCGCGTCGCTTCGCTGGCGCGCCGGCTGGCCATCAACATCGATTCTCTGACGGTCGGCCCCACGGAAAACGAAGAAATCGCGCGCATGACCATCGTCGCGCACACTGACGAAAAAGGCGCGCACCGCCTCGAGGCCAGCCTCGAAAAACTCGTCGACGTTCTCCTGGCGGAAAATATTTCCGACCGTTCTCTGATCGAACGTGACTTGGCGCTCATCAAGGTGCTCGCCGACCAGCAATCCCGCCCGCACCTCATGGAGCTGATCAAAGTATTTCGCGCCCGCGTGATTGACGTCGCCCCGGAATCCCTGATTCTCGAAGTCTCCGGCACCGTCGACAAAATCGATGGGCTGCTGGAAGTCCTGCGTCCCTTCGGCGTCCTGGAAATGGCGCGCACCGGCCGCATCGCCATGACGCGCGGCGGCGACTTGCTGCGCCCCCCGGCTGCGCCGACAAAAGCGAAAGAAACCGAACCCATCGGCTCAGCAATAAAGTAAACGAATTCTGCATCCTCGAAAGGAGATGAATGGCAAACCTCTATTACGACAATTCTGCCGACCTCGCGCTCATCCAAGGCAAGAAGGTCGCCATCATTGGCTACGGCTCGCAGGGCCACGCGCATTCCTTGAATCTTCGAGACAGCGGCGTCTCCGTACGCGTGGGCTTGCAACCGGGCAGCGCTTCCATCGCGAAAGCCCAGAAGGAAGGCCTAACCGTCCAGACACCCGCCGAAGCCGCGGCTTGGGCAGACGTGATCATGATCCTCGCGCCCGACACCAAGCAGCCCAAGCTCTACCGCGAATCGATCGCGCCGCACCTCACTCCAAGCAAGACGCTGATGTTCGCGCACGGCTTCAACATTCGTTTCCACACGATCAAACCACCGGTCACCGTGGACGTTTCCATGATTGCTCCGAAAGCTCCGGGGCATCGCGTCCGCGAAGTTTTCACCGAAGGCGGCGGCACGCCCGCCCTACTCGCCGTCGAGCAAGACGCCTCCGGCAAGGCCAAGGCGCTGGCACTCTCGTACGCCAAAGGCCTCGGTTGTACCCGTGCCGGTGTGCTGGAGACCACCTTTACAGAGGAGACCGAAACCGATCTCTTCGGCGAGCAAGCCGTCCTCTGCGGCGGCGTGAGCGAATTGATCAAAGCAGGTTTCGAGACGCTGGTCGAGGCCGGCTATCAACCCGAAGTAGCCTATTTCGAGTGTCTCCACGAGTTAAAACTGATCGTCGATCTGATTTATCGCGGCGGCCTCAGTTACATGCGCTACTCCGTGAGCGACACCGCCGAACAGGGCGACTATTCCGCGGGACCGAGAATCATCACGCCAAAAACGCGCGAGGAAATGCGCAAAATTCTCTCGGAGATTCGCGACGGCAGCTTCGCCAGGAAATGGATTGAAGAAAACGAAAAGGGCTGCCCCAATTTTCTGGCCACGCGGCGTCGCGAGCAAGCTCATCCCATCGAGCAGCTTGGACCGAAGCTCCGCGCCATGATGCCCTTCCTTCAGCCCGTGGTCGCTCCAGGATTGGCAAACAAGGCGGCTGCATCCGATAGCTAGCTCGGTCTCCGCATTGTCGGTACTTGTGCCCAAAAACGCCGCCCGCACACTTTGACCCTCCTAAAAAAATCGCTGAAGAACCGCGCAAAGGCTTCCCTGGTACGCCAGTTAGCTCTGTCCCTCCGCCGGACACGATTCATCTCCAAAATGGGTGCCCCTCGAGTATGATGTCCGGCGCCGTGACACAAATGTTGCGTCATGCCAGTGATGGCGGCCCGGCTCGTTCTTCCCCTCGATGCCGAAAGCCGCACCTTCGTGGGCGAGAGG
>WNFC01014580.1_pt1 | contig 11250 bp, 13 predicted proteins | sample 5400541 | NCBI WGS metagenome assembly WNFC01 (sample SAMN13153342, study PRJNA577476) | soil metagenome | isolation source: 120 cm saprolite under Douglas fir tree site 2 hole 2 replicate 1 | place: USA:California | collected 2015-04-18
TTGTGGTCATGCGTGTATTCCTCTAAATATGCCTGGAAACAGTAAGAAACTCCACCTTCATTTTGTTTACATGTGTATCTTGGCTTATGGGAAAGGGGATTGTCAAGGAGGCTTACCTGCTACATTCTTTGTGTACATGACTGTCACCTGGCGTCGAGCCATTAGTCCTACGTTTGTTGTTTGCCCGATGAGGTTATGCTATGATGCTCACGGCTCTTTCCGATGAAATATTGTAACGCATCGATCGTAGAAACACTCAGCGTTGAAAGGGATACTTCTATGGCTAACAGTCCATCTCAGGGACAGGCAAGCTTAGAGCAACCTGGTCCCTCAGATCAACCAACCCTGGCAAAACAACCTGACACAGTTCCTTCACTCAGCACAGCGCTTTCTCAATTACCTCAACGTTACTTCAATGCATTAGTTAAACCATCGCTAGCAACGTATACCGATGACATTGGAAATGCAAGTTGGAGTCTTGTCTGGACACAACTACTTACCTGGGCCATTCTTGACGCGATGCTAGGGCTACTGGTGAATCTCATCTATCCTCCCGCTATAGGCACAACATTCTCAAGATTCTTCTCCCTCGCTTCATCTATCGGTCTGATTGTCGTAGTGCCCATTCTTTTCTTTCTCTTGATGGGAATCGTCTACCTACTCGCAAGAGCTTTTGGTGGTCAAGGAACATTCCTGGAACAATGCAATATCTCGTTGTATATTCAAGCACCGCTCGGGATACTCAGCAAACTGCTGGCTTTGATCCCCGTTGTAGGAAGGGTATTAAACTCAGTCTTGAGTTTGTACGGCATTGTGCTCCAGGTTTTCGTAATCATGGCTGTGCATCGTCTCAGTAGGGGTAAGGCGATAGCGACTATAGCCATTCCATTATTGACAATAGGAATGCTAGCCGTTGTTGTATTCCTTTTAATGCGGAAGTAAGTCCTCAAGCTATCTCGATTGAGTTGAGTCCTCACCACCTGAGTGATAGAATCTACTCAGTAGTTACTATCACAAGCGAAACAAGGAGATCAGGAAGGAATGAGACTCAAAAAGCTTGAACAGATCCTCAAGGGCACATCTGAGCCAGATGTTGTACGAGTACTATCTTACCGACCTGAAATGTTTGGCACGCCATTCTCGATCTGTTTAGAAGATGTGATGCGCGGCCCTTCCGAGTGGAGTGTTGGTGAACGCGAGCTATTCGCTGCGTTTGTCTCACGCAAAAACCAATGTCCCTTTTGAACGGGTAGTCACAGCGCGGTCGCGTCTGAAGCCCTCGGTGATGCTTTTGTTACGGCAGTACTGGACGATTGGCACACGGCTGCAATCGATCAAAAATTGCGGGCTACGTTGGCATTTTTGGAAAAGTTGACGCTTGCTCCCGAAGAAATTGGGCAAGATGATATTGCTCAAATGCGCATGGCGGGAGTGAGCGACCAGGCTATCGAGGATGTTATCTATGTCTGTACCTATTTCAATATTATCGACAGGATTGCTGATTCGCTTGACTTTGAGGTCCTTTCGGCAGAGACTTTCGGACAGCGAGCGGGGAACTTCTTGAGGGAGGGATATTTATAAACGTGGTATGGTAGGCAACACAACCGCCGACGGATACACCTCATTATGATAAATCCGCTGTTCTGCCACCTCCATCTCCGTCGTAGCTCCTAAAGCTGCACCCGTATTCAAGTTCCTATCGTACTTTGGAAAAGCGCTGGAGCTGATCTCCAGGCCGATTCGATGTCCGATTTTGAATACCTGGGCAGTGTTCCAGCAATCAATCGAGAAGTGATAGACCCTTCGTGGTTCAATCAAAGATGGGTTATCCATACCCTCACGGAAACGCGCCCTTACCATACCATCACAGAGACGTTGAACAAAACCTGTCGGCCAGACATCTACTAGCTTTGCCATGAAATCGGTATCAGGAGCCGAGGACGAAGCATACAAATCAACACGAATAGGACCAATAACCTCGACTTCCTCTATGAGTGGTTCGGTCACATAGACCAGCACATCATCACGCCGTTCGATAGCCGAGTAGTCGTCGGGCCCTCCAATTTGCGAGGATGTTGGATCTGTGATAAACGGTACAGGATGTGCTGGATCGTAATGGTAGCTATCAGCCAACTCGTCTTCGGGCTTTCTTGTCGAGAGTGTCCCATCCCCAAAGCGGCTATTGGCACGACCTCCACTGTGCAGGTAAAACGGAGTCCATTGCGTGCGTGACAAGGGCCATTCACGTTCATCACGCCATTCGTTGACTCCCATCACGAAGATATGTACGGGAAATTCTTCTGGAGCAGCGCTTATGTTTGCATAACCTTTCAACCATCGATTAAACCAGTGCAGTTCTTCGGCTCGCAAGTCGATCAGCGCCTGTGGGCAAAAATCAACTTCTCCCAGTTTTGTTGATGTATTGACCACGTGGCCCCATGGTCCCATCAGCAGCCGTTGACTGGCACGAGCAGCAGGTGTGGCTCCGTATGTTGTCATACCAATATAATATCGTACCAACCTGAGATATGTAAAACCGGCACATCGACCTGGTCGAACTTGTTCTGGTAGCAGAATGGCGCCCAATAATCATCGAGTTGTGGATGTTCGATATTGGCACGCCAATGAGGGTTCCGGCGACCTGCATGCTCATCCATAGTTATCAAGGGAAGGTGTTGATAGATTCGTTCCCAATCTACAGCCTCCATCAACTGGTTCATACGCCCGCTAACATAATGCAGCCAGCAGAGAGTCATCGGTGATGGCAAACCCGTCGGAGTTTCAACGAACGGATCAGAAGGAGTAACACGTACCACCATTGCCTTCAGATGCGGCGGCTTTTGAAGGGCTGCTAACCATTGGATACATCCTGGATACGAACTGCCAATGGTGCCAACATTTCCATCCGACCAGAGCTGAGAAGCGCACCACTCAATGGCGTCATAGCCATCATGTCCCTCGTTGAAATACGGCACGAATGTACCATCAGAATCACCACGACCTCGCACATCCATTGCAACAAAGACATATCCCCGCTCAGCAAAGAACTTCGCTGGCGCAAGCATACGCTCGCTCAGTTTCATATAAGGAGTGCGAGTAAGGATCACGGGATATTTTCTCGATTTATCCGATGAATCGATAGGACGATAGATGTCAGCCGAGAGCATAATACCGTCACGCATTGGCACGCGCTGGCCGAATTCAACACGGATTTCACGAGTGGATGTGGTGGACATGGGGTCTTCCTTCTTACACCTGATATTTCTTTACGAGTACCTTCACCCAATTACTTTGCTTCTCTGTGGGCATGAAATTGTTCTTTTGAAGGCGCTTCTCCATATCGTTGATAAATGCGCGTTCGTTGGCGCTGACACGAGCACTATCCAGCGCGACACTATCAACAAACACTTTGAGCTTTTGGACTTGCTGGCGCAATGCAGCCATTTCAGCAGAAGGGAGAGTATTTCGTGCCTCAGGAACCATGGATTCCTGCCATTTGCGATAGGCTTCCAGGTCACCATTCCAGGCGCCAAGGCCAGCCAGTTCATCGGCTCGTTCATTCTGATCATGACCTGCGTGGCCACGTACCCACACAAAGGTGGGAGGAGTATCGCGCTTTTTTAGCAGAACACGGTATAAATCCCACAGGTCAGGATTAGCTTTCATCTTGTAGACACCTTGAGCAACCTTGATGGTATATTCACTGTCACTATAAATCGTTAAGGGTTGGTCTCGAGGCGCGATGCATAATGCCGCAAGTACAGCAGCTATTTCGGCGCGATTATTGGTGGTATTAGGGGATTTGGGTATATGGCCGTAACTTTCGATACGTGGAGCATTTTCACGAATGTTATCACCGATGACATTCTCAGCAGCCACGAGGATCACACTCCAACCAGCAGGTCCTCCTGGATTTTTGATGCAGGCTCCGTCAGTGTATACTACTGTGCCTCGTTCGCCCAATGTTGCATGAGCTGTTTCGACAGTAATATCACGCAATGCGTCGAGGATTGACTGCCACTCTAAGGACTCATCGCCAAGACTCACACTATTTTTTCCTTTTTACAATCAATGTAAAGGTCATCCATCATGGGATTTGCTGTGGGCGATAATGGATACATACCTCACTTGTAACACTTATAACGATTGTATCAGTGGAACGTACCTAATGCTACAAGGCTACCCCCAACGATACTCCATAATGCTATCCACAAGACCCAGGAACCGCCGTGCCGTTTGCGGGCTTCTACACTCGTCACAGCTTTAAACCACCTGGCCGTCTCAGGTCTACTCAGGCGCCAGGCAATCAGCGGGGAAATGACGAGCAAAATAAATGCTGGAACCAAAGTCCAGTAATTCTCTACTTTGATGCCATTCCATACCTGTACTAGCAAAACAAATCCACCGAGGAAACCGATCGTGTTCCCCACAATCTGCACAGGTCGCGTCCAACGCCAGCCACGTCGTATGCCCTCACCAAAAACGCCAAATAAGGCCGCAATAGCCCAGGAAAGCAGAAAGGAAACGATCAGGGTGAACTTCGAGTCCACAGTGGTCTGTTTGGAAAAGACCGGTGAGCCCAGGAAAATCGATAATATAGGAATCAATAGTAGCTCCACGGTAAGACCCCAGTCGAAAGCGACGGCCATACCGATACCTTTAGGGGCAGAAAGTTTTTCAGCACCGTTATGTGTGGAATTTGATTGTAGTGTTTCTTTCAAAGTAGTTTCTTTGTCAAAGGAAATGCAGAGTAGGTCTGCTTTCTACAACACACTCGCCGCCTGCGACGGCGAGTGTGTTGGGATTCATGGTGGCTGCGTCACCATGAATCCCAACACTTTTCGACTGCTATGCTTTTCGCACAATCGCTCTGACAGCCTGGACAATGTGATCAGCACTGATGCCTGCTTCCTCCATCAGTTCGTCAGGTGTACCGGAGCCAGGCATTGATTGAACTGCTAGCTTCACTACCTCAGGTATTGGACCATTTCGCATCGTAAATGCCTCTAGCACAGCATCTCCAAGTCCACCTTCGGGCCAGTGATCTTCCACGACCACAATCTTGTTGCCTGCTTCATCCGCAGCCAGCATCAGCGTTTCTTCGTCAATCGGCTTGATTGAGTAGGCGTCAATGACACGAGCAGTGATTCTTTGACTCTTCAACTGCTCATAGGCTTTAAGTGCCTCATACACTGTAATACCTGCTGCTACAATGGTTACTTCATCCTTGTCAGATTGATGAATAACCCTGCTACCTCCTACCATGAATTCTTCGTCAGGACTATAGATTACAGGCGTTTTTTCGCGGGTGGTGCGCATATATACGATGCCATCATGATCGGCCATCTGTGCTACCAGTTGCGCGGTCTGATTGGCGTCGCTGGGATAGAGTACGGTGCTGCCATATACGGCGCGCATCATTGATAGGTCTTCCAGCGCCATCTGTGAAGGACCATCTTCGCCGATTGAGACACCGGCATGCGAACCACTCAGGCGAATGTTTGCGCGGGATATAGCAGCCATGCGGATGAAGTCATAGGCGCGACTGAAGAAAGCTGCAAAGGTCGAGGCAAACGGTATCTTGTTCCGCACGCTCATACCTACTGCCGCAGACACCAATTGCTGTTCCGCTATATACATCTCAAAATAGCGATCCGGGAAGGCTTTGGCAAATTCTTCGGCATAGGTCGAGTTGCTAACCTCGCCATCCAGGCCAACTACATCAGGATTGGCAGCGCCGAGCGCCATCAGCGCATCACCATAAGCTTTGCGTGTGGCAACTGCTTCTTTGCCGTCATACTTTGGTAATTCCAAAGCCTTTTTTGCTGCTTCAGGAGCAGGCTGGAGATTTTCTGGTTTCTGTACAGGGAAAGTCTGGCTGCGCACATAACTAAGCTCTTTCAAAGCCCGTTCTTCTTGCTCTTTATTAAGTGCCTTGCCATGCCAGCCATTTACATTTTCCAGGAATGAGACACCTTTGCCTTTTATTGTTTTCGCTATAATCACGGTGGGCTTACCATTTGGCTGTGCCGCATTGGCAAATGCTTCGTTGATCTCTTCATAATTATGGCCATCAATAACAATAGCATTCCAACCAAAAGCCACAGCACGCTCAGCGTAGAGGGTTGTATTCCAGCCATGCATCGTTTCTCCACGCTGTCCCAGGCGATTGACGTCAAGGATAGCTACCAGATTATCCAGTTTGTAGTACGAGGCGTGATCAAATGCTTCCCATTGCGAGCCTTCAGCCATCTCACTATCGCCGAGCAGTACCCAGATATGATAGGGTAGTTTATCCAGGTATTTACCCGCGAGTGCGACACCTACGCCGATAGGCAATCCCTGGCCAAGCGAACCAGTAGCGACATCTACCCATGGTAAAATAGGGGTGGGATGGCCTTCGAGACGGCTGCCGAATTTTCGCAATGTTAACAATTCTTCATCGGTAATAGCACCTGCTGCTTTATACAATGAATACAACAGTGGCGAAGCATGTCCCTTGGAGAAAATAAGATGATCGTTATTCGGGTTTCGGGGCTTATCAAAATCGTAATGCAAGTAACCGGTCAGTAAAACAGCCATCAGGTCCGCTGCCGACATAGATGAGGTAGGATGTCCTGAACCTGCGGCAGTGGTGGAGCGAATGCTGTCTACACGCAATTGCTGGGCGAGGTTTGTCCATTGTTGCACCTGGGGATCGGTTGAAGTTGTTGTCATATATACTCCTTCTATTGTAGAGTCAGGTAATCAGAAAGATCTTCCCTTCTACATTGATTGAGGCACCTTTTACAGGTGCGTGGCTCATTGTATTATACATCAATAACATTTCTATTGTAGTTCGTAAGTCAAACAACAACAAGCTGAAGATTGTTTTCAAAAGGATAAACAGGCGTTATGGAGATGATTATCCTCATGGGATTGCAGGCATCCGGCAAAAGCACATTTTATCGTACTTATTTCGCTGCTACACATGAACATGTCAGTAAAGACCTGCTACTCAAGAGCAAAAATAAGAACAAGGATCAGAAACAGGCAGAACTTATCGAAGGGGCATTTCAAGAGCAACGTTCCGTGGTCATTGATAATACAAATGCAACGAAGCAGGATCGCCTGCTACTGATCGAGTTAGGACGCAGATATGACGCAACGATCATTGGGTATTACTTTCAGCCTGATGTATCGAGCAGCCGTAAACACAACAAGCAGCGTACTGGTAAAGCGCAGGTGCCCGAGAAAGCAATTTTTATCACAGCGCACAAATTTACACCCCCCTCTTATGATGATGGCTTTGATAGGATATACTACGTACGTATAGCGGAAGACTCTACGGCAGAGAAACTTGAATGGGAAATAGAAGAAATCCCACAGTAAGGTAATAGAGGATGAGAATGTCTGAGGCTGAAGAAGAATACGACTATCAACGCGAACCAGAACCGGATCAGCGAACCATACATATGCATAGTAATCGCTCTAGATATTTCTTTGCAATGATGAGTTTCCTCGTCGCTCTTCTTTTTCTCAGTGTCTACCTTAACAATTATTATGGCCTCATTTCTGGTTGGCTGCTCCTGGTGGGCGCTCTCGTCTTCGGAATTGTTGGAGTACTCTTTCTACAGTCGAACAGCTTATTGAATCGCACCCTCAATACTGGTAGAAATTATCAGAGCAGCAAAAATGAAAAAAGCATGATTGATATTCAAGATGAAGAAAATGCGAATGAAGGTGAAAATACTCACGAAGGCGAGTTAAGTCCCTTCGAACGGCTTGTTAAAGAGGCGCTGACCTCTATTCCTGCTGAATTTCACGAGCAGATGGAGAACGTGCTAGTGAGGGTGCAGTACGAGCCAGGCGAAGAAGTGATGCAGCGAGTTGGTATCAAAGAAGGCTATACGCTACTAGGACTCTATGAAGGTGTGCCTTTGACCACGTACGGTCAGGCTAGAGTCCCACAACCTGAGATCATAACCATCTACCAGCGCACAATTGTAGCCTATTGCCATGGAGACCCCGATCGCATTCGCGAGCAGGTGCGACATACGGTTCTACACGAAGTTGCGCATCACTTTGGCATCGATCATGAGGAAATGCCTATATGGATCCGTTGACATGGATAAAAGGAGTAAACAAATGGGAGCAGAGGAAAAGCAACAAGCAGCCGAGCGCCTGCGTGAACAGGCCGAAAGACTTCATCAAGCAGCAGAACGTCTGCGCGAACAAGCTGAAAAGAAGCAACAAGCAGCCGAGCGTCTTCGAGTACAGGCTGCAGAAAAGCGAATGGAAGCTGATGACCGATGGAGAGAGGCTGCAGAAAAACAGAAAGAAGCTGACAGCCTGCGTAAGTAAAAAGCGGAAAATCCAATTCACCTACAAGTAATTACAACCTTCAAAGCATCCCCCGGATTTGCTACCAATTGAAAGGCTTGAGAAGCATCCTTAAGCGGGAACTGATGAGTGATCACTGTTTCTGGGTGAATACGCCTGGCACGTAACAGGTCTAAAGCCAGTCGCGTTTCGTGGGGGCCGGCGGAGTAGCTGGTATGCAAACTAATCTCCTGGAAGAAGAGAGTGTTAGGTGTAATGGGAAGCGCTGCTGCTGGAGGTGGCGGCGCAAAAAAGAGGACTGTTCCGCCAGGTCCCACTAACTCAAGCCCCTGTTGCATAGCACTGATGCTTGAAGGCGTGACCAGCACAATATCTGGCTTGCGACCGTCATTCACAGTGTAGATTTGTTGTAAGAGATTCTCTTGTTCTGACGCTGGGTCCAGCGCATGGTCTATCCCGGCATCCAAAGCACGTTGGCGACGATAAGCTATAGGGTCGACAATGATCACGCGAACAGCACCGCGTTGTTGCGCTAATTGCGCTAGCATCAGACCATTGCTACCGGCGCCCAGCACCAATACGCTATCTCCTGCCTGGATTGCAGCACGGTCAATACCTCGCACACAGCAGGCTAATGGTTCAATCAATGTGGCGGCCTCAAATGACAGATCATCCGGCAAAGGAAGCACATCGAGTCGCACGTTAAGAGCAGGCACACGAATATATTCAGCCAATCCACCGGGGTACAGGCGCGTGGCACGAAAGGTCAGGCATTGCGAAAACGATCCGCGCTGGCAGAAGTGGCAGACCATGCAAGGGACATGGTGATGGATGAATACGCGTTGCCCAATTGAGAATTGCTGTACACCCTCGCTTACCGCCGCAACGATGCCGACTGGCTCATGACCTGGATAGATGGGAGCGCGTGGCTTCATATACCATTCCATCACATCGCTGGCGCATAAGCCACATGCTTGCAACTGCACAAGTAATTCGCCGGGGCCGATTTCGGGGATGGGGAGATCAACGATATGCACATCATCATTGCTATGATACTCGACGGCTAACATAGTGTTTATCGCCTGGCTGGCACAACGCACAGGAAGCCAAACGGCTCCTGACCTGATGCGAAAAATTGATGTACTTCATTGCCCGGAATGTAGACGACATCACCAGCATTCAGTTCGTGTTCATCATCTCCCAGGCGCAGACGCGCACGGCCATGCAAGACATAAACGCCATGCTCGTGTGAATGTTGATCAAGCGAGGTATGACCACCTGGCTGGACAGCGAAGTAACGCATGTGGAAGTTTGGCGAGTCTTCATCGGTTCCAATGAGAATTTGACGGGTGGCACGGTCGGCGCCGCTATTTTCGGGTCCGTAAGCACGTACCGCGACATCATGCCAGCGCAGTTCGCCATTTTCCATATTGTCCTGGCGATGAATTGTACCCATTTTTTCTCCAATCGATATCCGACTTGGATTCATTATAGCATGCTTTTTCACTTTTTCATCTTGAGAGTGGAACATGCACTGAGGGCCGATGAATCGGCGGTGAGCACGATAAATCGGCTCCTACGGGACTGGCCGTCGCTTCGCTTGGCTGCATGTCTCTGCAAAAATCGTACGCGCACCCTCGTGTCAATACAGATTTGCGTGTTGCAGTGCTCTGGGTTATACTATTTTTATTCATTCCAACATCAAAAACAGGTATAAAGGGCTGGAAGTAATCATGCAGACATCACAACGAGTAATTGTAGTTCATAGTCCACATTCAGGTAGGTCATCGAAACTGTCTGAGGCACTTACATATCTGGAACAGACAGGGCTAGAGATTGTTAACACCATATCTATCGCTGACCTGGATAATCTGCCTGCGCAGGGAATAACCTGGAAGGAGAGTGGCATTGATATGGCTATTGCGGCTGGCGGTGATGGATTGGTGGGAGGCGTAATAACACATATAGATGAAAGCGGCCTGCCCCTGGGAATAATGCCACTAGGTACTTCAAATGATATTGCTCGCTCTTTGCATATTCCACAGGAGATTCAGGCGGCAGCTCAAGTAATCGCACAGGGTGAAGAGCGTCAAGTAGATGTCGGAGTAGCGCGACCTGCTGAGCAAGCTCTACATCTGGCTACGAAACACCAATCTGGTCCAACAATGGCACAAATTGCTCCCCAAAAGCATGGATTCTTTGCACACGTGTTGACCATTGGTGTTAATGTCCAGTTCGCGCGTATAGCGACCAATGTAGCGACACGCCAGCGCTTCGGCCGTATGACGTACCCCTACGCCGCGTTGGAGACATTGGTATCTCACGATGCTCTAGATATAGAGCTCGAATTTGATGGACTGGCAATGCCAAAGAGCACGACCGCTACTGAAGTACAAGCGCCGCCCTCTTCGGCAACAGCTGAGCCTGAAACATCATTGCGTTGTCGTGCGCTACAGGTAACCATCATCAACGCTCCCATTTTTGGAGGTCAGAGGGAATTTGCCATCCCAGGTACAAGTATCGAAGATCGTTTGCTCGATATTGTCGTGATAGAAGAAATGGACATCGGGAAATTCGGTAGAATCGTAGCTCATTTCTTTGCTCCCAAGGAGCATGCAGGGACTCACCTAGCAAATGGTGAAAAGCATTTTACACATCACCCTGCGGAGCTAACGGGTATCCCTGGTATACACCATGTGCAAGCACGGGGAGTAACGATTATGACGAGTGCTGATCCACGGGATGCGACGCTGGATGGTGAGGTGCGAGGTCAGACACCGATGTATGTTCATGTTGCAGACGAGCGGCTGAGGGTGAAGGTGCCAGCCTAACAGGGCGGGGCAAGCCCCGCCCCTACTGTACACGGGCTTTGCAGGACGATCCGTTGTATAGACCTGGCCTCTTAAACACTTGCGAGGAAGGCCTTGA
>WNFC01035685.1_pt1 | contig 11250 bp, 12 predicted proteins | sample 5400541 | NCBI WGS metagenome assembly WNFC01 (sample SAMN13153342, study PRJNA577476) | soil metagenome | isolation source: 120 cm saprolite under Douglas fir tree site 2 hole 2 replicate 1 | place: USA:California | collected 2015-04-18
CGTGCACGCCTCGGTGCTGCCCGAGCCGTTCGGCCAGGTGGTGGTCGAGGGGATGGCGGCGGGCCTCCCGGTTGTGGCCACCCGGGCCGGCGGGCCGGCGGAGATCGTCACCGAAGGCCGGGACGGGCTGCTGGTGGCGCCGGGCGACGCGGCCGAGCTGGCCGGCGCCCTGAGACGCCTCGCCCTCGACGCCGACCTCCGCAGTCGGCTGGGAGCCGCCGCCCGGGAGACCGCGGGCCGGTTCCGCGTCGAGGCGGTGGCCGGCCAGGTGATGGGGATCTACGCCGCCCTCGCCCGGTGAGCCCGGTTTCCCCCCTGAGTCCGGGTCACCTCCCCCGGCGCTCGAGCCGCCTGCCATGGCCCACGCCAAGCTTCCAGCCCGCCCAGCCGCAGGCCGCGCCCACGGCGACCAGCTCGACGACGTGGATCACCGCCCACACCAGATGCCATGCGAACCACACCGCGACCAGCGCCAGAACCACCAGGACCAACACGCCGGCGGCGGAGAGCCCGATCCTGCGGGGGCGACGCCCCCGTGCGGGACGAGCCTGCGAGCCCGGTGCCAGGACTGAAGACGGCTTGATCGCCGCCTTGGGATCGAGGGTCTGGCAGATCATGCACTCGCCGGCGGGGAAGCCGTGCGGGCACTGCCCGGTCCGGGTGGAGGGCATCAGCCTGCGGGCTCCCGCCACATGCCCCAGATGGGCGGGCCGTTGCGGCCGAGCCGGAACTCCTCGCTCACCTCGAAGCCGTGGCGGCGGTAGAAGGGCACGTTGGTCTCCTTGGACGACTCGAGGTAGGCGGGGACGCCTTGGAGGTCGCACTTCTCGAGCACCGGGGCCAGGGCGGCCGAGCCCAGGCCCTGGCCCTGCCGCTCCGTGTCCGTCCCCAGCACCGCCAGGTAGTAGTGCTCCGGCACCTTGGGGTGCTTGGACTCGGCCACCGCGAGGGTGGCGCTCGCCCGGGCCAGCCCGGCACCGAAGAGCCGGATCATCGTCGGCAGCAGCCGGATCTGGCCGCCGATCCCGAGCCTCCAGCGCCCGGGCGGGTCCCAGAGCGCCCCGGAGGCCAGGTCGTGGGTGATCCAGACCTCGTCCAGCGGAAGGTGGACCTTGTGCAGCTCGGCGCCGAAGAAGGCCGGCAGGACGGCTCGCCGCCTGGCGGCGTCGGGCCAGAGGTGGGTCATCACCGGGTCGTCGTCGAAGGCCCGGGCCAGGGCGCCGGCCAGCCGGTCCACGTCGGCGTAGGTCGCCTTGCGCACGCAGGGGGCGGTGCTCATCGGGGACCAGTCTGCCCCGGCCGTGCCCATCATGCCCGGCCGGGGCCCCAACCCCGGCCTCCTCCGCACGGCGGGGGCCCCCATGGGCATCGACTACGACGCTGGCCGACCTCGGGGCGCGGGCGCGGGCCGCCGCGGTCGAGCTGGCCGCCGCGCCCACCAGCGCCAAGAGCTCCGGCCTCTCCGCCGCCGCCGACCTCCTGGCGCAACACGAGGCTGAGATCCTCCACGCCAACGCCGACGACGTCGAGCGGGCGGAGGCCTCAGGCACCAGCGCCACCCTCGTCGACCGGCTGCGGCTGGACCCCGCCCGGGTGGCGGCCATGGCCGACGGCCTCCGCCAGGTCGCAGCCCTGCCAGACCCGGTGGGCGAGGTGGTGGACGGCTGGGTCCGCCCCAACGGGCTGCGAATCCGGCGCGTGCGCGTCCCGCTGGGCGTGATCGGCGTCATCTACGAGAGCCGGCCCAACGTGACCAGCGACGCGGCCGGCCTCTGCGTCAAGTCGGGCAACGCCGCCTTCCTGCGGGGCTCCTCCGCGGCCATCCGCTCCAACATCGCCGTGGCCGCCGCCCTGCGGGAAGGCCTGGCCAAGGCCGGGCTGCCCGAGGACGCCGTCGTGCTCGTCGAGGACACCAGCCGAGAGTCGGCCACCGAGTTCATGCGCCTGCGCGGCATCATCGACTGCCTCGTGCCGCGCGGGGGGCCGTCGCTCATAGCGGCCATCCTGGAGCACGCCACCGTGCCCTATGTCATCGACGGCGACGGCAACTGCCACGTGTACGTGGACGAGAGCGCGGATCTCGACATGGCGAGCACCATCGTCGTCAACGCCAAGACCCAGCGGCCCGGCGTGTGCAACGCGGCCGAGTCGCTGCTGGTCCACGCCGCGGTCGCCACCGACTTCCTGCCGAAGGTCGCCGAGGCCATGCCCGAGGTGCGGCTGCTCGGCGACCGGCGCGCCCGGTCGATCCTGCCGCGCATCGAGGCGGCCACCGACGAGGATTTCTCCAAGGAGTTCCTCGACCACGTCATGTCCGTCGCGGTGGTCGGCAGCATCGAGGAGGCCATCGCCCACATCCGCCGGCATGGCACGGGGCACACCGAGGCCATCGTGACGCGGGACCTGGCCGCCTCTGAGCGCTTCGCGCGGGACGTCGACGCCGCCGTCGTCATGGTCAACGCCAGCACCCGCTTCACCGACGGCGAGCAGTTCGGCTTCGGCGCCGAGATCGGCAACAGCACCCAGAAGCTCCATGCCCGGGGCCCGATGGGCCTTCGTGAGCTCACCGCGGTGAAGTACATCGTCCACGGCGACGGCCACGTCCGCCACTGAAGGAGCTCCTTGTGACCAACACCACCGAGCTGCGCACGACCATCGGCGGCGGGGAGCCCCGGTTTGCCTCCGTCCCCGCCGTCCGGGAGGGTCTGCGCGCCGCGCAGTACCTCGCCGACGAGGGCATCGCCGGCGTCGTTTACCTCGCAGACCGGCTGGGCAAGCCCGTGCTGATCGAGGGCCCCGCCGGCACGGGCAAGACCGAGCTGGCCAAGAGCGTGGCCCGCCTCACGGGCTCCCGCCTGATCCGGCTCCAGTGCTACGAGGGCCTCGACGAGTCCAAGGCGCTGTACGAGTGGAACTACAAGAAGCAGCTGCTGCGCATCCAGGCCCAGCGGGTCGCCGAGGCCGAGGGCGGGAGCTGGGCGGAGATCGAGGAGGACATCTTCAGCGAGCAGTTCCTGCTCACCCGCCCGCTGCTCGAGGCCATCCGGGCCGAGGAGCCGGTGGTCCTGCTCATCGACGAGGTGGACCGGGTGGAGGTCGAGACCGAGGCCCTGCTGCTGGAGATCCTGTCGGACTACCAGGTCTCCATCCCCGAGCTCGGCACGGTGTCGGCCACCCAGATACCGCTGGTGTTCCTGACGTCCAACAACACCCGCGAGCTGTCCGAGGCCCTCAAGCGGCGCTGCCTCTACCTGCACATCGACTACCCGAGCCTGGAGCGGGAGAAGGAGATCGTCCTCGCCAGGGTCCCTGACGTGACCGAGCACCTCGCCGACCAGATAGTGCGGATCGTGCGCAGCCTGCGGGCGCTGGACCTGAAGAAGCACCCGTCGGTGTCCGAGACGCTCGACTGGGCCCGGACCCTGGTGCTGCTCGGCGTCGACTCCATCGACGCCGGCCAGGCCAAGGAGACCTTGAACATCCTGCTCAAGTACCAGTCGGACATCGCCAAGGCCACCAAGGAGCTCTCGGCCGACGCCCCCACGAGGTAGTCCCGTGCTCGATCTCCTCGCCGGCTTCATCCAAGAGCTGCGCTCCGCCGGCCTCCCGGTATCGCTCACCGAGAACCTGGACGCCATGGAGGCCGTCAAGCACATCCCCATCGAGGACCGCGAGGCGTTCAAGTACGCCCTGGCGGCCACGCTGGTGAAGAACAACGCCCACTGGAAGGCATTCGAGACCGTCTTCGAGGTCTACTTCTCGCGGCGCGGACCGGAGCTCGACACGGAGGACGGTGGCGACCAGGGCGACGAGCTGGCGAAGCTGCTTCAGAAGATGGCGGCCGAAGCCCGCGAAGGCGGCGGGGCCATGGACGCCATGACGCCCGAGCAGTTGGCCGAGATGCTCTTCAAGGCCATGCTCAACGCCGACGAGGCGACCATGAAGGCCGTCGCCCGGCAGGCCGTCACCCGCTTCTCGGGGATGGAGCCGGGCCGGCCGGTCGGCGGCACCTACTACCTGTACCGGACGCTGCGGAATCTCGACCTCGACCGCCTGATGGAGCGCCTCATGGAGGCGGCCGCCGCGGAGGCCGAGGGCGGGCTGACGCCGCTCGAGGAGCGGCTGGCGCGCGACGAGCACGAGGCGCGCATCGACCGGCTCCGCAAGGAGGTCGAAGCCGAGATCCGCCGCCGGCTGGTGGCCGACCGGGGCGTCGAGGCCATGGCCCGGACGCTGCGGAAGCCGCTGCCGGAAGAGATCGAGTTCATGCACGCCACCCGCGACGAGCTGGCATCCCTGCGTCGGGCCATCCAGCCCCTGACCCGGAAGCTGGCCGTGCGCCTGGCCCGGAAGCGCCGGCACGGCCGGAAGGGGCCGCTCGATTTCCGGAACACGGTGCGCCATTCGCTGTCCTACGGCGGCGTGCCGGCCGAGCCCAAGTTCCGCTTCCCGCGGCCGGCCAAGCCCGAGATCGTCGTGATCGCCGACATCTCCGGCTCGGTGGCGGCCTTCGCCCGCTTCACGCTCCAGTTCGTGTACGCCATCTCGTCGCAGTTCTCGCGGGTGCGTGCGTTCGTGTTCATCGACGGCATCGACGAGGTGACCTCGTTCTTCGAGGGCGTCGAGGACATCACCGAGGCCATCCACCGGGTCAACACCGAGGCCGACGTCGTCTGGGTCGACGGCCACTCGGACTACGGGCACGCCTTCGAGAGATTCTGGGAGCGCTGGGGCCGCGATATCGGGCCCAAGAGCTCCGTGCTGCTGCTGGGCGACGCCCGCAACAACTACCACGCCTCGCAGGCGTGGGTGGTCAAGGAGCTGCGCTCCCGCGCCCGCCACGTGTACTGGCTCAACCCCGAGCCCCGCTCCTACTGGGACACGGGCGACTCGATCGTCTCGGAGTACGCCACCTTCTGCGACGGCGCCTTCGAGTGCCGCAACCTCAAGCAGCTCGAGCGCTTCGTAGAGAACCTGGCTTGAGCTCCGGGGCATCTTCGGGCCCGGGCGGTGAGACCCGACTGGTCTTGATCCGGCACGGCGAGGCGGTGTGCAACGTGGCCGGCATCATCGGCGGGCCACGGGGCTGTACCGGCCTGTCGCCGCTCGGCGTCAGCCAGGCAGTGCGGTTGCGGGGGCGCCTGGAGCGCACGGGCGAGCTGGCGTCGGCCTCGGCTTTGGTCACCTCGGCGCTGCCCCGCGCCCAGCAGACGGCGTCGGTCATCGGACCCGCAGTCGGCGACGGCAGCCTGGTGCCGGCCGAGGACTGCGACGTCTGCGAGCTGCACCCCGGGCCCGAGATCGACGGGCTGTCGTGGGAGGAGTACAGCCTGCGGTTCGGCGGCGGCTCGGGCGGCCCGCTCGGACCCGACCAGCCCATCGGTCCGGGAGGGGAAAGCTGGAGCGTCTTTCGTTCACGGGTGAGCGCCGCGCTGGACCGCCTGGCCGAGGACTTCGAGCGCCAGACCGTGGTGGTCGCCTGCCACGGTGGGGTCGTGGTGGCGGCGATGTCCCACTTCCTCGCCCTCCCGCCGCCGGGCGAGCGGGCCGGGCTGGAGCCGGACCACACATCTCTAACGGAGTTCGCCCGTGGCGCGGAGGGGCCGTGGCGGCTGGCCCGCTACAACGACGCCGCTCATCTCTTGGACTGGCGGCCGTAGGCAGAGGCCGCGGCCGGCCCGGCTGCGGGCTGGGCAGGAGAGGCAGCGGAGCTCGGCGAGGACCTGCCCGAGACTTTCTATGGGCGGGCGGGCCGCATGAGCTGGCGAAGGGCGCGCCAGCCGATCAGCTGGATGCCGGCGCGCTCGATCAGGCCGAGGAGTGAGCGCTCCTCGGTGACGAGGTGGTGGTCGTCGACCCGCCCGGACCAGTCCGGGGCCAGGCAGCGCAGCTCCGGCGTGTCCGCCGCGGGACGGACGTACACCTCCGTCACGCCGGCCGGCAGCTCCATCAGGGCCCGCTCCAGCGGCCGCCTGCTGCCGATGCCCCGGACGTGGACCAGATGATCGGGAAAGACCACACCCTCGTCGGCGGCCAGAGCGCGGAACGGGAACCCGATGGCCCGTTCGGTCGACGCGCCCGACAACCGCACGGGCAGCCGGAACTCGACCGCGAGGTCGAGGTACACGTCGAAGAACTCCGGCCGCAGCTGCAACGTCGCCAGGTGCGAGTCGAGGTGGCTCACGTCGAAGCCCCAGTAGATCGCCCGCTCGATCTGCACCCGGCACTCGCGGCGGACCTCGTCGAGGTCGGCGTGGTCCCAGAGGTCCTCGACGGTGCGGGGAAAGCCTCCGTCGCCGTCGAACAGGGAGGGCGCATGGGAGACGGGGCCCCACCGGTACAGGTCGAACTCGGCGTTGAGCGTCAGGTGCACGCCCACGTCCTCGCCCCGGTACCGGGACGCGGCCTCCCGCGCCCAGGGGCAGGGGACCATAAGGCTGGCGCTCGTGGCCATCCCCCGCCGCAGGGCGTCGAAGGTGCCGACATTGGCCGCATGGCACGAGCCCAGGTCGTCACAGTTGATGATCAGCAGCTTGGCGTCGGCCGGGTACCCGAGGCGTTCCGCCAGGCTGGTCATGACTGCGACGGTACTCGCCCTCCCCCGGGCGGTCGGATAGCTCACGCCCGGATGGCGCTCCAGGTCCTTCATGTTTCCGTCCCGGCCCCCGGTGTCACCGATGTCACGGGGCGACGATCTGGACCGAACCCATGCTGCCCCGGATCGTGAGGCTGCCGTCGCCGGCCCCGATCGTGGCGTCACGGCTCCGTCTCCGGCTCCGGCTCCGTCTCCGTTGGGGAAGCGTCAGCCGCGCTCGATCAGCGTCCCGGTCCCCAGCCCGCCCCCGCAGCACATGGAGACCAGGCCGAGGGTCCCGTCCGTCCGCTCCAGCTCGTGCAGCGCCGTGGTGATGAGGCGTGCTCCAGTGCACCCGACCGGGTGGCCTAGGGCGATGGCGCCCCCGTTGACGTTGACCTTGTCCATGTCGGGGCGCATCTCACGCTCCCAGGCCAGCACGACGGACGCGAAGGCCTCGTTGACCTCGATCACGTCCATGTCGGCCATGGTGCGCCCTGACCGCTCGAAGATGCGTCGAGTGGCGTCGATCGGCCCGGTGAGCATGAGGACGGGGTCGACCCCCACGAGGCACTGGGACACGATGCGGGCCCGCGGCCGCAGGCCCAGCGAGGCGGCCTTCTCGGCGGACATCATCAGCACGGCCGCGGCACCGTCGGAGATCTGCGAGGACGTGCCTGCGGTGTGCACGCCGTCCTCCCGACCCACCGGCTTGAGCGTCGCCAGCTTCTCGAGGCTGGTCTCCCGCAACCCTTCGTCCCGGCTCACCGTGTGGGTGGTGCCCACCGGCTTGCCGTCCTCGCCGAGGTCGGGCGCCTCCACGGGGACCACCTCGCGCTCGAAACGGCCCTCCGTCCACGCCGTGGCCGCCCGCTGCTGGGACCGGAGCCCGAAGGCGTCGGTATCGGCTCGCGTGACGCCCCATTTCTCCGCGATGCGGTCGGCCCCCTCGAACTGCGAGGTGGGCTCGTAGTAGTCCCGGTACGAGCGGGGAACCGGCCGGCCGGGCCCGTTGGCGCTGGCGGACCCGAGCGGCACGCGGCTCATGGCCTCGACCCCACAGGCCAGGATCACGTCGGCGGCCCCGGCCGCGATGAGCCCGGCCCCCAGATGGGTCGCCTGCTGCGAGGAGCCGCACTGACTGTCGACGGTCGTCGCCGCTACGGTCATCGGAAGGCCCGCCGACAGCCAGGCGGTGCGGGCGATGTTGAAGGACTGCTCCCCGACGGCGGTCACGCAGCCGCCCACGACCTGGTCGACGAGACCCGGGTCGATCCCGGCCCGCTCGATGGCGGCGGTTTGCACCGCTCCCAGCAGGTCGACCGGATGCATGGTCGAAAGGCCGCCGCCCCGCCGGCCGATGGGGCTCCGTACCGCTTCCACAATCACGACGTCGATCATGCGGCGCAGCCTACCGTGGGCCCGTTCGAGCGCCCCAGCCCGCCACCGCCGCCTGTCAGAAGGGTCCCCGCCGGCCGAGCGCTCGGCGCCCCTCGATGGCCCGCAGCACGAGCAGCAGGATGCTCGAGCCCAGCGCCACGGCTGGGCCGTGCCGGCGGGTCATGCCGCCCGGTCGCCCACCGGACGCTCGCCGAACACCGGGCCGGTGGCGGCGCCGGACCGCTCGGCGACTCGAACGGCGGCCTGGCGGAGCGCGGCCCGGGCCGCCGCCACCCCCTGGAGGCCGATCTCACGGGTGCGCGGGTCGAGCCGCCAGTCGAGCTTGTCTTCGTCGATCAAGGTCAGCTGTGATGCCATGTCCCTGAGTATGAAGAGGGTCTGTAACACTCGCTCACGCGCCCGGTCACGCGCCCGCCACGAGAGGAGCCGCCATGTCACGCCACGGGGAGGATCGCAGCGGGGGAGATCGCAGCGGGGGAGATCTCCGCCCCCTGCCCGAGCCGCTGGTCGAGGAGGTGGGCGAGGGCCTGTACGCGTACGTCCAGCCGGACGGGACGTGGTGTGTCAACAACACGGGCTTCCTCGTCGACCGGTCCGGGGTGGTCGCGGTCGACACCTGTGCCACGGAACGCCGGTCCCGGGCGTTCCTGGCGGCCCTCGACAGGGTCACCGACCGCCCGGTCCGGACCCTCGTCAACACCCACAGCCACCTGGACCACACCTACGGCAACTGGCTGCTGCCCGAGGCCACGATCATCGCCCACGAGGGCTGCCGCGCCGACATGCTGGCGAGCGGGCTGAGCACGACGGCCGCCTTCCCGGGCGTGGACTTCGGCCACGGCGCGGTGACCCCTCCGTTCGTCACCTTCGAGACCGCCCTGCGCGTGTGGGTGAACGACCAACCCGTCGAGCTGCGCCACCTCGGCCCGGCGCACACCACCAACGACGTCATCGCGTGGGTGCCCGACCAGCGGGTCCTCTACGCGGGCGATCTCCTCTTCAACGGCGGGACGCCGTTCGTGATGATGGGCTCGGTCGCCGGGTCGCTCGCCGCCCTCGAGGAGCTCCGGCGCCTCGACGCCCTGGAAGCGGCCCTGGACGCAGACCTCGGCGAGTACGCCGTCTGGCACGATCGCGAGCGCCTCGTCGGCAACCTGCACCGGGCGCTGTCCGAGCTACGGGGCGAGCCGCTCGGCACGGGGCTGGGCTTCGCCGAGATCTGGCGCCAGATGCTGGCCTACAACGGCGACCGGCCGCTGCGCTGCCTGGCGTGAGCTGGCGGGCCCCGGCGTCGTAGAGTCCCCAGCCATGGTGCGCCACGGTGTCACGATCCCATTCGACGGAGCCCCCCTCGCAGACCAGCGGGACTTGATCACTGAGCTGGTCGACCTCGGCTACACCGACGCGTGGTCCAGCGAGGCCAACGGGACCGACGCCTTCATCCCCCTCGCCCTGGCCTCGGCGTGGTCCCCGACCTTGCGCCTGGGCTGCGCCATCGTGCCGGCCTACACGCGGGGCCCGGCGCTCATGGCCCAGACCGTGGCGCGAGGAGCCCTACAAGAGGACCCGCGACATGGTGCGGTTCCTCAAGGCCGCGCTCACGGGGGCGAAGATCGACGAGAAGTACGACACCTTCACCGTCAAGGGCTTCCGCCTCGGTCGCAAGCCCCCTTCGGTTCCGCCCATCCTCGTGGCCGCCCTGCGGCCGGGCATGCTGCACCTGGCCGCACGGGAGGCGGAGGGCGCCATCATCAACTGGCTCTCGGCCGAAGACGTGACCAAGGTGGCGGCCGAGGTCGGGCCGGGCAAGGAGATCGTGGCCCGGATCTTCGTGTGCCCGTCCGAGGACGCCGACGCTGTCCGGTCCGCGGGGCGCTTCGCCATCGCGGCCTACCTCAACGTCCCCGTCTACGCCGCCTTCCACGAGTGGCTGGGGCGGGGCCCGCAGCTGGCCGCCATGTGGGACGCGTGGAAGGCCGGCGACCGCAAGGCGGCCACCGCGGCCATTCCCGACGAGGTGGTCGACGCCCTGATCGTGCACGGCTCGCCGGCCTCGTGCCGGGCGCACATCCAGCGCTACATCGACAACGGGGTCACCACCACGGCCCTGGCCATCATGGCCTTCGGGATCGACAGCCGCCAGGCCGTCCGGGACCTGGCCCCCGCCGCCACCACCTGAGCATCCACCCGCGGCCCCGCGCCGGCTGGGTACGGTGGGTGGGCACCTGACCACTGATCGTCAGAGAGGTTCTGCATGCGCATCAGGGGAAACAGGGCGGCCGGTGCCGAACGGGCGGTCGCGTCCCCCATCCATTTGGAGCTCATCGGGGACCGCCAAGCCCTCGACCTGGTCCGCCGCCTGGCGCGGGCCGCGCCCGACATCCACCACGTCACCCGCCTCCTGGCCTCTCACGTGACCGCCCTGGGCGAGAGCGGCGGCGTTTGGCTGCTCGACCCGGCGTCCCGGCGGCTCCGGCCGGCTGCGATCGTGGGCCCGGGTCTGGGCGACGCCGAGCTCGGCGACCAGCTCCAACGTGCCCTCGGCACCGGCCGCGCCGTGCACCTCGGCGACCAGATTCTCGGCATGGGCATCGAGCTGCGGGGCCGGATGGCGGGCGCGGTGGCCGTGGCCCGGCCGCCGGGCGGTCCGTCGTTCGGGGAGGCGGAGGCGGCGGCCCTGCGTGACGCCGCCCTCCAGGCTGCCCTGGCCATCGACAACTCCCGCCTGTACGCGTCCTCGACGGCCGAGACGGCCGAGCGCCGCCGGGTCGAGGGCGACCTGCGCAGCCACGCGGTGCAGCAGGCGGCGCTCGCCGAGCTGTCGCAGCGGGCCCTGGGCGGCGCCGACCCCGCCGACCTGCTCAGGGACACGGTTATCGTCGTGGCCCAGACCCTCGACGTCCCGGTCACCGCTCTGGTCGAGGCCAAGGGAGACCAGTTGGTGCTGCGCGCCGGGGTCGGGTGGGACGCCCCCGGCGCCCCCACCGGCCATGCCCAGGGCGCGGCGGCTGTCGAGCGCGACGAGCCCGTGATCGTGAACGACGGGTCGGAGAGCGCCGCCGCCGTGCCCGTCCCGGGCCGGATCCATCCTTTCGGAGCGCTGGAGGTGTACGGCCGGGCCCGCGCCTTCGTGCCCGAGGACGTGAGCTTCCTCCAGGCCGTGGCCAACGTGGTGGCCCTCGCGGTCGAGCGGGCCGCGGACGAGGCAGAGATCCTGCACCAGGCGCTCCACGACTCGCTGACCGGGCTGCCCAACCGGGCGCTGCTGGGTGACC
>WNFC01008635.1_pt1 | contig 11249 bp, 12 predicted proteins | sample 5400541 | NCBI WGS metagenome assembly WNFC01 (sample SAMN13153342, study PRJNA577476) | soil metagenome | isolation source: 120 cm saprolite under Douglas fir tree site 2 hole 2 replicate 1 | place: USA:California | collected 2015-04-18
TGAGGCTCCAGTGAAAATAGCCGCGTAGATCGGCGCCGGCGCGAAGCAGGCTTTTCATCTGTTCAACGCTGGAGTGAAGCAACCACGGTCGTATACGGTCACTGCGGTCCGGCACGCCATTCTCAAGAATATAGATGGGCTTCTTGAAATCGGTGAAATGGACAACGGCCTTGCTTAGCCCGCGCGGGTAAGCCTCGCCGTAAGGCACTTCCACGCCATGGTCGCCTTGTGGTTTGTGCGGCGGAACGGAGATCTGAAAGAACATTGTCTTCCAGCTTCTGGGATTAAATCCCGCGCGCAACCGGCTGTAATAATTGATGCCAACGTAATCGCACGTGCCTTTCACTTCCGGCAACGAGTCCCCGAATTTGTTGAGAGGGAAAGGCGCCCGGCCATCCAGGATGCTGCCGGAAAAATTATCGTTAAACCGGCGGGCAATGAACTTGCTGAGCCATTTATCAATGCGCGACTTCTTTTTCTTCGGCTTGAACACCACATAGTGTTGCGCCCACCCTACATTTGCATGCGGTTGTAAGTCATGGATCTTGCGATACGCGGCGGCATGAGCAAGGCACAGGTTGCGCGTGACGAATGCGAGCTGTAGAAATCTGCCTTTGCGCCCGGGCGGAAATTCTCCCAGAAAATATCCCAGCGAAACAAAGACATTGGGTTCGTTAAAGGTGCACCAGTCGGAGCAGAGGTCGCCCAGCGCTTTTACCACAACAGCGGTGTAGCGTTCGAACAACGCCACCGACTTCCTTGTCACAAACCCGCCTTGGTTTTCAAACCAGATTGGATTGGTGAAATGATGCAGCGTGACAAATGGGCGCAAGCCGCGTTCACGCAATGCCATCAGCATGGCGCGATACCGTTCCAACGCGCTCTCATCGAATTCGCCTTCGCGCGGCTCAATGCGGCTCCACTCCACGGAGAGCCGCAGGGCATTCACGCCCAGAGACTTGGCCAGGTCAAAATCTTTTTCGGCATTGTTCCACCAGTCGCAGGCCAGCCCAACGGCGTCACCGGACTTGATGCGTCCGCGCTTTTCCCATGCGGACCACTGATTATTGGTGCCACCCTCCACCTGATGGGAAGATGTGGCTACGCCCCACAGAAAATGGGGCGGAAAATCGTGATGGCTCTGGTCGGTTTCTGTTTCCATCCTTACAGGATTCTAGACCTTCTGCCGCCAGTAGCCCTGATCATGCAGGAAATAACCATCATTAAAGGTATTGAGCGCTGTCTTGAGGAACAAACCCAGGATCTTGAAATATCCCATGTTCCGGAAGCGGCGATTGGTGGTGTGTATGCGTCCGCGCACAATCCCGAAACGATGGTTCGCCACTTTCTTGCTCAACAGATAATCTTCCGCGTACAGTGCGCCTTCATTGAATCCGCCAAGCTTTTCAAACGTGGCACGGTCAAACAGCATGAACATCCCTGTGCTGAAGGGCATCACCAGGGCCGATCCGTACTGCACAATGTTGTTGCCGATATAGAGCAGGTTATCGCGCAGAGTGCCATTGCTGCACCAGATGTTCGTAGTCACGCAGTGAAGTTTGCGCTTCTCGGTAAGCTCCATGGCCCGGCGAAGCAGCGTTGGGTCTTTCAACTCCATGTCTGCGTCAATGAACAGAACGTAAGCTGTCTCCGCGATGCGGGCACCGGCGTTCCTGCCGGCAGACGGAAGACCGCCAGGGATCACCTCAATGTTGAGGCGGTCCGCGAATGACATGGCCAGTTCGGGCGTGCCATCGGTGGAACCGGCATCGGCGACAAATACTTTAGTCGAAGACAGGTGCGAGTAGTCCTGTCTGCATAGCGATTCCAGCAGAGTCGGAAGAAGCCTCGACTCGTTCTTCGCGGGAATCACGATCGTCAATTTCCTCTGGGACGTATTCACGGATAGAAACTCCTTCCTGGCCAACGGTGATGTATGTGCACCGCAGGTCCACCCACGCGCCTGAGTTGTAATATGCCACTCCGTCCCGCTCAGTTGAGAGCGGGGCATGCGTGTGTCCACAAAAAATGCGCTCAGCATCGGCTTGTTTTCCGTGGCTGAGCGCGCCTTGTGCTACCTGCGCGGAAAGGCGCAGCCATCTTGTGTTGAGACGGTCGAGGTAGCGGGCAAACCGCTTGTTCTTGGAATCAATTTTCTGAAGCCATAGGAAAACAAGCTGTCCAAAATGGGTAATGCGAAAATTCTTGATGGCGAAACTGTCAAACTGGTGACCGTGGATGGCCAGGTGCTTCTTCCCGGCGTAAGTCCACTCATACTGTTGATACACCGGTATGCCCACCAGGTGCGACATCACTTCGGTCAGGCCATGATCATGATTGCCTTCAACCCATACCACTTCGATATCGTGCCTGGGATTTGACAGTTTGCGGATATAGCCCAGAAACTTCCAATGCTCTTTCGTCAGGCGGCTGAAGTTCAGGTCGGCGAACATATCGCCCAGCAGGATCAGCCGCCGAAATTGAACTGACCGCAGAAAATCCAGCGCGTCGCCGGCCCGGCTCAAGTCCGATCCCATGTGTAAGTCCGAGATGATGACCGTATCAAAAGACTTATCCTGCATGCACCACGGTTGTAGCAACCTGAGGTTTCAGGCTGATGAATGGCAAGTTAAATGACTGTGAATAGACTAGTTGCTGAGCTAAGTGCTTTCATGTCAATGTGGGGTCACTGTGGAAATACGGGATCAAAATCCATTGAGAAAGCCTTCGGGCGAGTCCACCGGTGAGAATTCAACTTAAAAGAGTGTAGATTCTTATCCACAACTGACGCATGCTTTCCCTTTCCGATGCCGAACGATTGGGAGTCGCACAACGCGACCATCTGGGCCGTGTCGCGCTCGCCAAGGTCGCCAAGCGGAAATTTGATCCGCTCGAGGTCATCGCTGAATCCTGTCGCGGACATATCCCCAGGCTGATCCCGGAAAAATTCAAGCGTATGCAGGCTTCAGCCTTCGCATTTTTTCGCGGCACCGTCGAGGTCATGGCGGCCGATCTGGAAGCCTCGGCAAATACCAGAATCGAAGTCCAGATCTGCGGTGACGCTCACCTGAAAAACTTTGGATTCTTCGCCAGCCCCGGGGCCGATATCGTTCTGGACATCAATGACTTTGATCAGACCCAGCGCGGACCCTGGGAATGGGATGTGAAACGGCTGGCAACCAGCGTGGTCCTGGCGGGGCGCAGCGCTCGATGCAGTCCCAGTAACCTCAAGGATGCCACGCGTTTGTTCCTGCGCGAGTACACCGGATGGATGCGCCGTTTTGCCACCATGCCGACCATGGAGGTTGCTCGCCATCGTGCTATTCGCAACTTTCGCGAGCCGGCCATGCGCGCCGCTCTAGAGGAAGCCGAACGGTCCACCCCCTTGTTCAACCTCGCCAGGCTGACAAGGTTTTCCCAGCGAGAAGGTTATCGTTTTGCGCCAAAGCCGAATGAGATTCTTACTGTCGCGGCGGAACGCAAAGCTGTGCTGGCGGCCTTCCCAAAATATCGTGAGACACTTCGCCCGGAGCAGGCCGCGCTCTTCGATCACTATCGCCCCGCCGACGTTGCGTTCAAAGTCGCCGGGACCGGAAGCGTTGGCACGCGCGACTACGTTGTTCTCTTGTGCGGACGTGAAAGCAAAAACAAAGATAGTGAGAAGAACGGCAGCCCAGACCCGCTGTTCCTTCAGGTGAAAGAAGAACTGCCTTCGGCTTACGCGCCTTATTACAAGGACAAAACCTTGCCGCAGAACCAGGGTGAGAGGGTGGTTGCGGGGCAGCGCGCCATGCAGGTCTATTCCGATCCGCTGCTGGGCTGGTGCAAGATCGATAAGCGCGATTATCTGGTCCGCCAACTCAGTGACCACAAAGCTGGAATTGATCCGGAACTGTTGAGCGGCCGTAAGCTCGCGGAGTATAGCCGGATATGCGGTGAGCTTCTGGCGAAGGGCCATGCTCGCACCGGCGATCCCGCAGTCATCGCTGCGTATCTGGGACGCTCCGATAAGGCAGAAAAAGCTCTGCTTCAGTTTGCCTTGAAGTATGCTGACCAGACAGAAAAAGACTTCAACGCGTTCCGGAAGGCACTCAGTAAAGGCTTCGCGACGAGCCTCTTGAAAACCATCAAGGCTTGTTGAAGGTGCCGTAATCGCGCAGCAAGTACAAGATTCCGCCCAGGCCGGCGAGCACCGCGATGAAATAAGCAGCAATCATCTGGCTTCCTGAATGCTGCTCACCTGTGCCGGGTGCATAGGGCAGACTTACGGCCTGATTGGGTCCCGAGCCGTAGGCAGGCTGAGCAGCCGGACGTGCGGCGCTCATGAAGATCATGTTCACCAACATGCCGCCGGCGATGATGTAGAACACGCCGCTGTCCACCGCATACCCCAGACCAATGGCAGTGACCATCACCATTGCTTTCTCAACGCGATTCAGCGGCAGGGCAGCACCCGCTCCATCCAGTACCCAGATGGGGATCAGGTTTAGGGCATTGAGCCAGGCCCCGGTTTTCGCCAGCGCCACCCAGATAGGATCGCCTGTCTTAAAATAAATCAAACCGCATATTGCCGATGACAGGAACCCGGCAAGCGGCCCCGCCAGGCTGATGGCGGCGCGCGTCTCCAGGGTAACTCCCATGCCCTGCCACTTCACGTAGGCTCCCAGGCCAGGCAGAAAAACTGGCATCTCCGCCGGCAGCCCGCGGCGTTTCACCTCGATGAAGTGACCCATCTCATGGATAAAGATGAGCATAGCGAATCCGATACCGAACTTAAATCCAAACATCGACCAGTAGAAACCAATAAACGCGGCAAAGCTGAAAAGAAACTTAAATTTGAAAAGCGCAAAGAAAAAGGTCTTGAACTTGGCCAGAAGGATCGCCAATGTCCCGAGCGGACCCAGCCGCTTGGCCCATTTGCTTTGCGCGCTCGGGTCCTTGGGTCGGTGTGCTTCGTAGGCTGTCTTTGCCAGATCCTGCGCGTGCCCGCGAATCCACTGTGCCTGTTTTGAATCAGGAGGCAGGAGCGGCAATACAGCCAGCCATTGCTGGCGCGCAAGGTCGATATCGCCGCGAGCTTCCGTAGTACGCGCCAGAGCGGCTTGGCGTTCCATCGCATCTGCGTGGACTAACGTGCGGCAGGACTCGCACATGGTCGCGGATGGCGGCAGCGGTGCAGAACAGTTCCTGCAGGTCAGTCGGAGGTCTGAAGCGGATGAGGACACAATCTATGTCTTACGACAATTCTATTTTACGCCGATGCGCCCTTGGTAGCCGGCGGAGAAACCTGATATGGCCCCTCCACGGACATGGAGTCCCTGGCCGCAGTCGTCTTCCAGGCAAATTGCATTCCAACCAGCAGGATGACCAGCCCAATTACCCCTCCAACGCCTTCCGCAAGTTCAAGGAATGGCGATGCCAGCCCAATCAGTGCCAACTTCCCGAGCGCAATAAAAAGCCTTGAAAAAGGGGATCGAGCCGGGGTTTCCTGTTCGGCTTGCTCCGGGGGTGCATCTTGTGCGGGGTCGGCAGCGGAGTTCGTCGCGTGAGATGAGCGTTCTTTGGCTGCTTGTGTCTGTTCAGTGTGTGCGGGGCTGGCAAGCGCAATCGGGATGGCCGCCATCGAGACCGCAGCATAGGTAAGAACTACTGCGGCGATCTGGTAACGACGTCCACCAATGTTTCCCGAACCTACCATCATGGCTTTACCTACAAGCCATCCCACGGCCAGAGACAGGTAGCCAATCTGGATCCCGGTCACAATAGAAAAACCAGCATAGGCGATGAGGCCGACAACGAAGCCGCCCAAGCCGAACAAGACTGCCTTTACGAAAGCGGCATGGCTGTCTTGCGGTAGGCCGCGTTTTACCCGGTCAGCGCAGCTATCACACACCATGGCGCCATTGGCGCGATAGTAAGTGGCCACAATGGGCTTTTGGCACATTTTGCAGATGTCGGCATTCGTTGAATTGCCGAATTCCCCAATACTGAATTGCGGTGCAGGGTTGGGATTGAGCAGGTCTGACATGGCGACAGAGAATACCACAGCCACTCCGAACAGAGAAGCTGAATCTTACTTTCAACTATGGCCTTTGGTGGTGTCTTCCGGTGATGATACTTTCAAGGATAGTTTCAGCTGATGTATGTGTCTGCCTTAAGCCAGCTCAAACTTTCGCGGAATCTCCAGCCCACCTACTCCAACTCCGCGAAGATCACATACTCCGCCGCTGACATGTCCCATGTCACATGCAGCACATTCGGTTTGCAGCAGACCTGGCAGTCTTCCACATAATTCTGTCTGGATCCAGCCGACGAATCCACCACCGTGACATTCCACTCACCGCAGCCGGCACATTGAAATCCGCTTTCCACCGGAACATTATTTCAGAGCGTTGGATTTCAGAGCTTTGGCGCGGTGGAATTTCACGGCTCGGTGCCCGTGCACAACCCTGATTCAGACAGCCGTGTGTTACACTAAAAAACGACTTCGGGACATCCTCCCAATCCTCTCGTACGATCTGCAGGGTCTGACAAATCGAGGGCGCGTAGCTCAACTGGCAGAGCAACTGACTCTTAATCAGTAGGTTGAAGGTTCGATTCCTTCCGCGCTCACCAAACCCAGTATTCATGCGGGCTTCCGCACATTGGACATCAATCCCTGTAACAAATCTCGTAACAACCTCGTAACGGCTACGCCTCCAATTTCGCCGTACAAACAGCAACTTCCATTCGCCGATCCTTAAATAATCGGTTTAAGGTTCATGCCAATGGAAGTGTTCTATTTAGAGGAATCCAAGAGACGGGCAGCCACGCTTGGATCGGCCGTAGGCAGGTTGCAGACGTAATTTTCGCAAATGTACGCAGTGGCCTTGCCCTGTTTGCGAGACATGTGTTCCGCGACCGGTAAGTATCGAGCCAGTTCCCGCTGGCCTTGCCCGCCATCAGCGAGGAACAGAATGGCATTTGGCAAGAAACGCTGCCACACCAGATCGACCAACGCACTCGTGTCTGCTGCATGGGGAGAGCCTGCAATCACAATCTGCTTATGCTTCGAGAGCTGCATGTCGAGAGCAGCCGCTAGGAGCGGCGTAGCTTCGGGAGATTTCTCGAGCTGGGAGGATGAGGCGGCAAGGGTGTTGTCGAGTTTGTCTTTCCAGGTCTTGTCGTCTGTGAGCTGCCAAATCCAGATTAGATTGAGCGCCGACACCGAAGCGGCAGAAGGCTCTGCGCCGTCATAAGCTTCACGTGAACGCCACAAGAGCGACTTGTCAGCACCGGTAGTCGTGAAATACCCACCCTGCTTCTGGTCCCAGAACAGGTCATCTTGCTTGCGCTGTAGTTTGAGCGCCCAGGGTAAGAGGCTGGTCTCGAAGGAAGCTTCATAAAGGTCGAGGCTGCCTTTGATCGCCCATGCGTAATCGTCAAGGTAGCCATTTATCCCGATGATGCCGTGCCGATAGCGGCGCTTCAACGTGCCCGTCGCTTGCTCATACAGTTTGCGCTCGATCAATATTTGGGCTTGTTCGGCCGCCTGGAGGTATCGTTGCTCATTGAGCACGCGGCTGGCGCGCGATAGAGCGGAGATCATCATCCCGTTCCATGCTGTAATGACCTTCGTGTCGGATGGTGGACGGGGACGCGCTGCCCGAGCCGTGAATAATTTCTTGCGAGCCTCTGCGAGTAGTTGCTCGGTATCGCTGGCCTTCTTTCCGAATTTCGCTGCGGTTTCTTGAACGCTGTGCTCCTCATAGAGCACGTTCTTGCCCTTCAGCCATCCCTCAATGTCCTGAGAGGCCGGAACATTGCCTTCTTTGCTGACGCCATAGCGGAATTCAAAGATCGGCACTAGTTCGGGGCCAAGGACCTGTTCGATCTCGACGGCCCTCCAGACATAGAACGCTCCTTCCCCGTTCTTTGTGCTCCCGCGTGCAACCGGACTGTCGGCATCGAGGGCTGAGTAAAAGCCACCGGATGGGTCCCGCATTTCTCTCAGTGTGAAATCCAGAATGTCGCGCGTCACGTCGGCGTAGAACGGATCGTGGGTGATCTGAAAGGCTTCCGTGTAGATGGAAGCAAGCTGAGCCTGGTCGTAAAGCATCTTTTCAAAGTGCGGCACCCGCCAATGGGTGTCGGTCGAATAGCGATGAAAACCGCCGCCGAGCTGGTCGTGCACACCGCCCGCTGCCATGGCATGCAGGGTCTTCAACACCATGTCCAACGCTTCCTGGTTCCCCGTCCGCTTCCAGTATGGCAAGAGAAATTCCAGCACGACCGGCCGCGGGAACTTGGGAGCTCCTCCGAAGCCAGGATCAGCAGCGTCGTAGGTTTGCTTGATCTGTTGGAAGGCATTGTCGAGCACCCGTGGAGGCAGGCTGCCGCCTGTGCTCGCGACAGTCGTGAATCGTTGCAGTTGATCGGTGATGTTGCCAGCCGACTTTTCGATATCGGATCGGTGACTTGCCCAGAGCTCGGCGACGCGCGCCAAGAGTTGCTTGAGATTGTCGGGAGGGAAATACGTCCCTCCAAAGAATGGTTTCAGCTCTGGTGTAAGCAGGACGTTCATGGGCCATCCGCCGCTGCCAGTAGTGGCTTCGACAAACGCCATGTAGGTCGAGTCGATGTCGGGCCGCTCCTCGCGGTCCACCTTGATGGCGACGAAGGAGCGATTCAATACCGCTGCAACGTCCGGATTCGAATAGGACTCACGCTCCATGACGTGACACCAATGGCAGGTGTAATAACCAACAGACAGGAAAATCGGCTTGTTCTCGCGGCGTGCTTTAGCGAACGCTTCTTCTCCCCAGGGATACCAGTCCACGGGATTGTGCGCATGCAAAAGAAGGTAGGGGCTGGTCTCATGGATCAGCCGGTTAGTGTACCGGTAGCCGGAAGATCCAGCCCCAGATGACCCCGTTTCGGACTGCGGTGCTGCAGCCGGGCAGAGCAGTGCGAAGCTCAATACTGTTAATCCTGCTGCGCCTCGCATTGCACTGCCTCTGAAATTACTTCCCACTTGCTTCCGGTTTCGAGGGATAACCCGCGTCGGTCGTGGCCTTCACCAGTGCCGTGGTATCGGTCTTGGCGTCATCGAAGGTAACCACCGCCTGTTTCTTTTCCAGGCTTACGTCGACTTTGGATACTCCTTGCACTTTGTTCAGCGCCTTCTTCACCGTAATCGGGCAAGCAGCGCAGTACATGCCGGGCACGTCCAGTGTCACAGTCTTAGTGGCGGCCCAAACCGGGGCAGACAGCAGGGCGATGAATATCAGTGATGTGAACTTCCAGAGTCCCTTGTGCATAAATCTCTCCTTTTGTCATTGAGTTATTAAAAGTTATTTGAGGAAATAGGGAAAGGTCAGCGCCAGCAGCGTCAACCCGCAACTGATCCAAAACAGAACCTTGTATAGGCGTCGCGTTTGCGGCAAGGCGCACACCTCACCCGGTCGGCATGCCTGCGCAGGACGGTAGATGCTCCTCCATGCAAAGAACAGTGCCAACAGCGCGATGGCTATGAAAAACGGACGATATGCCTCAAGCCGGGTGAGGTTTGCGATCCACACCCCGCTGATGCCGATAGAGACCAGAAGTAAGGGACCAAGACAGCACGTCGACGCCAGGATGGCGGCGAGTCCTCCAGCGAACAGGGCGCCAGATCCCGACCCTGAGGCTCGAGGTTTGACGGCCCCTGGCTGCATTCCCAATTCCTTATCTTCCGTCATAGACCTGCCAATCTGTCCAATCTTTGCTCGTGTCGTCTGGAGCCATTCGTGCCTCCTGTCATGTACAACCTCACAGCGCAGGCCAAGTATTCCCACGCCAAGAATTTTTTTCCATTGATCAGACAGAGCCGGCGCATGTTGGAATAAATGGGCATTCACAAAGGGTTTTACAATCCAGAGGATCGTGGCCATTCATTGGAAGACACGCGCACGCGGATTTGACGAGCTGGCACTGCCGCACCTTCCGGCACTCTACCGGTTCGCGAGGCAGATTGCCGGCCCTGATACCGCCGAGGATCTGGTACAGGAGACGTACTTGCGGGCATGGAAGTACTTCGGGTCGTTTGATCCTGCCACGAATTGCCGGGCCTGGTTATTTCGAATTCTGCGGAATGTCTGGATCAACCAATGGCGAAAGAGCAGTCTGGAACTTCCTGTACCTGAATTGGAAGAGAAGGCGCTTGAACCCTATTACGGCTGGGAAGACGAACTTCTGGCGAGCGAACTTTCTGCTGAAATGGAGCGTGCGCTGGCGCAACTGCCAAAGGAATACCTGTGGACAGTTATGCTGGCGGACGTGGAGGAATCCTCATACGCGCAAATTGCGCAAGTGATGGATTGCCCGATCGGCACCGTCATGTCCCGCTTGAATCGTGGCCGGCGTATGCTCGCACGCGTCCTGCGAAGTGGATGCTCCACGACCAGTATGCCCCGCCACGTGCAGAAAGTAGGTGAAGATCGATGATGGATTGCAAACAATTGCGTGAAAATTTGGATTTGTATGTAGACCGTGAGCTTTCTGAAAACGCTATCGCCGAAACTGAGGCGCACCTGAGCGAGTGTGTCGCCTGCCGTCGCGCAGTTGAGCAGCTCCAACTCTTGCGTACCACTGTTCGGCAGGTGGTAGGAGGGCAAAAGCTACCGGCTGGATTGTCCGAGAGAGTTCAGTCAAAATCGCGGCCTCCGCTTGCAGCGAGACATCCTGGGTGGGTGGCTGCGTTTGCGACCATCGTCCTTGTGGCGGCACTCCTGTTCTCGCCCGCCGTCCGAGGTGTGGTTGCCGGTCAACTAGACAATATTGCCATGCATCTGGATCGGCCCCACACGGTTGATTTACAGGGGAAGCTGGTGTGCCGCGACGATCAACTCCATGCCCAGTACGGCGTGCATGCAATGTGCAAGATCAAGGGCCATCACGGGACATTAGAAACATCAGATGGGAGGCTCTGGACTTTCATCGAAACGGACAAATCGGAAGAACTCATCCACAATTCTGCATTGCTGGGTAAGACCGTGCGGGTCCATGCGCAGATCTTTCGGCAGGCGGGGGCGCTGGATGTCGAAAGTTATCAGGTTCTCTAGACATGAGAATCGTTGGAGTACAGGAGACAGGCAGGCATTGCTTCCGATGCATCGTAGGCTTTGTCACTTTGATGAAGAATCCAAATGCTTGTCGATGAATTCATGCAGCCGTTCGCTGTAACCTGCTGGGACCTCGAATGTCCGCTCATCGGCAACGATGATCAGCAC
>WNFC01009436.1_pt1 | contig 11249 bp, 9 predicted proteins | sample 5400541 | NCBI WGS metagenome assembly WNFC01 (sample SAMN13153342, study PRJNA577476) | soil metagenome | isolation source: 120 cm saprolite under Douglas fir tree site 2 hole 2 replicate 1 | place: USA:California | collected 2015-04-18
GCTTCCATGGCTTCGCCCGGCACGGACATTGCATTCAGTGAAGGGCGCACCAAAGGCTACCGCGATTTCGCCAACAAAATATGGAACGCTGCCCGCTTCATGTTTATGAATGCGGACCGCGTCAGCGGCAGCAGCCTTACCCAGGGCGCAACGCCTGACGATTTCAAGTATCTCGAGAACCGCTGGATTTATTCTCGCTTTTATCGCGTCGCCGGCGAGGTCAATCGAAGTCTGGATGCTTATCGCTTTGATGAAGCCGCCAACGCGGTCTATACGTTTTTCTGGAACGAGTTTTGCGATTGGTATCTCGAGATCATCAAGCCGCGTCTCCTCGGAGAAGGTAAGGAAGCACAATCGGCCGTGGCCTTCCTTGGGGATGTCTTTGAAGGCCTGTTGCGACTGCTTTCGCCCTTTATGCCCTTTATAACGGAAGAAATCTGGCACGCCATGTATGACGGCAAGACGCCGCAGAAATCCATCGCTCTGGCAAAATTCCCCGAAGGCGGCGAGAAGTGGCTCAACGATGAAGCTGAAGAGCAAATGGCCACGTTACAGAGCCTCATCGGCGAAATTCGCAACCTGCGGGACTGCAGGTTGATCTTAAAACAAAGACTCCGATTCGGATTCACGCCAGTGCCACCGTGCAGGCGCTTGTCACCGAAAATAGATTGATGCTGGAACGTCTGCCCAACGTCAACGTGAGCGACGTCAGTTTTGTCCCTGATTCATTAACCAACGAGCCGGGCGTCCGCACTACCTCGAAATTTGAAGTCGTTGTGGTCTACAAAAAACAGATCCATGCGCCCGCTGAGCGGGCTCGCCTGAACAAAGAGTTGACAAGGCTGGAAGCCCAGTTGGCCAACACGCAAAAGCAGTTGAACAATGAACAGTTTCTCTCCAAGGCTCCGCCGCACGTGGTTGAAGGATTGAAGAAGCAAGCCGGAGAGTTGCAGATTTTGATCGACAAGACTCGCAAAGCGCTGGATGCTCTCGAATAACGCTGCTTTGAAGTTTTGAATTTAGATACGCTTTAGGCTGACGGGCTTATAAACTGAAAAACTATGGACTGGCATAGCCGAAGAATCAGCGCCATTCTCGAGAACGCCCTTCTGGAGGACAAAGCCACCAGTGACGCGACCTCGCGCGCCTGCATTGATCCGCAGCAGCGTGCCACAGCTACCGTTCTGGCCAAGCAGGATTGCATCCTCTCCGGCGTGGGTGCCGTTGCGCGCATTCTGGAAATCTACGAACAGCTTGATCCCAACGCCATCGGCCACCCAGAAGTTATCAGTCATGGTGAAATCTTTGACGGCGTGCGCCTGCGCAAGGGCCAGGTGATCGCCGTGGTTCGGCACAATGCGCGCGTTTTACTGTCTTGCGAACGTGTCATCCTTAACGTCTTGCAGCGGCTGAGCGGCATTGCCACCCTCACCAGGAAATTTGTGGATGCTATTCACGGCACGCCTGCGCGCATTCTTGACACCCGCAAGACCGCGCCCGGCCTCCGCGTGCTGGATAAGTACGCCGTACGCTGTGGCGGCGGGCACAATCATCGTCTTGATCTCTCAGACGGCATATTGATCAAGAACAATCACATCACCCTTGCGGGAAGCGCTACCGCTGTATTGCAGCGCGCGATTCGCAATCGTCGCGGTGAGCTGCCCATTGTGATTGAGGTTCGCAACCTTTCCGAGCTCGATGAAGCCCTATCCAACGGCGCAGAAAGGCTTCTGCTCGATAACATGAGCGTGGACAACGTTCGCGCCGCGCTGATCAAAATCAAAGAGCAGCCACGCAGTATCCCCGTGGAGGTCTCCGGCGGAATTCAACTTGATAATGTCCGCGCCTACGCTGAAACCGGCGTGGACTACATTTCGGTTGGCGCCCTGACGCACTCGCCCCAGGCTGTGGACTTGAGTATGAGGATAGTTCCCGCGTAAGCTGTATGTCCGAAATGGATGTCAATTAAGGCGGCCGTAGAATCGCCAGGCATAGACAGCATGACTTTCTGAGGGGAACCATCAAAAGAGCCTGGCCCTTCATGTCTCCTCATAAATCCGGCATGCCGTGCCAAGTGGCTGATAAATAGATACTTTGACGTTAAAGTATCTCCGCCTGCAAATGTTTTGTATCGTTTGCTGCTGTTTTCTGCTCCAAGTAGCAAATCTTTTAAGGAGACTTTTGTTCGTATGCGAAATAGAGTTCTTGGTCTTTTGCTTGGCGTTTTAGCTCTTTGCGGTTCCGCTCTGGCGGCTGATGAATACAAGATCGATCCCGTTCACTCGAACGTTGGCTTTGCCGTAAAGCACATGGTGGTGAATACTGTGCATGGCCGTTTTGGCGAGTACACCGGAACCATCGTTTATGACGACAAGGATATAACCAAGTCCTCGGTCAACGTCACCATCAAATCGGCCAGCATCAACACGGACAATGCTCAGCGCGACGGCCACCTGAAATCTCCGGACTTCCTGGACGCACAGAAATTTCCGGACATCACTTTCCAGAGCAAGTCCATTGAGAAGAAGGCTGATGGCTTTGTGGCGCATGGCGCGCTCACCATCCGTGGCGTTTCCAGGGATGTGGACCTGCCTTTCAAGGTAAGCGGCCCCATCTCTGCCATGGGCAGCCAGCTTCTGGGCGCGGAAGCCAGCCTGACCATCAACCGCCAGGATTATGGCGTGTCCTGGAGCAAGGCACTGGACAACGGCGGAATGGTGGTTTCAAACGACGTTAAGATTGACTTGAACGTTGAAGCCAAGCAGGCAAAGCCGGCGGCTGCGGCCGGAACAAAATAACCTGAGGCACATCATCTGTGGCTGTTTCTGATTACTTACTGCCGGAAAAGCTCGCTCCGCTGGTGCGGAATACGATTTTTTCCGGCAACATTTTTCACCAGGAAACCGTGGAATCCACCAACTCCCTGGCCATGGCCGCGGGAACACGCGCCGGCCATTCCCCGGATAGCGCTCCGGAAGGCTCGGTCTTTGTCGCCGAGGAACAGACTGCCGGGCGTGGACGTGGTGGCCATACCTGGAACTCCCAGCCGGGAGCAGGCATTTATTGCTCATTTCTGCTTCATCCGCCCATGTCCCCCGCGGAAACCCTCTGGCTCTCACTGATCTCCGGCGTCGCCGTGCAGGATGCCACCCGTGAAGTCACCGGGCTCAAGGCAGACATCCGCTGGCCCAATGATCTTCTCATCGACGAAAAGAAATTTGCCGGCATCCTGACTGAAATGAGTTCTGACTCCTCGCGGGTGCATCACGCGGTGATTGGTGTTGGCGTCAATGTGAATCAGGAAGGCTTCCCTGACGGTTTCTCCACCACGGCCACATCACTCCGGCTGGAAGCGAACCGGGAATTTCCGCGGATTGAGATGACCGCCGCACTGATTCGCGCCGTTGATCGTGAATACCGTGCCCTGCTCCGCGCCATGGAGAGCCCCATTCGTACTCCGGCGCTTCGTTTCGAGCCCATTATGCGCCGGGTAGAGTCGCGCTCATCCTATGCAACAGGTAAACTTGTGCACGTGCAGGAAGACGGTGGATACGTCGGCACCACTGACGGGCTTGATCCGCGTGGGTTCCTTCGCGTTCGCACCGATAAAGGCCTGCGCATGGTGATTTCCGGCAGCGTGCGCCCACTTTCCAGGAGAAGCGATGCTTCTGGTTCTTGATGTCGGCAACACCAACACAGTCCTGGGTGTGTATGATCTCGGGTCCGGCAAGGACCAGGGACGGCTTGCTGCCCATTGGCGCGTTGCCACGATTAAGACTCATACCGTGGACGAATACGGTGTGCTTTTCCGCAACCTGTTCGCCTTTGCCAAAATTGAGGCCGGGGATGTTCGCGGCATCATCATCTCTTCCGTGGTCCCATCCATGGATTCAACCCTGCGTGAAGTTTGCGAACGTTATTTCCACCTGAAGCCGCTGTTCATTGAACCCGGCATCAAGACCGGAATGCCGGTCCAGTATGACAATCCGCAGGAAGTTGGTGCCGATCGCATCGTGAACGGTGTGGCGGCTTTTGAAAAATTTGGCGGCCCATGCGTGGTGGTCGATTTCGGCACCGCCACAACCTTTGACGCGGTTTCGCGCAAAGGCGAGTACATGGGTGGAGTCATCGCGCCAGGAATCGGCATATCGGCGCAGGCATTGTTTGAGCACACGGCCAGGCTGCCGCTGGTTGATATTCGCCGCCCCTCGAAGCTGATTGGCACCAACACCGTCGGCAGCATACAGTCCGGCATGTTCTTCGGCTATCTTGGGCTGGTGGATGGCATTCTGGAACGCATGATCGGTGAGCTTGGTCCGGACACAAAAATTGTGGCCACTGGCGGCCTGGCTCGCCTGATTGGCGATAATTCACGCCATATCAAAACCGTGGACGATCTTTTGACCCTCGATGGTCTTCGTATCATCTGGGAGCGCAACAACGTCACACCCAAGCAGAAGGCGTGAGCATCGCATCGTTGGCCAAGCAGTCATCCGTGGACAATTATTTCAACTACTTTACTGAAATCGAAGAGCGCTACCTGAAGCGGCGCGGCTCCGGCCTGCTGCTGTCCACCATCGATTGGGCGCTGATTGAAACCTGGAAGAACGCTGGTATCCCCCTGGACGCGGTGCTGCGTGGCATTGACGAGACCTTTGACAAATATGAGCGCCGTCCGTCCAAGACAAAGAAGATCAACAGTCTGGCTTATTGCGCACAGGAAGTGCTGGGCGCTGCCGAAGATATGCAGGAAGCGTCGGTTGGCGCCACTCGCCAGCAGACGGAATCTGTACCCGGATTAGGTACGGCTGAGATTGTCACCTATTTAACAGCCAATGCCGAGAAGCTGCGGAATATAGAAAGCTCCGCGCAGGTAGAAACTATAGCTGGCGAATGTGCTGCTTCGCTTGCAGATCTGGCTGAAGCATTGAAATCCGGCTCAGTTCCGGTGAAACTTGAGGATCTGGAACGTCGTATGACGATACTTGAAGAAAAACTGATGGCGGTGCTCACGGTTGCCGCTCCGGAAGACAAGTTGGTAAAGTTGCGAACAGAGGCAGACCGCGAAATTGCACCCTATCGCACTAAAATGCCCGCATCTCAGATAGATCAGCTGTTAAAACAATTTGTTCACAAGCGTCTGCTCGAACAGGCTAAAATGCCCAGACTCAGTCTCTTTTACATGTGAATCTTACAATTGAAAAGATGGTCTACGGGGGGGACGGTCTGGCCCACCTCCCGGATCGAAAGGCCGTGTTTTTGCCCTTTGTGCTTCCCGGTGAGGAGGTTGACGCCTCCATTGCCCGGGAGAAGAGCAGTTTCGCCCGCGCGGTAGTGACCCAGGTCCTCAAGGCGTCCGGAAAACGTGTGCAGGCGCCATGCCCGTACTTTGGCGAGTGCGGCGGCTGCCATTACCAGCACACGGATTATCAGACCCAGCTGGAGATCAAGAGCGCCATTCTGCGGGAAACGCTTTTGCGCAATGGCAAGCTGGATTGGACCGGTGAGATCACCACGCACTCTGCTGAGCCATTCAACTATCGCAACCGTACCCGGCTCAAGGTCCGCACCGGACCAGACTTCGCTCTGGGATACCATCGTTTAGGCTCCCATGACCTCCTGCCAATCAAGCAATGTCCTATCAGCTCTCCAGCCGTAAATCGGGTCATCGAGCAGATGTGGGACATCGGCCTCTCCGGCGGCATCCCGGCTGGAGTGACGGAGATTGAATTCTTTGTGGACCATGCTGACTCCAGGCTGGTGCTTGAAGTCATGCAGAAGCCGAATGCCACTGGAATCCGCGAGTTCGCGGGTGAGCTGCAGAACCGCATCAGCAATATCCAGGGAGTAGCGATCTTCTTTGAAGCGCCGGCTGGCGGCGCTGCTCCGCCCGAGTTCAAGGAAAGCGTGGGCAATCCAAGTCTGCTCTATCAGGTAGGAGAAAAGGCTTTTCGCGTGACCGCCGGGAGCTTCTTCCAGACCAACCGCCACCTGACGAACGAACTGGTGAAGACTGTTGTTTCTGATTACTTTGGCAATATCGCGCTCGATCTTTACTCGGGCGTGGGTCTCTTTGCCAATCATCTGGCAAAACGTTTTACCCAGGTTTTCGCCGTGGAATCCGCGCCTGCCTCCTCTGCTGACCTCCAGACCAATGTGATCAAGAATGTGGTTGCGGTAAAGACTGCCACCGAACAATTCCTGCCGCGCTGCCTGAACATGAATCCAGACATTGTGGTGGTGGATCCTCCCCGGGCCGGCCTTGGCCCCAAGGTGACGCAACTTCTTGCCGCCCTGCGCGTAAAACGCATTTCTTATGTCTCCTGCGACCCGGCCACACTCGCGCGTGACGTTCGTTTACTGCTGGAGACCGGCTACCATGTGGAAGAAGTGCACCTGGTTGATCTCTTCCCTCAGACTTTCCATATTGAGAGCGTGGTCAGACTCGCTCGGTAGTTGTATTGTTCTTTATCCCGAGTGGAAATTGTCTTCATCCCGAGTGGAACGAGGGATCCCTATGGTCGTAATTCGTGTCGCTTCGCTCCACACCGCTGGAGCGCGTGTCTTGTGACTACAGTGGAATAGGCTCCTGTTGCTGCGGGCTCGGCGCGTGGACGGCCTCACCCGTATGACGAGCTTTCCCCCTCTTTGTCATTCTGAGCGGAGGCGGAGCGCATGCAGCGCCGAAGTCGAAGAATCTATGCATTTGATTTAAACCAGAGTGGTCAATGCTGGTTGAAAATCTCCACTTCTCCAAAGATCGCAATCCCCCTTAAGCTCCAGGGTCACCCATCCACCAAGCGCCGTAGGCGCGACCATCACATCAGTCACGTAGATCGCGAGTAGTTTTGCCGCAAATCGCTCTCCTCTGCAAATCATTTCCACTGCGCGCTCTCGATCAGCTATTCTGCTTCCGCTTGAACACAGCAGGCCAATCCTCGTCGCCACAAGTGCCGCTCGGACTGGCGGCTACCTCTATCGCCGCGGGTATCTTCCTCGCCCAGCACTGCCAGCGCTCTGCGAACCTGTGGGGATGGTGTGCAGCATTGCTCGTGGCTTGCACGCTGTTTGCTCTTTATCACCAGAGCGGACGTCTGGCTCGCTTAGCTATCGTGCTGGCTCTGGTCTGTGCCGGAGCACTCACCCAATCAGCAACGCCGCTGCCCAGATTCACTGTACCGCCCTGCGAATTTCTAAGCGGAGAGCGCGTGGTTATCACAGGACATGTGACCAATGACGGTTCATTTCTTGCCGGCGGCTCTCGCGAACGCTTTGACTTGCAGACAGAAACTATCCAGCTTGGGAATGTGCAGTTCAAGGAGCCGACTGGCATTCGCATATCACTGTTTGTCCGTGGCGCAGGATTTGCTCAACCCGCAAATGCAGTAGAAGAAGAGCGCGATGGCAATACTTCCGTTTCATTCCCCAAGCTCAATTACGGCGATCGCGTGCGCTTATCCACCAAACTTCGCCCGCCCCGCAACTTTCACAATCCAGGAGCATTCGATTATGAAGGCTATCTGCACGGCCTGGGCATTGCGGCGCTTGGGTCGGCCGATGTTGATTCCCTGACAGTACTGCCCGGCCAGTCCGGGAGCATGCTGGGCCGCTGGCGCAGCCGGATTCGCCGCAGCATTCTCAACCACATCAATGGGCAGCCGTCACTCTGGAAACCAGAAGACGCGGCCCTCTTCGCCGCCATGATCATCGGTGAGGATTCGTTCATCGGACGCAATGTACGCGAAGAGTTTCAGGAAACCGGCGTCTATCACCTGCTTGTGGTTTCCGGCATGAACGTTGGCATCCTGGCTTTTGCCATTTTCTTTCTGGCGCGCTGGCTGCGAGTTCCTGAGTGGGCTGCATCGCTTCTAACCATCGCATTATCGGTTTTTTATGCCTTCATCGCGGGCATGGGTATTCCCATCCAGCGAGCCGTCTTGATGCTTTCTATCTTCCTGGTAGCGCGACTGTTCTATCGTGACCGTGCCGCGCTGAATGCCACCGGCTTTGCCGCTCTGGCAGTGCTGATCTGGTCGCCGGCTGCCCTGTTTGAAGCCGGCTTTCAACTTACTTTCCTTGCGCTCCTCGCGATCACTGGTATCAGTCTGCCTCTGCTGGAGCGCACGTCAAATCGTTATCGCGCGGCCCTGGCTCACTTCGATTCCACCGCATACGACCTCAACATTGATCCCAGGATCGCGCAGCTTCGCCTGGATATGCGATTAGTCATCGAGCGGCTTGCGCGTCTTACAGGAAACCTCATAGCCCGCTGGTTCGTGCTGGGCGTGGTGAAGACCAGTCTGGCTGTCTTCGAATTGTTGGTTGTGTCAACCATCACGCAGGCCGTGCTGGTGGCACCCATGCGTTCTTACTTTCATCGCGCAACTCTCATCGGGATGCCGGCCAACATTCTTGTCCTTCCGCTTGCGGGCGTCATGCTGAATGCTGGTGTGCTGGCCATTGCCTTGAGCTACGTCTTCATGCCCTTGGCTCGCGTTGCCGCCTTGATAGCTTCTGCATGTTTACATTGGACGCTGGCCTGCCTGAACTGGCTGGCGCATTTCCCTGTCGCGCAATGGCGCACTCCTGACCTCAACCTTGCTTTGTGGATCATTGCGGGCTCAGGCATTCTTCTTGCCTACGCGGCTGCTCGGCAGACTCGCAAGCTTGTCGTGGTCGGCGGCTTGGTTGCTCTGTTTGCTTCAGCGTTGCTGGTTGCCATCGCGCGTCCCAAGCCTGATATCCGCCCAGGTATGCTCGAGATTACTGCGATTGACGTCGGCCAGGGCGATTCTCTTCTCATCGTTTCGCCGCAGGGAAACACCATGCTGATTGACGCCGGGGGGAGCATTGGGCCGCTGCACAGCGAATTTGATTACGGCGAAGACGTTGTCTCTCCCTATCTCTGGTCACGCGGTATTCACCACCTTGATGTCGTCGTCCTCACGCATGCCCACGGCGACCATATTGGAGGGCTGCCACGCATTGTGGACAATTTTTCTCCCGATGAGCTCTGGCTCGGCATCAACCCGGAAACGCCAGCTCTGAAAAAATTGCGAGAGATCGCCAACCGTCACCATGTAGCGCTGAAAAAGCATGTCATGGGCGATCACGTCAACTGGGCAGGCACGGACATTCGCGTGCTTTCTCCTCCACCGGATTGGCAAACGAAGCTGCAGCCGAAAAACGACGACTCGCTTGCGTTTCTGATCTCATTCGGTCATACCAGCGCGCTTCTCACCGGCGATCTGGAGCGCAAGATGGAAACATTTGTGGCCGCGGAAGGCGTCCGTGCCGACCTGCTCAAGGTCGCGCACCACGGCAGCGCCACCTCCACCACACCCGAGTTACTGGCGGCGGTACAACCTAAATTTGCCATCATCTCTGATGGATTTCGGAATCCCTTCGGCCATCCGCGCGCAGTTGTGCTGGAGCGTCTTCAGAATGCGCATGTTCGCACCTATCGTACTGACATGCTTGGGGTTGTGAGTTTCTGGCTGGACGGCAATCAGGTCACCGCGCAGCCAGCCTTGCTTGGTCCCGCGGAGAACGTTCCCTTGCTGCAAGCCGCGCGCCCTTAGTGGCACGAACAGTACATGACCTGATGAATACTCCGGTTCTGCTCCATCTACGGCAGAATGAACAGAGAACCAGCACGCAAAAGCCAAATTTCCCGTGCTCTGTACTTGCAACGGAAACTTTCTAACAGGGAGAGTAAAATCGTGGTCTGCAAAAAAATCATTGCCTTCGCGGTGCTGCTTCTCGGCGCCTTGCCATCCGTATCACAGCAGAGCGCGTTTGCGCATCGCGAGCAGGAAACCGTTGGCACCAGGCTTTCTCTGCTTCAGGATCGAGGCCCCTCCGCTCTTACCTGGCACCTGGACAATCTTGGCGGACGCTTTCGCATCTTCAGCCAGCCAAACATCAATACTCCTGGCATCGAATGGCTGACCATGACGCCCGCGGGTTCCCTTGGTCTCGGTACCAGCACTCCTCTGGGGACTTTTCACATCTCAGCCGACAATGGCACTGCGCAGGACCGTCCGGTCCAGTTCGTTATTTCCGGCCGCACTAACTCAAACCTCAAACTTCATCTTGGAGTGCGCACTGAGCTTTCGCCGCCGGTGGCGCAAATCAGCTTTGTGGAAGAGGGCGTGGCCTGGCGGAATATCGCCCTTGGTGGCAACGGCGGCAACGTTGGTATTGGCACGCTCACGCCGCGTGAACGTCTTGAGGTGAACGGTAACGTTCGCGCCTTTGGTGCGCTCTTCGCCAACGCTGGCGTTTTTGATAGCAGTTTTCGCATGGAGCAGGAACGCGATCGCGGCCGCTATCGTTCAGACTGGGAGCGTGACCGTGATCGAGACGGTGACAGAGATAGAGATCGTGGCTATCGCGATGAAGACGTCATCCTCGGCCTGGGCCGCTATCACACGCGTGTATTTCGCGTGGACGATGAGGGCTCCGTCTTCGCCGCCAAAGGATTTTTCACCGGCGGCGTTGATTATGCTGAATCCGTTGCCGTTACTGGTGAGCGCAAGGGCTATCAGCCGGGTGACGTAATGGCCATCGACGAAAAAGCCGCAGACGGCTTTTCCCTCACGCGCAGTGCGTATTCCACGCTGGTCGCCGGAATCTATTCCACACAGCCCGGCATGCTGGCCAGCACCCATCCCATGGAGCCGGAGAAATTCGCTGCTGAAGTGCCACTGGCGATGTTTGGAATCGTGCCGTGCAAAGTGTCCGCGGAAAACGGCGCCATCACCCGTGGCGATCTTCTGGTCTCCGCAGCTACACCCGGCTATGCCATGAAGGGTACGGACCGGACAAAAATGCTGGGAGCGATTATCGGTAAAGCGCTTGATCCCCTACCCAAAGGCACAGGAGTCATCCGTGTGCTGTTGTCGTCAAAATAATCGTGGGTCAAACTTGCAGAAAAAGAAAACCGTCTGGAGTGGCATCCGGGCGGTTTTCTTGATTTCCAGTATTTACCTGGCCTATGCGGCAGGCTCGTCACCGGGCTGTGTTTCATCTGTCATTACAGGCGCGTTCTTGTAGTCCTCAATCAGCTTCCTGGCTTCGTCCGCTTGTTCGGCATTCACACGCACAACCACCCCGCCAACTCCCGGCCATACTGACTGAGTCGCGTCCAGGCTGGCCACCACGGACTCAATCCCAGCCGAGGTCAGTAAACCGTGAACCACCTGAGCTTCACTTTCCTGTTGTGTATCAAACACATCCACCAGCTC
>WNFC01008639.1_pt1 | contig 11248 bp, 10 predicted proteins | sample 5400541 | NCBI WGS metagenome assembly WNFC01 (sample SAMN13153342, study PRJNA577476) | soil metagenome | isolation source: 120 cm saprolite under Douglas fir tree site 2 hole 2 replicate 1 | place: USA:California | collected 2015-04-18
CCACCGGAATACACTATGACGATCTGCTGCAACTGTGCGGCGAGGAGGCGACTTCATGGACCGAGCAGGGAGTGAGCGAAGGATGGTTGCGGCGGGAGGGATCGCGCGTGGCGTTCACGCCGGCCGGCTTTCTCGTCAGCTCGGAGCTCATCTCGCAGCTTTTCTGATCGCGCTGCCGCTTTGCGCATCGGATATCGCGTTCAATCCGCAGGTCACGCAGGCGGAGTTCGTACGATTTTCTCGAATCGTCGGCCAGGGAATCTTTGCGACGCCCGTCCAACCCGCGCGCGTCACCGGACTTCTCGGATTCGATGTCGGGGTGGCGGCGACCGCGATGAAGATCAACACCACCGATTCGTTCTGGACGCATTCGGTGCCCCAGGGTTCGAGTTTCATTCGCGGCAATTACGCCGTCGTTCCGCGCGTGGTGGTGTCGAAGGGGTTTGGTTTCGCAACGCTCTCCGGCTCGTACGCGCAATTTTCGAACAGCGCAGTCAAAACATACGGCGGAGCGCTCGATCTGCCGATCATCCGCGGCTCACTCGCCATGCCGGAGCTCGCGGTACGCGGGTCCTACGCCACGCTCAGCGGCGTCGATGTCTTCAAGCTCAAGACGTACGGCCTCGAGGTATTTCTCAGCAAAGGATTCGGCCCGCTGATGCCCTACGCTGCTGTCGGCCGCATGCGAACCGATTCTCGCGGCACCGTGACTCCCGCGCTGAGCCTCAGCGATTCCTCCAACATCAGCCGTTACACCGCCGGCCTTCGCTTCTCGCTCGTGGTGCCGAAGCTGGTGATCGAGGCCACGCAGGCGGAACAGCGCAGTTACGCCGCAAAAATCAGCCTGGGGTGGTAAGGCCGGTAGGGACTGTAAGGCCGGTCAGCTTGGGCGGAGTTGACTGTGACGTACTCCGCACAAGCTCACCGGGCTTACAGGCCTTACCGGCCTTACTTAACGCCAAGCGCCTTTTTGATGGCCGCGATGGTGTAGCTGCCATCGGGACCGAAGCCCATGATCTGGCCGTTGATGATGTAGGTCGGCGTGGAATTGACGCCGTTGTCGAAGGCCCGGCTCACCTGATCGAGAATCGCGCTTCGTTCGGCAGGGGAGTTATAAATTTTCTCCACGCGCTTCCAGTCGATGTCGTGGTCCTCGCAGAAATTCTGCAGCACTTTCTCAAACGCGCCAGCCTTGCCGATGGTCTCCTGATTCTCGAAGACGAAGTTGACGTACGTCCAGTACTTCGATGGAGCAACTTTCCGGATGGCGCGGGCGCCGAGCGCGGCTGGCAGAGCCCACTCGTGGTGTTCGAAGAGCGGCAGATCGAGGCGGAGGTATTCGATCTTCGACAAATTCGCGGTGATCAGCGGCTCGACGCGTTTGTGGGCCTTCGCGCAAGTCGGACATTCAAAATCCGAGAGCTCGATGATCTTGAGGCGCGATCTGGCATTACCGCGATGAACGGCATTCTCGACGCCGAGGGATTCGGTCAGTGTGGCGGCTGGATCGACGAAGAGACTTCCGCGCGTGCCCACGATCAGAAATCGCTGCGCAGCGTCGAGGAAGCCGTGGTACGAAAATGGTCCCCAGGGCGTCTCTTTCGTCAGCGATAGCGCGCGCAGACCATCCGGCAGCGGAAAGGCCGCGATCGACGCCGTGACATTGTTTTTCAGCAGACCGGAGGCGGTTTCGGCCACGCGCACTTCGGCGCTCCGGTCGTCGATCGGCAGCGCGAAGACTGTCCCGATAATGACCTGATTGGTCGTCGGCGAGTGCAGCAGGATAGCCTGCCTCCCGCACGTCGTATCGCTGGACGTCTGCACGATGGTGTAAGGAACAAAGTTGGCCGGCCCCATGCGGTCGAGCGCCTCGATCGTGATCTTCGAATCGGGACACTTCGCCAGCGCTTTGGTGACGTACGCCTTCAGCGCGTCGGCACTGGAAGTGGCGAAGAGCGGGACGGCGATGAGAACGCTCAGAGTAGCGAGAACGGTCTTCTTCATCATTCCTGGGAGTTAACCGTCCGATAGCCGCGATCAATCCATCCCTTCAAACCGCCCGCGATATGGACCACGTTGCGAAATCCGGCGACCGAGAGCAGTTTGGCCGCCACTTCGCCGTCGGTCGATGATGCGCCATAGACCAGCACGGTCTGGTTCTGATACGGCAGCAGCTCCGGAAGCTGCCGTTCAATGCTTTCGAACGGCGCATTGAGCGACCCCGCAATATGGCCTTCGGGTCCGCGGTAGTCGGCGGAGGGACGGACATCGAGAACGACAACTTGTTGACTATCGAGAATCATCTCCGCCGCCACGTTGGGGGAAACCTCCGCAAAACCGCCGGGCATGCGGCTGATTCCCACCGTGCGGCAGCCGAGCATCGCGCCGGCGAGAAGAGCGATCACGATCATTTTCTTCATACAAACTCCAAATCGAATTCAGCGCGCACCTCGCCGACCAGCGTCCCGACGACGTTGCGCAGCGGCCATTCACGATAGCGTTGCAGATTCGGCTTGTCGCCGACACCGCAGCCGAGGATCTCCAGAGTCTTCAAAATCACAGGATTGCGACCTCGTGTCATCGACCCGTCATCGATCTTCAGGGCGACTCCGATCGCGCAATCATCCGCGAGCTTCAGGCGATCGGTCAATGTTGACGCGAGATTCGGCGCCGCGGCCATGGCGTAAAAGCCCTCCGCCCCCTCCTTCGCGATCATGTCGCCGCCGAAGGCCTGGATCAGCGGAGTGGTCAGGCTCCATGCGCCTGCCACGAAGTACGGGAAGGCGGTCATCGATTCGATGACCCGGCCGGCGCTGGTCTCGTAGCGATCGAGCGCGCCCGCGGCTCCTTCGGCCGTCGCCATCAGCCGGGCGTAGGCGAACGCCGCGCGATGCAGCGACAGGAAAAATGCCTGCACGCCGCAGCCGTCGATGGCGGTTGGAATCTCGGCCGCGTCGAGGCCCGCGAAATCCGCGATGGTCGTGCGGACGACTGCCTGCAATGGATGCTGCCCATCGATGTAGTTCGCGCTAGGCACATCCATGACGCGTGTGGCCAGCAGCATGCCGGCGTGTTTGCCGGAACAATTGTTGTGCAGCGGCGATGGTTGTTCGGCCGCCGCCCGCAGGTCGGCCGCGGCCTTCTCGTCATACGGCAGATGCGCGCCGCACAGCAGATCTTCTTCGTCGAAATCGCCCTTGCGAAGCAATCCGGCCGCTGCCGCCACATGGACAGCTTCGCCTCCATGCGACGCGCACGTCAGCGCGATCTCCTCGCCGGTGAGCTCGAATTCCTCATCGCCGCCGTATTCCAGAAGCGGAAGCGCTTGAAACGGCTTCGCCGCCGAACGCACACACGTGACGGACGCCGGATCGCCCGCGAACGCCAGCAGCCGGCCCAGCGAGTCGACGACGGCGATCGAGCCGCGATGGAACGATTCGAGATGACCGCCGCGATAAACGTTGGCGAGTCGCATCGACCGCAGTCTATCGTCATCCTGAGCCGCGTAGACGGCGAAGGATCTCATTCGCGGAGGGACCCTTCCCTTTCGCTGCGCTCAGGGTCAGGGTGACGAAGTCACGCGCGCGCCGGCGCGCTGCCGCTCTCCGCGGCGATCGCTTCCTCTTCGGTGTTGTAGATCTTGAACACCGTGTCGAGCTTCGCCAGCTTGAGCAGCTTCATGATGCGTTCAGAGGGATTGACCAGGATCAGCTTTCGATTCTGGGTGGTGAATTTGCCAAGGTAGCCGACAAGCTCGCCGATGCCGGTGGAATCGATGTAGTCGATCTTCGTGAAATCGATGATGACGTTCGTGCTTTCGTTCTTGAGAACATTCTCCAGCGCCGAAGAAAAGAACTCCGCGCTCTCGCCGAGTTTGATGAGCCCCTCCACGTACAGAATCGTGAAGTTCTCGGTGTGCTTCTTCTCGACAATCATGCTGGAAGGCCGATCTTAGCAAATCAGAGGCCGGTAATCGGTAAGGTAATCCTGAGCGCGGTGGGCTGAAGGGGCGGGAGCGAAGGATCAGCCGCGGCGCCGTGATGCTGTAGCCATTGGCGGAACAGATGGCAAGGACGCGCAATCATTTCGAGCACCCATGACTGTCAAGCTTGCCATGCCGTCGCGCCTATGCCGTGTCTTGCGCCTGTAGAAAAAGAAAAGCGGCGCCGCCAATGATCCTTCGCTCCCACCCCTTTGACCCCGCCCTCGCTCAGGATTGGAAATCAGAGGCCATGGATTGTGCGCACCGCCACCACGCCGTTCATGCCGCCGAACCCGAACGAATTCGAGAGAAAGGCAGCCACTCGCGCGGGCCGCGACGCGTTCGGCACGTAGTCGAGATCGCAGGCCGGATCGGGTCTTTCGAGATTGATGGTCGGAGGCAGAAATCCATTGTTGAGCGCCAGAAGCGAGCACGCAATTTCGATCGCGCCGCTGGCACCCATGGCGTGGCCGTGCATCGATTTCGTGGAGCTCGCCGGAATGCGATCGCCCAGAACGGATTTGATCGCGGCCGTTTCGGTGACGTCATTCGCGCGAGTGGCCGTCCCGTGCGCATTGATGTAACCGATATCCGACGACGAGACTTCGCTCATCGCCATGCGCATCGCACGTGCCGCACCGTCCGCGGAAGGATCGGTGAGGTGCCCGGCGTCGCTCGTGATTCCGAACCCGACGATCTCACCGAGAATGGGCTGACCGCGCCGCTGCGCGTGTTCCATCGACTCCAGCACCAGCGCCGCCGCCCCCTCGGCCAGCACGAGCCCTTTTCGATCGGCGCTGAACGGACGACAGGCGGCCTCCGGATGCTGGTTGTCGACTGCCAGGACGCGCATCGATTCCCACGCCAGGATGATGCCGAACGTCAGCGGCGCGTCGGATCCGCCCGCGAGCATGACGTCCGCTTGTCCGCTTCGAATGATTTGAAAAGCGTGGCCGATCGCGTGCGCGCTCGACGCGCAGGCGGACACCGGCGCATACGCGGGGCCCTTCGCGCCGAAGTGCGTGCTGACCGCGCTCGCGGCGGCGTTGTACATCGACCACGGAATCGAAGTGGGCGCGACCCGCGACTGCCCATCCTTGTAAACGCGTCGAAATGCGGCGTCCAACGTTTCGCAGCCGCCGAGGCCCGTGCCGATGATGACGCCGAAGCGCTCCTTATCGATCGTGTCCCCGATCTTCGCCTGCTTCATCGCTTCTTCGGACGCGATCAGAGCGAAGCGGCTGAAGCGATCGAAGCCTTTGAACGATCCCTGGTGCGCTTCCAATGGCACCTCACCTCCGATCTTGCAGTTCAACTCGGCGGTGTCGATGCTCTCGATGCGTCGAATGCCGCTGCGACCGTCGCGCATGGCCTCGCACGCCGCCGCCCGCCCGCGGCCGAAGGGAGAAAGGATGCCGATGCCGGTGATGACGACGCGAGAAGTCATTGAATGAAGAATTTCGAAATTCGAAATTCGAAATTCATTGTGGCAGTAGCTCTTGAACCACTGTGACCATATCCCCAAAAGTCTTGATCGCCCGCGCTTTGTCATCCGGAATGGAAATGTGAAATTGCTCCTCGATTGCGAAGAGGATTGTCAGTGCGTCGAGGGAGTCGATTCCGGCGTCGGCGAGGGGCATATCAGGGCTCAGCTTTTCGTCGGGGATGTTTTTTTCCTGATGCACAATTTCGATCAGCTTCTGCTGGATCTCGTCGCGCGTCATCGCGCGGCTATGATACCGCGCGTGCGCCGGCACTTTTGGCTGCTCTACCCGTTGTGGATCTTGCTGTGTGCCGGACTCTTTTTCGCGCTGCGCAATCGCGAGGATCCATCCCGCCGCTCCGACCGAATTCTCAGCAACGACGCCGCCGTCCGCGCGGTTGTGATCCTTCGCCAGAGCGATCGCGCGCGGTATCAGGCGTACGAAGCGGTGCACGTGGCCTACGCCGGGCGGGGGGAGGGCGGGCGGCGGGCGCGGTGGGTGGTGTTGTGCGATCGCGTGCCGCACAGCGCCCTTCGCGACACCGTGGTGGTCGAGCTCGACGCCCGCGATGGATCGCTGCTCACGATTCGAAAGCCGGTAAGATGAGGCGGAGCGTCATCCTGAGGAGCGAAGCGACGAAGGATCTCGTCAAACGAGACCCTTCGCTTCGCTCAGGGTGACGGACCGACAATGCCCGCGAAGCTTACCCCGATGCTCGAGCAGTACTTCGAGATCAAGCGGCAGGTTCCTGACGCCATTCTCTTCTATCGGCTCGGCGATTTTTACGAGATGTTTTACGAGGACGCCGAGAAAGCGGCACCGATCCTCGACCTCGTTCTGACCGCCCGCGGCAAAGGACAGGAGCACGAGGCGCCGATGTGCGGCGTGCCATATCACGCCGCCGACGGCTACATCGCGAAGCTGATCAAGCAGGGCTTTCGCGTTGCCTTATGCGACCAGGTCGAAGATCCGGCCGTCGCAAAAGGAATCGTCAAACGCGAGATTGTTCGCGTGTTCACCCCCGGCACCGCGACCGAAAGCGCGATCGTCGAGCGCGATAGCTGTTACCTGCTCTCGCTCGTGCCGAACGGCGAGTCGATGGGAGCGGCCTATCTGGATGTCTCGACCGGCGATTTCTTCGTCACCTCATACAGCGGAGCTGTCGATCCGCGGCTTCGCGACGACATCGCGCGATTCGCTCCGCGGGAGGCCATCGTGCCGGCCCCTCACCCTGCATTGGCTGGCGAGATCCCTCGCCCCGCGCAAGCGGGGAGAGGGTGGCGCGAAGCGCCGGGTGAGGGGCTGCAACTCGGGATCCCGATCACCTCGGTCGAGCCGTCGATGTTCGAGACCGCGGGCGCGCACGATTATCTGGCCCGGCATTTTGCGACGCAGTCGCTGCGCGGATTCGGTCTGGAGGTCGGCGATCTTCGCATCGGTGCTGCCGGAGCGGCGCTGCGCTACGCCTCGGCCAGCCACAAACGCAGTCTCGATCACGTCCGCTCGCTGCGCGTCGACAACGAGAGCGATTTTCTCCAGCTCGACGCCGCCACGCTCGCGAATCTCGAAGTGCTCGAGCCTCGAGACTCTCTCTGGACGGTCGTCAACGCGACCCGATCCGCAATGGGCGCGCGCACCCTCCGCACGTGGTTGACCCGTCCGTTGAAAAAACGCGAAGCGATTTTCGATCGGCACGACGCCGTCGATGAGTTGACGCGATCGCGGACCGTTCTCGAGCCGATGCAAAAGCATCTGGCAGCCGTCGCAGACCTCGAGCGGCTGGCCGCCCGCGTGACGCTGCGAAGCGCAACGCCTCGCGAATGTCTCACTCTGGCCGATTCGCTGATGGCGGTCGACGATCTGCGCGGCGCGATGGCGCCGCTGCGCGGACCGCTGCTGCGATCGCTCATCGAAGGCCTGGATCCGCTGGCGGATGTCGTCAGCCGGGTCGCAATCACAATCGCGGACAGCGCGCCGATGACGGTTCGCGACGGCGGGGTGATCAAGCCGGGCGTCGATGCCGAGCTCGATTCGCTGCGCGCGATTGCCCGCGATTCCAAGTCGATTCTCGTGCAGATTGAGACGCGTGAACGCGAGCGCACCGGCATCAACTCGCTGAAGGTGCGGTTCAACAACGTTTTCGGCTACTACATCGAAGTCTCGAAGTCCAACCTGGCGCGCGTTCCGCCGGACTACATCCGCAAGCAGACGCTCGTCAACGCGGAGCGCTTCATCACGCCCGATCTGAAAGAGCTCGAGGAAAAGATCACCGGTGCCGAGGAGAAATCGATCGCGATCGAGGCGAGGCTGTACGACGAGATGCTGGGATCCATCGCGCGATCGGCCGCAAAGATTCTCGCGACCGCGGCCTCGGTGGGTCAGGTCGACGCTTTGGCATCCCTGGCGGCGATCGCGGTGCGCAACCGGTATGTCCGCGCAACCTTGAGCGATGCCGCGGAAATCGTCGTCGAAGACGGCCGCCATCCCGTGATCGAAGCCATCGCCCGCGAGCGCTTCATTCCGAACAACAGCGAGATCGTGCGCGATCGCAACGGAATTCAGATCATCACCGGTCCGAACATGGGCGGAAAATCGACCTACCTCCGCCAAGTCGCGCTGATCGTGCTGCTCAATCAGGCCGGCAGTTTCGTTCCGGCCGCCTCCGCCCGCCTCGGCATCTTCGATCGAATCTTCACGCGGGTCGGCGCCTCCGATCAGCTCGCGCGCGGCGAGTCGACTTTCATGGTCGAGATGCACGAGACCGCAAACATTCTGAATAACGCCACCGATCGCTCGCTGATCGTCCTCGATGAGGTCGGCCGAGGGACGGCGACCTTCGATGGGCTTTCGCTGGCGTGGGCCATCATTGAATATCTGCACGACCATCCGACCCGCAGCGGCATCACTCTCTTCGCGACGCACTATCACGAGGTCACCGACCTCGCGAAAACGAAGTCGCGAGTCGCGAACTACAACGTGGCCGTGAAGGAGTGGAACGATCAGATCATTTTTCTGCGCAAGGTCATCCCCGGCGCGGCGGATAAGAGTTACGGAATCCAGGTGGCCAGGCTGGCGGGCATTCCGCGCTCGGTGACCGATCGCGCCCGCGAGATTCTCAAAACGCTCGAGCGCAAGGAACGCGATCTGGTCGAGGAGACGCGAAACCCGGCCACGCGTCAGCTCGCTCTGTTCGACTCGCGAGAACGAGAAGTGGTCGATGCCCTGCGTGTTCTGCAGCCGGACGCCATGACGCCCATTCAGGCGCTCAACGAGCTGCAGCGCCTCAAGGAGAAGTTGGACAAGTAGGTTACGCGGTCCACTACACTAGACGCGATGCACGACGACATCCTCGGCATCGGTCTGACGGGCAAATCGCTGACCGATCTCGAACGCAAGATCATCCGCGAGAGCAGCCCCTACGGCATCGTGCTGTTCGTCCGCAACATCGCCGAGCCCAGGCAGCTTCTGGAACTGATCCGCGAAGTGAAGTCGCTCGCAGCGCGCCCGCCGCTTTTCATGATCGATGAAGAAGGAGGGCGCGTCGACCGTCTGCGCCATCTCATTCCCGGCCTGCCGAGCGCGCAGGCATTCGCGGAAGGGGAGGAGGCGGAAGAGCTTTCGCTTTGGATGGGAAAGCTGATCGGCATGGCGCTGCGATTTTTCGACATCGAAGTCGATCTGGCGCCGGTCGTCGACATCCGCGGCGAACAATCGCCAAAAGGGCTCGAGCGCAGAACATTCGGCGCCGATGCCGAGACGGTCATCGATCTCGCGGGCGCGTTCATGCGCGGCCTGCATTCGGCCGGCGTGGGCGCGTGCCTCAAACATTTTCCGGGAATCGGCATCGGCTCCGCCGACCCGCATTACGGCACCACGATCATCGATGTCTCGCTCGACGATCTGGTCCATCGCGATCTCGTTCCGTTCACGCGGCTAGGCAACGAAGCGGGAGCGATTATGATCGGCCACGGAACGTATCCCCAGATCGACGCGCCGGACCTGCCCGCCACGTTGAGCCGCCGCATTACGACCGATCTTCTTCGCGACGTCGCCGGATTCAAAGGCGTCGCGATGACCGACGACATGGAGATGCACGCCGTTTCGGACTACGGCTCGTACGAATACATCTCCGAGCGCGCGGTCCTCGCTGGAAACGACGTGGTGATGTTCTGCAGCCACATCGAGCGGGTACCCGACATTCAACGCTTTCTGGAGACGAAATCGAACGCCGACGCCGCATTTCGAGCGCGGATGAACGAAGCCGCCGCGCGTGGCGCGCAATATCGTCGACATGTTGACCAGTTGCGCAAGTCGGCCACGGAATCGGTCGCAACATTCGATGAGCTCATCGATGAAGCGGCGCGATTCGTGGCGGAATTCGAAAAGACGCGGTCCGGCCGCGAGGTCTACGGCCCGGAGTCGGAGCGCCGGAAGAATGCCCGGCAATCTCGCACCGGCCGCGAGGAATGGACTTAACCCCCCGCCCGCCCGGTTGGGACGTTGGCATGTTGGGATGTAAGAAAGCAAAACTTCCAACATCCCAACATGCCAACGTCCTAACCGGGCGGGTGGGGGACAAACCTTCTCCTCGATTTTTCGTCTTACCTGAGGCCTGATGAAGATCCGCACGTCCCTGGTGCTCGCCTGCTTCGCGCTCTCCGTCCTGCCGCTCGGCGGCATTGTGTTGTATTCGTATTACTCCTCGCGATCGGCGCTCGAATCCGCCTACCACGCCGAAGCCGCGCGACTGACCGCACAGATGGACCGCCGCCTCGGCAACATTCGTGACGTCCTCGAGCAACGGCTGGCGGAGGTCTCCGCGCTGCCGAATCTGTCGGATGCCGAAAAAGAGAAAGCGCCCGCGGTGGGAAACATCATGATGGCGATGGGCGATGCGGCGTCGCTGGTCGACTCGATCGAAATCCAACCAATGGCCCATCCGGCGCCCGCCGCCCGGCCGATGGTGATCGACATCCCGCCGGTGCGGATTCCTCGGTTCACCTTTACCGAGGTGCAGCGCGAAAATCTGAAAAAGATTTCAGCGCTGGGATTGCAACTCGGCGACAAGCAACTCTCAACTGCGGAGCGCGCCGAAATCCAGAAAGATCTCCGAGAGGCGCAGTCAGAGTTCCAGTCCTCGATGCAGGAGGCGCAAAAGAACTTCGACCAGGAGCTGCAGAAGACGCTGAAGCAGCATCCTCCAAAACCGGCCCGAGAGATCGCGCTGGAAAAGCTTCGAGAAAAGCAAGCCGGACTTCTGTTCGGTCATCGATTCAAAATTCCGATGACGCACCAGGGAACGATCGTCGGTCAGATCCAGGCGCATGTCAGCACTGAAGAGGTCATCCGGCGGCTGCTGGGCGCCGCAAACGAAGACCGCAGCGAGATCACGTTCGCGATCGATCGCGAAGGAAACGTCTATGCCCGCACGCCCGAGGAACGGCGGACTCTCGACCGCGTGGGAATCCCGCAGCGCATCGCGTCCGGTAAGCCGCTGAACGACATCAAGAACTGGATCATCGTGCAGCATCGCGACCCCGACAGCGGCTTGCGCGTCGCAGTGGCGCGTCCGTTCGGAGAGGATCTCGAGGTTTTGAGGAAAGCGGCCGCGAGAAACTTCGGGTATGGCGTCGCGCTGATCTTCGTCGCGATGATCGGCATCGTGCCGATAGCCAATCACATCACGCGCGACGTGGAGCTCGTGACACGGGGCGCGGAACGCATCGCGCATGGAGACTTGACCACCCGCATTCCGCTGCAGTCGAAAAACGAGATCGGGAAT
>WNFC01040725.1_pt1 | contig 11248 bp, 10 predicted proteins | sample 5400541 | NCBI WGS metagenome assembly WNFC01 (sample SAMN13153342, study PRJNA577476) | soil metagenome | isolation source: 120 cm saprolite under Douglas fir tree site 2 hole 2 replicate 1 | place: USA:California | collected 2015-04-18
AGACACTGCGCTATTCAGCGTCCATTCTTCCTTACGCGCAGGTAGATCTCATGTTTCGATCTTCCGGCTATGTGACGAATGTAAGGCAGGTGCGAGGTGCGGATGGGCGAACTCGCAACACCGGAACCGGAGATTACGTAGAACAGGGCCTCACCCTTGCACACATTCGCCGGGAAGACCTGCAGAATCAAATGGCACAGGCGCAAGCCCAACTCGATCAAACTACCGCGCAACACACCAAAGCCGATCAGGACTTCCAGCGCGCGAAGGTTCTCTATTCGACTCAAAGCCTCACCAAGCCAGACTACGACCAATCTCAGGCAACCTTTAATGCAACTCAAGCTGCAATGGAGAATGCAAAGGCGGCGTCCCGTCAGGCCGAGTTGCTTCTTGGGGACGCAGACCTGAAGGCTCCTTTCTCCGGGTACATTCTGGGCCGCAATATTGATTTAGGGAGCCTGGTGTCTCCGTCCACGAATGCTTTTACGATCGCTGATATCGGTCGCGTAAAGGTAACCTTTGGTGCCCCGGACTATGTTCTCAGTCGAGTACGTTTGGGACAAGAACTGACGATTAAGACAGAGAATGATGCCGCTCCTGTGAAGGGGCGGGTCACTAGCATCTCCCCAGCCGCCGATACGCGCAATCGAGTCTTCGCCGTTGAAGTGACCGTAAACAATCGCGACCGTCATTTAAAGCCAGGCATGATCGCTTCAATCGGTCTGGGTGAAGTTCCACATTCGTCCATCTCGATCCCACTCAGCGCCGTTGTACCGTTCCCTTCGGAACCCGGGAACTTTGCGGTGATGGTAGCCGAAGAGCGCGCGGGTACGCTGGTTGCAAACTTGCGCAAAGTTCAGTTGGGGACGACCCATGAGAGTTCAGTTGCCGTTGAGGGAGTCCAACCCGGAGAGCGAGTTGTCTCCGTGGGCGCTCAACTTTTGAAAGATGGCGATCCAATCCAGGTGATTCCTTAAGCAGACGAATCCATGGCATACCAAAGCGACCAGGATCGAATCGAGAAAACCCACAACCTCCCCAGGTTCTTTGTGGAGCATCCACAAGTCTCGTGGGTGCTGCTCATCGGTGTCCTCGTTTGGGGTTGGTTTGGCTACCACAGCATGCCGCAACGGAAGGACCCCGACATTCCAGTCCGGGTCGCGGTGGCCTTCTGTCCCTGGCCTGGCGCCACAGCGCGGCAAGTCGAGCAGTTTGTCACTCGTCCAATCGAGGATGCCGTTGCCGAGAACAAGACGATTCATCCCGGCACAGCTTCAGACTACGGAGTTCGCTCGGTCTCTCTCCCCGGCGCCGCTTACGTATACGTCCAGCTTGCCGAGAATGTGTCGGACGTCAAAAGGCAATTCAGCGACATCAATCTCAAGCTAAACGCGCTCAACAATCAACTGCCGCAAGGTGCGGGCCCGATCTCGTTCCAGAGCGATTTTGGGGATACTGCTGCACTCATGCTGACCATAGCCAGTCCAAAGGCAGACCCGGTAGAAATCAATATTCGCGCGCAAGCGATCCAGTCCGCACTCCAATCTGCTCGGGCTAAGAGGAAATACACACACGACGTGGCGGTGGCGATCGTTTATTCATTCCCTCGGTCCATCGCCCCAGCGACTATGCTCGACGCGGTACAGCTCTTTGAACAGCAAACACAAGAAGAGGGAATCCTGCGCGCGCCACAGGTAATTCCAGGGAGTGGCTTTATCGCCGTGGATGGTGTTTCGAATAAAGATGACACGAGCATCAATCGCTTCGTAGAAGCATTCTTTCAGAAGCAATTGCAGCGGTCCGATTTGCACCCGGACGGCTGGACGCCAATCATCATCCGTGATCCTCGTGACGTTCGCGCCAAGCTGACTGGTGTCGCGGGAGACAAGTATAGCTACGCCGATCTCGACAATTTTTCTGATCTGATTGCGAGAACAGTGCAAGGCGCGCCAGAGACTTCAAAGGTGGAGAGGCGAGGTCTGCTGCCCCAGGTGGTCTACCTCGAATATTCGCAAGATCGATTAGCCGAGTACGGACTGCAGCCGGCAGCTCTCGCACAGGTCCTGCGCGCCCGCAACATTATTGCACCGGGAGGCGAATTCGAGACGGGCCAGCGACAGATCATTATCAATCCCTCCGGTCAGTTTGAAAGCAGAGACGCAATTGGGGATGTTGTTGTAGGCAAAACTTCGGCCGGAGCTCCGGTTTATCTCCGGGACTTGGTCAAGATCTTCCCCGGCTACCAGAGCCCTGCCAGGTATCTGAACTACTACATGTGGCGGGACCCAACTGGACCATGGCAGCGTAGCCGTGCAGTCACCTTGGCAATCTATATGCGCGATCAGCAGCAGATCGCACGGTTTGGTCAGTCGGTCGATGAGAAACTTGCACAGCTTAAGCAGATTCTACCGGCAGATCTCATCATCGCGCATACCTCCGATCAGCCCCTGCAGGTTAAGGAAAACATTCATCTGTTCCTGCGTGCTTTGGTGGAAGCGATCATCCTGGTAGTCGGGGTGTCCCTGATTGGATTTTGGGAATGGCGTCTCGCGCTCATCATGGCGCTGGCAATTCCGATCACCCTGGCCATGACCTTCGGCGTTACGTACATGCTGGGTATCGACTTGCAGCAAGTTTCGGTGGCAACGCTCATCATCGCCTTAGGTCTGCTGGTAGATGTTCCCGTTGTAGCTGGTGATGGTATCAAGCGAGGTCTCGCGGAAGGACTGCCGCGTCGCGTAGCGGCCTGGCTGGGTCCGACGAAGTTGGCGACGGCCATCTTTTACGCCACACTGACAAACATCATCGCTTATCTTCCTTTTCTTTTGCTCAACGGCAACACTGGGGAGTTCCTCAAAAGCCTCCCTATCGTCATGACAACGGCATTGCTCTGTGCATTGGTGGTTGCCATGACGTTTGTTCCACTGCTGGGTTACTACATTCAGCGAGTGCCGGCCAGGAAAGAACCTACCCTGGAGGAGAAGCGGCAACGGGGATTTTATGGTTTCTATAACCGACTGGTGGGCCGAGCGATCCAACGCCGGTGGTATGTTCTGCTCGGTTCATTCGTATTCTTGCTGATCGGCGGCCTAGCCGCCTCACACCTCAAGTCCCAATTTTTCCCCGAAGATGTCCAATATTGGTTTTACCTCGACATCTGGTTGCCGAATGACGTGCCACTGAGCGCGACAAACGATACTGCAATGAGGGCAGAGCAGGTGGTACGCAAGGTTGTTGAAGGTGCTCCTAAAGAAGTGACAAAAGAGACTGGAACAGAGCACCTCCTGACTTCCATGACAAGTTTTATCGGCGGTGGCGGCCCACGTTTCTGGTTTTCCATCTCGCCCGAAGCGACCCAGACTAATTATGCGCAGGTCATTGTGCAAGTGCGCGACAAGGAGGCCACTCCAAAACTGATTGGACCTCTTCAAGATGAACTCAATAAACAGGTCCCGGGAGCATGGATTACGGTGCGACAGCTGCAAACGAATCCTGTCGAAACTCCGGTTGAGGTTCTGATTTCAGGCCAAGCGGATACCGACCCGCGAACGGAGGCCGAGGATATCCGATCCCTTCGGACCATCGCGTCGCAGGCCATGGATATCGTTCGCCAATCGCCAGGAATTGCCGTGTTGAGAGACGATTGGAGTCCCGATAGCCCGCAGATGAAGATCGAGATTGATCCGGATCGCGCAAACCTCGTGGGAATTACGAACGCCGATGTCGCAACCTCCACGGCTGCTGCCATCAGTGGGGATCCGGTAGGCATTTATAAAGAGGGAAATAAGAATATCCCGATTGTGGTCCGCCTCCGGCCACAGGATCGCGCGCGGCTTTCGCAGATCGAAAATCTCTACGTGAACTCATCGCAAGAGAACGTCAAAGTCCCGCTGCTTTCGGTGGCGACTTTGAAAGACATTCTTGAGACAGCACGGATTCGGCGTCGCGAGCATTTTCGCACCTTGTCCATCTTGTGCTTTCCAGCACCCGGCGTTCTGGCGTCGCAGGTACTCGCTCCGATCGAACCGAAACTGAATGCGCTCAAGAACAGTCTGCCGCCGGGCTATCAATTGCAGATCGGCGGGGAGAAGGCAAAACAGGTCGAGGGATTCACGAATCTCGCCGTCGTTCTTCTGATTTCTCTGGTCGGCATCTACTTAGCGTTACTCGTTCAGTTCAATAATGCCATCAAGCCGTTGCTGGTTTTCGCGGCCGCTCCCTATGGAGCGATCGGAGCATTGATCGCTCTGGCAATCATGGGTATCCCTTTTGGCTTCATGGCATTTCTTGGAGTAGCCAGCCTCATCGGAGTCATTGTAAGCCACGTCATCGTGCTGTTCGACTTCATTGAGGAGATGCACGAAAAGGGCGAACCGCTGGAGCGCGCTCTTCCGGATGCCGGGATTGAGCGTATTCGACCCGTGATGATCACTGTGGGCGCAACGATCCTTGCGTTATTTCCTCTCGCGCTCGAAGGTGGCCCGCTCTGGAAACCTCTGTGCTATGCCCAGATCGGCGGACTCGCGGTCGCTACCTTCATTACGTTGCTCTTGGTCCCGGTCTTTTATTCGATCTTTGTACTCGATCTCAGGTGGATTAAATGGGAAACCGCAGCGGACCGAGAGCCGGCCTCCGAGGCAGAGCAAACAACAACATGACGAATGGAGGCAATCATGAGGAGCCAGCCATGTCGGAGACTAGACGGTCGAACCGAGGAGAAGGAGCAGCAAAATTGAGTAATTCGATGAATGGTATGCGAGTGGTGCAACGAGTGTCTCAGTCCCTCTGCATCGTAGTATTGCTGATGACCTGCGACGCGCTCTCGGCTGACCCCTCGCTTGTAATTCGGAAGTGAACGCAGGATCCTATCTCGCTGGAGACAGCAAACACCAGCCGATTACCCAGCAGGTTCAAAATCCAAAGAGAAGTTAAAGGCGTTGCAGGTCTCGCTGAATTCGGGTGAGGATTTGGCCCAAAGGAATTTGGCCGCGATAGTAGAGCGGTGCGGTTTTCGAATATTCCGCTTCGAATTGCTTGCGAATGTTCTCGTCTTCAATCGTGAAAGCTCCGCTCTTTGCAACGTCTTGGTCCAAGGACTTGAAACGCTTCTTCTTGTGCTCCAAGTATTCCGGGGTTCCAATAAAGTTCCTGAACGGCTTCCACGTCGAGAAGTTGATGGATGTCGTAGTAGTGTCTAAGGAAATTCGTTGGGACTTTCCCCGTGCCTTTGAACTGGTCGTATTTTCTGACGACGGCCTGGACTTTTTCGACAAACGTGTATTCGGGGTTATAGCAGGGGATGTCGAGGGCTAGGTTGTCCGCATATTGGAGTCTCTTGGAATCGGCGAATTGGACGACCCAAGAAGAGATTGGAACGGCGCGGTTGGGAGCCGTCTGATCAAATCCGACTTCTAGGAGAATCCCATCCTTAAGACCGGGGATCGACCCAAAGTGGGTCTCGTAGCGTAGCCTGAGGCCGGCATTTCGCAACGTCTCGTCGTCATACGTCGTGTCCCTCTCGACCGCCGTGATTCCTGGGATCTTGATCTTCTCGCGCAGCTTGTTAAAAAACTGTCGTCTGGATTCGAGGTGCTGTGGCTTCTCGTGATTTGGATTTGTATCGACCTGTAGTCCGTCAAAGGTGTCGATGTCTTCGGAAAAACGATGAATGACCCCAAAGCCCTTGGAAAGCGAAGTGCCGCCTTTAAGCTCAAACGTCAGGCCAAGCTGTTTGAGCCCAAAGACGGCGTGCATGATCCAGTAGTCCTTTTCCACGAGAGCCGGATCATTGATTTTCTCGTGGTCGGCAACGGTCTCAACAAGCGCTTTGAAATCGTTCCTCCCGTGAAGAAAAGCCTCAGACGACATGTTGCAGCATCTCCCGGAACTTCTTCTGCGTGGAGTACTTGCCATAGAGAGAAACTGCCCGTGAAAGCTTTCTCGGGTCCATCTCTTTGGCTTTTTCGCGAACGCGAGAAAGGACAGCGTCCTGATCTTCAGCAAGTTGGTCTAGTTCATTAACGAGATCGACCAGCAGAAACTCTGGACGCCGATTCCAATTTTCGCGAACGCGAGAAAGGACAGCGTCCTGATCTTCAGCAAGTTGGTCTAGTTCATTAACGAGATCGACCAGCAGAAACTCTGGAAAGAGCTGCCTTGGAACGTTAAATCGACGCTCAAAAGTAACCATTCGATTGCCGAGTGGAAACGTTCCATGCCGTTTCTGATTGTAGACAACCCGTTTGTTGTAGAGCTGGGTTGTCCCGAGTCCCAACTGGTTGTAGGCATTCGGTGAGGTAACAACAAAACGGTCGGTTTTCAAGAAACAAAACGGTCGGTTTTCAAGAACGCCTTGACGAGCTCGCGCTCGTCAGCGGGAGCCTCTCCAAACTCAAATTTTCGCGGACAGTAGTACAAGCCGGTTCGGAGCTTCTGCAGAGTCCCGTCAACAGTTAGTTCTTTGAGGTGTCGATCGACGCTCTGGGACCAAGGCAGAAGGTCCTCCCTACGGTAAACCCGCCCAGGGCGGAGATGTCTCTTCAATTGCTCTAGCGTGCTGGCCTGCATCGTCCCTGATCCTCCACATTCCGTATGGTACGGTAGAAACGGGGTGCATGTCAATTGTTTTAATAACGTTTCATGCATAATATCTTTTAATATAATGATTATAAGTGACTTAAAAGACTAAACTATGATATTTATTAATAACACGGAATCGACTTTATCCGTACGACATAATCGACTTGTATTGGCACGGCGCAACAACCTCGTGGAGCAAGCTGATCTCAGGGGTTCGGAGCGTCTAGGTATGCATTCGTTTCTCTCATTGTCGAACCCTCGCATCGCTACGATCTCCGAGACTGCCCGCTGTCCCTTAGTCCTCCCGATGAGAACCAAGAGGTCCACGGCGCTCCCGATGTTTGCCATAATCGCCCGATGCGGCAGTTCGATCCCGCTCTGCAAGACGCAATCTGCGAAGCGAGTGACGGCTTGGCGGGCAGAATTGGCATGGAGGGTACAGAGACTCCCTGCATGTCCTGTGTTCAACGCTTGGAGCAAATCAAAGGCTTCCCCACCGCGCACTTCTCCGACAATAATTGTGTCTGGTCAGTGACGCAAAGCAGCTTTCAGCAAGTCGCGGACTGTTACGGCTGACAGTCCGGCTTGTTCGCGGCGCGTTTCAAATCGCACGAGGTTGCTCTTGCGGATGTTGACTTCAGCGGTATCTTCGATAAGCAGAATCCGTTCATCATCGGGGATGGCGGCCATGTAGGGTCACCTGAAAACCGGCCATTCAAAGAGCTGTCCAGGAGATTGACAGCCGCGGGAGGCAGAGTAGCCTTCCGGGGCATGGCGAATGTCTTGAACAACAAAAAGAAACAGCAAATCTTAGCTCTGGGTCAACTGGGCTGGTCCCTGCGTCGCATCCAGGAGGCCACTCATGTTCGTCGAGAAACCCATCAGCTCATACCCGACGGCGGCGGGAGTGGGCGTGTGGCCGCCGGGTGGGTGGGGACGGCAAGCAGTTTCAAAACCGGCCATAGGGGTGACCACCGACTTTGGCCCGGGGTTGAGCGCCCCACGCGCCAAGAACCATGGCCTGGTTCCATGTGATTCGGCAAAACCGGCCATAGAGGTGACCACCGCGACACCGCATTTCGGATGGCAAGCCCAGACCAGCGCATCAACTGAATCAGCGCACGCATTCGTTCCGGGCGATACCGAAAATCGCGGCCTCCGCGCCAGTCTCCATAAGCGAAGGTCGCATCCTCGATACGCTGAAATTCTTCTCGGGTGAAATAGTCCGTTGGTAGACGCTTCTCCTCTGCCTTCTTCATCTTTATGGCTGGATTTTTATCGAGCTAATCGTTGCCGATGCAGAACTCGAAAAAGCCGATCAGGCGTTCATGCTTGCGGCGGGTGGTGAAAGTGGTAAGAAACAGATGACAATTGTTTTACATCCCGATGACAATCGCGCGGTCTGGTGTGATCAAGCTTTTCGCCATGAGGAGGCCTGTTATGAAGAATCTACTGAAAGGCTTGAAGAGCTCGACCAACCGGCGAAAGGCTTGAAGAGCTCGACCAACCGGCGCTCGTTCATGAAGAACGGATTGACGGCGGCCGGCGCAGCAACCGTGGGCGCGGGGCTGCTGGCCAATAGCTCATCCCTCCTGGCCCACGGAGGCCCGGAGGAACGTAGCGGCCGTTTAACCAAGGGCGACGCTGCAATCCTGCGATTCCTGGCTGTGGCCGAAATCCTTGAGACCGACTTTTGGGTGCAGTACAACGAACTCGGGGGGATCCAAGACAGCGAAGTTCCGGGCGGAAGTGGGATCCCAGCCTATACCGCTGCCCTTAAAGTTCTTGACGGGGACATGGACCAGTATATCCACGACAACACTGAGGATGAGTTCACCCACCAGGATTTCATCAACGCGTATCTCGCCTCCAAGGGCGCGGATACAGTGAATCTCGAGCAGTTTCGCACTTTGACGGGCAGTTCAGCGACCGGATCCAGCGGAAACAAACGGCTTACAAACCTCATGCAGCTCACCCTGGACACCAGTTGGTGGACTCGATACCGCAGCCGCAAAAAGAACCCCGATTTCGGTGATGCGTTCCCGCAAGCCATCCCAACTTTAGCGGTTGGGCAGCATACGGCAATTCCCAGGACCGATGACGATTTGAAGGATCCGAACTTCGTTCAGGCGATCGCCAACACGGCAGCATTCCACTTTCCGACTATCGAACAAGGTGGCACCAGCCTTTACCCTTCGCTGGCTCAAAGGGTAACCCATCCAGAAGTGTTGCGAATCGTGCTTAGCATCGGCCCGACCGAGACATCTCATTTTCAGACCTGGCAGGACAAGGCAGGCAATGCCCCTACTTTGACTGCCGTGGATCCGGTGACCGGTGTATCCGTGACCTTTCCAGACCTAAATTCTTCGCCGTTTGGCGGCGAGGATTTTAAAACCAACCTGATCATGCCTGAGCCAACCATATTCCTCAGCCGAAAGCTCCCGGTATGCTCGATCATTCGCCCGACCGCGACAAAAGGAGCTGCCAAGGGGGCGCTCAAGTTCTTGACCGACATGGGGCTTTTCATCGGGCAGTCGCCAGAGTTTTTCGCGTTTCTAAGTGATCTGGCGGAAGACGCGGACGAGGCCCGACCCGGACGTCAGTGACAAGAGGGTCTTCCTCAAGTAGGCTGAAACTCTAAGCCGCTGTTACCAACAAAAGGGGGTGCAGCGGTTTTTCTTGACGGAGCTCCCGATGCCTGTTGGCGACCGGTCCGGCTGGAAGGGGTTCCAGAGGCATACGCTTCTCTTCTGCCGGTCTTAGAGCCGGAAACTCCAAACTCGGGGGAATGTTCACCGCAAATCAGACTTGTATTTTGCGTTCCACAAACACTTCTTTCTGGTACGCAAATTCTGCCTTCAGCCGCGCCTTGCGGCAGAGTCGCTTACAACCCCGCTCGGCAATAGGTTTTTGGGACGCCCCGCGCAAGCGAGAAGCCTTGTTCCATCTTTAAGCCTGAGGAAGATTTCTCCGTTCGCAGTTTCCTCCTCTTCGGCTGGCCATAACCCAGTCGGGAAACTTGCGTTCCATGCCTTCTGATACTGCGGAATCCGGCGCAAGCGCCGTTCTGGTTCCTTCTCGCGAAACCACTTTGGGATGTAAAGGTGGTAAACCCGCCAGAAACTGCGTTTCGCCGTGGACGGGGCACTCCACCTGAGCTGCGATTTCTCGCTCGATTTCAAAACCAAAAAACGGGAGCTCGTTCTCCGGCCAGCAAATGCAATCGGCTGAAAATTTCGTCTTCGTTTCCGCTAGTTGCTCCGCCCGTTCGACTCGGGCTAATAGTGTCCGTGAATGCATCCGTTATGCCCTTTCTAGAGTGCTGATTCTAGTGGTTCGTGAATATGGAGCCTCGTTCCATCTTTCAGCTTCAGAAAGAGCGGTCCACCTTCAGGTTCCACCTCTTCGGCGGGCCACAATTCCGGTGGGAAACTGGCGAACCAGGCTTTGCGGTACTGCTCGCTTCGGCGGCTCGACAATAGCCTCGGTAGCTTTTCTCGGAGCCACGCAGCCACGTAGACGTGAAACTGCAGTGGCTGGAAGCGTTCTCCATGTAGAGGACACCTGACCTTTGCCGCGACTTGCTCCTCGATCGGAAAGCCAAAGAATGGCGGTTCGTTCTTCGGAAAACAGATGCAACCCCCGGAGAACGTCTGCCCCAATGCGGCGTCGGCGACCCGTTCGGCATTTTCAATTCGGGCCAATAGATTTCGCTGGTGCATTCGGAATAGTCTCCCTTCTCGTGCTATCTACAATTCCCAGCTTGGCTTCGATCCGGGTCAGCCGATCGTCGAGCTGTCCATGTTCAAGGCCGCGCAAGAGAGTGCCTGCCAGGTAGCCCACGGTCGTTGCGATTCGTGAATCTATGAGCCCGCGGCGGACCTGATTGATCGTGTCCCCCAAGAGACTGCACACATCGGTTGCGCTCTGCAGGTGTCTGTCTTCCGTGTCAGAAGGGAGGACCGCCCGCTTCTGGCTGCGCGAGACCCCGCCAGTGCTCCGAGCCTGCTGGCGCTCCCGGGTCTTTGTCGGCGAGTGGAAGAAGCAAAAGCGATCATTGATCAGCGCGTTCGCCCTGCACTAACATGCTTTGTCAAGATTTATCTGACATGCTTACTTAGCAAGCATAGAGTTGGCGGGTAAGAAAAAGCCCCATCTCAGCGGCTAACTGAGACAGGGCCTGCATCCATCGCAGCCACAACTGCCAGATCGCCTGTGTCGCTTCGGTAAGCATCGTAACGGCCTGCAACGCTACGGCTGACAGCTTAGCGGCATCGCCTCTGCCAGCCTGAATTACGCGATCGCGATAAAAGCCCACAGCTGCGTAGCAAGTGCAACTAGCAGTTTACCAGTTGGTGGGCGCTCGGTTGGGGGGAATGGATTCAGCGGAGAAGGCGCGAGAGGCGATGGCGGGCCCCACTGCTCGATTCATCCACTTCGCCAAGACAGCTGCAAAAAGGGTCATTCGGACACATACATTTCCAGAACGCAGTTCCCCAGGGATCTGGAGTCCCTCGCTCCGCTTCCAAAACGCAGAGCTTGGCAATTCTAAGATCATCGCGCAGCCAGATATCACGTTCGGCTTGTTCCGCGTCTGATAGGTACTGCCACACCCGATCTGCAATTGAGTTTGCCACCACCCCTCTGTGATTGCAGATGGTGTGCCACA
>WNFC01008641.1_pt1 | contig 11246 bp, 8 predicted proteins | sample 5400541 | NCBI WGS metagenome assembly WNFC01 (sample SAMN13153342, study PRJNA577476) | soil metagenome | isolation source: 120 cm saprolite under Douglas fir tree site 2 hole 2 replicate 1 | place: USA:California | collected 2015-04-18
CGCGCGGGACGCGCGCCCGCAGCGGGCGAGACGCCCGCGCTCCAAAACTACTTCAAGTGCTCGCGAAAAAACTTCACGATCTCCGACGTCGACCGCACCCGATTGGCCGTCTTCCGCCAGCCGTGGCCTTCGTCGGGAAAAAGGACGTACTCCACCGGAATGCCGCGCTGCTTCAGCGATGCCACCACCTGTTCGGCCTCGACCACCGGCACGTTGGTGTCGTTGGCGCCGTGCAGGACGATCAGCGGAGTCTTGACGCGATCGACTTTATGAATGGGCGAGAGATCGCGCAGCATCGCCGCCTCCGTGACCGGGTCGCCATACTCCTTCGTCGAGATGGCCGCCATCCACGGCTCGGTGTGCTTGAAGAAGGTCTCGAAGTTGACGACGCCAAACAGATCGGCGCCGGCGGCAAAGAGGTCGGGATACTCCGTGACGCCGGCCATGACCATGTAGCCGCCGTACGAGCCGCCCATGATCGCCAGGCGCTTCGGATCGGCAATCCCGTTCTGAACCAGATGGTCGACCGAAGCCTTGATGTCGCGCACGCCGTTGACGCGCAGGGCGCCGTTGTCGAGATTGACAAACGCCTTGCCGAAGCCGCTCGATCCGCGCACGTTAGGCGCAAACACCGCGAAGCCGGCGGCCAGCAGCGCCTGATACGTGCTGCTCAGACCCGGCCGCTCCTGCCCCTCCGGCCCGCCGTGGAAGCTGAAGACCGTGGCGTACGGCGGCACGGCATTGCGCGGCCGGTAAAGCCAGCCGCTGAGCTTCAATCCATCATGCGCCGTGTACGTGACCAGCTCCGGGCGGACCAGGGTCGTCAGATCGACGCCCGGATGCGGGCTTCGCGTGACCTGTCGAAGGGGCTCCCCCGCGACTCGGTCTGACAAAAGCCAGATGTCCTGCGGGCGATCGGAGCCCGAGATGGTGAGCGCCAGCGTCGCATCGTCGGGCGAGAAGTGCTGAATGCCGGCGATGTCGCCCGGCAACTGCGGCCACGCGCGCTCTTTTCCGTCTTTGAGATCGACCATCGAGAGGACGCTGCGTCCTGCGAGGTTCCACATCAGCACCGCTTGCGAATGGTGATGATTGACTTCGAACGACGAAAGCTCGGCGTCGGCGCGCGAGGCCAGCACGTCGAACGGGCCCGCTTTGCCGTCGCGGATCGCGGTGCGGCCGAAGGCCATCAGGTTGCGATCGGGATTGCCGCTCAGATAGATGATGTCGGGCGATGCGCCGAAGGCGGCGCCGTTGTATGTCGCGGGCGGCGTGTGCGGCGTCAGCAGCACTTCGCCGCTGCCATCGACCGCAACGCGATAGATGTTGTTGTCGCCGCGGCTGGCCAGGCGGCTAACGAGCGCGTATCGGCCATCGTCGCTGACGTCGATGACGCCCGCGACGCCGTTGCTTTGCGCGATCATGTTCATCGCGCCGCTGGCGAGATCGACGCGCCAGATGTCGATGGCCGCCGCACTCCTCCGGCTCGATGCGATCAGCAGCGACTTCGAGTCGGGCATCCACCACCCCAGACGATTGTTCGTCTTCCCTCCCTCGGTGATCCGGCGCAGGCCGCTGCCGTCGGGACGCATGATGTGGACCTGCTCGTTCAATCCGCCACCGGGGGCCGACGACAGCACGATCCATTCGCCGTTCGGCGACCAGTCGATGCCCGTCACCGGATCGTCGAGGGCCGTGATCTGATCGGGCCAGCCGCCGGCGGTGGAGACCATCCATACCTGCGGCGAGCCGCTGATGGTGGTGATGAAGGCGATCCGCCTGCCGTCCGGCGAGAACACCGGCTGCGACGCGCTGCCGATCTTCGCCAGCGTGGCCACGATGGTCTCGACGTCGTCCGCGCCGGCGGAGGCCGCGATGAAAAGCGAGAGAAGAATGAGCGCGCGTTTCATGGGCGGTAGTCTACCGCCGCGGCCGGCGTGGAGGCGGTGCTAACCGCGCTCGTTGGATGCGCGGAGGACGAGCTCGCCGCCCGGCTCGGTTGCCTTCAGTAGTTCATCCAACTTTTCCACTGTAGGCACGGCGTCGCCACGCTCGTAACGCGCATATGCGTTGCGTGACGCGACACCAAGGCGTGACGCGATTTCGCTCAACGATGCGCCGATCGCCTGTCGCCGCCGGCGCAGCAGGAGGGCGATCATGGCCGCAGTGTCCGTGCCACCGATCTCGAACGTCTTGTCCGCAGAGTGAACCTCAGCAGTGAAGTCGCGAAGGTCAATCATCGTCTCGAACCAGTCAGCGATCATCGACAGCGCTTCCTTGCGCGTCCTGCCCTGAGTGATGGCATCGAAGAGCGGGACCTCCGCGAGCCAGAAGCGGCTATCTCGGGTCAGCTTTCCCTCAAATTTCATCGCGTCCTAGTGTACACCGATCGGTGTACGCATTCACCTTTGGAGTGCGGCGCCTTGGCGCCGCTTTTTTGGCCGCGGCTTGGCGCGGACGCCGGCAGCAAGCTGCCGGCGTGAAGGCGGCGGCAAGCCGCCGCACTCCGAAGGCGCGTGCGATAATTCTCCCCGCTCGCCATGCCCATCGCTCCCGGCAGCCGATTCGGACCGTACGAGATCGTCTCGCGAATTGGTGCGGGCGGGATGGGGGAGGTCTTCCGCGCGCGCGACACGCGGCTCGGGCGGGCGGTGGCCATCAAAGTCCTGCCGGGCGAATTCGCAGCGGACGCGGCGCGACTGCAGCGCTTCGAACAGGAAGCTCGCGCAGCCTCCGCTCTCAATCATCCCAACATCATCACCGTCTACGACGTCGGCAGCGTCGATCACATCTCTTACCTGGCGATGGAGCTGGTCGAGGGGAAATCGTTGCGCGAGCTCGTCGACCACGGCGCCCTTCCCGTCCGTCGCATCCTCGACGTCGGCGTGCAGATCGCCGACGGCCTGGCCAAGGCCCACGACGCCGGCATCATCCATCGCGATCTGAAGCCGGAGAACATCATGATCTCCGCGGACGGCTTCGTGAAGATTCTCGACTTCGGGCTGGCCAAGCTCACGCCGCTCAGCGGCGACGACAGCAAGACTGCGGTGAAACGCGACAGCACCGCCGGCACGCTCCTCGGCACCGCCGGCTATATGTCGCCGGAGCAGGCCGCTGGCGAAAAAGTCGACTTTCGATCCGATCAGTTCTCGTTCGGCACGATCCTTTACGAGATGGCCAGCGGAGCGAATCCGTTTCGACGCGACACCGCCGCGGAAACGCTCACCGCGATCATTCGCGAAGAGCCGGCGCGACTCGATCCGTCGATCTCCGCGCCACTGCGCTGGATCATCGAGCGCTGCCTGGCGAAGGATGCTGACGCGCGTTACGCATCGACGAAGGATCTTGCGCGCGATCTGAAATCTTCTCGCGATCATCTCAGCGAGCCTCATGTAGAGCCGGCTCTCAAGCCGGCTCCGCGCCGACTGAGAGTCGGCGCTACATTGCTGTTGCTGCTCGTCGCGGTCGGAGTGGCGTTCGTGATTGGACGGCAGACAAAAACAATCACCCCGCCGCAGTTCAAACAGCTCACGTTCCGCCGCGGGACGATCTGGAACGCGCGCTTTGCGCCGGATGGCCGCGTCATCTACGCCGCCGCGTGGGACGGCGCGCCCAGCACGATCTTCCAGGAGTCCCGCTCCCTCGGTCTGATCGATGCCGACATCCTGGCCATCTCGCGCTCAGGCCAGATGCTGGTTTCGCTCCGTCGCCACAACACCGGTCCGTTCCAACGCGCCGGCACGCTCGCGCAGATGGCAGTCGATGGCAGCTCCGCGCCGCGCGAGTTGACGAATGAGGTCCGCGAAGCAGATTGGACCCCGGACGAGAAAGAGATGATGGTGGTGCGCGATGTCGGCGGACATAGTCGCATCGAGCTGCCGATCGGTCACGTGTTGTATGAGACCGCCGGATGGGTCAGCAATGCACGCCTTTCCCGCGACGGATCCCGCGTCGCCTTTCTCGACCACTCGATCCTGAATGATGACGGCGGGTTGGTGGCCGAGGTGGATCGGAGCGGCAGGAAGAGGGTGTTGTCGGAGCAATATCAAACCCTCAACGGCCTGGCATGGTCGCCGCGCGACGAAGTGTGGTTCACGGGGTCGAAAGAAGGTGCCAATCGCGCTCTGTATGCTGCCGATGGTTCGGGCCGCGATCGTCTGATTGCGCGGGTCGCCGGCTCTCTGACCATTCAGGATGTAACAGCAGACGGTCGCGCTGTCGTCATTCAGGACCTGTTTCGTATGCGACTTTTCAGTAGCCGCGATGGAGAGAAGGAACATGAGATGAGCTGGCTCGACTGGTCGCTCGCCGGTGATCTGACGCCGGATGGCAAAGAGGTCGTCTTTTCAGAAGCGGGTGAGGGCGGCGGCGCGGGCTACTCCGTTTTTATCCGCAATACCGACGGCTCTCCCGCGATTCGGCTTGGCGAAGGAATCGGAATGGCATTCTCACCCGACCGCCAGTGGGTGGCGGCGACCGTCCAATCGGGGTCTGTCGGCGAGTTGACACTGTTTCCCACCGGCGCCGGAATGCCGCGCAAGATTTCCACGCCTGGATTGAGAGTCAATCTCGCCGATTGGATGCCCGACGGCAAGCACATTCTCTTTACCGCCAGCGACTCGAAGTCTGTGCGGCTGTATCTCCAGGATCTCGCCGGCGGATCGCCGAAGCCCATCTCCGCTGACGGTTTTCATCAGTTCACGCGAACGATCTCCGCCGACGGGAAATGGGTCGCCGCTGGAGGTCCCGATCAGAAGGAGTATCTCGTTCCAATCGGCGGAGGGACGACCCGAGTTCTGTCGAATCTCATCGCCGGCGATCAACCTTCGGGATGGACGGCTGACGGATCATGGCTGTACGTCTACACACGCGGACAGATTCCCGCGCGCGTCTATCGCCTCAACGTGCAGAACGGCGAGAAGACGCTGTGGAAGGAGCTGCAGCCTTACGAGATCGCCGGAATGTACGAAGCCAGCCGCGTCCTGCCGACTCCGGATGGCAAATCGTATGTGGCGTCGTACCGGCAGCAGCTCTCGGATCTGTTCCTGCTCGACGGCCTGCGGTAGCGGAGAGCGGCCGTCCCGGCCGCAGTCGCCGGGTGTCCCACCCGGCGACTAAAAAAGGGAACAAGGGGCGCCGTTAACCGGTTGACGCTGTCGTACGAGATCGCGTACGATTTAGGATCCATCATGAAAACCATTACAGCCAGTGAAGCGCGTACGAACCTCTACAAGTTGATTGACGAAACAGCCGTTACCAGCGAGCCGGTGCAGATCACCGGCAAGCGCGCCGACGCCGTGTTGGTCTCGATCGATGACTGGCGTGCGATCCAGGAGACGCTTTATCTGCTCTCAATCCCCGGCATGCGCGAGTCGATCCGTAAGGGGATGAAAACTCCGGTCAAGAAGTGCCTGGAGTCGCTCGACTGGTGACGACATGGCGGATCGTGTTCACCACGCAAGCCGCCAAAGACGCGAAGAAGCTCCTCCGTTCGGGACTCAAACCGAAGGCCGAGGTGCTGCTCGACATTCTTCGGGCCGATCCGTTTCAATCGCCTCCTCCCTTTGAGAAACTCGTCGGCGATCTTGCTGGCGCTTGCTCACGCCGGATCAACATCCATCATCGTCTCGTCTACCAAGTTTTGAAGCGGGAGCGGGTTGTAAAAGTCCTGCGCATGTGGACGCACTATGAATGAGCCGCCGCAACGCGGAGGGCGGCCGTCCCGGCCGCAGTCGCCGGGCGTCCCGCCCGGCGACTAAAGCGTCCGCGCGAGACGCGCGCCCGCAGCGGGCGAGACGCCCGCGCTCCAATTACAATCTACTGATGCCCCAGCCCCGCGTTCTCGAAATCCTTCGTAGAACGTGGGGCTATGACTCGCTCCGTCCTCTGCAGGAACGGGCCATCGAGGCCGCGCTGGCGCGGCGCGACTCGCTCGTTGTCATGCCGACCGGCGGAGGGAAGTCGCTCTGCTATCAATTGCCGCCTCTACTGACGGGAGACTTGACGGTGGTCGTCTCGCCGCTCATCTCCCTGATGAAAGATCAGGTCGATGCCCTGCGTGACGTCGGTGTCGATGCGCGCGAGTTGAACAGCATGACGACCGAAGTTCAGAAACGCGATCTCGTCCGCGCCGCACGCGAGAAAAAACTGCGCCTGCTGTTCGTTTCGCCGGAGCGGCTGGCGGTCGAGAGGTTCGTCGATTTCCTGAAAACGCTCGATGTGCGCACCTTCGCCATCGACGAGGCCCATTGCATCAGCCATTGGGGCCACGACTTCCGGCCGGAGTACCGTCAGCTCGGCGAGCTGCGCGAGCGCTTCCCGAACGCGACGCTCCACGCGTATACCGCGACAGCGACCGAGGCGGTGCGGCGCGACATCGCGGCGCAGTTGAGGCTCAATCAGCCTGAGATCGTGGTGGGCAGCTTCGACCGACCTAATCTTTCCTATCGTGTCCTGCCGCGCGTCGAGCCGCTGAAGCAGACGCTGGAAATGATCGAGCGTCACGCCGGCGAAGCGGGAATCATCTACTGCATCCGCAAGAAAGACGTCGATGAGCTGACCGCTTCGCTGCGCAAGCGCGGCATCGATGCCCGCCCGTATCACGCCGGTCTGACAAAGGAGGAGCGCACCGCGACGCAGGAGGCTTTCATCGGCGAGGAGTGCAACATCGTCGTGGCCACCGTCGCCTTTGGCATGGGGATCGACCGATCCAATATTCGATTCGTCCTGCATACCGGCCTCCCGAAATCGATCGAGCACTACCAGCAGGAGAGCGGGAGGGGAGGGCGGGATGGGTTGGAAGCCGATTGCGTGCTGCTGTACTCGGCCGCGGATGTGCTGCTGTGGCGATCGATCATTCAGCGACCCATCACCCGTCCTTCGGACACCCTCTCCCCGCCGAACGGGGAGAGGGACCTCGCCGTGCTGGAGCCCGACGAGACGCATGTTCGCAGCTCGCTACGGCACATCGACGACATTGATCGCTACGCGCGCGGCGCGGTCTGCCGCCATAAGGCGCTCGTCAATTACTTCGGCGAGCAGTACTCCAATCCAAACTGTGCTGCGTGCGATCTCTGCCTTGGCGATGTCGAGGAGCTTGCCGACGGCACCGTGGTCGCCCAAAAAATCCTCTCGTGCGTGATCCGCACCGAGCAACGCTTCGGCATCGGGCACGTCATCGCGGTGCTGCGCGGCGAGACGAACGAGCGCATCCGCAAGCTCGGTCACGATCGGCTCAGCACCTACGGCCTTCTCTCCGCGCACGGCCAGTCGGAGCTGCGGGACTGGATCTATCAGCTCATCGGCCACCGCCTGCTCGAACAGGATGGCGACCGCTATCCGGTGCTCAAGCTGACCGATGCTGCGCGGCGCGTGTTGCGCGGCGAGGAGAACGTTCGGCTGGTGCAGATCGCCCGCAAGCAGGCGCGGAAGAGACCGGATGATTCCTGGATCGGAGTGGACGAGTCGCTGTTCGAGTCGCTGCGCAAGTTCCGCCGCGAGCTCGCCGCCGCCCGTGGCGTCCCGCCTTACATCATCCTCGGCGACCGCTCACTGCGCGAGGTCGCGCGGCTGCGTCCGAAGTCGCTGGCCCAGCTTCGCGACGTGTACGGCATCGGGGACAAGAAGCTGGCGGATCTGGGGGAGCGGATTTTGGCGGTGGTGAATTCCAAAGGCTGATCTCAGTACACCCCCACCCCCTCCCGCAACTCCGCGAGCGCTCCGTTTGGCACCTTGCGCACTTCCGACCACCTCCGCCCGAGTCGCGATAGCGCGGCGCCGGAGGTGACCCTGCGTTTTTCGCGGCCCTCGATCAGATAGTAGTTCGCGTCGGAGTCCTCCTGCCGCAGTGCATGCTCCGGCAGGTCCACACACGCACCGTCGCTTTTTGGGCGTAGAAATCGATCGACGAGAGCTCGACATAAACCCTCGGCGCCGGGGTCGCGTAGAGCTGGCCGGCCAGAAGAGGGGAGTTGTCCGTCCCGATTTTTCCTCATGGACCAGCACCGCATCGTACGGAAGGGCGCGATCCCATCCAGCCTTATGCCGGTACTCGATCGTGTAGGTCGATGCGTCCGGACGGTGAATCTCGACCGCATATCGACCAGCAGTCTGCGGCGGGCGGCGCAAGATCGAACGTGTCGCTGATATCAGGCTTGTCGATCACAAACTCATGATCGCGCGGCAAGCCGCCGAGCGCTTTGAGATTAAACGTATTGAGCCCCGGACCGAACGTGCCATTCACGCCCTGAAAACTGTCGGGATACGAGAAGGCATTCATCGCGCTCATGATGTCCCACGCGTCGCAATACTCTCCGCTCGCGGTGATGCATGGCTGTACGTTCTCGCCAAACGAGTGCGGCAGGCCGAACATATTTCCCAATGAATGTGGACTCGAGCAGAGCGACGTTCTGATCGACGATCACCACGCCGTTGCCGGCTGCCCCATGATCGATGCCCCAGTTCTGCACGATGAGCACCGCATCGTATTTCGCCAGGTTCACGCCATTCGCCGCCGCGGCATCCCGCCCCCATTGCACCAGCGTGTTCCGGCCACCCGGAAAAACGAGCTTCGGAACCTCGCTGCTGTAGTGCTTCATCGTGAACCACCCCATCACCTCGGAATCGCTCAGATCGAGGTGGCCGAGCGTGACGTCGTTCCAGTAATCGGCGAGCCCGCCTGTCCCGCGCCGCGTGTAATAGTCCTTATAAAAGCGCGGATTACGTGTCTCGTTCGGCTTGTCCAGGAACTTGCACAAGATGATCGCCACGCGCGGTTTTCGGACCTTCGGCGCGGCCGCCGATGGCGATGTCGATGGAAGTTCGTGCCGGGCCGCCTTCTGGTGTTTCGGACACCAGAGCCAGAAAAACCAGAACACGGCCGGCAGCGCAATGGCTCGCCATTCCACCCGATATGGCTGGCGTTTCAGTCTCATTGTGGATTCGCAATTCTGGGGCTAGCATTTCCTCGATGCAACGCACGATCAAGTTCCGCCTCAACGGCCGTCCGGTCTCGATGGACACCGACGACAAGCGCATGCTGCTCTGGGTCCTCCGCACGGATCTCGACCTCACCGGCACGAAGTATGGCTGCGGGCTCGGGATCTGCGGCGCGTGTACGGTCGCCGTCGATGGGCAAGCGATGCGCTCGTGTCAGACTTCGCTCGCAGACGTGAACGGCAAGAACGTCGTCACGATCGAGGGACTGGAGCGCGACGGCAAGCTGCATCCGCTGCAGCAGGCCTTTATCGATCACGGCGGCTTTCAGTGCGGCTACTGCACCTCCGGCATGATCATGAACGCCTGGTCGCTCCTGCAGCAGAAGCCCCATCCCTCGCGCGATGCGATCGTGGAAGGGATGGACGGCAATCTCTGTCGCTGCGGCGCGCATCAAAGAATCATCGCGGCGATCCAGGAGGTGGCGAAATGACGCCCCTCATCCGGCCTTCGGCCACCTTCTCCCTAGGGAGAAGGCAGTTCTGCAAGCTCCTCGGCGGCGGCATCGTCGTCCTGATCGTGCAGCCGTCGGCGCTGTTGGGCCAGCGCACGAACTATCCGGCCGATCCGAACGCCTACCTGCGCATCGATGAGAACGGACGCCTCACGCTTTTCTCCGGCAAGATCGAGATGGGGCAGGGCGTGCACACGTCGCTCGCGCAGATGGCGGCCGAAGAGCTGGGCGTTTCGCTCGACTCGGTCACTATGGTAATGGGTGATACAGACCTCTGCCCGTGGGACGGCGGCACGCACGGCTCGCAGTCGACGCGATTCTTTGGCCCGGCCGTCCGCGCGGCGGCAGCCGAGGCGCGAACGGTGCTCATGAAGCTGGCGTCGGAGAAGCTCGGAACGAATCAGCTCACGGTCGCAAACGGCGTCGTCACCGACGGCAAGCGCAAGGTGACGTACGGCGAGCTGGCGAAAGGAAAACAGATCGCGCGCCTCGTCGATGAGAAGGCGGTCCTTCGGTCCACTAAGGAATTCAAGGTCATTGGCAAGGCGACAAAACGTCTCGACGGCAAGGAGAAGGTCACCGGCAAGGCGCAGTACGCTGGCGACGTTCGCCGCCCCGGCATGCTCTACGCTCGCGTCCTCCGCCCGCCCATGCACGGCGCGACGCGCAAATCGGTCGATACTTCGAAAGCGAAAGAGCTCGCAACGGTAATCGAAAGCGGCGAGCTCGTTGCTGTTTTGCACACGGATCCGGAAGTGGCTAACCGAGCGCTGCAGTTGATCAAGGCGGAGTGGGATAAGCCGGCGGCGGCATTCGACAGTGAGTCGGTTGGCGACTTCTTCCTGAAAAATGTTGCTGGCCCGGATTCAAAGGGACAATTCGAATCGACTTTCCGCACTGGATATCTCGCGCACGCGCCGATCGAGCCGCACACCGCCATTGCCGAATTGAAGGATGGGAAGCTGACCGCGTGGGTCGGCTCGCAGGGCCCATTCCAGATCCGCTCCGCCATCGCGCGCGTCCTCGGCATGGACGAATCGAAAGTCCGCGTGATCACGCCGTTCGTCGGCGGAGGATTCGGCGGGAAAAGTCCCGCGCCGCAGGCCATCGAGGCTGCGAAGCTGGCGCAGATCACCGGAAAGCCGGTGATGGTGGCCTTCACGCGTGGGGAAGAATTCTTCTTCGACACGTTCGGACCGGCTGCGGTCGTGAAGGTCGCGTCGTCGATCGACGACAAGGGAAAAATCACGCAGTGGGACTACACCACCTGGGCGAGCGGCAGCCGCTCCTCCGAAGTGTTGTACGACGTGCCGAACGCAAAGATCGCTGCGCTGATGACGCGCGGCTCGACGAATCTGCATCCATTCGCCACCGGACCGTGGCGCGCGCCGGGCGCGGGGACGAATGTCTTCGCGCGCGAGTCGCAGATCGACATCATGGCGGCCGCGGCGAAGATCGATCCGCTCGAGTTCCGCCTCCGCAACATGTCCGACGCGCGCGGACGCCGCGTGCTGCAGACGGCGGCCGAGGCGTTCGGGTGGAAAGCGGCGCCGGGACCGTCGGGGCAGGGGCGCGCGATTGCAGTATCTATGGATGCGGGGACGTGGTGCGCGATGGCGGCGGAGGTGGCTGTCGACAAAGCGACCGGCGAGATCAAGGTCAAGCGCGTCGTCGCCGCGCAGGACATGGGAATCGTCATCAATCCCGACGGCGCGAAGATGCAGATGGAAGGCTGCATCACCATGGGCCTCGGCTACGTCCTGACCGAGGAGCTGAATTTCAAAGGGGGAGAAATTCT
>WNFC01019877.1_pt1 | contig 11246 bp, 9 predicted proteins | sample 5400541 | NCBI WGS metagenome assembly WNFC01 (sample SAMN13153342, study PRJNA577476) | soil metagenome | isolation source: 120 cm saprolite under Douglas fir tree site 2 hole 2 replicate 1 | place: USA:California | collected 2015-04-18
GGGTCCGCCATGGCCGCCCCGCTCGATCTGCGATAAGATACTGAATCTTATACCATAATCGAGCAAAACGCGCTCAAAATCGCCGCTTCATCCGGGGAAAGCGGGATCAAATTGGGCGCCCTGCTCGGCGCAGGGTTTGTGGGTAATTCAAAGATTCGCCGGAGGGGTACGTCTAGCAGCACTTATTAGCGATGAAACGCACTCCAAGCTTGTCAGGCATACCGGTACCGGAACACCCCACCGGACGCCCATATACTAATCGTTTGCAGGCGACGCCCCTCGCGGAGCAGCGACGAAGCATGAATTCCCGTAGTGTCTGCGATCAACAGATCACCCTTGCGCCCGGTCATATAAACCTCGCGGAATCCCTGCTCCTTTGCGAGATCGCGCGCGAGGTCGATACCGAGCTTTGGTAAGCGGTAGCGCCAATGAAACCAATCGAAGTCCATGCGCCATTCGCCGGGCCTGTGGCTGCCGGCGTAGAACCGCATCGGGGCGTTGAACTCGCTGACATCATCCAAATACAAGTATGCCTTGAACTCGGGAAACCATCGATCGCAATGCTCAAACGCAAAACGGTCGATGTGGAAGGGCTTGTTCTTTAACTCCACGACATGAGATAGCGGCCTTTCCCTCGATCCAAGATAGGCGCTCGCTAGGCGGTCTAGCCTGTCGTTGTTGTGTAGCAGGTCGAAGAGACCGGGGTGCCTCTCGGGAACGATGGCCACTTGATACCGGCCGTCAATGTCGTCGTGGTACGAAAACTCCAGCTCCGTGCGGCCCGAGACGCGGAGGGCATCGAGATCGGCCTGGATCTCGCTCGCGAGCCGCTCGGTGGTCTCTGCATCACAAAAACCGTCGATTCTCGCCACGCCGTCGCGACGCAACACGTCCAGCAGCGGTCGGTCGTCCGTCACGAGGTGGTCGAGGTCCTGCCGGCCGGCCCAATAGCCTTCGATTATCTTTCGGAATCGGGAGCGGCTTTTATCCAACGCTTGCAGCCGAAGATAGAACTCGCGCGTTCGTTGGTAAGCGCCGCCAAAGATACGGGATTCGCGCGTGGCACTCTTGAGGGCAGAAAGGTTAAGCATCTTAGTGGATTATTCCAGCCCACACAATCTGTCGAGTGGCAAACCGTCGCGCTCGCTCGGGAATAGCAGGCCCCCGTTACCATTCGCGCCGAATGACTTGCGGGCTACCGTGCTTGAAACGAAGCCGGGATACTCTGTGCCATTGAATTTGAGATTATCGACTACGGCCTCCCGCGGGAAGCCATTTGACGCCATGGTGCTCGCCTGCACAACTGTACCGACGGCAAGCAAAGACAAGGCAACTATCTCAAAAGAAATCTCGCTATCTGGTTCAATCAGAATGGAAACGAGGGGACATGACCGTTGTCAGCCTTGAGGCGGTCTGTTAACACACTCTTAGAAGCGCTCCATCGCTGTGTCCAAGGGCGCCGGTCATTCCGCTGGAACCCACCCTTCCCCGAGGTCGCGTGCGCCGGTGCTGTTCAATTCATACGAATTCATATTCTTGTTCTTGCCAATTACTGCACTCGCGGTCTTTAGTCTATGCCGTTTAAGCCTGCAAGCCGCTCTCATAGGCCTCCTCTTCGCATCACTCTTCTTTTACGCTTGGTGGAGACCGTCTTACCTCATTCTGATTTGCAGCTCGCTTCTCGTTAACTTCTGGTTGGGCAATAAGCTTGGTCGCGCCCGGACATTGCGCAGACTTTTACTGTGGTTGGGAATCACGTTCAACCTCTCGTTACTCGGTTACTTCAAATACATGCATTTTCTCGGCGTAAACATCGAGGGGATTACCGGTTGGCGCCTAGGAATCGACAGCGTTGTTCTGCCGCTAGCCATCTCGTTCTTCACATTCGAAGGGATTGCTTACCTCGTCGACATCTATCGCGGCCAGATTGCGCATCGCGAATTTCTAACTTATTCTGTATTTGTCTGCTTCTTTCCCCATCTAATTGCTGGACCGATCGTCCGCTATCAATATATTGCCGGGCAATTTGCACGACCAGACGCGCTAATACCAAAATGGGAGAACTGCGCGGCGGGCTGCGCGATTTTCATCTTCGGGTTATTCAAGAAAGTCATTCTCGCTGATAGTTTCGCCCCGATCGTCAAAAACGTTTTCGATGCAGCGAACGCCGGGCAACACGTGCCTTTCGCCGCAGCTTGGGCCGGTGCGCTCGCTTACGCACTGCAGCTTTATTTCGATTTTAGTGGCTATAGCGACATGGCAACTGGTCTTGCTCGCCTCTTCGGCGTGCAGCTTCCGCTAAATTTTTTCTCGCCATACAAAGCGATAAATATCATTGAATTTTGGCGGCGTTGGCACATCACGTTGTCGACGTTCCTCAGGGACTATCTTTACGTTCCGCTCGGCGGAAATCGACGCGGCGCGCGACGCCGTTACCTCAACCTAATTCTTACGATGACGGCGGCCGGGCTTTGGCATGGGGCAGCCTGGAACTTCATCCTATGGGGAACACTGCATGGCATCTTCCTCGCGATCAATCACGCTTGGCGCTCAGTCACCGCCGCGCTGGGCCGTGATCTCGCCAAGACAAGCGGTCCTGGCAGGACAGCCTCGCTGCTCTTGACCTTTCTCTGCGTAATAGCCGCTTGGGTGCTCTTTCGCGCGCAGACCATAGGGGACGCTCTCAGCCTTCTCCATTCGATGAGTGGCGCTGAAGGTATGCCGTTGCCCAACCGGCTCTCATCGTTGGCCGGGTTTCTGCCGAGGGTATTCCAATTTGCGGATTCCGAGCGCCCCTGGCTTGGCAGTCTCGTGCCGATCGACACATTACCTGTGCTAGCGCTCGGTCTCAGTATCGTGTTCCTCTCACCGAGCGTTCCACAGCTGTTTTCAGCCTATTACGATGTGCCACCGATCGCCAAACATTCTATCCGATCGCTGGAGCTCTGGAGGTTTAGCTACCCGCACGCAGCATTCCTTGGGGTTATCGCTGCCTGGACGCTGGCATCGCTCGCTAAGCCGCAAGTGTTTCTCTATTTTAACTTCTGATGCATACCGCACTTTCGCATAAGCGATTCTTGGCGATATTGATCATCGCTGCGTTGCTGTCGTTTACCGCCATATTTGCAATCAATATCACTTTCGACCCCTACTACGACTTTGCCTATCTTACGGGGATCCGCGGTGCCGCACCGATGACGGTCATCAACTACGCTGAATTGAAGTATAAGTTAGTGCTAATGCAGGAGCTGAGAGGTCAACACGCAGTTGTCCTCGTCGGCGCGTCGACGACTGCCGGCATAGATCCGGAGCAGGGCGTGTTGCCCACAAATCGTCCTGTTTACAATCTAGCGTTTTCGGGCGCCGATATTTATCAACTTGAAGTATTCCTCGATAAGTTGCTCGGTATTGACCCACACCTTGACATCTTTGTGGGGCTGGATTTTTTCGGTGCCAAAGCCCGGGCTGCACCCGATCTTTTGTATGTAGGAAGCCAGCGCAACCGTTACAAAGAAGACGCTTTACTTCGTCTAATCGATACCCAAACGACACTCGATTATCTGCACGACCGGATGGACAGCGGTCTCGTATTTTCCGGCTACGGAGCGCGGCGCTTCAAATCTGCGCAGGCGCCTTCTGACGAGATTTCTGTCAGCAGATTGTATTGGGGGAAGGTCTACAGCAATTACACGATAGCCCCTGACTACAAGAGCCGCCTCGCGCGGATCGCGAGCATGTTCGACCGCGTTACGTTTTTTATAAATCCCCTCTACGTCGAGCACTACCACTTCCTGAAGGAGATCGGTCTCGATGAAGCCTATTGCAATTGGATTAACGAGGTTCACGCATTTCCCAATGTCGATTTCAGTTTTAGTGAAACTTCTCTGAACCCGCGGAATTATCACGACGCCGAGCATTATTCCGAGCGCGCGGGATTCGGATTGCTCGCTACCATGCTGCGAGACCGTTCTGACGCGGAAGAACGACGTGACACCTTGGACCCCGCGTCTTGTCGAGCCGCGTTCGAGAAAATCGATAGGAAGGCACCATCCCAACAACCTGCACCGAATGCTGCCCCGGTCGCTCGCTCTGGGGCAATCGACACGGACGAACAGCATCCATGATCCCGTTGCCCACGCCGAGCCGCATCGAGCTAAATTCTTCGACCGACACTTTGAATGAGATGGCATCCCACCACTATCGCCCCGCCAGCCAATCTCCATTGAGTGTCGGAGTCTCTCCTTCCGCCGCCTGCCTCTTCGGGTCATTGTGAAAATCATTGACTTCAGAATACTGCGACTGGTCGATCGATCCGATTATCCCGCGCTCGCCGTGCTTGGCGTTGTGACGATTGCCCTCACGGTGCTCGAATCGGGAGGCATCGCGCTTGTTTTCTCGCTCTTTAGGGTCGTTGTTGATCCGAGCGTGATCGATCAAGTCCGCGCGCTAGATCAGCTGCGCGGCCTCGTCGCCGGCGGGTCGACAACCGTGTTGCTGTTATTTCTCAGCATCGCGCTGTTTTTTCTCTTCGTGACTAAGGTTTTCCTTCAACTTGCAACAACTTGGCTTCGGCTTTCGGTGGAGTGGCGAATTCGTGATCGCCTTTCAAGGCAGCTGCTCAAGGCGCATCTGCACGGTCCGTACCGACTTCATTTAGAGCGCAATCACAGCGAAACAGTGTTCACCCTTACTACCGGAGTTGGAGCGGTCGCAATTGCTGTCGTCGGCCTCATGGATCTGCTGAGTGATTCGCTCCTTGTCCTCGGTATCGGGGCGGTCCTGCTCTATATCCAGCCTTTGCTAACAATCATCGCCATTCTCCTCCTCGGCGGAGTTTGTGGAATTTATCTTGTGCTCGGGCGGCAGTATTTCATTCGTTGGGGGCGCACGGCGAAGCTGGCATCAACGGAGATGTACCGAGCGGTAGCGGAACCTCTCGGCGGGCTAAAGCAGATCAAGATTCTCGGGGTTGAGCCCTTTTTTGTATCTCGATTCGATAGCCATATGGCGACCGCAAGTGTGCTCAATCGCCGGAATCAATTCGCCGGTCTGTCGTTGAGACCATTGCTCGAATTGCTGATTGTCACCGGTCTCCTCGCACCAATAGTTTTGATGTTATTGCGCGGCTCTCCGGCCGCCGAAGCTGTGCCCTTTCTTGCCCTCTTCGGGGCTGCGGCGTATCGATTGCTCCCGGCGATCGTGCGCATGACGAGCACCCTGCAAAACCAACATTTCTCAAAGGATGCCATTACCGGGGTTCATGATGACCTTGAGGTACTTCGCGCCGTTTTGATTGAGGCCGACCAGCCGAAGCTCGCGCGACCGCCCTTTCGGCATGAAATTCGTCTAAATCGAATCAGGTTTCTTTACGACGACCGTAAGATGCCGGCGCTCAACGACCTCTCGATGGTTATTAAGCGCGGGCAATCAGTTGGATTTGTCGGGCGATCAGGCTCCGGAAAAACTACCCTTATCGACGTTATTCTCGGCCTGCTCGAGCCGAGCGGGGGCGAGATATTGATCGACGGACAGCCGATGGCGGCATCGGCTCGCTCACAGCTCTTCGGCTACGTGCCGCAGGATAGTTTTCTGGTTGATGACACCGTGCGGAATAATGTCGCCCTCGGCATACCGCAAAGTGACATCGAAGAGGCAAAGATCCTTTGGGCAATTCAAGCGGCGTCGCTGGTGGAGGTTGTTGCAGAGCTCCCTAACGGCTTGGAAACGATGGTCGGCGACCGAGGTATCCGGCTGTCCGGCGGCCAGCGTCAACGTATCGCCATTGCAAGGGCGCTCTATCATGATCCAGAGATACTCGCCTTTGATGAGAGTACTTCTGCACTCGACGCGACAACGGAAGCTGAGGTCGCGAACGCAATCCATAAACTTCACGGAGCAAAGACACTAATCATTATTGCGCATCGCCTAAGCACCGTGAAGGAGTGTGACCAGTTGTATTTCTTCGACGAGGGCCGCATCGTCGATAGCGGCAGCTTTGTCGAATTGATAGCTCGCAATTCGAGCTTCCGCGCGATGGTGCATGAAATGGAGCTCGGCAACGCATCGGCGCAACCGCTCAGCTCGGTCGGCTGATGGCATCCGAACGTGATGGGACGTCTGGCCTCACGAGGTTCAAAAATATCCGCCTGACTCTCGGATTATGACAGAGAGCCGGCATTCGAGGAGATCGGTCAGATCCAGTCCAATGAGCGGTTCCGCGCAATGCGTTCACGCCGTGAACAATCTAGTTGACTCCTAGCGCGTTTAGGTAAAAAACGATCTTCCGATCGAGCGGTCCTGGCCTCGTCGATGCGGCCCCGCACGACGGTCTTGGATCGCGACTACAGGTGCCAACCAGATAGGCTGTGATGCTCAGAGACCAGTATATTCGCTTCATGTCGCGCGCCGTGCGGCCGGCCGACTATGCGAAGTACAACGTCGTCTTTAATCTGCTCGGTATCCAGCTCTGCCGCATCGGCTTCTACCAGCTCAAGTACCGCCTCCGGCAAACATGGTACCGAGCTGGATCTGGCACGAGTGGCATCGCTTCGCCGCTGTCGTCGCAATTCGAGCGCGATGGACTCGTGGCCGTTGCGAATTTTTTCGATGCACCGACCTTTGACCATTTTGAACAAGCGTACGAGCGGATTATGATGACGTTAGAGTACTTGCCATTCAGGTCGGGTGGCTTCATTCGGACAGTGAGCATCAGCGGTCTTGAGGATGATAAGGACAAGCAGTTCATCTACGATCTGTTCACCCGTCATCCGCTGATATCGCAGTTGGTGTCGCACTGTCTCGGCCGATCGAAGTTTCGGTCGCCTCGGGTGGTACTCCAGGACCTCTATATGCCGGAGGGTGCGACTGATATTGGCGATTCTGAAACCGAACTCCACGCCGATCGCCTGTTCCATCATCCAAAGCTTTTCTTCTACGTCAACCCGCAAAACAGCGAGAACGGCGCCTATATTTTTGCTCCGACGAGCCACAAGTATCGGAACCTATGGAGGCTTGCCTACGAATATCGCTTAAGTGTACGCGCCGCCTTTTGGAAGCTGCGCACACGGTTGAATTCGATACAGCCGGGAGAGAGGTATAAGAGTATCTATGAGACACCCGCACATGATCTAGCGCGGATGGAGGTGTCGCCGCTCTCTGTCGAAGGCGGCGCCAATACATTAGTTATGAGCGATAACCGAGGATTTCATGCTCGCGGGCTATTGCAGCCGGGCACGGTCCGGCGGCAAGTCCGCATCCAGTATCAGTATCTTGTCCTGCCGTGGTACGCGACGTTGCTACTCCATTTCGCGGCATTTTTCCATCCCACTACGAAACGGTTCTACAACTGATGCCAAACATATCTTGGCGTGCTGACCCCCTGGCCGAGGGCAGAACCTGATCCTATGCGGTTCATCCTTTGCAATCATGATGGCGCCTTCTCGCATGACTTCTTGCGAGAGCTGGCGAGCCGAGTCCCGGTAGAGAGTGTCGACGTCATCGAAGGCCCTGTCTTCACGCCTCCGGCAGGGGTTCCGTGCACCCACCACGAATAAGATGCGGCGCATGGCGACACTCATCAAAATGGGCGCATTCACATTCGCTGACTATACGCCATACGTTTCCTATTCCGAACGCAAACGCCAGTTTCTGCACCATGTCCGTTTCTGGCTTGATCGAATTCGCAAGACTCGCCCGACCGCATTGATCCATCTCAACGGCTCACCGCACCTGGTCGCCGAGTATGTGCTGTTCGAGGTTTGCAAGTTGCTAGGCGTGCCGACGATCTTCCTGACATTCACGCCGATCACGCCGAAGATCCTCCTTACGCGTGACCTTGGGCGGTATGTCGGCGATCTCGCGGGACTGGCAGCAAGTTATCTTGCGACATTCAGGTCCACCGGCAAGCCGCCGACCGTTGACGCCGTGACGCAGCTCTTCATTGACCAACAGACTGGCGATGATAAGGCCGCCCGACCGGCGCATCTCAACACCGCAAACATCAATCACAGCCGCGGCTATCTGATTCAGTTTCGGTCTCCGAAGATGGTAGCCAAGCAGTTTGCCAGGGACTGTCTCGATGCTCTTCTGAAGCGGCAACCGTTTAGCGTCGCCTTTCTCCGATACGCGCTCTACTGGCACCTCCTCTACAACGATCGGCGTCTTCGCAAACGCTACGCCGCACGCGCGGTCGCCCCTGACCTTGCTCAGGATTTCATTTATCTGCCGCTTCACTATCAGCCCGAGGAGACGACCTCGCCACTGGGCGGCGCGTATGAGAGCCAGCTCTTGATTGCCGAAATGCTCTCGTACTACGCGCCGCCTGGATGGAAGGTGTACGTGAAAGAGCATCCGGCCCAGAATTCCTATGGCCGAAATCCATCCCTCTACGATGACCTCGCCAGGCTCAAGAACGTCACCTTGATCGGCACCGAGGCCAATTCATACGATCTCATACGGAATTGCCGCGCCGTCGCGACAATCTCCGGCACTTCGGGATGGGAGGCGCTTTTTCGTGGCAAGCCAGTTCTCGTCTTCGGCCATGTTCCGTACGAGCACGCCCATGGCGCCTTTCGGATCCGCTCAGCCGAGGATTGCCGAGCGGCGATCCACTGCATCAAGCAAGGCGAGTTCAATATCGATGTGAACACGATGACGTGCTTTCTGCGAGCGCTCCAGGACTGCTCCATCGATTTTCGCCTAAACACCGCTGGCGTCAGCCTCCCGTCGCACTTCGCGGAGGTCCCGGCGGATACCAATCGGAGCAATCTCGTCGATGCCATTCTCGACGCCTTGTCCGCGTTGCCGCAGCACGCCGAACTCCCAGCAACGGCGACTTGATGTTGGTGGTGCGACACGGAATTCGGAGAATTGATGTCTAAGCTTGCCCTGCTCGGTGGTTCGCCCGTTCTTGCCCAACCGCTCGCACCCTACCAATCGATGGGCACGGCGGAAACAGAAGCCGTTTGCCGCGTGATGGCATCGGGCGTTCTCTCCGGTTTTTACGGAAGTGCTGGAGAGCTGTTTTTTGGTGGTCCTCAGGTTCGCGCGTTCGAGCAGGCCTGGGGGACGAGGTTCAGCAGCCGGTTCGTGGTGAGCATGAACTCCGCGACCTCTGGGCTGATGGCCGCGATGGGCGCTATTGGGCTCTCCCCTGGCGAGGAAGTGATCGTTCCGCCCTACACGATGTCGGCGGGGGCGATGGCGCCACTCGTCTATGGTGGGATCCCGGTTTTCGTCGACATCGAGCCGGACACGTTTTGCCTCGACGTTGATGCAGTGCGAGACGCCATCGGCCCTCGGACGCGGGCGATCATTGCAGTTAACCTTTTCGGCCACCCCGCCCGCCTGCGCGAGCTGCGCCAGCTGGCGGAAGCGAAAGGGTTAAGCCTCGTCGAGGACAACGCTCAGGGAATGCTCGCCGATGAGGGCGGACGCAACGCCGGCACAATCGGCCATATCGGTGTCTTCAGTTTAAATTATCACAAACATATCCACGCCGGTGAAGGCGGCGTTTGCGTCACAGATGACGAGCGGCTGGCGGAGCGGCTGCGGTTGATACGAAATCACGGCGAGAATGTCGTATCGGCTGCCGATCACAACGCCGCTCTCAGCAACATCATTGGATTCAATTTTCGCCTGCCTGAGCTGTCGGCCGCGATAGCGCTCGAGCAGCTCGCGCGCATTGACGAGCACGTCGAACGACGCGAACGCATTGGCCGATCCCTGACTGCGGCTGTGGCCGATCTCGAAGGATTGACGCCGCCGATGATACGGTCCGGATGCCGACACGCTTTCTATGTTTGGGCCGTGAAGGTCGATGAAACCGAGCTCGGCATCTCGCGAGCGCTGTTAAGCAGAGCACTTGCCGCGGAAGGTTTCCCGCATTTCGTGGGTTACGTTGCGCCGCTCTATCGCTTGCCCCTCTTCAGCCGCCGAATTGCGATCGGCGCCCACGGCTATCCGTTCACGCTATCGAACGTGACATACCCGCCAAAGATGTGTGCCGTCACCGAACGCATGCATGAGCGGGAGCTGCTTGGCTTCGAGTGTTGCCTTTACGCGGTCGGCGATCAGGAGGTTGAAGCCTTGGGCGAGGCGATCCGCAAAGTGCATAGCCTCCGCGATGAACTCCGCGCCTCGATCGCATGAATGCGGCGCGCCCCCGGATCGTCGCGAGCATCGAGGCTAGGATGCGCTCGTCCCGGCTGCCGGGTAAGGTACTCGCCGACATTAATGGCGTCCCGGCATTGACGCGCTTGGTGCGCCGGCTTCGACGCTGCCATCTCTTGGACGACGTTGTTCTAGCGACGACGGTGAACACCGCGGATGGGGCCCTCGTCGAATGGGCGGAGGCGAGTGGGGTGGCAGTCTATCGCGGCAGCGAAGAGGACGTTCTCGCGCGCGTCGTCGAAGCTCATCGCCATATGGGCAGCGAAGTCGTCGTCGAAGTGACGGGCGACTGCACCTTGCTGGATCCTGAGATCATAGATCTCGGCGTTGCCACCTATTTGGCGAACCGGTGTGATGTCGTCGCCAATGTGCGGCAGCCATCGTTTCCGCAGGGCGTCGACGTCCAGGTCTTCCCGTTATCGCTGTTGGAGGCTGTCGCACGGGAGAGCAATGATCCTGCCGTGCGTGAGCATGTATCGCTGTACTTTTACGAGCATCCCGAGCTCTACCGGATCATTCATCTTCCGGCGCCCGCGCGATATCAAGCGCCCGAGCGTCGGTTCCAGCTAGACTATCCCGAGGATCTGGCCTTCATTCGTGCCGTCTATCACCATCTCGAGCCGACCTATGGCGACGCCTTCGGAACCCCGGAAATTCTGAGCTTGATCGCCTCGGAACCTGGATTGGGGATGATCAACGCTCACTGCCAGGAGACCCGCGCGCGATGACCGCCCGGCCGTGGCGTACCGTCATCTTCGGGGTCGGCAGAATCGGTGCTACTTACGCCGAGGACGAGCATATGGCCCGCTGGTATCGGTATGCGAGCCACGCACAGGTTCTGGCCGAGCACCCTGCTTTCGAGTGGGGAGCTGCTGTCGATTCCAATCCCGAGCTGACCTCATTGGTTCAGCGGCGATGGGGGGTGCGGCGAGTCGCATCGTTTCTTGATAACAACATCGTGGCCTACGATCCGGAGGTGGCGGTGTTAGCTACGCCGCCCGACGCTCGGCTCGATCTCATCGAACGATGCGCGTCGCTGAAAGCCGTCGTCGTCGAAAAGCCGCTTGGCTGGACGG
>WNFC01008960.1_pt1 | contig 11245 bp, 10 predicted proteins | sample 5400541 | NCBI WGS metagenome assembly WNFC01 (sample SAMN13153342, study PRJNA577476) | soil metagenome | isolation source: 120 cm saprolite under Douglas fir tree site 2 hole 2 replicate 1 | place: USA:California | collected 2015-04-18
AGAAGGTGGTGTTCGTGATGCGCGGCGGCACCGTCTATCGGAATGACGCCGCCCCTCCCGCTCCGAGGCCTTAGGGCGCCGCGGGCGGGGTGGGCCGCGGTTGCGGCCAGCCTCGTCCTGCTCGTCGCCCTCGACCTCGCGCGCCCCTATGCCGGGCCCGGGCTGCGGCCCGGGCAGTGGGCGGCAGGTCTCCTCGCGGTGGCGGTGCTCGCGGGCGCGCTGCACGCGCGCGACGGTGGGCTGCGCGAGCATTGGCCCGTGCTGGTCCTGGCCGCGCTCCTCGTCCCCACCTACGTCGACCACACCCGCCGGATCGAGATCGGCGATCCCGTGCACTACTACTCGTCCCTGCGTTCGATGCTGTTCGATGCGGACTTCCGCCTGGCCAACGACTACGAGCTCCTGGGCTGGGCCGGGCATGAAGGCGAGAACGCGCAGCCGATCGGAGCGCCGCTCCTGTGGAGCCCGTTCGTGCTCCTCGTGCACCTCGGCCGCGAGGCCGCGCGCCTCTTTGGCCTGCCCGCGCCGGACGGAACGGAGCCGATCTACGCCGCAACGGTATCCCTCGCCACTTTCGTCTATGGGGCGGCGGGACTGTTCGTGCTCATGGCCGCCCTGCGCCGCTTCGTCTCCCCGGCGGCCGCGCTCTGGACGACGGTGCTGTGCTGGGTCGGGTCGCCGCTGCGGTTCTACCTCTCGGTCGTGCCGGCCATGGCCCACGGCATCGAGTTCGCGGCGGCCGCGCTCACCCTCTGGACGTACCTGCGGCTGCGCGAGGCGAGCGAGCCGGCGCGTGTGGTGCGCGCCGCCGCCTGGTGTGGACTGGCCGTCGGCCTCGCCTTCCTGGCCCGCTCGCAGGACGGGCTGCTGCTGATCCTGCCCGGCCTGGAGCTCGCCCTCCGCTTGAAGACGCCCGCGGATCGCCGGGCGGTGGCGCGCGCGATCGCCGCCTTCGGGGGCGCGTTCGCGTTGACCGCGCTGCCCCAGGTCCTGGCCTGGCAGGCCATGTTCGGGCGCCCGTTCCTGGTCCCGCACGAGCGGTTGCACGGCGCCGCCTTCATGAGCCTGTCCCATCCGCGGCTGCTCGACGCGCTGGTCGATGCGCGCGGCGGCCTTTTCGTCACCCATCCCCTGATGCTGGCGGCGGTGGCCGGCCTCGTGCTGCTCCTCCGGCGCGACCCCCGGTACGTCCTCGGCGTCGCGCCCATTCTCCTGGCCATGTGGTACGTGAATGCGAGCGTCTTCGACTGGTACCACGTGCGTCGCTACACCGGCGTCGTTCCGCTGCTCGCGCCCGGCCTCGCCGTGCTCCTCGCGCCGCTGGCGCGAGCGGTGGTGCCGATGGTCCTCATCGCCTTCCTGGCCTTGCGCTACGACCTGGCCGTGGACGCGCTTCGGCCTCTTCCCGGAGTCGCGGTGCCGGTGCGGTCCGCGCTGGCGCGGGTTGCCGACGATCTGGCCGCCGGCGCCTATCGCACCCTCGAGCCGCTCGCGCCCGGAACGGCCGTGCGTCTGCTCGCCGCCTACACCGGAGAGCCGCTGCTGGACGGCAACGCCACCCACGTGGATCTGGGCGGCGAGGCCGCGCTCTTGCGGCTTCCCGAACCCGCGCGCCACCTCTCGGAGCCGGCCGTCGAAGACGGCGAGGCCGCCCGCTGGGTGACCGACCGCAAAGCGCGCCTGGCCCTGCCCATCGACGCGCCCGGCGGCGTCGTGCTGCGGCTGCGGGCGCGCGCGCTGGAGACAGCGGACTCGCAGTCGATGGAGGTCTTGTGGAACGGCGTGTCCGTCGGCCGGACGCCGATGGTGCCGGCCTGGTCCGAGTACCGCTTCGACGTCCCCCCCGAAGCCATGCGCCGGGGCACCAACGTCGTGGAGCTTCAGTTCGAGCGCGCGCCCATCTACCACCGCGTCCGCGGCCAGGGTCCGCACGAGGTGCGCCCGGCCGCCCTCGCCCGGCTGACCCTCAACCGCCGCTGAGGAGCCCGTCGGGAGCGCGTTGGGACGGGCTCCTAATAGAACAGACACTCATTAGGAGCGTGTCGTCACCGTGTCTCCGGCACGCTCCTAGCGGATCGCGCGCGCGTGCTCGTCGCGGTCCCACACGATCATGTCCGTGGCCACCGGCCGCGCTCCGAGCTGGCGCAGGAAGATGGTGAGCTGGCCGCGGTGGTACGTGGAGTGGTTCGCCGTATGCTGGACGAGCTGCCACAGGGGGTTCTCGAAGGCCACGCCCTCCGTCGTCTTGTAGTGGATGGTGGAGGCGGGACCGTCTTCACCGAGACCCTCGAACCAGGCCAGCCGGTGCTCCTCGATCACCGTCCAGCGGTCGCGCAGGGCAACGATGTCGGCGAATTCGGACTCGTCGATCCGCGCCGGCGTGGGCAGGCCCTTCCAGCGCTCGAGCCACACCAGCTCCGCCCACAGCATGTGGGCCAGGGTGCCGCGCACGCCGCCATGGCTTCCGCCCAGGTCGCGCTTGAAGTCGGCCGCGGCCAGCGTGGCCGCACTGCGCATGATGCGATGGTTGGCCCAGACCGTGTAGCGCAGGAGCCGAGACAGGTCGTCCTTCGCCAGCATGTTGTCCTCCGGGGCGCGCGGCGGGGTATTTTACAGGGGGCGACCGCACCTGCGGCCACCAACAGGCTGATTGGCTGGGAGGTCACTATGCCCTTTGTCCGCATCACGCTCGCCCACGGCCGTTCCCTCGAGGACCGCCGCGCGATGGCCGAGTCCGTGCAGCAGGCCCTCGTCGAGACCGCGGGCGTGCCCGCGAACGACTTCTTCTGCGCGATCCACGAGGTCCCGCCCGAGGACTTCCGGTTCGACCCCACCTACCTGGGGATCTCCCGCTCGAAGGAGCTGATCTTCGTGCAGATCGTGCTCAACACCGGCCGCACCGTCGACGTCAAGCGCGCCCTGTATGCGCGCATCGCGGAGAAGGTCGGGCAGCGGCCCGGCCTTCGGCACGAGGACGTCATGATCAACCTCATCGAGGTGCCGCGCGAGAACTGGTCGTTCGGGAACGGGCTCATGAGCTATTCGCCCGCTCCTTGAAGCCCGCTACTCGAGCCTCACCAGCTCGCCGTCGTCCACCTCACCGCCCTCGACTTCGTACATGAAGAATCCGGACGGGGGGTTGGCCTGCGGAAGGCGGGTCACCGCGGGCGCGGTGTGGTACCGGGTGCGCGTGCCGCCGTCGGCGGGCAGCTTCTCGGCCACGTGCGTGTGCCCCTGGAGGGCAAGGGTCCAACGATACGGCTTCAGGATGTCGACCAGCGCGCCGGCGTTGCCCACGACGTGCGGATAGGACGTGCGGCCGCCGACGCCGAACAGCTCGCGGGCCAGCCCTTCGGTCGCATAGCTCAGGGCCAGCGCCCCCGAGCGCAGCGGGATGTGGCCGACCGTCACCACCGTCATGCCCGCGGGCACGTACCGCAGCTCCCGGCGGATCCATTCGAGCTGCGCCTCGTCGAGCCGGCCGTAGTAGCGCGTGTCGTCCACGCCGATGGTGTCGAGCACGAGGAAGTGGACCTGGCCGCGGTTGAACGCGGAGTAGCGAGGACCCTCCCTCTCCTCGTAGAGGGCCTTGCCGTAGCCGGGCTCGCCGACGGTCGCGTGGCTCCAGCGGCGGTCGATGCCGAACACGTCGTGGTTGCCGATGACGGGCCGGATGGGCACGGGCGAGGCCGCGGCCACCGCGTCGTAGGCCGCGTAGCGCGTGCGAGCGGTGGCGGCGTCGGCGCGCAGGGCGTCGAAGACGAGGTCGCCGCTGACGAGGGCGAGGTCCGCGGCGCGGCCAGCCGCGCCCTCCAGGGCCACGCGAAGGCGCGCCGCCGTGGCCGGCTCCACGTGGGGATCGGAAAGGTGCGCGAAGCGCCAACGCGCGGGGAGCGGTGCGGGCGCGAGGGGAAAGTCCACGCGCGCCGCCGTCACCCCGTACCAGCTCCCGACCGCCCGACGGTCGCCCGGCGTGACGACGAAGACGTGGGCGGCGGTGACGTCGGCCAGGAGGTACTCCCCCGCCGCGTCCGTGGTGACCACGGTCGTCCCGTCGGTGACGACCACGCCCGCGACTCCCGCCTCGCCGGGCTCGCGCCGGCCGTCCGCGTTGGCGTCCGCGAAGACGACGCCGGAAACGGCGGTGCCGGCGGCGAGGAGGGACGCCAGGAGCAGGATCAGCGGGAAGCCCCTAGCGGACGAGGAGAGGGGGCGGCGCCGTGACCTTGCGCGAGCCGACGGACGCCCCACAGGCGGCGCACAGGTACTCGTTGAGCTCGCCGTCGGGCAACACGAGAAGCAGCCGCTCGCGCACCGGCTGGGGAGCGCGGCAGCGGTTGCAGAAGAGGACGGAGGCCTGCAGGGATTCGAAGTCCCCGGGCCGCTCGCCTCTCGGCGGCCCGGGAGGACGCGCGGTCATGATTCCAGGTTAACATCGCCCGTCCATGGCCACGGCGACCAAAGCGCCCGGTGACGTGTCCACACGGTACGAGCCGGTCATCGGTCTGGAGGTGCACGCCCAGCTCCGCACCGCGACCAAGATCTTCTGCTCCTGCCGTAACCGTTTCGGCGACGCCCCGAACACCAACGTCTGCCCGGTGTGCCTCGGCCTGCCCGGGGCGCTGCCCGTACTGACGCGGCAGGCGGTGAGCCTGGCCCTGCGCGCCGCCCTGGCCACCCAGTGCACCGTCCACGAGACCTCGATCTTCGCGCGCAAGAACTACTTCTATCCCGACCTCCCCAAGGGCTATCAGATCTCGCAATACGAGCGGCCGCTGGCCACGAACGGGCACATCGAGATCCCGGTCGGGGCGGGCGCCTTCCGGCGCGTGCGCATCCACCGCATCCACATGGAAGAGGACGCGGGCAAGCTCCTGCACGAGGGCCTGCCGTGGTCGGCCGAGAAGAGCGGTGTCGATTTCAACCGCAGCGGGGTGCCCCTGATCGAGATCGTCTCCGCCCCCGACCTCCACAGCGCGGAAGAGGCCCACGACTACCTCACCGCCCTCAAGGCCGTGCTGCTGTACGCGGGCGTGTCCGACTGCAACATGGAAGAGGGCTCGCTCCGCTGCGACGCCAACGTCTCCGTGCGCGCGCGGGGCACGGAGACGCTGGGCACCCGGGCCGAGGTCAAGAACGTGAACTCCTTCCGCAACGTGGCCCGCGCGATCGACCACGAGATCGCACGGCAATCCGCGCTCGTCTCCGCGGGGGGGCGGGTCGTGCAGGAGACGCGGCTCTGGAACGCCGATCGCGGCGAGACGTTCTCGATGCGCTCCAAGGAAGATGCGCACGACTACCGGTACTTCCCGGAACCGGACCTTCCCCCGCTCGTCGTCGACGACGAGTGGCTGCGGGAGGTGCGCGCCTCCCTGCCCGAGCTGCCCGCGGACAAGCGCAAGCGCTTCGTGGCCGCGTACAAGCTGCCGGAGTACGACGCGGGCGTGCTCACCCTCGCGCCGGAGGTGGCGGACTACTTCGAGGCGGTCGCGCGCGCGAGTGGGAACGCGAAGGCGGCCTCCAACTGGGTGATGACGGAGGTCCTGCGCAAGGTCAAGGACGACGACCGCCCGCTGTCCGCCTCTCCGGTGCCGCCGGCCCGGCTGGCCGAGCTGATCCAGCTCGTGGACGGCGGCGCCATAACCGGAACGTCCGCGAAAGTGGTATTCGAGAGGATGTGGACAGGCGGGGAGGACGCGCGCACGATCGTCGAGCGCGAGGGCCTCGCCCAGGTCTCGGACGAAGGCGCGATCGAGTCGGCCGTCGCGGAAGTCATCGCGGCCAGCCCGGACCAGGTGGCCACGTATCGGAAGGGGAAGACCAGCACTCTCGGCTGGTTCGTCGGGCAGGTGATGCGGAAGACCGGGGGCAAGGCCAACCCGCAACTGGTGAATGCCCTCCTCAAGAAGGCGCTGGAGGGCTAGAAGGCCGGTGGCGACAACACAAGGAGCTGTGAGCATGCGCGTACGACGACTCATTCCCATTGCCGTCCTCGCCGTGGCCGCTTCGGCCTACGCCCAGTCGGACCGGGCGCCGCGGGAGACGGTGACGGCCCAGTTGAACGGCAAGAAGGTCGCGGTCGAATATGGACGGCCGTCGCTGCACGGCCGCACGGTCAAGGACATGCTCGCGCAGCTCCCGGCCAACCGGGTGTGGCGCGCGGGCGTCGATCAGGCGACCACGCTGACCACGGAGAGCGACATCCTCATCGGGGGCAAGCGGGTGCCCGCCGGCAAGTACACCCTGTACCTCCACGCGCCCGCGTCCGGCTCGTACGAGCTCCTGGTCAACCGTGACCTGGGTGTCCCGCTGAAGTCGATCTACGCGGCGGCCCCGGCGTCCGTGGCGGACGCGCTCTGGCCGCACATCGAGGATTACCCCAGCATCAAGGACAAGGAAGTCGTCGCCATCCCCCTCAAGTCGGGGGCGGCGGTCGAGGGAGCGGCTGATCGGTTCCTCATCGCGCTCACGCCGGCGACGGGCGGCGTCTCCGGGATCACGCTGAGCTGGGGCGACCAGAGCTGGACGACGGACATCCGCGCCGCGGGCAAGTAGCCGCGACGCAGGACGCGGCCTCGCGGGACGAAGAAGGGGGCGCGGACGCCGCGCCCCCTTTCCGTTCCCTGGCGACGGCACGGCGGGCCGTGCCCTTCCTGGCCGTCGCTTCCCTGCTCGGCCTCGGCCTCTTTCTCCAGCTCTACTTCTTCCGCCACTATCCGCAGCCGCCCCTCTTCGGCGATCCCGCCGGGTACTACAACGTCGGGCTCCGCTTCCAGGAGGCGGTCTCGCGGCTGCGCGCGGGCGAGCCTCTCGCCGTCGTCTTCGCGTCCGTGCGCGGCCTCTTCTACCTCGCCGGTGTGGGCACGGTGTTCGGTGTGCTCGACGCGCTGCGGCCCGGCGACACCGCGCTGCTCCGCGACGTCATGGCCCTCGCCAACACGGCGGCCATGCTCGGCGTGTTCGTCCTCGCGCGACGGCTGTCCGGCTCGCGAGCCGGCGGCCTGGTGGCCCTGGCCCTGGCCGTGGGCTACGCCACCTTCTCCGTCCAGACCGGCCGACTCTATCCCGATCCGCTGACCGCCGCCCTGCTGGTCTGGGCCGGCGCCGCCTACGCGGGAGGGATTTCCCGCAGGTCGCGGCGCCGCCTGGTCTGGGCGGGTGGTCTCCTGGGCCTGGCCCTCCTCCTGCGCGCGCAGGTGCTGGAGTACATCGTGGCCGTGATCGCCCTCTCCCTTCTCGCGACCGTGCGCTGGTGGTGGCGCACACGCGAAGGACGCGCGCTGGTGGCCGCCTTCCTGATCGGCCTTTCGCCCGCGCTCGTCGCCTGGGCCGGCATCCGTTGGGCGGTGGGCGGGCGGGACGACGTGGTCCGGATGGGACAGGTCACCTTCCGGCCCACGTATCCCTTCGGCTTCTGGCAGCAGCTCGAGACGGACGGCTGGACCGGCCCCTACCGGTTCAAGCAGGACCCGTTCTACAAGGCGATGGAAGCGCTGGCGCGCGCGGGCGATCCCGATCTCCTCCGCTCGCGCGGGAAGCAGCTGGCCTTCACCCTGCGCTACGTGGCCGCGCGTCCCCTCACGTCGCTGCTCCTCGTCCTGGACAACGCGTACCGCCTCTACGACCGCCCCGCGAACGACTACAAGTGGGACTACCCCTACCCGTACCCCCTGCAGGTCTTCGTGCAACGCGCGATCGTCGTCCTGGGCCTGGCCGGCGCCGCGCTGCTCGTGGCCGAGCAGCCGGCCCTGGCCGGCGTGTTCCTGATCCCGATCGCCCTCGCCGTCCTGCACGGACTCGTCTTTCCCTGGCCCCGCTACAACGTGCCCGCCATGCCGCTGCTGATCGCGTCCGCCGGCGTGTTCGTGGTGCGGGCGGCAGCCGACGCGCCTTGGCGTGCGCCCCGCGCGCGACGCGTGCTCGTCACCGTCGCCGCGCCCGCGATCGTCACCCTCGCCCTGGCCTTCCTGGTGCGCGGCGCGTTGCCGGAAGCGGCCCGTGTCGGGCGCGTCCTCGGGATCCTGCTCGTGGTGGCCCTTCCCTTCGTCGTGGTCACGATCAAGGGCGCGCGATGGCGCCGCGTGGCCGCGGCGGCGGGAGCGGCGCTCGGCATCCTCGTGGTGGCGCACGCCGTGCGCGACCGCCGGTGGCACGAGACCTCCACGCACCTCGGGGGCGACGTGGCCGGCGTCGAGCAGGTCATCCGGCTCTCCCCGGAGGCGCTGGGCCGCCTGAGGTCCGCTCCGGAGGCGTTCGTCCTTTTCGACCTCACCGTGCCTCGGGGCGACATGCAGGATGCGTCGATCACGATCGGTTCGCGCCAGTGGCCGGGCAGCGCGCTCCTTCCCACGATGCCGCGGTTGCGTGAGTCGACGGCCACCGGCGGCCGCGACCGCCGCGGCTACCCGCAGTGGTGGGCGCTCCGCCTCGATCCCGCGGCGTTACCGACGAACGCGGGAGAGCCCCTGCGCATCCGCCTGAGCGTCCCGGAGGGGACACAGGCCGTCCTGCGCGGGGATCGCTTCACGGGCCAGGACCGGGAATACGAGGGCCCGTCGTTCGGCGATTGGCCCCACTACGTCGCGCTCAAGATCGAATACGACGGCGACTATCGCGTCCCCGTGAGCGAGCCCCTCCGGAGCCTCGACTCGGAGAGCGCCGTCGTGCGGCGCTCGGGTGACGGCAAGACGATCGCGGCCGTGCACCGCATCCGCGTGGTGGTGCCCGGGAGCAACGAAGGCCGGATCGAGTGGGAGAGCGCGCCCGCCGCCGCCGCGGGACCGGCGGCCTTCGTATTCGCCGCCTACTCCGGCACGCGCGGGGAGGCGGAGATGCGCATCGCGGGCACGCCCCTTCTGCGGTTCCCCCTGGGCGCGCGCGAGAGCTTCGAGGCCTCCGGCGGCGGCTGGCGGCTCTGCCACCGCGCGGAGCCGCCCCGCCAGGACCGGGCCTACGGCGAGTACGTGCTGGTCGGTCCGGCCCCGGGGCGCGCGCCCCTCTCGCTGAGCGTCGCCTATCGGGCGGGCCTGAGCCAGGAGCCGATGTTCTTCGTCATCGACCGCCGGGCCGCTTCGCCGGATCTCGTGCGCGCGGCCCGCCAGTGCGGCGTGGAGGGGGCGGTCACGGACGGCGCCGCCCGCATCGTGGATGCGAGCCACAACAATTACCCAGAAGACACCGGACGGTGGAGGGTCGCCGGTGTCTTCTGATCGCGTTCATTCAGTGCGTTGCAGCGGACGAGGCCGGCGCTAGCGACGTTGCCTCGCCGCTGAACGCAGTGGTCGGCTGTCGCGGGCGCCTCAGTGGCGTTTGAAGTACTGGACCGCGCGCTCGTGGGCCTCGGCGGCCTGACGCGTCTTGAACGTGCCGAGGTTCCGCCGCTTGCCGGTTTTCGGGTTCTTCTTCCGCGAGTAGAGACGGTACTCGCCCGTGCTGAGTTTTCGGATCATGCCTTCTCCCTGGGGTTGCGGTTGTACTCGTCCGACTTGCCGGGCGGGATGCTCAGCCACTCCCAGCGGTCGCCGCGCAGCGATCGCGCGAGGAAGACGATCTGCCCGACGTGATAGCTCGCGTGCGCCATCGAGCGGTGCAGCGCTTCGAGGACGGACAGGGACTGGCCGCGGATGATCACCGTCCGGGCCAGGTCCGCGTCCGAGAGCGTGCCCAGCGTCCGGAAGAGCACCTCCCACCCGTCCTCCCACTTCGCGCGCACTTCGGCCGGCGAGACCGTGCGCGCCGCGAACTCGGACTCGCGGTCGCGCCACGGCTTCTCGCCGTCCGTGGTGAGGAAGTCGGTGAAGCGCGACCGGAGGTTGCCCGCGATGTGCCAGACGATCGCGGCCACCGAGTTCCCGTCCCCGGGCGGCCGCCGGACGAGGGCCTCGGCGTCGAGCTGGCGGATGGACTCCTCGCCGAGCCGCTGGTAGCGGCGGTACTCGGATTCGATCGACGAGACCACGGTGCGCACGGCGTCCTTCTGCAAATGTACCTCAGGCGGTGAGGGCGGCGGCGCGACCGGCGACGGGGGCGCCGCGCGCGGGCGCGTAGCCGAGGGCGGCCTGACGCGCCGACCACCAGGCGTCCAGCCGTGGGGCCACCCACACGGCCAGGGGCGCCAGCGCCCATCCTGCGAGAAGGTCCACCGCGAAGTGATGGCGCAGGTAGATGGTCGAGATCCACAGCCCGAGGCAGAACGGCAGCAGGATCCAGAACCACGGGCGCAGGAACCGCCAAGCGTAGATCATCGCCACCAGCGACACCGCCGCATGGAGCGAGGGGAAGGCGGCGCGGCTGTCCACGGGCAGGAGGGAGAACGCGCTCGCGGAGAGGTTCGACATCAGGGACGGATAGCCCTGGAGGTTGCGCTTGAATTCGTAGGGCAGCACGAGCCGCGGCGGCGCGGCCGGGAAGAGGACGTAAAGGAAGTACCCGAAGTAGAAGCAGACCAGCACACCCATGATCGCGGCCCGGAACTCGGGCAGGCGCCGGCGCACGAGGAGCAGCAGCGCGGTGGAGGGCGCGATCCAGAAGAAGTTCAGGTAGAGGAAGTTCATCACCTCGGTGCGCCCCGGCGTGATGAACTGCTGCGCCCAGACGCAGGGAATGACGCCGAACAGCTCGCGGTCCACCTCGGCCAGCACGCCGTGCACGTCGCGCGGGTTCACGAAGCCGATGGTGTCGTGCAGGTTCGTATAGATGAGGATGCAGGTGAGGAACGGCAGCACCTCGCGCAGGCCCTGGACCCAGGCCGATCGGGGCCAGAGGCGGCGCGCCGCGAACAGCGCGGCGAGGACAGCGGCGGCTACGGCCAGGCGCACGAGCCCGAGCCGGTGCCGGTCACCGAGCGACCCGACCTCGCGCGCGTAGACGCTGGCCACCACGGTGAGGTACGTCGTGGGGAGCAGGAAGACGAGCGCGATCACCTCCTCGATGCGCAGGCGAAAGATTCGGTTCAAAGGAACGGCCCGAGGGACGCCCGCGAGTGCGCCACCTGGCCGTCGCACGGCGCGACTCGGCAGCCGACCAGTGAGTCCGGCGGCGCGCAGCGTCGGCGGACGACGGGGGCGCAACCGATGCGCGATCTCCCCCACCGTGGCCCAGGCCATCACTGCCTCGATCATGACGGGCACGAGGTTGCCCCCCCCGCGCGCACGCTCCTCGATCGCATCGAGGGCGGCGCGCCAGGGACCCTCCGGCCGGCGCGCGCGCAAGGCGCGCAGGCGCGCCTTCTGCTCCATTTCCAGCG
>WNFC01008646.1_pt1 | contig 11244 bp, 6 predicted proteins | sample 5400541 | NCBI WGS metagenome assembly WNFC01 (sample SAMN13153342, study PRJNA577476) | soil metagenome | isolation source: 120 cm saprolite under Douglas fir tree site 2 hole 2 replicate 1 | place: USA:California | collected 2015-04-18
ATCACAGGTTGGCCAGAGTGCTTTTATCTCCTTGAAGAGAAAAAAGTTGACAGTCAGGAACTCAAGCGGGGGGATTTTCGGATTGATACGCGAAGAAGGCAATTGTGGAAAAGCTGAGGACGAGAGTGGATATCTGGAACGATTTCAGTTTGAGGCGAAGAGGCGTAGCCGTGACCGCCTGGTCCGCCGATCATTCCGCCATGCCTGGATCGCGCACCGCCGAGGTCGGCCTAGACAGCTTCAATTGCCGCTCCAGGGCTCTGGGAGGTCCGCCAGACTTGCCTTTTGCGGACGACAATCAGATGCGTCCGGTCTGGGGGCAGTTCAATTTGTGCCTAGGCAGTCGCTGCAAAGCGTACGGACACCAACTTGGAAACCCCCGGTTCTTGCATGGTGACACCGTACAGCACGGGCGCGATGCTCATCGTCTTCTTGCTATGGGTAATGAGCACGAATTGGGTCTGAACGCTCATCTCCTTTACCAGATCAGTAAAGCGACCGATGTTGGCTTCGTCAAGCGGAGCATCGACTTCGTCCAGGATGCAGAACGGGCTGGGCGAGTACTGGAAGATTCCGACTAACAGAGCCAGTGCCGTCAATGCCTTCTCGCCGCCGGAGAGCAGTAGCACGCTCTGCAGCCGCTTGCCGGGCGGCGAGGCCACCACGTCGACACCGCTTTCCGCGCTGTTCTCTTCGTCGGTAAGCCTCATGAAGGCATTTCCTCCGCCGAAGAGCTTCTTAAAGGTCATCTGGAAGTTTTCATTGATGCGGGTAAAGGCCTCGGCAAACTTTTGGCGTGAGAATTCGTCAATTTCGCGGATGGTGGCAGTGGTGTTCTCGATGGAACTGATAAGGTCTGCGCGCTGAGTTTCGAGGAAACAATGGCGCTCCGTGGTTTCTTTGTACTCCTCGAGTGCCATCATGTTCACCGGGCCCATGGCTTCGAGCTTCGCCCGCATTTCGCGATAAGCCTGATCTTCGGCGGCAAGCTGCTCTCCGCTAACCATCGGAAGGCTGGTTTCGGCCATCAGGATTTCACGCTCGATGCCGAGTTCGTTCAGGCAAGTCTGCGACATGTATTGCGCGTCAGATTGCAACTTGGCGGCTGCTGCGGAGATGTCGCCGCGACGGTCGCGAGCCTGATCCAGAAGCTGGCGGGCATTGCGGAGAAGCTCGTCGATTTCTGCCAGGCGAGCGCGCAGTTGCTCCGATTCAAACTGCAGGAGGCCTTCGCGGGCCTGACTGGCGTTCTGTTCGGCTTCGAGGTCGGCGGCCTCTTGCTCTAATTGATCGCTCTCAACTTCGCGCTGCAGCTTTTCGGCAGCCGCCGCGTCGATCTGCGATGTCAGGGCGTGCACGCGCTCGTCCATCTCTGAGAACAGCGAATCGATGCGCTCTAATACTGTGGCAGCCGAGCGGTGGCGCTCTTCCAGACCTCCGAACCGGGCCGCATGCTGCGCCGTTGTCTGAGTGGCTTGTTCGCGCCGCTGCCGTAGTGCAGAGAGAGATTCCTGGGCTGTGGCAATCTGCCGCTCCAATTGCTCGCGTCTTTCCTCGAAGGCGGCAATCTCGGACTGCCGGGCCCGAATCAGGCTATGCTGTTCGGAACCCTCTTCTGCCAGCCGCTGTAACTCGCCCTGGGAAACTCCGAGGCGCTCGCCGACACGAGCAATTTCAGACTCGAGTTGCTGCAACAGATGGCCCGAGGTCATGGCCTGGTGCTCAGCCTGGCGCTTTTCTGTTTCGAGCCGCTCAAGCAGGGAACTGAGATCTTTAAGTTCGCGGCCCCAGGTGAGCACGCACATTTCTCCATGGCGCAGGGCACGCTCCAAGTCTTCCAGTTGCCGGGCAACCTCGCGAAGCTCGCGCTTCATAGAGAGTGGTCCCTCAGCGCGCTGCTTACCGCCAGTCACCGTCACGTTGTGGAAGCACTCGCCCGATTGTGACAAAAAGAACGCGTCAGGATTCTCCAGGGCGAGGCCGCGGGCGACGCCACTCTCAGGCACGATGTATCCATCACGCAGCTTCGGCAAAATGACTTCGAGCGACTTGCCGAAACCGTCGAGCACTCGAATCGTGTGCTTGAGCGGGACGATCGACGCTGCCGGCGGGGCGCAATGCGCAGCCTCATCGAGCACAAAGGAGAACTTGGCTTGCGAGTCTTCGGGATGAACGAGAAATGTCGCGCGTCCATCGACATCGGTGCGGAGCAGGCGCAGGCCTTCGTCGGCTGCATCCCATGAGTTGACAACGATGTAGTTCAATTCGTCGCGCAGAAAGTCTTCCACCACGCGCTCAAACCTGGGCTCTACCTCAAGGAAGTCGGCAAGCACGCCCACCGGGGCCAGCCCGCTTTGCATCACTCCGGATTGGAAGAGGCGGCGAACCGACTCAGTGGAATATCCGTGCTCGGCGATGACTGCTTCCAGTGAGCCTTTCTTGCCCAGCGCAGTGGCGAACTCGGCGCGCAGAAGGTCGAGATGTCCCTTGGCCTGGGTTTCGTCCCGACGTTTGGTTTCGATCAAACCGCGGAGTTGGCTGAGCTCTTCGGTTATGCCGCTGACGCGTTGCGAAACCGTTTCAAATTCGAGTGCGAGTTGGCCACGCTGACCGCCGAAGGCCTCCACCTGTAGATTGGCGTTGGTGATCTCCGCTTCGAGCCGGCTCGCTTCACGGTCTACACTGGCCAGCCGTTCTTCAGCTTGCGCAAGCTGATTACGCTCGCGCGATGCCGATGACACGATGTCAAAAATGGCCACTCGCGACTCTTCCTGCTGCTGTTCGAGACGGGCGAGGTCTTCCGCAACTGCGGTAGCTTCCTGCTGAGAGAGTGCGAAATCGTTCCTGGCAGCGGCAAGATCGGCGCTGGCTGATTCCAGCACTTCACGGTTGGAATCGCGTTCGGATTCGAGTGCGGTCAGCCGATGGCGAGCTTGCGCTAGTTCAGCCTCGGCCGAGGCCGAGCGCACCATCAATTCAGCGCAGCGCTCTTCGTTGTGCCGCCGACGAGCCTGGGCGCGATCGATTTCCAGTGTAATCTGGCTCAGCCGATCGCGATTCTCGCGCAGCTCTCGCTCGATGGAGTAGCCGCGCTGAGTGCGCTCACCGTGCTCAGCCTCAAGCCCTTGCACGGCTTGGGTGCGGTGGCGCATCTCATCGGCAAGAGCATTGAGTTGGGCATCAAGCTCAGCGCTTTCTTGATCGAGTGCGGCAAACTTGCTGGCCAGCACCACGCGCAGCTTGGCTCGCAACTCTTCTCGGAGCTTGGCGTAGCGCTCGGCTTTGGATGCCTGACGCTTCAGCGAATTCATTTGCCGAGTGACTTCGTCGAAGATATCGTTCACGCGTGCCAGATTCAGTTTCGCCTCTTCCAAACGCGCTTCGGCGAGCCGCTTTTTCGTTTTGAATTTAGTGATGCCGGCAGCTTCTTCAAGAATTGCGCGCCGGTCGGTGGGACGGCTGCTCAGAATCTGGCCGATGCGTCCCTGTTCAATCAGCGCGTAGGATTCCGGCCCGAGGCCGGTGCCCATGAAAAGTTCCTGAATGTCGCGCAAGCGGCAGAGCTTGCCGTTGAGCAGATATTCGCTGTCGCCTGAGCGGAATAGCCTGCGCGTGACCACGATTTCGCCGGCGCGGAATTGCTGCTGATTGAATTTGCGGCGTCGGATTTTGAGGACCACCTGCTGACCGCTGACAGCGGCAGAAGCAATTGGTACCAGGGCACCGCCGGAATTTCGAGAGGAAGCGAACGCTGGCTCGTCGTCAGGGAAGGCGTCGGCCAAACTATTTGCCCAGGGGCGTAACACCGCGACCGCGGCCGTTTTGCCTGGCTGCGCTTCGTCGACAAGGCTTGCGGTCTCTTCCGCGGCGCGATCACGAATTGCGGCCTCGTCCCAATCGTCCACAATGTTCGCGTCCGTGAGAAGCTCTGCGGCCGCACCCTCCGGCATGTCGTCGTGAATCTCGATTTCAGTGGGAGCGTTGAGGTCGGAGCCGGGATACCCTTCGGGATCGATCAGGGTTAACGACACCTCCGCCATTCCGGTAGGCTTACGATCGCTGGTGCCGGCGAAAATCACATCTTCCATGCGCGCACCGCGTAGCGTTTTGGCCGACTGCTCGCCAAGTACCCATGAAATGGCGTCGGCAATATTGGACTTGCCGCAGCCATTCGGCCCGACGATAGCCGCAATGCCGTCGCCGTGGAACTTCAGCTCCGTACGGTCACAGAACGACTTAAAGCCGAGAACATGAAGCCTCTTCAGTTTGAGCAACGTTGACTCCTTGAGACCCCGTGAGCGCGCCGAATACTTTGATGCCGGCCAGCGAGCCGTTCCGAGCCTAGTTACTAAGCAGGTTCGTCCGCCCGCCAAGCCCGTATTCCGTCAATCAATGCCGTCCCGGGCTGGAGAGGGCGGGCACAAATTTAAGCTACTGTAACGGCGAAATCACATCGGGGTCAAGCAATATAACACTATATATTGTATGGCCTTGCGCGCCACCACGTTAAGTTGCACACACATTGCGGCACATGCTTGGTTCACGGGTGAGGAAAACAGTGAGGTGGGAGAACCGCGAGAGCACAATCATGCTATCGCAACCGGGAAAAGGAAACAATGGAGTTTGTATCCGTGCTTGGTAAAACGCCCGGATTTCTTACGGCTCTACTTGTGCCGAATGTTTTCGGGGGCTCTGGTGCGATCCAGCGGAAATACCTGTAGTTGCCATTTGACGGGGACAGATGTCGGTATATAACACATGGTTTGGTCGCAAGCCTGATACTCAAGCTTTCCGGATAATGTGAAGACTTTCCCCTCCTTCCCCAGCGGGCCCAGGAACTCTGATCCGGAGTTCACTTTCACATCCTCGGTGATACGGAACTTTCCCTCGAAGACGGGGACGCTCTCCTTGATCGCGGGCAAGTAAAGGATTTTAGGAGCCGGATAATCGGCGGGTTTGAGCTCCATCTGTGGAATAGCTTCAATCACGAGCTGAATGGGCTTATAACCGTGCACGCCGGGAGCATAGACATGCACATCGGGAGGCAGGCGGAGTTCTGCTGCCAGCGTGACGCGAGTACCGGGATAGGCGATTGGATCTGACTGCTCCAGCGCCAGTTGAAGATGCGGGGCTGCAACAATTTCTGTGACCTCCTGGCTCAGTTCCGGGAAGAGCTTGGAGATGACACTATTTCCGGTAAGCCGTTCCCGGTATTTCGCTTCGAAGAATTTTTCCCGAATGACGCCGTTCGCATCGATAAAAAAATATCCCGGGCGGGCGAAACCCTTCTGCATGCCCGTGGCTTCCTCATTCCAGACGCGATAATCCCGAATGGTTTTCGAGTCAGGGTCTGCGAGCAATGGGTATTCAATTTTGTGACGCTCAGCAAAATACTTCAGGATTTCTTCTGAGTCATAGCTCATGGCTGCCAGCTTGACGCCTTGCCGGTCAAATCGCGGGATTGCGCTCTGCAGCTGGACCAGCTGCGCTTTGCAGAAGGGTCACCAGTCTGCGGAACGGAAGAACAGGAGGACAGTGCCGTTCCTTCCCTTCAATGTCTCAAGTGTTTCTACCCGACCAAACTGGTCGCGAACCGCAAACGGCGGGGCTTTCTGACCTAGCGCGAGCCCTATCGACATGGGCTCGATGGAAGCGATCCGGATGACATCGCCGTCGAGTGTCCCTCGAACAGTTACTGTGTCTCCGGTGTGAAAGGCTATCTTGTCCTGCGGTCGAAGGTCGTACATGACCCTGTTCGTGTCGTCATAGAGCGACAACTCTGCCCCCGGTACGACTTTGTTACATTCGGGAGACTCGAAAAAGGCCTCGTCTGCGTTGCAGCTGCTGGAGAGGAGAATGCCGGACCACGATCGAGAATTTCTGGCGCTGTTTTGGGCCGCAACGGGGAGCGAGGCGACACAAGAAAGCGCCATCAGATAAAACAAGAAGTCTCTCGCGATTCGATCAGTTCTGACCGACAACTTCAATTCGAGGCTTCCTTTCATTGTTCAATCTGCTGCTATCGTATGTGGTCGGCTACTTGCCTCCCAATTTCTCGAAGAACAGACAGAGGGTCTCGATGCCGCGATGGAAGTTGGGGATGTGGAACTTCTCGTTGGGAGCGTGCAGGTTGTCGTCAGGAAGGCCGAATCCCATCATCACGCTGGGAATCTTAAGCACGTCCTGAAAGTCAGTGACGATGGGAATTGAGCCGCCGGAGCGAATGAAGACCGTCTCTTTCTTGAAGACGTCGCGCAGAGCCTCGGTAGCGGCCTGAATGTAGCGATTGTCAGTGCCGACCACGCAGGCCGGGCCCTTGCTCCAAACCTTGATCTTGGTTTCGATGCCCTTGGGGGTCAGCTTCTTGACGTAAGCGGTGTACTTCTTGAGGATGTCATCGGGATCCTGGTTGGGAACCAGGCGCATGGAGACTTTGGCGGCCGCCTTGGCCGGGATTACGGTCTTGGCGCCAGGAGCGGTGAATCCTCCGGGCATGCCGTGAACTTCGAGCGTGGGACGTGCCCAGGTGCGATATAGAACCGAGAAGCCGGGCTCTCCGGTGAGAAGCTTGGATCCGACCTCGGTCTTGCGGTAGTGCTCCTCATTGAAAGGCAGACGCTTCCAGGCTTTGAGTTCGTCCTTGCTCGGTGCTTTGACGCCCTTATAAAAGCCGGGAATCAAGACTTTCCCCTTTGCGTCTTTCAATTTGCTGATGATCTCGATTAATGCGAAGAAAGGATTAGGTGCGGCGCCCCCGTACATGCCGGAGTGCAGGTCAGTCTTTGCGCCCTGGGCTTCGATCTCGGTGTAAACCAGCCCGCGCAGGCCGACGCATAGCGTCGGAAGATTCGGAGCAAATAATTCTGTGTCGCAGACCAGGGCGAAATCGGCTTTGAGCTTAGCCTTCTCCTTGCGGACATACTCGGCAATCGATTCGCCGCCGACTTCTTCTTCTCCCTCGAAAATTACCTTGACGTTAATAGGGAGAGAGCCGTTGCGGGCTTTTAGCAGCGACTCGAGAGCTTTCACTTCGAGCCAGAGCTGACCTTTGTCGTCGACCGCGCCGCGAGCGTAAAGATTGTTATTGCGCTCGGTCGGCTCGAAGGGTGGGGAAATCCATTCCTCGAGCGGATCGGGCGGCTGCACATCATAGTGGGCATAGCAAAGCACGGTGGGCTTCCCGGGCGCATGAAGCCAGTCCGCGTAAATAAGAGGATGGCCCTTGGTCGGGATAATCTCGACGTTCTCCATGCCGATACGGCGAAGCTCGTTGGCCACAAAATTGGCGGCTTTGCCCACATCGCTCTTATGTTCGTCGAGGGTGCTGACACTAGGAATGCGGAGAAGATCTTTGAGTTCGTTAAGAAAGCGCTGCTGATGATTACGGGCGAAATCTACCGCGGGGGAAGCCATGGGTTCGTCCTTTCCTTCGAGGCAAACGCCGTTGGTTTGCCATCTTGATCACCATAAAACGTTTCAGTATACCGGAAGCCGCGGGCCGGCCTGGGGGCGGTCATGAGGGTATTCCGGCAACCAAGAGGAGTCGACCCGCGCAGCTTCAATCGGCAAATCGCCCGGGAGAGAACGGCGACAAATCTTGATTGCACGGATTACCGGCGACGACGTCGGCCATAACCTGCGCCGTGATCGGCGCCAGGAGAATTCCGTCGCGAAAGTGACCGGTGGCTACATAGTAGCCGGGAGTTGCGGTCGCTCCGAGGATAGGTAAGTCATCTGGCGTGCCCGGACGCAGTCCTGCCCAGTCGCTGAGAATTTTCGCGTCCCGAAGTGCGGGAATCATCTTCACTGCGGCCCGATACAAACGCTGGATAGTAGGCACGTCGGTTCGCTTGTCGAAGCCCACTTGTTCCACTGTGGTGCCGACCACAATGCGGCCGTCACTGCGCGGGATGAGATAGACCTCGGGGGCACGCACCACATGGCGAAGGAGCGCCCGAGAAGGTGCGACCAGGCAGAGCATCTGTCCTTTGACTGGACGCGTGGGGAATCTATGTGGCGCGATTTGTCCGGCCCAGGCTCCGGCGCAGTTGATCACTTTCGGTGCGAGGAAAGTCGTCTTGGTAGTCGTCAAGCCCGTAACGCTGCCGTGGGAAAGATTCACCGAGATAGCTGGGTCGCCCGATGAGAAATCTACCCCTCGATGCTTGGCCGCCTTCACCGCTGCAGGGGCGAGTGCCTGAGGATCGACGCTGCGCTCTTTCAAGTGGAAAGCGACTCGACTGTCTTCAGCGAGCGCGGGCTCAAGGGCGGTCAAGGGAGGGGTAAGTGCCGCTGTAGTGAGTCGGGCGTACTCGTGAACCTGTTCCAGAGTCGGGAAAATAACTGTGCCGTGGTCCCGAAGATCAACTTTCATTCCTGATTCGGTTTCGATCTCGTGTACAAATTCCGGATACAAACGCGCGCTAAGCGTGGCCAGCGGCTGCAGAGCAGGATTCGTTTCGAATGAGCTGTCGACCAGCATGCCGCCCGCGGCTGACGAAGCTTCCCGTCCAGGCTCGCCGCGCTCCACGATGAGCACTCTTGCGCCGGACTTGCGCAGAGCAATCGAGAGCGATAACCCAATAATGCCGCCTCCGGCGATGATCACATCCCAACTCTTCATGCAGGCATTGTAGAAGAGAGCCGCGGGTGAGACGCGGCGGCACAAAATCTGTGGGCCTACACCCCAATATCCCCCTCATCCCTTCGTTACCTTCGTTTCTGCCGTGAATACTTCTGGTTACACGGTTCGGCTGTTGCGACGCCTATAATCCGCTCAACTGTCTCAAATCAGGGAAAAAGTACAGGCGCGCAGCTTGCAATGCCGAAACCTTCCCCATCAACGACTGGAACAATAACTGCAGCAACGCCATGGCTTTATGGTCCGTGGCTGGACCTGATCGTGGGTTGTGGCGCCTGGTCAGCACCGTTGCTGCTGTTTTCTTACTTCTGGTTAGCTTCGAGTGCGCGTCTGTGGGCGGTGGCATTCTATGCTCTCGCACTCGTCTTCAACTATCCGCACTACATGGCGACTCTGTATCGCGCCTATCACCGCGCCGAAGATTTCCAAAAGTATCGTATCTTCACTGTGCACATCACGGCGTTGGTCATGCTCACGTTGCTGCTATCGCATGTCTGGTTCCGCGCGCTGCCCTGGATTTTCACAATTTATCTGACATGGAGTCCGTGGCACTACAGCGGACAGAATTATGGCTTGTTCACGATGTTCGCCCGACGCGCGGGGGCAGAGCTGCGTACCAGCGAACGTCGGTCTCTGTACGGCGCTTTCGTCGTGTCCTATCTAATCTTGTTTTTGGGCTTCCATACGGGGCGCTCCAACGATCCTTTATTCGTTTCCCTGGGAATACCGCCCCTGATCAGCAAGTGGGAGCAGATTGGCTTAGGCCTGCTGTTCATCATTTTGGCAGCATTTGGCCTTCGAGGCCCGTGGCGTGCGGCCGGATGGCGCAAGCTGGCGCCGGCCCTCACCCTGTTCTCCACGCAAATCCTATGGTTCCTGGTGCCGGCAACGGCGTCGCTGGTTAGGGGTTTGGAGATTCCGCAGAGCCGCTACAGCTCGGGCGTGCTCGCAGTGATGCACTCGGCGCAATATCTCTGGATTACGAGTTATTACGCGCGACGCGAGAACTCAGGGGGCCACGGCCGCGGCTGGCGTCCGCTGGCTTACTTCGCCGTCCTGGTCGCCGGGGGCATAACGCTATTTGTTCCCGGCCCGTGGCTGGCGAGCCGCGTCTTTCATCATGATTTCACCTCCAGCTTCCTCCTCTTCACGGCGCTAGTGAATATTCATCACTTCATCCTCGACGGCGCTATATGGAAGTTGCGCGATGGACGGATTGCGGCCTTGTTGCTCAATTCGAAAGCTGGATTCGCCGACACGGCAGCGGAGGCAACTGGCCGGATGGCTTCCCGTTGGCGTTGGCTGGTGGGAGTATCCAGCGGCGCTCGCGCTCTCAGAGTTGCGGCTGCTCTCATTCTTCTGGTGTGGGGCAGCGTCGATCAGATTCGCTATTATCTTGCGCTCCACTCCGACGACCTACGCGACCTCGAACGGGCAGCGCTGCTTGATTCCTTTGATGCTCCGTTGCAAATGCGCCTTGCCCGAAAAAAGATGGACAATGGCCAGCCCAAGGAGGCTGAAAGCGCGTTGCGCAGGGCATTACAGATAAATCCCGCGGATCCGGCAGCGCGACACTCGATGTTGCGATATTTGATTGAGCAAAAGCGATTCGACGAAGCCTATACCTTCACCGAAACTTCGCTGCAATACGCGCCCAAAGATCGAAACCTGCTTGTGGACCGGGGAATTCTAGCGATGCAGTTTGGTCGCTCGGAGGAAGCCGTAGCCAGCTGGAAAAAAGCTGCAGACTCTGGGCACGTGAACGCGAGCCTGTACCTCGCTGACGAATTTGATCGGGAGGGCAAGCCGAATGATGCCATTCCTTACTATAGGAAGTTTCTGCAGCAGATTGCGCGGCAGGGAAGTGAGAATCGTCCGGCACCGGGGAAGACGATTGCGATTGTGTTGCGCATGGCGGAGTGTCAGGTACGCGCGGGCCAGGCGGACGAGGCCGTGAAGTCCTACCATCTTGCTGGCATGCTCGCCGCGCAGACGAAAGAAAGCAAACTCGAAAACGTCGCTGATGTGAACGAAGCCGCTCTACAAGGGAAGGCCGGCAAGCTGGATGATGCGCTACACCTCTACCAAAGAGCACTGCAGTTGGATGAGGCCGCGGGCGACCGTCGCGCTACCGCAGAAGACTGGTTCACCTACGGCCGATTCCTGGAAGATAACGGATTTCCACTTCGCTACGCTTATGCCTGTTTTCTTAAGTCACAAAGCCTCACGCAATCCTTGTCGGACAGTTCGGTTCCCCCGGCCCTCACTGAGGCGATAAGACGTGCTGCGACAAAAGTCGGCCCCGAAGCGGCAAAGCTTCGTCGCCATCCCGAGCCGGTGGTGGCGGAGGCGGTATCACTCCGACGGTAGCTGCTGGCATTGCAGGACACGAGCATCTTGGTTCACACTTGCCGCATCCCACGAAGTAATTGACACATATGCTTCCCTGCTGAACAATAAAGCGTAACTTTCAGCCAATCGAAGATGTTCCGAAGGAGAACTTCATGTCGGAAGAGGGTGAGCGAATACCCGTAGAACAGCAGTCGAATGCAGGCAAGTGGATTCTGATTTTGCTGGCTGTGGTCTTTGTGGCGGCGTCGGTG
>WNFC01009131.1_pt1 | contig 11244 bp, 10 predicted proteins | sample 5400541 | NCBI WGS metagenome assembly WNFC01 (sample SAMN13153342, study PRJNA577476) | soil metagenome | isolation source: 120 cm saprolite under Douglas fir tree site 2 hole 2 replicate 1 | place: USA:California | collected 2015-04-18
CGATTCCCCCGCATCAGCTTTTGGCAAATAAATTTTCCAGCAGGTTAGCCGGACGCGCGATGATGGCGCGGCCGCCGCGGATCACGATCGGGCGCTGCATCAATTCCGGATGCTCGAGCAGCAGCGGAATTACCGTCTCTCGGGTCGTATAATCAGCCGGATTCAACTTAAGCTCCTCGAAACGCTTATCCTTGCGTACCATATCCGTTACCGGCCCTTCGAGTATGGCGATAATCCCTTCGAGTGCTTCGCGCGTGGGCGGCGTTTTGAGGTATTCGATAGTGTCAAAGGCGACGCCGCGTTCGGTCAAAAGCGCCAGTGCGCCGCGCGAATGGGTGCAAGCCGGATTATGATAGAGCGTTACCTGGTCCATTGTTGTCCCTCACGAGTTTTTCGCCGGAGACTTCAGGATAGAGCATGAAGCGCAGTGTTTCGAGCATCACAGCACCACCACTTTTTAATAGTGGAGCAGGCGTCTCGCCTGTCGATAGATGCGCGAGCGGCCTACGCTCGCGCCACCTTGTACTCAGAGGCTCCGCAATGAGGCGAATCGCATATGCCGCGCAGGTGCGCTCGGGAGCAGATGGTGGCGCGCAGCGCGCGACGCCGACAGGCGGGGACGCTTGCGCCACTATTAAACAGCGAGGGCAGACCTGGCGAGTTTTAGCGATCGCGGCGCTGGCCGCCGTTGGGGCCCTTGGGTACACGCCCGGTTGCGCGCGGGCGGCGAGAGTCAGCGGGGTGTTGACCGGTTACGAAAATTCAACGCCGCTGGTGAGCCGCGACCTGCATTTCCAGAACGTCATCACCGGTGATATCTATCTCTCGCCGACTCATACCGATGGCTCATTCGGCGCTAGCCTGCCGCCGGGCACTTATCGGCTGCGCACCGAGGCCGGTGCCGTGCTCATGAACTCGATCGCGGTCGGCCCCGCCGACATCGATCTCGGCCGCATCAATGAACTGGCCCCGCTGGCGCCGCAGCGATGGTGGCAGTCCCAGGCTATCGCGCCAGCCCGCCTCACCAGCCCGGCGCCGTCAACCGCTTACCTGATGACCTCGGATAAGACGCCGCTTCCAGCCACCGCAACCACGGTGCCCAAACCCCAAATTGACTGGTCCAAACCGCCGCCCGAGACCCAAGCCTCGCAAGGGCCCAACATGGCCACCGGGATGGCCACCAGTCCGTTGCCGCCAGCGCGTACACCGTCTGCCACGACCCCACTAGCCCCCGGCGGGATGGGAGCCGTACCCTATTCTTCATCGCCCGTTGCGCCCGGCGCATCTGCGCCGATGCCGTAATCAGGGCTGGCCACGGGAATCTCAATTGATGGTGGTTCGGGCAATCATCTTCGACCTGGACGGTACGCTCGCCGACACCGAACCGCTTCATTTAGTGGCGTTCAACGCGGTGCTGAGGCCGCATGGCATCGAGATTGCGCGCGCCGACTATTTCAGCCGGCTTATCGGTTATGACGACCGCGACTGCTTCACGCTCGTACTGCGCGAGCATCGGAGGCCCGCCGGCGACGCTTTAATCCGTGACCTGATCGGTCAGAAAACCTCGGTCTACCAGGCTATCGTCGCTGAGCGGCAGGTGCTTTTCCCGGGTGCGGCCGAATTTGTGCGGGGTTGCGCCGCCCGCTTTCCGCTGGGATTGGTGACTGGGACGCTCCGCGCCGAGGCGGAAATGATCCTGGGCAGGGCGGAAATCCGCGGGCTGTTCGTCGATATTGTCGCCGCCGAAGACGTCGAATACGGTAAACCCGCACCCGACGGCTTTAATGCGGCGCTCGGCCGCCTGGGTTACATTCTCCGGCCGCACCCGCCAATCGCGGCAGCGGAGTGCCTTGCCATCGAGGATACCGCGGCCGGAATCGAAGCGGCGCGGCGGGCGGGGATGCGGGTGCTGGCGGTGGCGCAGACGATGCCCGAGACCGAACTCGCGGCCGCCGACATCGTACGTCCGTCGCTGGCCGAGACGAATTTGGACGAGGTGCTGCGGTTGCTGGCGGCGCTGGACTGATGCGAACGGGCATGAGACCTTTACCGCGTCAAGGTTTAGTCAGACTCCTCACCGTTTGGAGCCAAGCCTGCCGCCGCGGGCATCTTGTTACCTCTCCCTGAGAACGGGAGAGGTCGGAGCGCAGCGCCGGGTGAGGGACCTTGAAAAAGAATTCTGCGCTATCTCAAGCATGCCATTGGCTTTAATCGGAACTGCGCGGCTATGGCTCCTGCGTCGTGGCTCGGCGCAGGTAATGAGCCGTCTGGTGATGCGTGCGGATTGCCTGCAGGCGTCTTTCATAGCGGTCCCTCACCGGCGCGGCAAAGACGCCGCGCGACCACTGCCGACAATGGGAGAGGTATTCCCAGTCAAGGAGCGGGGCCACTGAGTTCTTCGAGCAATGCCTTAGCCTCTTTCAGATCGACGGTGTCGAAGCCTTCGGTGAACCAGTGGTAGATTTCGGCGAACATCGCAAGCGCTTCGTCGCGACGACCCTGCTGCGCGAGCATACGGGTGAGGCTCACGGTTGCGCGCAGCTCCCACCATTTGGCTTGTTGATGCCGGGCAATTTAGATCGCCTGCCGAAAGCAGGACTCCGCTTCGGCCGCGGCGTTCGATGCCGCCGAAGTCGCTTGCATCAGTAGGTCTCCCTTCACGCGATAGAGTTCGGCCTCGTACATGCACTCGCCGGTGCGGTCTGCTGCGGCCAACCCTTCCGCCACCGCCTCGAGGCCTTCCGTTGTCCGCCCGGCCTTGCCGCAGCCTTCCGCCAGCTCCGCAAGATAGATCGTCTGACTCTGATACATCCCGGTGGCGCGAAGCGCGGAAAGGCCCCCCCGCAACTGCGCAATACCTTCTTCGACGCGATTTAGTTCGATCAGTGCGAGCCCCCGTCCCGCAAGCGCCACCGCCACAAACTGCTGAAACCCGTGTTCGGAGGCGAGGCGGAGCGTTTCCTCATAAAGAGACAAGCTCTCCTCACCCTCTCCGCGGAGTCGATGAAAAAGACTCGAGAGTCCCATGGCACCCACCAGCGTAAAGGGGTGAGATAGCTTGCGCGCCAATGCCAGGGCTTCCCGGCTCCTCATCAGGGCCTGGTCGGGATAACCCAGAAGTATTTGGAACAAAGCTTTAAAGCACAATGAAATGACCCGAGGCTCGAAGGGCAACGATTGGGAAAGCGCTGGCTCGGGAGCTGCGATGGCACGTTCGAGATGGCTTTGCGCTGCAGCGAAATCTCCCAATGTCACGAGCACGGGGCCAAGAACCGCACTGGCTTCCACGAGCGATACCGCATCGCCCTCAAGTTCAGCTATGGCCAAGGCCTGCTGCGCCAGTTCATACGCCCTGTGGAACTCCGCCCTTATGCTGTAGAACTGGGCCAGTCCAACCAACACGGCAAACAGGTGCGGGGTGGCACCGAGCTGGCCGCATAGCTCGCTCGCGCGCTCAAATGCCTGGCCCGTCTCCGGCGTCGAGACTCCGGTGGTAGCCGACAAGGCTGAGCCTAAACCAAGTTGCAGCGTCAATTCCTGGTGCATGCGCCCAGGAGTTTCCGGCATGGTCTTCAGCAGTTCCAGTGCCGAGGTAAATAGCCCGATGGCTTCCGCATGCGCGGAACGGGTGACTGCCTGAGCTCCGGCGCGCTGCAGATATTCGATTGCCTTGGCGCTATTGCCGCTGCGTTGGTAGTGGCGGCCCAGTTCAATTAGATGATCATCGAGCCGGCCAATGTAAAGCGCTTCCATCGCTGCCGCGGCGCGCTCGTGCAGCAACTTGCGGCGTTCGCTCAGTAAGGAGTTGTAGGCGACCTCCTGGGTAAGAGCGTGCTTGAAAACGTATTCCACCTCGGGAAATGCCGGCTGCTCGTAGATGAACTCGCCGCTCTGCAGATCACCCAGCATGCGCTCAAGACCGGGTTCCGAGGCGCCCGCCACCCGCTGGACCAGACCAAGGGTAAACTCGCGGCCCATCACGGCCACAGTCTGCAGCAGTTCCTTTTCGCTCGGCGGCAGCCGGTCAATCCGCGACGCCAGCACCGCCTGTACCGTTGGCGGGATTTTTATCTCGGCTAAGGACTGGCGAAGATTTACCCGGCCATTGCGCAGGAGCGCGCCTTGCTCGAACAGCGCCTGCACCATCTCTTCGACGAAGAGCGGATTGCCCTCGGTGCGTTCGATGATCAGACGCTTGAGTGCGGCGAGGTCATCCTGCACCCTCACCTGCGCGTCAACATGAATGTCGCCGCGCGACCTCTCCCCGTTTGCGCCTGCGGGAAGGGCCGCAGGCGCGGGCGAGGTGAGTAGCGCATTGAGCATTTCCTCGGCGGTCTCGCGCCCTAATGGATCGAGCCGGAATTGCGTATAGGATGTGCGATTGCTCCATTCATGGTGATACTCAGGACGATAGTTCACCAACAGCAATACCCGCGCTGTTGCGATGCCGTCGGCCAGCGGGGTGAGGAATACCTCGGTCTCGCCGTCGATCCAGTGCAGGTCCTCGAACACGATTATCAACGGCTGATTAAGACTCTCACGCAGCAGAATGCGCTTGATCGCCTCCTGCATGCGCTTGCGGCGGACCTGCGAGTCCATCTGGGCCAGCGGATCGCCACCTTCCTGGATTCCCATCAGGCTGAAAAGGTAGGGCAAGGTGTCTTCGAGCGAGCGATCCAGCATCAGCACTTTGCCTGCGACTTTTTCGCGCCGCCGCCGCTCGTCATCCTCGGCCGTGATTTGGAAATAGCCGCGCAGCAGTTCGATCACCGGCAGATAGGCCGAGGCCTTGCCATGCGAGATCGAGTAGGCTTCGAGCACCAGGCATCCCCCTTCTGCGATGGCTTTGAACTCGAAGAATAGCCGCGACTTGCCTACGCCCGGTTCGCCTATGGCTGCGACCACCTGGCCGTGGCCGCCGCGCGCCAGTTCCAACGCGCGCCGAATCTGCGCCAATTCCGCCTCGCGCCCGACGAACCTGGTCAAGCCCCTCCGCGCGGCAGCTTGAAGGCGAGTCCTGAGCGGCCCAATTCCGGCAACCTCGAACACGCCGACCGGGTCGTTGACACCTTTTATTCGCGCCAGCCCGAGCGACTTCAGTTGGAAGTAGCCCTCGACCAGTTTGGCCACCTGCGCGCTGATAACCACCGCGCCTGGATTGGCCAGTGTCTGTAAGCGAGCGGCAAGCCCGGTTGAATGGCCGATCGGGGTGTACTCGGCATGGGCGCTGTCGGTCTGCAGCGAACGGACCACCACCTCGCCGGTGTTGATCCCCACTCGCACCTGCAGGCTGAGACCTCGCTCGGCGCGCAGCCGTTCGGCATAGCGGCGCATCTCTTCCTGCATCCGCAACGCCGCATGGAGCGCGCGCTGCGGATGATCCTCGTGGGCGACTGGCGCGCCGAAGAGGGCGAAAATGCCGTCACCGGTGGACTGCACCAAGTAGCCGTCATAGCGGTGTACCGCCGCAATCATCAATTGCAGCGCGGGATCGATGATCGCGCGCGCCTCTTCGGGGTCGAGTTGCTCCATCAGTTCCATGGAGCCTTTGATATCGGCGAACAGCGCGGTGACGGTCTTGCGCTCGCCGTCAGTCGAAGATGACAGGCTGGAAAGCCTGTCCCACGCAGTCTCCTCGGATGTAATGGTAAGGTCGGGCACGCTCCGAGAGGACGCTGGTGATTGTGGGGTGGCGTTGTTGGCAGAGAGCGTGGTCCCACAATCGCCGCAGAAGCGTTTGCTGGGCGGATTATCTGCGCCGCATTGGGGACATTGATTCGTCAGCGGCGCGCCGCAATCGCCGCAGAATCGCTTACCGTCTGGATTTTCGCTCCGGCACCTGGAACAGCGCATCGGCTCACCATCAGGCCAAGCGATTCGCACCTTATCATAATAAAGCTGTCAGTTATCAGCGCTCAGCTATTAGCCAAAGACGGAGTGAAACAAATCGCAGTGAGGAGCGGTGACGCCGGGGGCACCCCCCTGCTGTCGGGCTTTGCGGCCGCACGCGTCCCGCGCTAAGGTTCGGTCATGCCCAGGCAGCGTGCAGGCGACATCGAAATCTACTACGAAGTGCACGGCGACGGTCCCCAGACGCTGGTAATGATCCACGGGGCCACACTGCACTCAGGAGTTTTTCGCGAGCAGACGCCCGAATTTGCGCGTCACTTTCGCACCGTACTGTTCGATAATCGCGGCGCCGGCCGCACCGACCAGCCCGACGAGCCCTACACCATGCGCCAGTTGGCGGACGATACCGCGCGGCTTATCAACGTCCTGCAGATCGGGCGGGCCGCGGTATTAGGAGTTTCGATGGGCGGGATGATTGCCCAGGAGTTGGCAATCAACTTTCCTGAGCGCTTGTCGTGCCTGCTCCTCGCCTGTACTCATTTCGGCGGCAAGGGCGCGATTCAACCTCCACCCGAGATGCAGGCGGCAATGGCCGCCGGAAGTGCGGCCAGCGCTGAACAGCGCCAGCTTCAGCTCAAGGCGGCGTTTTCCGACGAAACCATCGAGCGGCGCCCCGAGGTAATCGAGAAGGTAAACGAGATTCGCGCGGTCCATCCGATGCCGCCGTTCGCGCTCAAGCGCCGAATGCAGGCGCTGGAGCGCCACGACACGGCCGACCGGCTCCAGTCCATCACAATGCCGACGATGGTCCTGACCGGCCGCGAGGATCGGTTGGTCGCGCCCGGCAATGCGCGGATGATCGCGGAGCGGATTCCGAACGCCGTGCTCAAGGAACTGCCCGGCGGCCATGTCTTCTTCATTGAACATCCGGAACTGTTCAATCCGCTGGTGATCGATTTCATCAAAGCCCATTCGTAGTGTACGGTCTCGCAGATAGCAGCAGCGGCGGCGCCGTTTGTCTGTCATCCCGACCGAAGCGGAGGGGTCGCGCGCCGTCCTCGGCGCGCAGGGAAAGATGTCGCGCGGGAGCACGAGCCTTAGTTTTGCAGTGTGCCTGTACTAGAGTTGCTGGGACCGACGCGCCAGTTTTACGTCTACATCCTCTCGAGCCCCAGTGGAGTGCTGTATATCGGTGTTACCTCGGATCTCGAACGCCGCCTGTATGAATACCAGCACGGATTGAGCGAGGGCTTTACCATAAAAATGGAGTCAAACGGCTGATTTACTCTAAGCTGTTTGATAATCCGGTGACTGCTATCGACCGCGAAAAGCAGACCAAGCGCTGGAGCCGAGGCAAGGCGGTGCTTATACGGACTGTGAACCCCTCATTCAAAGACCTGAGCCTGGAAGAAACCGCATGAATCAGTGTTAATCGCAGGCCGACAAGTGCTCGCCTGCCCGCCGCAGACGGCGCGCGATCCTTCCACTTTGGTCGGGATGACAGGCGTGGAGCCACCGCTTGTCGCTGCTATTTGCGCTAGACGGACGGTGCGGCCAAAGGCCGCAGCTGATCCAGGGGACCGGCGATGTGGCGCCTAGACTCGTACCGCAGCCCTCCATCGTCGCGCGCGAATTTTAAAAAGAAGATTTCAGACACAGGGTGGAACCTGTGCCACAAACAACGACAGCGTGCTTACATCTCGGGGCGTTGCAACGCGAAGCGCCGATTTTGTGAGCAGCTCACCAACCGAGAGTGGTGTTCCGTAGATTCGGGCTTTTTTCGAGCCATCTTTCGCAATTTTGCGAAATTTGCTAAGAACGGAATGCCGTGCCCAGGACCCGGGTTGTTTTCTACTGCGAGGCCGACGGCGCGGTGCCGGTCCTACAGTGGTTCCACCCTCTGCCGGCCAAGGCGCAGGACAAGTGCAGAGTCAGAATTCAACGGCTCTCAGAAAAGGGGCACGAGTTGCGTCGGCCCGAGGCCGACTTTCTCCGCGATGGCATATACGAACTGCGAGTCACGCTTCAGCACGTTAACTATCGAATTCTCTACTTCTTTCACGGGAGAGTGGCGGCAATCCTCACACAGGGTCTGACAAAAGAGGATCGAGTTCCGGACGCCGCAATCGAAATCGCACTGGCGCGAAAAGGAATATACGAGCAAGACCCCAAGCTCCACACGTTTGAGGAATCATGAACTATGAAAATCGCCAGAAAACGGAAGCCGACCACGGATGCTATCGAGATCATTCATCGGCGGGACTATGAAGGACACCCGGGCGGATGGCAGCGCTGGCGGAAGCCGAGGCCAACGATACTGTTGCGCGCAAGATTTATCGGCTTCGCGAGCGCGCAGGTCTCACCCAACAACAACTCGCTAAACTGGTCGGTACCACCGCTTCGGTCATTTGCAGATTGGAAGACGCTGATTACGAGGGCCACTCACTTGCGATGCTGCGACGCGTCGCCAATGCGTTGAACAAACGGGTCGAGGTGCGCTTCATCGACACAAACCGGAAGCCGAAGGTGGCGTAAGGAGAACGCGGCAGACTCACCGCGTGCCACCTCGGGCAGAAAATCAGCCGCCCGGATTTTTCTTCTTGGTGAGGCGCTTCGCCCACATCGCAGGCTGCACACCGTTACCATTACTAAGGGCAGGAACTTTGCTTTGAAGGCTTCGGCCGAGAGATTCGTGTGCGCGGCCAGGTGTGAGAGTTGAGGTTCCTCGAAATCGTGCGGCTCCAGGCGAATCATGTAAGAACGTGCGACCTGGTAAGCTTCCGCTCGTGTATCCACCATCCGCACCCGGATACGGCCGGTTTCCGGATCGGACAGCTCCTCCAGGGTCACCGGAGTAACACAAAGCTCAACTCCCGGAATTGACTGATTAACACTTTCCGCCGGGAGTCGATTGAATTAGTAGCGCGGCGTAGCCAAGCTAGGCGGTGCTGGCCCAGCGGGAGAGAGCAATGAAACAGATTATTTATGCGATGCAGTTCAAGGGTAGTGCGGCACCAAAGGCCGGTGTATCGGGAGTGATCGAAGCCTCGACCACGGCGCCGAGCTGCACGATCGGTTCAGCCGTTGGGTCAGACGGCGTGACAGGCACACTGATGCCGGCACCGGGCGGGCAAGCTTCGTTCGAATCAGAAGTGACGCTCATCGGAGAAACGTCCTTCACGGAGGCCGGCACGATTCGCTTTGGCGATTCGAACCATCTCCCCGGTTCAGCACTATCGGACAGGGTTCCTCGGCAAAAGTCCGGACGCGACGCTTCAGCATGGCTCAGTGATGTGGCGGGTGGAAGGTGGTGAAGGTCAGTTCGCCGGTGCGAGTGGAATTATCACCTCGAATTTTACGCTCAGAGCCACGGGTGAAGTGACCGACAATCACTTCGGAATGATTTTCGTGCGTTAGCCACGACTACCACCATTTCGGGCGATTCGCCGTGTTGGCCAGCGTGCAGCCGTTGCACGAAGTCCCGGGACTGGCACTTGCATTTTGTGAAGCCGCCTCCTCCGTTGCTCGGGAATCTTGTAAAAGAAAGAAATTCCAGACACAGGCTAAAGCCTGTGCCACACAGAATAACAATCTGTTTACATTTCGGGTTGTACCGTTGCCATTACCGAGGGCAGGAACTTCGCTTTGAAGGCTTCGGCCGAGAGATTCGTGTGCGCGGCCAGGCGGGAGAGTTGAGGTTCCTCGAAGTCGCGCGGCTCCAGGCGAATCATGTAAGAACGTGCGACCTGGTAGGCTTCCGCTCGTGTATCCACCATCCGCACCCGGATACGGCCGGTTTCCGGATCGGACAGCTCCTCCAAGGTCACCGGTGTCACGTGGCCCCCGGTGATTGCAATCAAGGCGCCCGAGCCGCCGTTTAGCAGATAGCGCACGGCGCCATAGCCCAGCGTCCTGGTATACTCGACGTCGAAAGGCAGCGGCTTGGCGCAACGCAGTTCATAGCCGATGTCCTTCGGGACGACAGTAGCGTCGATACCGAGTGCGGCGAGCTCTTCTCGAACTTTGTCGCGCAACAGCATCCCTAATGGAATGTCAGCGATATGCAGATGGCCATAGGCGTCGCGCTGTGAGCCGCTATTGTTGGGAAAGGTGCTTTTGTCCAGGCGTTCGACAATACCTTCCGCAATTACCGCAACGCCGTTGTCACGCCCCGCGGCGCGACGTTTGATGATTGCACCGACCGCAGTATCGACTACCAGTTGCAGATCGAATTTTTCGCCGCCAAACTCCTCCGGGATTACGGCCAGTGTGGCACCGGCAGACTTGCACATGCCGAGCGCCAGGGATCCGGATTTTCGCCCCATCGAAATTGCCAGATACCATCTGCCAGTGGTGCGGGCGTCCTCCATCAGCGCTTCGACAATCGCAGTGCCAACCGCGCGTGCCGTTTCGAAACCGAACGCCGGCGCATTCTCCGGCAGCGGCAAATCGTTGTCGATGGTTTTCGGTACGGTGGCGACGCCAATCCGGCCCTTGGTCATTTCGGCGATTCTGGCGGCGCCATAGGTCGTGTCATCACCGCCGACGCAGATGAGATAGCGGGTGTTGAGCAAGTACAAGGCCTTGACCACTCGCTCGAGCGTAGCTTTGTCGCGCGCCGGGTTGGTGCGCGACGTGCGCAGGATAGACCCCCCGGTGAAATGAATCCGGCTGACGTCCTCGATGTTGAGAGCGACTACGTGTGAGGTATCGCCATCAGCCAGCCAGCGATAACCGTCGCGAATCCCGAGCACCTGCAAGCCGGAATTAATCGCCTCGATTGCGGCAGAGGCAATCACGCCGTTGATGCCCGGGGCGGGTCCGCCACCCACCAGAATGGCGAGCACCTCATGGCTTCGCGCACCACGATTCATCGTTTCACCAATAGGGCCGGCGTCCACGCCTGCCCCCGTTTCAGAATTGCCGCTGCGATTCACGGAGCTCCAAGCCAACCCCAGGCTGCCCATCCCATCAGCCGCGCAGCGAGTCAGGCGTGCCCGGGATCAATCAAGCGGCTGCTTGCCAGCAGACCACTATATCAAAGCTGTTTGTCACGAGGCGACGGGATGATCAGCGATTGCTCGCGGTGTGATGAGTTCTTAGACCTGAGTCTGGCGAGCATAGGGTGCGGTGTGATGAAACGGCAGCAAGCTGCGTTCCGATTCATCTAGTGTCTGATCGCGCCGTCTATCGCGCTATCGAACGCCGGTAGCGGCAGGGCGGGCATGCGGCGCCGGCGTTTAATCTCGGCGAGTTCTGCCTGGGCCTTCGCCTCAGCGTTGCGCCGCCGAATCTGCTCCATTTTTTCCTCCAGCTCGGAGCCCGCGAGTTCGCGGTTGACGCCCGCCTCAGCGAGTGTCCGCTGGATTGAATCGCGCACATCTTCCAGCGCGC
>WNFC01009150.1_pt1 | contig 11244 bp, 5 predicted proteins | sample 5400541 | NCBI WGS metagenome assembly WNFC01 (sample SAMN13153342, study PRJNA577476) | soil metagenome | isolation source: 120 cm saprolite under Douglas fir tree site 2 hole 2 replicate 1 | place: USA:California | collected 2015-04-18
CATGGCGCAATCTAGCCTGGGCGTCGGTGCGCCGCGCCACTTTCTGATGCAACTCTATGAGAGACAAGCTTGTACGATTACGATTGTGGGCTTGCGCCTACTTAAAACTTGTATCTACAGTTACTTACACTATAAAGTGAGCGCACACTCGTGAGATAGTGCTGATTTTATGGCTTTTTTCGGGTCTTATTCGGGTTACCACGAAGCACGCGCAGGGGGTTCAGCAGCACCCCCACCACCGGTTCCGGCAGCCGGCAACGTGAAATAGAAGGTAGCGCCCTCGTCGAGCTTCCCTTCTGCCCACACCCGCCCGCCGTGCCGCTGCACGATTCGCTTGACGATCGCGAGACCGACTCCCGTGCCCTCGAACTCCTCCGTGCGGTGCAGCCGCTGGAACACACCGAACAGCTTGTCGGCGTAGCGGGGGTCGAACCCGGCGCCGTTGTCGCCATCCGGCCGGGACCCCACCTCAATGCGTGCGCTGTCCTTGCCGCGCGTGAACTTCACGGCGTTCTCCACTAGGTTGCCCATGACCTGCCGCAACAGCGCCCGATCGCCGAGCGCGGGGGGCAGTGGATCGATCCGGATGTCGAGCGAACCGCGCTGCTTCGGTTCGGCCCGGCGCGCGTCGTCGCCGACCGCCTGAGCGAGCTCGCGCATATCGACCGGTGCCGCGGCGATTTCCTTGCGGCCCAGCCGAGAAAACGCGAGCAAATCGTCGATCAACTGGCCCATGCGACGCGTGTTCTGATCGATCACGCCGAGCAGCCGCTGCGCCTCGGGATCGAGCTGTGCCTTATGGTCGTCGAGCAGGATGCGAGCAAAACCGTGGATCGCTCGCAAAGGCGCCCGCAGGTCGTGGGAAACCGAGTACGAAAACGATTCGAGCTCGGCGTTCGTCCCCTCGAGCGCTTCCGTCCGGCGAGCGACCTGCTCCTCGAGGCGGTGGTGCGACCGCGCAACCTGCTCCGCCATGCTGTTGAACGAAGCGGCGAGCCGGCCCAGCTCGTCGCCGCGGCGCACGCCGACCCGCTGGTCGAGATTGCCGCCCGCGATGGCCTCGGCGGCCATCGTTACTTCGCGAAGCGGCTTCGTAAGCCGGTGACTCCCCCACCAGGCGATCATCGCGCCGATGAGCACGATGACCGCGGCAATCGGTGCCATCGTGACGAGATAGGCGCGCGCGGGCGCGAGAATCCGGCGACCCGGCAGCTCGGCGATGACGCTCCAGGGCGTCCCGGGAATCGCCGTGGCCGCCGCGCGCTTAGGTTCCGCGCGCTCATAGCGAACGGGCGTGCGGCTCGTCCGCACGGACGGGGGAGGAGCCGGTATGATGGATTCGAAATCGGTCCAAGGATCGCCGGACGTGTTGCCCAGCAAATACGCGACGTCGCCACCTGCGAGGCCCGTCAGCGCCTTGCGCGTGCGCTCGTTGAGATTGACGCGCGCGATCTGCTGCACGCTGCCGAGCAGGCGACCGTTGCGGCGGACGGTCGCGCCCGCCGTGTAATACAGCGTCGTGTCGCGCCGCAGGAGCGGACCGACCGCAACAGAATCGCCCGCGGGGACGGAGAGCATGGTTGTGGCCGCGTCGAAGCGGCCGGTGCGGAGCAGCGCGTGACCGGTCGAGTCCAGAAGCTCGAGTGCCGAATTGGACGACGTGTCGGTGATGATCCGTCGCATGGCGGCGAGGCTTGAATCACGGGTACGCCGGCTGCCCGACGTGAGAAACGCCGCGACTGTGGGATCTTTCGCTAAGGTGGTGAGTCGCGTGCGCTGCTGGCCGGTCTGAAAGAGATTCGCGATGGCACTGTCCGCGCGCGTCAGCCGCTCATCGGCGATTTGCCGTGCCGCGCGCCGGACCTCACCGTACCCAACCGACAGGAGCGCGATTCCGACGACGAGCAGTAGCGCGCTGACGAGCAACGGCAGCTTGCGTTCAATGGACCAGTTCACCGAGCTCCCAACACATCCCGCACCTTACGGGCGATGGCCTCGGTCGTAAACGGCTTCGCCAGGTACGCGACGCCGTGCTCGAGCACGCCCTGGTTCGTGATTGCGCCATCCGGGTATCCCGACATGAAGAGAACCCGCAGTTTTGGCCGCGCCTTGCGTAATATCTCTGCGAGCTTGGGCCCGTTCATGTCCGGCATGACGACGTCCGTGAGCAACAGATCGATCGGGCCTTTATGTCGGCGCGCGATGTCCAGCGCCATGCTGCCGCGCTCCGCCTCGAGGACGGTGTACCCTTGAGCGGCGAGCGCGCGATGGGTGAGCCGCCGGAGCTGCTCGTCGTCCTCTACGAGAAGCACCGTGCCGCCGCCTTTGGGAGGTCGTTCAGCCGCAGCAGGTTTCCCGATGTCCTCCGGCGCCGCCTGCACGGCCGGCAGGTAGATCTTGAACGTCGTCCCTTTGTTCGTCTCGCTGTAGAGCCAGATGTTTCCGCCGCTCTGCTTGACGATTCCGTACACCGTCGACAACCCGAGGCCGGTGCCCCGGCCGGGTGGCTTGGTCGTGAAGAACGGCTCGAAGATTCGGGCCTTCGTGTGCTCGTCCATGCCGCATCCGGTGTCGCTGACCGCGAGCATCACGTACTCGCCGGGCACGACGGACACATGCTGCCGCGCATATGCTTCATCGAGCCTGGCGTTGCCGGTTTCGATGGTGAGTGATCCGCCCTCAGGCATCGCATCGCGCGCGTTGATAGCGAGATTCATGATCACCTGCTCGATCTGATTGGGATCGGCGCGCGCGGCTGCGAGATCGGTGGCGAGGTGGGTTTGCAGCGCGATGTTCTCCGAGATCAGCGACCGCAGCATCTTCTCGAGATTCACCACCACGCCGTTCAGGTCGATGATGCGTGGCTCGAGCACCTGCTTGCGGGAGAACGCGAGCAGCTGGCGCGTGAGCGCGGCGGCGCGGCGGGCGGCTTTACGGATTTCTTCGAGGTCCTCGAGATGACGGCTGTTGGTGTCGCTGAACTCCGCCGCCAGCAGATCCGCATAGCCGACGATCGCGGTGAGAATGTTGTTGAAGTCGTGCGCGACGCCGCCGGCGAGCTGTCCCACCGCCTCCATCTTCTGCGACTGCAACAGCTGCTCCTCGAGCCGCTTTCGCTCGGTGATTTCCGTGGCAACGCCGAGGAGCTTCGGCGAATCGTCGTCGGGCAACGCCAACGGCACCTTGATCGTCTGGAACCAGCGCGTCTCCTTCGTCGCGGGATTGGTGACCGGCTCTTCCGTGATCAGCTTGGGATGCCCCGCCGACATCACCTCGCGGTCGTCGCGCAGGAAATGCGCGACTTCGTCCCGATTCGGATTGAAGTCCGCATCGGTCTTCCCGACCAGCCCGTCGACCGTTGTCCCGTAGATCGCCGCGGTTGCCTCGTTGACGAGCACGAAGCGGCCGTCCCAATCCTTCACGAAAATCAGACTGGGATTCGCGTCGATGATTTGCCGCAGCAGGCGCTCCTGCCGCCGCAACGCCTGCCGCTGCCGCGCACGTTCGAGCGCTTCCAAAAGGGCGGGGCCGAGGCGGACCAACCGGTCTTTGAGGATGTAGTCGCTCGCGCCGCCCTTGAGATAGGCGACGGCTGTCTCCTCATCGAGCGACCCCGTCACCAGGATGAAGGGCGTGTCGGGCACAACGCGCTGTGCCAACTCGAGCGCCTCCCACCCTCCGAAGCCGGGGATGTTGTGATCGCACAGGATGGCGTGCGGCGCGAACTCGCGCAGCGTGAGAGCGAACGATGTTTCGGTTTTGACGTGATGAACGACGGGAGGCGGGGCGAGTCGCTGGAGCTCATGACGGATCAGCGCGGCATCGCTCTCGCTGTCCTCGAGCATGAGGACCCTTACCTGTGAGGTCGACCCCTCTGCCGGCATGGGTTCAGTTTTGGTGTAGTCTCAGATTGTGTCTGTCGGCAGTTAGGCAGTGCCATTGTAGGGGTTCGCCTACGTCGCGTCAGATGGTGCGGCGCGCAGCGCATCGGGGCTGATCAACCCGTGATGCGTCGCGTAAAACGTCAGCTCAGCATTCGACTTCATGCGGAGTTTGTGCAGCAGCCGCGCGCGATACGTCGTCACGGTCTTGGGCGACAGCCCCAACTGCCGGCTGATCGCGGTGATCGGACGCCCTGCGGCGAGCAAGCGCAGCACTTCGAGCTCGCGATCAGAAAGCTGCTCGTGTGGTGCGGGCGGCGGCCCGCCCAATCCGTCGGCGACGGCCTGTGCCATCGCCGGGCTCAAGTACTTGTGGCCCGCCATCACTCTTCCGACCGCGCGGATCAGTTCTTCGGGGGCTGATTCCTTGGTCAAATAGCCGGCGGCGCCGATCTCCAGGACGCGCAGCGCGAGCTGGTCCTCCGGAAACATCGTGAGAATCAGAATGGGAAGCTGCGGGCGCGCGGCGTGCAGCTCCCGCAGCACGTCGAGCCCGTGGCGATCGGGCAGGCCGAGATCGAGCAACACGACGTCCCAGCGCTCGGCGAACGCGAGCGTGATGGCCGCGGCGGCGGTGCCCGCCTCCCCGAACTCCACGGGGTCGGTCAGCCGCTGCAGCAGCTCGATCAGGCCGCGGCGCACCAGCGCGTGATCGTCGACGACCAGGATGCGAATCATCGCAGCACCGGGGGAAACCAGGCCGACACGCGTGTTCCACCGTCCGCGCGAGGCACGACCTCGAGCACGCCGCCGAGCGCCGCAGCCCGCTCCCGCATACCAAGGATCCCGAGCGAGTGCGGGCCGGTGGTGGCGGCTTCGGTGATGCCGCGCCCATCGTCGCTGATTTCGAGTGTCACGCAACCGCCGCGCACGCCCAAGCCGATCTCTACATGGGACGCGCCGGCGTGGCGGGAGACATTCGTCAATCCTTCCTGCACGATCCGAAACAACGCGGTCGCCAGGTCATCCGTAATGGCGTCGTTCACTGGGAGCAGCGTGACGTCACAGGCGATGCCGCTGCGGCGGGAAAAATCCTGCGCCAGCCACTCGACGGCGGCCGGCAAGCCCAACTGGTCGAGGATCGGCGGTCGCAGCTCGCTCGCGATCCGCCGGACGATCTTCACCAAGTCGTCGACCATGCCCGCTGTCTCGCATAGGCGCTCGGCGATCTCGGGCGCTTTCGCATCCACCATTTCCTGAGCGGCGACGAGCTGCAGCTTGAGCGCCGTGAGCGCCTGGCCGAGGCTGTCGTGAATCTCGCGCGCAATGCGGGTGCGCTCGTCTTCACGCACGTCTTGCTGGCGGGTCGCGAGGCTGCGGAGCGCACCACGTGAGGCGCGGAGCTGTTCTTCCGCGCGCCGCGCTTCGGTGATATCGCGCGTAATCCCCAGAGCGGCCTGAATCCGGCCCGACGCGTCACGCAGAGGGACGGCATGCGTCGTGAGCCAGCGGCGCTTGCCATGCAGGCCGACGATCTCGAACTCGAGCGTCCCCGACTCACCGGCAAAGACGCGCTGGTGCAGGTGGTTGAACGCCTCGCGATGCTCCGGAGCGACCATGTCGCCGATGAGCATGCCACGCACCTGCTCGATACTCGCGGCCTGAATCATCTCGAGTCCCGCCGGATTCATGTCGAGCAACCGTCCCTGGTGATCGACGAGCTTCACGCACTCGGGCTCGCTTTCGATGATCGCGCGCAGGCGGGTTTCACTGGCCTGCAGCGCGTTTTCGGCGCGGCGGCTATCGGTGATGTCGAAGGCCACACCGGCCACGCCACAAATCGCGCCGGCTGCGTCTCTGAGCGGTTCTACGAGCGCGCTGAATGTGCGCCCGCGGACACTGACCTCATAAGTAGTTGGGGTCCCTCGCAAGGCGGCCTCGTGTGCTTCGATGACGCGCGCGACTTCCGCGGGGTCTTCGATCGCATCTCCGACGCGGAGCCCTTCGTCGGCTCCGGGCGGTGGGTCAAGCAACGCTATTCCACCCCCGCGCCGCGACGTGACCCGTAGGTCCAGGTCACTGGACCAAAGCAGCACGGGAAGCTGATCCACCAGCCGGCCGAGCTGCGCGGGGTCGAGTCCCCCCGGACCGCTGAATGCTGCGATCGCGGCGTCAGTCATGGTCGATAGCGTACCGCGTTCACGGATTCGCGTCCAGCACGTCGCGCACCTTGCGCGCGAGCCCGTCGGGGGAAAACGGCTTCTGAAGGAAAGCGCTGCCATGGGGAAGCGCGCCATGCTGGACTACGGCGTCGCCGGGATAGCCGGACATGTAGAGCACGCGAATGCCCGGACGCCGCGTCGCCAAGCGATCCGCCAACTCTCGACCGGACAACCCGGGCATCACGACGTCCGTCAACAGGAGATGAATCGTGCCGCCATGGCGCTCGACCACGCGCATCGCGGCGGCGGCGTCCGAGGCGGCAAGGACGACATAGCCCTGCGCCTCGAGCGCGCGGCGACTCAGCGAGAGCACGGCCGGCTCGTCCTCGACGACGAGAATCGTCTCCGTCCCGCGATCCGGACGGTCCTTGGCGGGGCTCGCCTGGACTGGCGCGGGCGTATCGATGCGCGGGAGATAGATCTTGAAGCTGGTGCCGCGTCCGACCTCGGAATAGACCGAGATGTAGCCGTCGCTCTGCTTCACGATCCCGTAGACCGTGGCGAGTCCCAATCCCGTCCCTTTGCCGACCTCCTTGGTCGTGAAAAACGGCTCGAACAGATGCGCGCGGACCGTCGCGTCCATGCCGACGCCCGTGTCGGTCACGGCGACCATCGCATACGATCCGGGCACGGAGCCGAGGTGCGCCTGTGCGTAGGTCGCATCGAGCTCCACGTTCGCCGTTTCGATCGTCAACTTCCCGCCGTCGGGCATCGCGTCGCGCGCGTTGACCGCCAGGTTCACGATCACCTGCTCGAGCTGGTTGGGATCGGCGCGCACGCTTCCGAGCTGCGGCGCCAGCACGGTCACGAGCGCGATATGCTCGCCGATCAACCGCCGCAGCATGCGGTCCATCTCCGCGACCACGCCATTGAGATCGAGCACCTCGGGCTGCAGCATCTGCCGGCGGCTGTAGGCGAGCAGCTGTCGCGTCAACGATGCGGCTCGCTCGGAGGCTTTGCGAATCTCTTCCACGTCCCCCCGTTTCGCGTCGCCCGGTGGGAGATCCCGGAGCAGGAGCTGCGTGTTGCCGAGGATGGCGGTGAGCAGGTTGTTGAAATCGTGGGCGATGCCACCGGCGAGCTGGCCGACGGCTTCCATCTTCTGTGCCTGCCGGAACTGCTCCTCGAGGTGCCGCTGTTCGCTGACGTCGCGCTGCGTGCCCCAGACACGCACCAGCCGTCCCTCCTCGACGAAGCCGACGACGTTATTAAGGAAGACACGGGGGCGCCCGTCACGCGCCTTCTCGCGCGTCTCCGAGTCGGATAAGCGGTATCCGGCGCGGATGAATGACCGGATCTGCTCGCGGTTCGCAGGATCGCCGACGTCATGGAGGTCGGCGAGGCGGGTGCCGACGAGGTCCCGGGCTTCGTGGTATCCGTACATCCGGGCCATCGCGTCGTTGCACTCCGCGATCTGCGCTCCCGCATACAGTCCGTCGATTTGCTCGTCTTCCGGCATCGTGACCGCGAGCGGCGGATCGATCTCGAGCCGCGACACGCCTTCGGAGGTTTGCGCGATGAAGGCGCGGTAGCGCTCCTCGCCGCGGCGCATGTTTTCGACCGCGAGCTCCAAGAGCGCGCGCTGCTCGCGCAGCGCATCCTCGCCGCGCTTCCGTTCGATCGCCATGGCCATCTGCGACGAGACGAACGTGAGGATGTCGAGCTCGCCCTGTCCGTAACGCACACCCGCCGAGTACGTCTGTGCCGCGACGATGCCGATCGTGCGGTCCTTCACGGTGAGCGGCACGCCCATCCAATCGATGGAAGGCGCACCGATCAACTCCGCCTCGCCGGCGGCCACGAGTTGTTCATGGACGTCCGGTGTCGCGAGCAGCGGTCGTCCCGTCCTGAGCACGTACTCGGTCAATCCTTTGCCAAGCTTGCGGGGTGGAACGTCTCGAGCGGTATCGTATTCGTCCACGAAATAGGGGAATTCGAGCTGGTCGCGTTGCGGATCGTACAGCGCGACGTAGAAGTTCTTGGCCGGCATCAATTCGCCGACAATCTCGTGGATGGCGCGCAGCAGCTCCTGGAGGTTGTCCGCCGTGTGCGTCGTGTGGGATATGCGATACACCGCCTCCTGCACGCATTCCGCCCGGCGGCGTGCCGTGACGTCGCGGAAGCTCCAGACGCGGCCGACGGAGTGCTGGTCCACCCGCAGCGGAATCGAATACCGCTCGAAGACTCGCCCGTCCTTGAATGTCAGGATGTCGGAGCTTTCAGAGTTCGGCGCGGCGTACAGCTCGCGAATCTTTTCGACAAACTGCTGCGGGTTGACGAGCTGCTCCTGCACATGCCGAATCAAGCGGCCGTCGTCCTTCGAGGCGATGAGGTTGGGAGGGATGCCCCACATCTCTTCGAAGCGGCGATTGTGCGATACCACGCGACCATCCAGATCGACGACCAGGATGCCGTCCGCCGTGGATTCGAGCGTTGACTGGAGGACCGAGACGGTCAGCGAGTCCGCAGTCCTACGGGGTTTCTTCGCCCGCGAGGCGGGCCGCTTCGTGGGCTTGGAACGGCGTGCAACCATGGGCCTCGAATCTACGGGTCTGAGTGACTTCGGTCACGGGTCAGACTGGGGGAAAGACCTAGGTTGAGAGCCCTTCTCCCGGGGAGTCCGGTTGCGCCCGAAGCGGTTCCGGTGGCTGGGCGTCGAGGAATCGAGCCGCGCCGAGCAGCAGCTTCGTGCGGCGGCGCGACAGCAGGAGGCAGTTGCCCACCTCGGCCAGCAGGCGCTTTCCGGCGTCTCGCGCGGCGATCTCTTTCAGGCGGCTGCCACATTGCTGGCGCGCGGGCTCGACGTCGAGTTCAGCGACGTCTTGGAGCTCAAGCCCGAGCACCGCAGCCTGCTGCTCCGCGCCGGTACCGGTTGGCGCGAAGGAAGCATCGGCCGGACGCTCGTCGCCGCGGATTCCGGCGGGCTCGCGGGATACGTCCTGAGCGCCGCCGGTCCTCTCGTGCTCGAAGATCCCGTCGTGGAAACTCGTTTCAACCTGCCGCCGCATCTCGAAGCACATGCCATCGTCAGCGGAGTCTGCGTCGCGGTGCAGGGCCGTGAGCGACCCTGGGGTGTGCTCGGCGCGTACAGCGCGCAGCCGCGGGAATTCAGCGGTCCGGATGTGCTCTTTGTGCAGGCGCTCGCGCACGTGCTCGCGACCGCGTTGGAGCGCGCGCGCGTCGAAGAGGCGCTGCGCAAGAGCGAAGAGCATTTCCGTTCGCTGACGGAAAACGCGTCCGACATCGTCACGATTCTGGGCGACGACGGCATCATTCGCTACACCAGTCCGTCGGTGGAACGGCTGCTCGGCTATAGCACCAGCGAGCTGCTGGGCCGCAACGCGTTCGAATTCATTCACCCGAACGACCTCGCGCCCGTCATGGAGGCGCTAGCGGACGCGATCCAGAAGCCCGGAACTCCGCAGATCGCGGAATTCCGCTTCAAGCACGCGGATCAGACGTGGCGAGTCCTCGAGTCGATCGGGCAGGCGAAGCTGGATCAGCCCAATGCATACAGCGTGATCGTCAACTCCCGTGACGTCACCGAGCGTGTGCGCCAGGAGGAAGTACTCCGCGCCAGCAAGCAGCGGCTGCGGACCGTGGTCGCCGGCGCGCCCGTGATCTTCTTCTCTCTCGACCCGCGCGGCGTGTTCACGCTCGCCGAGGGAAAAGGGCTGCTGTCGCTGGGCGTACGGCCGGGATTGCTCGTGGGCAAATCGTTTTTCGAGCTGTTGGGCGACGTCCCTCAGGCCGTTACGGACGTACGTCGAGCGCTCGCGGGTGAGTCGGTCACGGCGCGGGTCGAGCTCTTCGGGTTCGAGTTCGAGGCGCAATACTCCCCGGTGCGTGAGCGCGACGGGACGATCACCGGCGTCGTGGGTGTCGCCACCGATATCACCGAGCGGCGTCGCGCCGAGGACGCCCTGCGCCGCGCCGACGCCGCCAGCCGCACGCTCGTGCAGCAGGCGCCGTTCGGAATCTTTCGCGCTGCTCCTGACGGCACCCTCCTCTCCGTCAACCCGGCACTCGTCGAGATGCTGCGGTACGGCTCGGAGGCGGAGCTGCTCGAGCGGCACCTCGATCATGATGTGTTCAAGGATCCATCGGCCCGCGCACGCTACGTCACGCAACTGAACGAAACGACGGCAGCGGCGGAAACCCAGGCCACGTGGCGCCGCCGCGACGGCGAAACGCTGACGGTCCGGCTCTACGGACGCGCGGTACGGCTCGAGGATGGCCGGGTCGAGTGTCACGAGGTCTTCGCGGAAGACGTCAGCGAGCGTCGCGGTTTGGAAGAACAGCTCCGCCAGGCCCAGAAAATGGAAGCGATCGGGCAGCTCACCGGCGGCATCGCACACGACTTCAACAACCTCCTCACGATCATCCTCGCCAACGCCGAGCTGCTGGCCCGTGGTCCGGACGAAGCGAGCCTGCGGGACATCGTGTCGGCGGCGGTGAGCGGGCGGCTGATGGTGAACCAGCTGCTCGGATTTGCCCGCCGCTCGACGCTGTCGCTCGAGCCGGTGCATCTCGGGCCGCTCGTGAACGATCTCGCGGCCGTGTTACGCCGCGTGTTGCCGGCGGACATCGAGCTGCTCGTGTTCGCGGATGAAGATCTGCCCGAGGTCGCAGCCGACGGCCATGCGATCGAGCAGATCCTCCTGAACCTCGTCAACAACGCGCGCGACGCGATGCCGCAGGGCGGCGTCCTCCGCCTCGAGACCAGCTGCACGTGGATCAGCGATGCGCAGCGCGACGTGCTCGGCCCGGGCGCCGCGTCCGAGTATGTCTGCCTGGCGGTCGACGACACCGGCGCGGGCATGGACGAAGCGACGCGGCAACGCGCGTTCGAGCCGTTTTTTACGACAAAGCCGGTCGGAAAAGGAACGGGGTTGGGGCTCGCCACCGTCTATGGATTGGTGAAACAGCACGGCGGGTTCGTGCAGATCGACAGCGCGCCGGGCGCTGGCACACGCTTACGAGTTTACTTCCCGGTCGCGGAAGAGGTAGCGCGGCGCCGTGGCTCGGGGGTTCAGGTCCTGGAGAACGAGGCGCCGAGAGGCAAAGAGACGATCCTGGTGGTGGAAGACCAGGCGCAGCTGCGTCGTGCGACGGTCTACACGCTGGAGCGGGCGGGGTAT
>WNFC01012421.1_pt1 | contig 11243 bp, 10 predicted proteins | sample 5400541 | NCBI WGS metagenome assembly WNFC01 (sample SAMN13153342, study PRJNA577476) | soil metagenome | isolation source: 120 cm saprolite under Douglas fir tree site 2 hole 2 replicate 1 | place: USA:California | collected 2015-04-18
CCACTTGTACGCCTGGACCTGCGTGCGGTAGGGGGCAGCCTGCTTCGTGATGTCGGCGAGGATGCCGAGCTTCGTGAACTGCGCGAGATGCGAGTCCTCGATGCAGCTGACGTCGGGGAAGCCGCTGCCGGCGGCTGCGTCGAGCTGGAGCTTCTGGTACACGTCCTGCGGCTTCAGTTGGACGTAGTTGAGCTGGATGTCCGGATGTGCCTTGGTGAAGCCGGCGTCGCCGGTCTTCAGGGCGTCGTCGCTCGGCGTCCAACACCAGATCGTCAGCGTTGTCGCGGCGCGGTGCGCGGTCGCGCCGCCGGCGACGACGGCGACGAGCGCGGCGAGCGCCACGACGGCGGCGGCACCTTCTGCCAAGCGTCGAAGATTCCCTCTCCCGTCCATGTCACGCGCCTCCTGATTGGCGATTGATGTGACTGGTCACATGACCGTCTGAGCGGTAACATGACGTTTTTATTACGCTACGTCAAGGGGAAATGTGACCGGTCACTCAGACAGACGGCTGGACGGGCGACGGGCGACGATCCGCGACGTCGCCGCGCGGGCGGCAGTCTCCCACCAGACGGTGTCGAGGGTCATCAACGGGCACGAGAGTGTCGCCGAATCGACGCGGCAGCGCGTCGTGTCCGCCATCCGGGAGCTCGGCTACGTCCCGAGCCCGATGGCGCGCGGGCTGATCTCGAACCGGACGCACTCGCTGGGCATGGTCACCGCGGATGTGTCAGACGGCTTCTTCGCGAGAGCCGTTGCCGGCGCCGAGAGCGAAGCTCGCCGCCGCAACTTCTACCTGATCGTCGGCAGCGTCGAGGAGTCACCAGACGACGAAGAGGGGACCGGCTATCTCCGCCTGATGCTCGAGCGCCGCGTCGAAGGTCTGATCCTGGCACGGCCGGGCATCGTCTTCGCCGGCGAGCAACTGCAAGGAGCCGCGAGCGCCGGCATTCCCCTCGTCTCGATCGCGTCCGCCGAGTTGCCGGGCTTCACGGTCGTCGACGTCGACAACCGCCGCGGCGGCTTCGAGGCGACCGCCCATCTGATCGAACAGGGCCATCGCTCGATCGCCACCGTTGTGGGTCCGCTCGATTGGCCCTCGGCAGCCGCGCGGCTCGAGGGCTACCGCGACGCACTCCGCCAGGCAGGGATTGCCGAGGACCCGGCCCTCGTCGAGAGCGCTCCCGACTGGGGCCTGGAGAGCGGCCACGCGGCAACCGACCACTTCCTCCGGCGCGGCACGCCGTTCACGGCGATCTTCGCCCACAGCGACCTGATGGCCCTCGGCGCGATCCAACGCTTGCGCTCGGCCGCACTCCAGGTTCCCGAAGACATCTCGGTCATCGGCTTCGACGATCTGCCGATCGCCGCCTACGTCGATCCGCCGCTGACCACCGTCCACCAACCGATGCGCGAGGTCGGAGAGCTCGCCGCCAGCGTCGTTCTCGATCGGATCGCCGGCAGTGATCCCGGCGAGGGGCCCCACTTGCTGCCGGCGAGCCTGGTCGTTCGCCGTAGCACCGCGCGTCGGCGCGGCTGATACCAGTCCACGAGGAGGAGTCTTGGCAAGCGTGACTTTCGATCGGGTCGACAAGATCTTCGGCGACGGCACCCGCGCGGTCAGCGAGCTAACGCTGGACGTCGCCGACGGTGAGTTCATGGTCCTTGTCGGACCCTCGGGCTGCGGCAAGACGACGGCGCTGCGGATGGTCGCCGGCCTCGAGGACGCGAGCGAGGGCGAGATCCGAATCGGCGATCGAATCGTCAACGACGTCGGCTCACGAAGGCGCGACGTCGCGATGGTGTTCCAGAATTACGCCCTCTACCCCCACATGGACGTGTTCGAGAACATGGCCTTCGGGCTCCGGTCGCGGAAGGTACCGAAGGCCGAAGTGCGCAGACGCGTCGAGGACGCGGCTCGCGTGCTCGGCCTCGCAGAGCATCTGAAGCGGCGGCCGGGACAGCTCTCCGGCGGGCAGCGGCAGCGCGTCGCCATGGGGCGGGCAATCGTTCGCGAGCCGCAGGCATTCCTGATGGACGAGCCGCTCTCGAATCTCGACGCCAAGCTGCGCGTCCAGATGCGCGTCGAGATCGCGCGCCTCCAGCGCGACCTCGACGCGACGACGCTCTACGTCACGCACGACCAGGTCGAGGCGATGACAATGGGCGACCGCGTCGCCGTCATGCGCCGCGGCGAGCTGCAGCAGTGCGAGGCTCCGCAACAACTCTACGACAGGCCGACGAACCTCTTTGTCGCCAGCTTCATCGGCAGCCCGGCGATGAACCTCGTCCAGGTCGAGATCAGAGCCGACGGGGGTGGTGGCCTGCTCTGCCGCGCCGCCGGGTCCGAGCTCCGACTGCGGGGCGAGCTGTCCGCACTCCGCCTGTACGCAGGGCGCAAGGTCGCGCTCGGCGTCCGGCCGGAGCACGTACGCCGGGCGGACGGCGAGGGAGGGCTACGCTTGACGGGAACCGTCGTGCTGACCGAGTCGCTCGGCTCAACACTGCTCGTGCACGCCGACGTCGAGGGTGCGCCGGTGACCACGAGCGAGGTGCTCGAAGGGCTCGTCGGCGGCGATCCCTCCGACGCGGTGCAGCTTCAGGGCGGTCACGGCTCCGTTCGCGTCATCAGCTCGTTCGAGCCGGACGGGGCGGTTCACCAGGGTGAGAGGGTCGAGCTCGCGCTCGATCCGCGACGTCTCCACTTCTTCGACCTCGAGACCGGCCACGCGATCCGCTAGGGCCCTCGACCTTGACGCGCCCGACGAGCTGATGGCGGACCGCTTTGCGAACACGACTGCGGTCGTTACCGGCGGCGCGCGGGGAATCGGCCGAGCAACAGCGGTGCGGCTAGCCGACGAGGGCGCCACTGTCGCGATCCTCGATCTCGACGGGGCAGGCGCGGCCGAGCTACCGGCGGCCGTCTCCTTCCGCTCCTGCGACGTCACCGTCGAGTCCGAGGTCGCGAGCGCGTTCGCGGAACTGGCGTCGCGGTCCGGCCCCGTCCAGGTCCTGGTCAACAACGCCGGCGTCAACGCGTACTACGACGCAACGGAAATGACGGAACACGAGTGGGACGCCGTCTTCGCGATCGATCTGAAAGCGGCGTGGCTGTGCGCGAAGTACGCCTTGCCGCAGATGATCGCCGGAGGCGTCGGTGCGATCGTCAACGTCTCGTCGATCCACGCCAGGCTCACCGCGGCCGGCATGTTCCCCTACGCCGCAGCGAAGGCGGGCGTCCTCGGACTCACGCGGAGCCTCGCGCTCGACTATGCGCGCTACGGGATCCGCGTGAACGCCGTCTGCCCGGGCTGGACGCGGACGCGGCTCATCCAGGAGTGGTTTGCTCGGCAACCCAACCCGGATTCCGCCGAGCGGTCGGTCCTCGACGCGCACCCGATGGGGCGAATCGCAGCCCCAGAAGAGATCGCAGCAGTGATCGCGTTCCTCGCGTCGAACGACGCGAGCGCGATCACCGGCGCGAGCGTGGACGCCGACGTGGGCCTCGGAGCCCGGTACGCCACCTGAGGCCGCGCGCCTTCTTGCGCGTCTAGAGAAAGCGGAACAGCCTGGCTGGTCTTCGCCGCCGTCCGTCAAAAGGAGCTGTGCAATGCCCCGAGCGAACTGGCACCGTGCGGGAGCTGCGTCTCGTGGTCACCAGCGCCTCGCGTTGCTCGAAGCGGCGGGACGACCTCCGTAGCGCAGACGGTGCTCGCTCCACGTCGTAGAGTGCGGGCACACACGGAAGGCGTGCCGGGAAGTCTGGTCGGCGTGGAGGAGGGCCTGTGGAGGCTCGACGTCTGATTCCGACCGCTGCGGTTGGCTCGATGCTCAAGAGCCGTACGATTCTGCTCGTCGCGTTCGCGTTCGCCGTGATGGGCGATCCGGTCTCGTCGGTCGCGTATGCGATCGAGGCGGCGCTACGCGCGTTGCACGGCGACCTGAGCCTGCTCGTGCCGACGATGGCCCTCGTGCTCGGGATCATCGGGCTCGTCTCGTTGAACTACCACCAGCTCTACGCGCGCTTTCCCGAAGGAGGAGGTGACGCTGCCGCGACCGGCGCCGCCTTCGGCGAGGGCTGGGCGTTCCTGCCCTTGGGATCGTTGATCGTCGACTACGCCCTGACGATTGCGATCAGCGTCGCCGCCGGCGCCTCGGCGATCATCGCGTACCTGCCGGGGCTCGCGCCGTACCGGGTCCTGCTCGCTGTTGGCTTGCTCGTCTTCGTCGCGGGCATAACCTGGTTCGGGCACGGCGGTCGCTTGATCTTCGCGGCGATGACGATCGCGTTCGTCGCGGTCGCTCTCGTGATCCTGGTTCGCGGCTTCCTCGCCCCCGTCCGGCACGGTTCGGCGCCGCTCGAGCCGTCCGGTCGACATCACTCCGGCGCGTTCGCGGTGCTGCTCGCCTTCCCGGTCGCGATGGCGCTCGCCACGGGGGTCGAGGCGCCTTCCTCGGCGATTGCTCAGCTCGGACAGCTCGAGGACCGTGGCCGGCGCCGGTTCGGTCGGATCACGCTCTGGCTGATGCTCGCGATCGTGGTCGTACTCACCGGCGGCCTCGCGGCGCTCGCGGTGCACCTGGGTGTTGGGGTCCCGCCGGCGAACTCGACCCAGATCGCCACGGTCGCACGCGCCGCCGCCGGCTCCGGCGCGCTCTTCGCCGCCTTCCAGCTGACGACTGCGGTGCTGCTGCTGGCCGCGGCCAGCTCGTCCTTCCAGGCGGGACCGGGTCTGTTGAAGGCCCTCGCCCGCGGCGGAGGGGGCGTCGGCGTTCTCCCAAGCCGACTCGGGAGAACCAACCGGCATCACACGCCCTATTCGGGCGTGATCGTCTTCCTGGCCGTGTCGGCCACGATCGTCGTCGGGGCCGGAAGTCGCGAGCAGCGGCTCGTTCTGTTCTATGCCGTCGCCGTCTTCGTCGCGTTCCTCTGCGGACTGCTCGCGATGGCGCGATTCTTCCGCCGCGAAGGCAAGAGCCTCTTACTCGCAGCGAGCGCGCTCGGCGCCGCCGCAGTCACGTTGACGCTGGCGGTCAACCTCGCTCGCGGCTACCCGATCGTCTCTCTGCTGGCAGCCTGCCTGCTCGCCGGCGCGCTCCACACGCTCTGGGTACGGGCCGGGCGTCCAAGCGGCGTCGCCGAAGCCGAGCGCATCGCGGAGGCCGCGCTCGACGAGAGCGACGCTCCCCCGGCGGTCGTCGTTCCTTCACCTTGACGGAGATCACGGCTTGCGGCACCTCCCGAGCAACCGTCGGCCTCGGTCGGCTCGCCTACGCGAGCGGGCTCGCCCAGCCGAGGGCGTTGCTGTCAAGCTAGGAGTCGAGACGGTGTTCCGAGGCATCACCACCCAGCGGATTCTCTACTGGCTGGCCGCGATGGTCGTTCTGCTCGTGGTCGGGACGGTTATCGGTCTCATGTGGGCGGACACAAGCGACGTGGCCGGTGCGATTGCCGTGGTGACGAACATCGTCAGCGGCGTTGGGATCGTGCTGATTCTGGTCGCTCTCGCCGTGAAACGTCGTCGGCGGATGTACTAGCCTCTCAACTCTTGCGCGGCCCGGTCGAAGACCTGGGTGTGCGCACCCTCACGACCTTCGCCAGGTCTGCGCGCGCCGAGTTCGGCCGTGCCCCGGGTGTGACCGGACTGCTCACTGCGGGGCTCATGACGGTCTACGAGACTGCGAAGCAGACGTTGCTGCCACCGCTGACCCTGTGGCAGTCGCACGCGATCACGATCGGGTTTACGACGGTCCTCGCCACGGCTCTTGCGCTCATGGTTTCTCGCCGTACCGCGGCTCTGTACGCGCAGCTGTCCGAGGCGAAGACGGAGATCGAGCTTCAGCTCGAACAACGTCAGCGTTTCCGGGAGCTTACCGAGCTGCTTCAGACCGCCCGAACGCGCGACGAGGTGTCTCGAATCCTCGAGCGGCATCTGGAGTCGATGTTCCCGGATGCCGACGGAGGCCTCTTCCTGTTCAGCCCCTCCCGTGACGTCGTCGAGCCCCTCGCGACCTGGGGATCGGTCCGGACGAGCACCGGCTTCGCCGTGGACGAGTGCTGGGGTCTACGCCTCGGAAAGGCGTACGGCCTGAGGACGATGGACAACGCGGTTCCGTGCGAGCACGTCGACCAGGCGAGCCCCGGCGAGCACCTCTGCATCCCGATGCATGCCGACGGAGAGACCCTCGGCGTCTTCCACCTCCGCACGGCCCCCGCACCTGCGGAGGTGACTGAGCGGTGGGCGCAGGCGGAGGCGGTAGCGTCGCGACTCGCGCTTCCTTTGGCAAACCTGCGGTTGAGGGAGACCCTCCGCAACCAGTCGATCCGCGATGGGCTGACGGGCGTCTTCAATCGCTACTACATGGAGGAGTCGCTCGCCCGGGAGGTCAGGCGCTCGATCCGCCACGGCGCGACGCTGAGCGTCGCGGTTCTCGACCTGGATCATTTCAAGCAGGTGAACGACGCGCACGGACACGGCGCCGGCGACGACGCACTGCGGCTCTTCGGCCGTTTCCTCGCCATGAGCGTTCGCGAGGAGGACATCGTGTGCCGCTTCGGCGGCGAGGAGTTCGTTGTCCTGCTCCCCGAGGTAGACACCGACGGCGCCGTGGACCTCGTCGACCGCCTCCGCATGAATTGCGGAGCAGCCACTCTCGGCACGAGTCCGACGGGGCGGCCCCCGATCACGTTCTCCGCCGGTGTGGCATCGCTGCCTGCAGACGGAATGACTCCCGAGGAGCTGCTGAAGGCCGCAGACCGTGCGCTCTACCAGGCGAAGTCGGCGGGACGGAACCGCGTCGTCGCCGTCGGCGAGACCGCCCTCGACGCCGAAGCCGCGTAGAAGCCGCCCGCTCTATCGGGTCACCGCTTCGCCTGGCACGTCGTCAAGCGCGCGGCGAAAGGCATCGAGGTGCGTGTCGCTGAACAGCACGAAGCGCACCAGCTCCACGGGCGGCGCGAGAGCCTCGCGCACCGCGGCGATCGCGACCCTCGCCGCGAGCTCGAGCGGATAGCCGTACACACCGGTCGAGATCGCGGGGAACGCGACCGTCCGGCAGCCGAGCGCGGCCGCGACCTCCAGCGAGCGCCGGTAGCACGAGGCGAGCAGCTCCGGCTCGCCCTCGCCGCCGCCGCGCCAGACCGGGCCGACCGTGTGGACGACGTTCCGGGCAGGCAGCCGGCCTCCGCCGGTCGCCTTCGCATCGCCGGTATCGCACCCACCGAGGAGCCGGCACTCGGCGAGCAGCTCAGGGCCCGCGGCGCGGTGGATCGCGCCGTCCACCCCGCCCCCTCCGAGCAGGCTCGCGTTCGCGGCGTTCACGATCGCGTCGACGCGCTGCGCCGTGATGTCGCCGCGGACGAGCTCGATCACCGTTCGTTTATATCTAGTGGCCCGCGCCCGACGCGAGCACGACGAAGCTCGTGCACGCCGCGGCAAGGGCGAGCGCCTCGCACGCATACGCGAGGACGGAACGCCACGCGACGAGCGTCGACGCGACGAGCACGCCGGTGAGCAGCTCGTCGACCGTGGACTGAAGGTCGAGCGGCCCGACGGCCTCGGCGTGGAACGCGTCCGGCCCGACCGGCAGGCCACGCGTGCGTGAGAGCGCCCACACGGCGACGAGCCCGACATTGAGCGCTAGACCCCACAAGAGCACGGGCCGCGACGGCCGACGCCATACGCATGCGGCCCACCCGAGCTGCAGCCCCGCGGTCACCGCGAAGAGCACCGCAAACACCCACCACTCGCGCAGATGACCGGCGCCTGCGGAGAGGTGCATCGCCGCCGACGCACCCGACATGACTGCGGCGAGACGGAGGCGGTTCCGCCCTGCGATCACGCCGCCTCGGCCTCGGCCTCAGTCTCGTCGAGCAGCGCTGCGACCTCTTCCGAGGGCAGCGGCCGGCCGAAGTGGTAGCCCTGCGCCGACTGGCAGCCGAGCGCGCGCAGACGCAGCGCCTGCTCCCTCGTCTCGACGCCCTCGGCGACGACGTCGAGGCCGAGCGAGTGCGCGAGGCGGATGACACCCGCGACGATCGCCTCGTCCTCCCGGTCGTCGATCATGCCGGCGACGAACAGGCGGTCGAGCTTGAGCGTGTCGATCGGCATCAGTGCGCGCAGGTGTGCAAGCGACGCGTGGCCGACGCCGAAGTCGTCAATGGCCAGCCGGACGCCGAGGCGCTTCAGCCTGGCGAGAGTGCCCATCATCCCGGCGTCCTCGACGAGCAGAGCAGTCTCGGTGATCTCGAGGCAGAGCCGGTCGGCGCTCAGGCCGCTGCGCTCGAGTGCGGCCGCGACCGCGTCGACGAGCCGTGCGGACGTGGCGAGCTGGTACGGCGAGATGTTGACGGCTATTCGCAAGTCGGGTGCGTCCCAGGCGACGAGCCGGCGACACGCCTCCTCGAGCACCCACTCGCCGATCGGGACGATGAGTCCTGTCTGCTCGGCGAGCGAGATGAACCGCTCCGGGCCGAGCAGTCCGAGCTTCGGGTGCCGCCAGCGGAGCAGCGCCTCGACCCCGCGCAGCTCATTTGCGTCGAGCGACACCTGCGGCTGATAGCGAAGCTCGAGCTCGTCGCGGCCGACGACGTCGCGCAGGCCGACCTCGAGGTCGAGACGCTCGACTGCACGGTGGCGCATCGTGATGTCGAAGATCGCGGCCCGCGCGCGACCGAGCTCCTTCGCGCGGTACATGGCGACATCGGCGTCGCGGAGCAACTCGCCCGGCGTCTCGTAGCGCTCGCCGTCGAGCGAGATGCCGACGCTCGCGCTGACGAAGCGCTGCGAGCCGTCGATCACGATCGGCGCCTTCAGCGCGCTCTGCACGCGCGTGGCGATGTGCAGTGCGTGGCGCTCGTTGCGGACGTCGCTCAGAAGCACGGTGAACTCGTCACCGCCGAACCGCGCGAGGATGTCCTCCGGACGAACGGTCAGGCGCAGACGCTCGGCGACCGCATCGAGCAGGCGATCGCCCGCAACGTGGCCGAGCGAGTCGTTCACGACCTTGAAGTTGTCGAGATCGATGAAGAGCACCGCGACGCGCCCCGGCTCGCGCGCACGGCGGTCGAGCGCGGCGCCGAGGCGCTCGAGGAACGTCTCACGGTTGAGCAGGCCGGTGAGCGCGTCGTGGCTCGCCTGCCAGCTCAGCGCCTCCTCGGCGAGGCGCCGCTCGGTGATGTCGATGCAGTGCGTGACCCAGAACGCGGGCCCTCCTTCGGTCGAGGGCAGCAGCGCGTGCCGCCAGAGCGCCCAGCCGGTCGTGCCGTCCCGGCGCACGAAGCGGCGCTCGATCTCGCCGAGGCCGCGTCGCGGCCACGGGTCGCCGGCTCGATCGTCGGGCGGGCGCAGCGTGTCGAGCGGCCTGCCGACCAGCTCGTGCTCTTGGTGACCGGACAGGGCCAACAGCGCGCGGTTCGCGCTGAAGATCAGCCCGTCCTCACCGACGAGCGCCATGCCGGTCGGAGCGCTTTCGAAGGAGAGCCGGAGCCGCTCCTCTGCCGGCGCGCTCTCGAAGGAGAGCCGGAGCCGCTCCTCTGCCGCGGCAGACGACGCACGTGCGTCCTCGTTCATCCGCCACGACACGACGTTGACGACGCCGAGCGCGGCGATGAAGAGCGCGTGCACCCCCGCCCAGAGCCACGGCTGGCGCTGCCCGCCGGCGTGGTTGTACACGAGCCCGGGCGCGATCTGCCCCATCAGCCCGTGATCGACGGCGACGAACGAGAACGCGAGCAGGTACGGGAACCACTCCTCGTACGTCGCGAGCGCGCTGACGACGATGAAGAAATGGAAATGCGCCTCGATCGCGCCGTTCCAGAACGCGACGAGCGTCGACGACGACCAGAGCAGTCCAAACGCAACCGCGGACGCACGCAGGTTCGCGGACGGCAACGGCAGCCAGGCGACGAGAGCGCCGAGAGCGATCGGCACGACGAAGAGAGCGCAGGTCGTCAGGCTGCGGCCGCGCAGCACGCCGAAGAGCACCAGCGCCGGCACATGCCAGACGACGAGCCAGGTCAGCCACCGGTGCCGCCGCCGCCAGACTTCGGGCGGGAGCGTATGCCCTCGCGGGAGGAAAGCGACGAGGCGCTCGAGCCGGCGAAGATCCCGTCGGGATTGAGCAGGATCACGAGCCGGTCGTCGATCTTCGCGATCGCCTCGATGAACTCTGCGCCGGCTCCGGGTACGGAGTCGAGCTGCGCGTCCTCGACGGTCAGCACTTCCTCGACCTCGTCGACGATGACGCCGGCGGTTCCGGCGGCGGTCTCGACGATCACGATCTTCGCCTTCTCCGCGCGTTCGGTGGTCAGGCCAAGCCGCGCGGCGAGATCGCACACGGGCACGATCTTTCCTCGCAGGCTGATCACGCCGCGGATCCACGGCGCCTCGGACGCGACGGCCCGCGGCTCCGTGAAGCGGATGATCTCCTGCACCTGCGTGATCGGCAGGGCGTACTCCTCGTGGCCGAGAGAGAAGACGACGAGCTGGATGCTCATGCTGCGACCTTGAAGCGGCCGATCAGCTGCTCGAGCTCGGAGGCGGTGGACGAGAGCTCTTGTGCGGACGCGGCGATCTCCTCCGTCGACGCGGTGGTCTCCTGGGTGGAGGCCGACACCTGCTCGGCACCCGCCGACGACTGCTCGGCGACCGCGGACACCTCGGCCATCGCCTCGGCGATCAGCGAGAAGCGGCCGCTCATGTCCTCGACCGACTCGCCGATGCGGGCGAACGCAGCGCGGGTCTGCTCGACGACGGTGGCGCCGTCCTCGGTGCGCTTCGCGCCCTCCTCGACGACTGCGACGGCCTTCTGCGTCTCGCTCTGGATCTCTTCGATCAGGGTCGAGATCGACGCGGCTGCCTGCTGCGACTCCTCGGCCAGCTTGCGGACCTCTTCGGCGACGACCGCGAAGCCGCGACCCTGCTCGCCGGCTCGGGCGGCCTCGATGGCCGCGTTCAGCGCCAGGAGATTCGTCTGGCCGGCGATACCGGTGATCGTCTCGACGATGCCGCCGATCTGCTCCGACTTGGCGCCGAGATGGCGGATCGCGTCGGTGACCGCGGCTGCGGACTCGCGTACCGCCGTCATCGCCTCGTCGGCCTGCTCGGCGGCTGCGACGCCTTCGGCGGAGAGCTGCCTGGCGTTCTCGGCCGCCTGAGCGGTCTCTTCCGTGGAGGTGCGTGCCTCGGCGACCATCCGAACCTGGCGCTCCGCGCCGGTCGCGACGTCGCTGACGGCGCCCG
>WNFC01008649.1_pt1 | contig 11242 bp, 11 predicted proteins | sample 5400541 | NCBI WGS metagenome assembly WNFC01 (sample SAMN13153342, study PRJNA577476) | soil metagenome | isolation source: 120 cm saprolite under Douglas fir tree site 2 hole 2 replicate 1 | place: USA:California | collected 2015-04-18
CTCGTGGAAGAGATGGACGCCGCCGGCGTAGGCGCAGTGCTCGGGATTCCTGCTGGCACGGTAAGGTCGCGGGTACACACCGCGCGAAAACTCTTGTTGGAAGTGATGAAATGAAGATCGCGTGCGAAAAATGGAAAGACCAGCTGGTGGAGGCCGCACTCACGGAAACTACGGCAAAGGATTTCGAAGAGCATCTACTAAGCTGCGCGAATTGTTCCGCTGAGCTGGACAGGCTTCGGGCGCGCAAGTCACAACTTGACGCGCTGCTGCCGTTAGTGGCGCACGGAGCGGAGCTCCCGGCGGAATTCCAAGCCCGTGTCCTTGCAGCAGCGGGGAACACGGGTGAAGGGAATCGCGCGAGGCCGTGGCGAGTTTGGACACTGGCTGGGGCGACGGCGGTGATTGTGGTGGTTCTGATGATTGGGGTGATCTGGCAACGGAGAACAGCGCGAATGATTCCTGGGGACGAATTAGCCGCCGCGCAGAAACTGGCGGACTGGCGAGCGCCCAGCGATGGCCTGCTGATGACTCCGGGGCAGGAGATCTTGAAGTCGACGCCGAAACTCGGCAAATCGTATCTGAATGTTCCCGTGAAGTCGGATGAGGAGGAGTGAAATGAGAGCGAAAGTTCTCTGCATTTGCGCGGCGTTTTTGTTCGCGGCGGGAGCAGCCCGCGCGCAGCAGCCCGACCAGGACCCGATCGGGCAGAGTTTTTTTGCTCCGGAACTGGTGATCCAGCACCAGGAAGCGGTTGGGCTAAGCACGGAGCAAAAAGAATATTTCAAGACGGAAATCCGCCAAGCGCAGCTGAAATTCACTGAATTGCAATGGAAGCTGCAGGATGAGATGGAGAAGCTGGTGGGGCTGGCCAGGCAACAGCGGGTGGACGAGCAGCAGGTACTCGCGCAACTGGAAAAGGTGCTGGCTGCGGAACGGGAAATCAAAAGAGAACAAGTGACGTTGCTCGTTCGAATCAAGAACAAATTGTCACCCGAGCAGCAGGGAAAGCTGTCTGAGCTGCGAGGCAAGCCGGCAAACAAATAGGAAAGAGGAGCAGGTCGCGGAAGTACAATTTTTCGAAGCAGATTTCCCCCCTAGTTTTGCGTCCCAGAAATACCCTGGAGAAGTAACTTTGGATTCAGGGGCTGAGGCTACTTTTGTCTTCAGCAGCATACGTCGGAGCTCCCTTCGGGAAGCCCAGGGCAAGAAGGCTCCGACCCCCCTAAGCTGAACGGCATGGAATTTTTGAGAGGCCACCTAACCTTGGATGCCGCAAAGGGCCGGCAGAGGGACAATCCCACAGGCCATGCTCAGTGAAGGAGCGGGCGTGGAATCCGAAGTTGCTCCGGCGACGATTTTGTGAGCCGGCCGTCCTGCGACGTGAAGCGCTTGACTTTGTCTTACGTCTTTAGTAACGAGAGGCTTGACAAATGGGAAAGGAGCCCCCGCCATGCGTAAATGGATCGTTCGGTTGTTTGGCTTTACCTTGCTGGGCGCATTAACCCTTCCGGCGCAGACACCGCCGAAGCCCGACACCGAGAAAAAGCCAGACTCGGCCGAAAGCAAGAAACCCGAGGCACCCAAGGAGAAGGCCTTTGCCGATGTGGTTAAGGACGCCAAGGTCATCAAAGGGCTATTCACTTTTTATCAGACGGAAGATCAAGATTTCCTGGAGATACTGCCCGACCAGCTCGACAAGATGTATATGTTATCGCTGACGTGTGAGTCGGGGCTCGGTGAGGGGGGATTTTATGCCGCCGCCAGTTGTGGCGAGACTCCCATCGTCTTTCACAAACACGGCAAAAACGTACAGTTGATTGCGAAGAACACCCGCTTCGTCGCCCAGGAGAAGTCACCGATGGAGCGGGCGGTGTCCCATTCCTTCAGTGACTCCATTCTCGGAGCAGCCAAACTGGAGAGCTTGCCGCACTCCGAACGCAAGAGCCTGCTCATCGACCTCGGGGCGCTGCTGCTGACCGATGTGCCGATGCTCGGTTACGAACTCGAGGCGAGCTTCCGCATCCCGTACCACTTCGATCCGAAAAACAGTTACTTCGGGATGCTCAAGGCGTTTGAAAAGAATGTGGAGATCGAGACGGTAACACATTACGCAGCGGAACATCCGCCGCTTCCCCCGTTGCTTCCTCCCGGAACGCCTCCGCCACCGACGGTGCCTCCACCACGCAACATTCCGGACGTGCGGAGCATGCAGTTCCATTTCCGTTACAGCGTTTCGGAATTCCCGCAAACGGGGTATCACCCGAGGCTCGCTGACGATCGCGTCGGGCATTTCCTGACGCAGCTCCAGGATTACAGCACGAGCGACGCGACCTTCGAGACCAGCCGGCGGTACATCCATCGCTGGCACCTCGAGAAGCAGGACCCTTCCGCGGCGCTATCCCGCCCGAAGCAGCCGATCGTGTTTTGGATGGAGAATACGATTCCGGTGCAATACCGCGACGCGATTCGCGAAGGTGTCTTGTTGTGGAACAAGGCTTTCGAACGCATCGGCTTTCAAGATGCCATCGAAGTCAAACAGCAGCCGGACAACGCAGATTGGGATCCAGCCGATGTGCGCTACAGCACGCTTCGGTGGTTTGCCGGCTACCCCGACCCCGGATTTGCGCAAGGTCCGTCCCGGGTAAACCCGCTCACCGGGGAAATTTACGATGCGGATATCCGGTTTGATGCCGGCATGACGCGGTTCTTCCACAGACAGTTGGATGAGTATATCGTTCCGGTGGCGATGCCCTGGTTGGAGCAGCCGCGCCGGCCGTTCCTAGCTCCCTGGCATAACGGGCCGGGCGATTTTTGCGACATCACCCAGGGCGCGGTTCTGGATGCGGAGTTTTCCTTTGATTTGCTCGTTGGCCGAGGCATGGACCCGCAAGGTCCCGATGCCGAGAAATTCATCCATGATTATCTCGTGGAAATCGCGGCTCACGAGGTGGGCCACACACTCGGTCTGCGTCATAACTTCCGGGCCAGCACCATCCACACGCTGGAACAAGCGCAGGATCGCGCCTTGACGGAGCGCGAAGGATTGACCGGGTCGGTGATGGACTACATCCCCACCAATATTGCGCTGCACGGCGCCAAGCAAGGTCAATACCACCAGACCACGCTCGGAACGTACGATTACTGGGCCATCGAATACGCGTATAAGCCCATCGCAGCGTCCACACCGGAAGGAGAATTGCCGGAACTCCGCAAAATTGCTTCGCGTGCCTCCGAGCCGCTGCTGGCTTACGACACGGACGAGGATGCCGGCATCGGCGGAGGCCCGTTCGACATGGATCCGTTGGTGAACCGCTTTGATTTCGGGACCGACCCGCTGAAGTTTTATGCGCTTCGCGTCAAGCTGGCGGACGAGGTCCGGGGAAACATGGAAGAGAAGCTCCAAAAACCAGGCGAGGGCTACCAGGTACTGCGGCGCAGCTTCAATGTGGCGTTTGGACAGGCGGGAAACTCTCTCTACCTTGCGTCCAAATATATCGGTGGCGTATACCACTACCGCGACCACGTGGGCGACCCGGGAAACCGCGCACCCTTCGAGCCGGTGCCGGCCGCAAAGCAAAAAGAAGCGCTGCAACTCCTCCGCGAGCATCTGTTGTCACCGCGCGCCTTTCAGTTTTCTCCGCAATTGCTGAACAAGCTGGCCAACACGCGATTCTCTGATTTCACGGATATTGATTCCTTGAGAACGCGGTTTGACGTGCCGATCCACGACATGGTCCTGTCACTGCAGACCTCTGTCCTGGATCGCATCTATCACCCGATTGTGATGAGCCGCATCCTGGACTCGGAGGTCAAGGCGAAGGCGCCGGCGGAAGCGTTCAGCCTGGGGCTGCTGTTTTCAGAGGTGCAGGATTCCATCTGGGCGGAAACCAAAGCGCCGGGCGCGATCTTGAACATCGACAGCTACCGGCGTTCGCTGCAACGTGTGCACTTGCGGAAGCTAACCGGCATGGTGTTGCGCGAGGCGGGAGTGCCCGAAGATGCGCAGACGCTCTCCCGGCAGAACCTCGTGGCGTTGCGGAGTCAATTGCAAGCCGCAGTTGCCAAGCCGGGAGTGAAAATGAGCCTGGAAACGCGCGCGCACTTGAACGAATCCATTTCGCGGATCGACGATGCGCTAAAGGCCAACATGCAGCGGACTGCTTTTTAGACGCTTGTCGAAAGACCGATTTGATCCCGTCATTCCAGGTGCAGTGACGAATCTACTGTTGACACCATTCCAAGAAAACAGCAGATTCCTCGTCGGCTGCGGAACGGGAAATCAAAAGGGAACAAGTAACCTTGCTCGTACGAATCAAGAACAAATTGTCACCCGAGCAGCAGGGAAAGCTGTCTGAGCTGCGAGGCAAGCCGGCAAACAAATAGGGAGGAGGAGCAGGTCGCAACACCGGTCACGCGAGGCTAGTGAAGCTTGGCGTACTCGGCCTTCGCTTCCTTCCAGATCGGAATATCCGGGTCAGCGTCTTTCCACAGAGCGACGAAATCCTGATAGGCGGCGCGGGCCTTGGCGGTCTCGCCTTGCATGGCGTAGGAGCGGCCAAGCTGGAAATGCCTCATTGCGCTGATGAAGGGAATCAAGAATCGCGCAATGCGAATGAGCCCTATTGAAGGCCGGCGGCGTTTGCAAACGCCGCTTGAGGTTCATCGTGCACTGCCGTTGATACTTGTACCTGACTGACAGCAGGGACTGACTCTGCCGGATAAGTCGCATAGAGCGCCACGCCGGTCAAGAGCGCCCCGCCGACGAGATTGCCGAGCGTGACAGGAAGCAGGTTCCAGAAAAGCGACTGGCCCACGGAGATGGGCGCGCCAAGCATCATGGCAGACGGGATGAGGAACATGTTGACCACGGAGTGCTCAAAGCCGAGCGCGAAGAACGTCATGATCGGAAGCCACATGGCAGCGATTTTCCCGACCGTCGACCTGGAGACCAAGGCCAGCACGGCACCGATGGTTACCATCCAGTTGCAGAGAACAGCCTTCACCAGCGCGGTGGCCCAACCGCTCGAGCCCAGCATCATGTACGCCAATGTTTTCTTCTGCGCCGCTTGCTTCAGAAGATCCGCAATCGCGCCGCCGTTGCCCGTGCGCCAATTGGTGATCGCGAGGTAAAACAGCGCCGCGTAGAGCACGCTCCCGATCAGGTTGCCGAGATACACCCAGCCCCAGCTACGAAGCAACCTCGTGACCCGCACGGTGCCTGCCATGACACCAGCGGGCAACAAAGCGAAATTTCCGGTGACTAACTCCAGCCCCAGCAGGACCAGCATTACGAATCCAACGGGGAAGAGAATCGCGCCGACGATCGGCGCAAGCCCTTGTGACGACACCATGAAGACGAGGGATGTCGCATATCCTAGAAACGCCCCCGCAAGAATTCCCCGAATGAGCATGTCTCGAGCCGGTAGCTCGGACTTTCTCTTCGCCAACTGCACCGCGTCTTGCAATAGTTCCTTGGGACTTACGTAATCCGTCATCGCTCTTCCTCCTACGCAGTTTTTTTCAAGCCGTCCCGACAACGGGCGGCAACGCGCGTGCGGGCCGCCATGATGCCAATCCGGCCGTCGCTGCAGCAGTGAACAGGGGATCATTCAAGGCCCCGTGCGCTCTCGCTTCGACGGCGAAGCGATACGACTGGATGACCGTGGCCACGACATCCGGCAAGGCTTCATCGCACGGCACGCTTTCCAGAATCTCCTGGCCCGCGACCGCATGGGGGCCGGTCCGGCCGCCTGTGTAGATCGCCACGGCGTCGACGATCTTTCCGCCAATTTTTGTCTTGAAACCGCGAAGACCGATGTCGGCAGCTTGATGGTTGCCGCAGCCTGCCGGGCAGCCCGACCAGTGAATCGTGAGAGGATTCCCGCCAGTACCCACTTTGTTGTGGAGAGCCTGAGAAAGTGCGATCGCGCGGCTCTTCGTCTCGATGAGAGCGAGATTGCAGTAATCCGTCCCGACGCAGGCAACCAATCCGCGCACAAAGGGTGAAGGACGGGGGGAGAACTGTTTGAGCAGAGGTTCGTCGAGAAGCTGCTGCACGCGCTCCGCAGGAATATTGGGAATGACGGCATTCTGTCCCGTCGTAAGACGAATTTCGCCGTTGCCATAGAGGTCGGCCAAACGCGCGAGCTCTTCCATCTGCTCAGGGTTGACTCTGCCGGTTGGAACGCAGAGTCCCACGGCCAGAAGTCCCGCCTGCTTTTGCCAGCTCACGCCTAAATGGTCGGCGTGGGTGGAGCCGCGCATGTCTCTGCCTTGGAAAGCGAGCTCATGACCGAGACGCGCGACAAGTTCCGCGCGCAAGCGGCGAAGGCCCCACTCCTCGATCAGAAAGGCAAAACGGCACTTGGAGCGCGCCTCCCGGGGGCCGTGATCGCGGTAAATCTTGATCAGTTCGAGCACCACCACGGCCGCCTGGAAGACTTCGACAAAGACATTCAGCGGCGAAGCGACGGTGAATCCTCCGGAGCCCATTTTGCCGCCTACCAGCACGTTGAAGCCGAGCCGGCCGGCCTTCTTCGCGGGAACGAGCGCGATATCCTGCGACTCGCAATGCGTGCAGTTGTCCATACAACCCGTCACGGTGATGTTGAACTTGCGCGGCAAGTTGGTGAACTCCGGGTTGCCGTTGTTGCCGACGATGATGCGGTCCAATTCGTGGACAACCGGAGAGGCGTCAAACAATTCGTGCGCTGTCAAACCGGCCAGGGCGCAGCCGTTGATGTTGCGAACATTATCGATGCCTGTCTGGAGCGTGCGCAGGTCCACGCCGCGCAGCTTTTCCCAGATTTCCGGCACGGTGTCGAGAGTGAAACCGCGCAGCTCGATCTGCTGCCGCGTGGTGATGTCCACGACGCCATTGCCAAGCCTCCGCGAGAGCTCTGCGACAGTGCGCAACTGATCGCTCTCCATGAATCCGTTGGGCATGCGAATGCGCATCATGAACTTGCCGGGGGTAGGCTTGCGGAAGAACACCCCGACCCACTTCAACAAATCTTTTTCTGCGGGGGTGAGTGCATCGGCGCCTCGCTCGACGATCTGCGGGAAGTGCTCCAGGATGCGCAGGCCGTCTCCGTTCATGGAGGCCTTGTAGCCCTCGATGGCGTTCGTGCCAACGGGGACTTGGGCGGGATCTCTGCGTTCCACCGTGGCCGAAATACATTCGGAGTCGTGGTTCACGCGCGCCTCCGAGGCAGCAGCAGACAGTTCGGAAGGCTGCCGTCGGCTGAGGACATCTCACGGGAAAACTCATGGCAGAAACGGCCGAGCTCAGCGACAAAGAAGGAACAACGGAGGCAAGAAAGCGATGTCAGTAAGCCACTCGCGATGAACATGCAGAAATGTTGTCATTCTCTGTATGGCGGACGCCAACTCAAAATTTGACTCGCCTCCATCAAAAATTCAGGAGATTACGCACAGTCTTGATCCATTTTCCGGTCGCATGGGCGCGCGGTATTGATGGATCCGGGTTTGGCGGCGAAAGGGCCGCTGGCTGAGCCACTAGCGCCAATTGCAAAGATTGCCGCACGCAAATTTGCCAGCCTTGTGGGTATCATAGAAAACGGACAGCGGGGAGGCCGCGGGGCATTTCCACTGTGCTGAAGGAACGGCTGACGACGCCATTGCTCCGCGAAAACGGGAAGCATCGTGCGGCAAGCGGGGATGATGGTGCGGACGGATTCGGAGCGCGTGCGGCTGAGCCGGAAGATGGTGCTGGAATTTCTGGCGTCGTCCGTGGACGTCTCGATCGCGCCGGAGATGCAAGAGTACATGAAGCGTTACGGCGCGCGGCCGGAAAGATTCGGGCAGCGGGCGGAAACAGTGGCGCAGCCGCCGAAAATCGACAACGAACTCTACATGCGCGACTACTCGAAGTGCAACCTGTGCTACAAGTGCGTGGAAGCTTGCGGTTTGGATGCACAGAATACGTTTGCGATTGGCGTTGCGGGGCGGGGATTCTCGGCGCATATCTCCACGGAGTTTGAGATTCCGCTGCCGGAATCGGCATGCGTGTATTGCGGAAATTGCATCGGCGGGTGTCCCACGGGCGCGCTGATGTTCAAGACTGAATACGAGATGGGGGCGGCGGGCACCTGGGACGAATACCGGCAGGCGCGCACGGAGACGATCTGCCCCTATTGCGGAGTGGGGTGCGAGCTGACGGTTCACGCCCAAGAGGGACAAATCGTGAAAGTGAGCTCGCCGCTGGACCACTCGGTCGCACATGGGAATCTGTGCGTCAAGGGACGATTTGGGTGGCAGTTCACGCAGGTTAGCGAAAACGGCTCTGGCGTGCGGTAAATCATTCGTTTTTAAAGATCTGCGAACGGACTTCAAGTAATTCTTCGGGAATGCCGCTGTAGCAACCCCATATACCCCCCGGCATTTGTATGAATATCAAAAGAAAGGAGTTCTGCGAGGGCCATTTCATAAGTAGTTGATGAAACAGGGGATAGTTGACGGGGGATAGGGGATCGGGAAAGCGGGTTCCCTCGACTCCCGATGGTCGTTCCCCGACAGAGTCGGGCCAGGCGGGACAGACAGCCTTCATCGGGTGTAGAGAGAGGTCCTTCGGCTCGGTGCACTCGCTCAGGATACGCATCCTCATCGGGTGCGTAGTTAACCATAACACCCCCCTCCCCCCTATGTTTTTCATAAGTGTCCATTCTAAAGGGAGTTAAAGTCTTTTGTTTTGATACACTTTCACAAGTGTTCATTCTAAAAGAGTTATGGAGACACGGAAAAGATGTTATCGGACACGACCTACGAAATGTGATGCAAATGGCCGTGGGCGGACGGGCGGAGAATGGACGAGGATGTGCTGCGGCACATCGAAGCTCAGTGTGAACAAACACGGGAAAGAATAGCACGCCCTAATTACGTTGTTGAGTGTTTTGCATCGAATGGCAAGAATTGATGGTCGAGCTGTCGCGTAGGCGGGTTGAACGGTTCCGCAGAGGGGAGACGAGCAAGAAGAAAGCAAAGTTAAAAGCCCCGCACGTCCCGACCCGGCCGGGGTAGACGCCACCGAGGATGGGGCACCGCGCGGCGGGGTACTGGCCGATAGGCCGGCGCTGGGAAGGAAACGCACCGGAAATGCGAAGAGACTCCACCTACCGGACTCTGTACGATTTAAGGAAGGTAGGGGATGCCCGTCGTTTCGCAGCTGATTTGTAAGTTTCGATCGGGGAAGGGTCCAACCAGCCACCTCAACCCATTCACCTCAAGGGTACCCCTTTGGAGGCGTGAAGTGCTCAACTCTCAAGTGCATCGGAACCTCTGGCTCGCTTTGGCAGCGGCGGCCGTTTTGACCGTAGCGGGCTGCTCCAATACGGCCACGGAGCAAGCCAGTAATGGTGCAAAGCCAGCCGACCCTGCCGCCGCAGCGAAACATGCCGTGGCGGCCAAAGCAGCGGAACCAACGAAGACGGTCACACTGCCGAAAGGCACAGCGATCAGCGCGGCGGCAGCCCGAACGCTGGCCACCGACAAGAACAAGGTCGGTGACACCTTTGCCGCCAGACTCACCGCCCCGATTCAGGTAGACGGAAAGACCGTGATTCCTAAGGGCGCCCAGGTAACCTGCCGCATCGTCAAGGTGAAAAAGCACGAACTGAAGGTGACGCTAGCTTCGGTGGTAATCCACGGGAAGTCCTACCCGCTGGACACCAATTCCATCGCCGGACCGAAGAGCCAGGCCAAAAGCGATGCCAAGAATAGCGATAAGGCCAAGGCGAACAAGGACGTAACCCTCCTTGCTGCCAAGAGTCAGTTGACGTTCAAGCTCACGAAGCCTTTTACTATTCCGGCGAAAGGGTAGCAAGGATAGCTAGGTAGTCTTTAGCCGCCGACCCCCAGCCAGCGCAAGCTGACTGGGTTCGGCGGTTTTTTGTTCCCTCCAGTAGGGAGGTCCGTCTTCGCGCCGGCGGACCGCGTTTGCAGCAGCGCCAACAGAACGATCGCCAACACCAAACTAATGAACTTTCTCATCAAGGTCCTCCCTCGAAGTAGTTCTTCCGGCGCCACCCTCCAAAAGATCGGACGACTTTGTGAACTTATTATCGGGACACAACGCTAGAATGCCCCTGTAGGAGTCCCCATGACCCAGCCCGTCGCCACAACCGCGGTCCGCCTGGACCGCCATTCTCTGGAACACGCCGCCCGCACGGCCGCCGGCGCCACCGTGGCCCTCCTCGTGGCCCGCTTCTTCAAACTCCCGGAATCCTATTGGGCCGCCATCACCACCATGATCGTCCTGCAATCCACGCTCGGCGCGGCGCTCTCCGTCTCCGCCCTGCGCTTCATCGGCACAGCCCTTGGTGCCGTCGCCGGCGGCCTGTTCGCCAGCTATTTGGGTCCCCAGTTTTACATTTTCGGCGCCGGAATTTTCTTGCTGGGCGTCTTCACCGCGGCCCTTCATCTCGATCGCAGCGCGTTCCGTTTCGCCGGCATCACACTCGCCATCGTGATGCTCGTCACGCGCACGCAATCGCCCTGGATTGTCGCTGCCCACCGTTTCGTCGAAGTGTCGATTGGAATTGTCATCGGCCTGCTGCTGACCGCGGTCTGGCCCGAGCACCAGGCGCGCTGAGCGTGAGTGACGAATGAGGAAAAACAAAGTCAAAAAGGCCGACACGTAAAACCGACGTGTTGGGCACCCAGACTGGTTTTAGAATTTATCGTCCGGGCCACCCGCCAACGCGCCGTCACCTGCAAAGTAAGGCCCGTCACGCCAATCTTTGCTCTTGGGATTCTTGCAGTACTTCCGGTAATACTGCCGGACAAAGCGATCGCGGTCTCCCCAGATGGTCTGAAAGATCCCCGGCCAGGGGTTGCGGATGCCAATGTTTCCAGCCCTCTGGGAACCAGCAGACATCTTCTACTTATTTTCGTCGTAAATGATCGGGTAAATCCCGGGCACGCCCGGCCCCGCGCTTCCGGGGCTCATGCTCGGCCGCTCCCGGTTCACGGCGGCGAGCCGGGCCTGCTTGCCTTCTCGACTCCGCAGACGCGCTTCCGACAACTGATATTCCGCCAGAGCCCGGCCAGGCGGGAAGCTTCATGCCTTCGCTTGGCCCGGAACCGGGGGCCGCTTCGCCGCCAGTTCGCAGAGCAGCGCAACCACCGCCAAGACTGCCGCGGTGTAAAAGGCGGCCTTGTAGTTCTTGTACTTGTCGAACAGCACGCCTCCGATCCTTGGCCCGATGATCCCAGCCACGCCCCA
>WNFC01008652.1_pt1 | contig 11242 bp, 10 predicted proteins | sample 5400541 | NCBI WGS metagenome assembly WNFC01 (sample SAMN13153342, study PRJNA577476) | soil metagenome | isolation source: 120 cm saprolite under Douglas fir tree site 2 hole 2 replicate 1 | place: USA:California | collected 2015-04-18
CCTTCTCGCCTGGACGATGCCGATCCAGGTAATGGAGCAGGTTGCGCTGACAGGTATTGCCCACGGCGATGCGCCGCTGCTTGGAGCCTTTGCCGGTCACCGTCAGCAGCCCATGTTTGCGGTCAAAATCACCTACGCATAGCCCACATAACTCCGAGACGCGAATCCCCGTGTCGTAGAGAAGCCAGAAAATGGCGCGGTTCCGCGCGACCGCCCGTTCAGCCAGCCAGCCCGATTCGTGGGGCGGCGCACACGCCTGTAAGAGTCGCTCGAACTCTTCTGGCTCAATGGTCTGGATCAAGGGCCTGCCCACCTTCGGAAAGGCCACCTGGTCAAAAGGATTGCGATCAAGCGTTTCCCGCCGCATCAGCCAGCGGAAGAAGGCGCGAGCTGACCGGGCGTAGGTTTGAACTGTGCGTTCGGCTCTGGGTTTGCCCCGCTGACCGGGCACGCTGCGGAGGTAGGCAAACCAGGCGCTGATGGCTGGAGCGTCCACTTCCTGGACGCGCGTCATCGCCTGCTCCTCTTCGAGATACCTGCGGAGCAGACCCAGCGCCGTGGCGTGCCATTCCAGCGTTTTGTGGCTATGATTGCCTCCCTCGTGATCTTGCAGATAGGCGTCAATGGCATCGGCGATACTGGTCGATGTGTGATTTCTCCGCTGAACATCCTGGTGAGCCTTCTTCCTACTGGACTGCTGCGTGCGATCTCGCGCCCGGGTCTGCGCATCCAGTTTCGCTCGCTGGGCGCGAGCACGTGCCGCAGTGACATCCTGGGTACGATGCTGGTGTACAGGACTCTGGGAGGCAGAACCCCGCACCGACGAATGGGATATGGACATCGATATGATCTCTCTTTCTCTTAATAATGGATGACTCGATGAGAGAGGAAGCATCTCCTTTCCCCGACACATGCTGTGGCCAGAAACAGCTTTTCTCTCGTCTCACGTACAGTGCCACTACATAGCACCTATGCCGTAGAGCTTTATTGATGCTTTCGGCGTCCTGTTCCCCTTCAAGATTCAACGCCATGGCTTTCTCCATGACATTTCCAGGCAATGTGTCATGATTCGGTCATGATGTGCACAGTGCATAACCAACAAAGGTAGTGGCATGACATAGCATCAACACGCTTCCAATCAAAACCAATCCAATCCTGGAAGGCTGAGGAGATCATCCAAAATGGCCTCAGACGACTGCGACATGACAAACTCTGGATAATCTTCTCGTATTTCCCCCAGCCATAGGGCTGTATTGGCATTTGCCGGAACAATGAAACGATTCCACTTGGTTTCGCCAGGATCAAGCCAGCCATCTCGAGTAGGTTGGATGCGTTCGACCAAATCAGTCCGCTCCAGCGGGAATACCAGCACAAATTGCCCTCTCGGATTCATTTCATATAGGATCTGATATGGCTCGGTTGCCTCTTCCCTCCATATTGCAACAGATGGCTCGGCTTCGCGCGGCGCCTTTTCTGTTGCAGGAGAACAAGCATAGAACTCAATCAGGCGCTTTTGCTTCAGATCAGCAAGCGTCTCAGACTCTTCTCGCGCCCCCACGGTCTTCGGGATATCCACCACTACAACCAGAGTAGGAGGCCAGGTCACCATCTGATCCAGCAATTGCCAACCCGGATATTCCTTCTCAAAAAAGAGTCCTACCTCGTCCAGGCACTCTTCCTGGAGAAGCAACAATGCCTTCTTCATTATCAAGGACATCTTTTCCTCCCTCAAAAGGTGGATTGATTTTGCACCAGGAAGAGAGGCACGCTCCTCATTGTCTCTCCAATACCTCGACTCAGGCGAGAATGGCCTCTAACCATGCGGCCAATTCCACCAGCTTGAGGCGGCGAGGCGGTTCCGTGTGATCGAACGGATCACTCACAATGATCTGGCGCAGTTCCTCTGGTGTATACAGATTACTGTACAGACCGTACAGCAAATCGAGAAAGCGCTCCAGGTCGTCGTTCGTGTATCCTGCTGGGCACGGGCCAAACGCTTTAAGCAAGCGTTTCTGTTTGGCTGGTGTCATCTGGCGTTCATATGCCATTCTGTCTGTTTCTCCACAACCCGGGTCTCTCTCAATCAGCATCGAGGAGAGGCGTACCGACCTATGCATAGCGCTGTCAGTTCAGCCAGGCGTCTGATACTAGAATTGTACATGAAATGATGCGGCAACCTGCTTTGAGAAGTACCCAGTATGTAAAGAGAACAGTAACCAAAGCATCGACCGACTTCTGGCGAAAATCCGGAGATCCTGCAGCGGTCAAGCTAATATTTAGCTCGGCGTTTTGCTACCCGACGCTTTTACCTCGCTCAAAATACCTAAGGGCTGACATTGCCACAGAGCATCGGCTCTCCGCACGCTTTGCTATTACTGTCTTCTGACCACCGTTTGCTGTGGTCATGCGGAGTGGTGCCCTACAGCGCATGGCGTTTCATATCAAGTGCATCGCAGTGACTCAAATCTTACAGGAGTACCCACCAGATTTTCAGGATTTAAGCTGCCTCACATACCAAATTTTCGGATGGGAAAATCCCATCCGAAAATACTGCTCCCTTGCTCTTAGGCATAAACATGAGGAGGCCTTCTCCAGTAGCCATGTCCTGGAGAAGAGCGGCGGCCCGGGAAACGCCCTCACACGGGAAAGCTGGTGGGCGGAGCGCCGATCACTTCCAGCGACCTGCTCAGGGCTCTGAGAAGACCCAAACGGCTCTCCCATGCGAAGGGCAGGGTCTCTGCCGGACAGCGGGAGGATAACACAGGGCATGGATCTGGGTCAAGCCTTTTTCTCTTGTAAGCCGACAGCTTTTAACATGGCATCTCTATCGTGTCGGCTTACAGTTCCCGCTGACGGATAGCCCTGTGCCGAGGTTAAAAAGCTGGCCCATCCTCACCTGGTATCCACGTGCGGCAAGACCGCAAACCAGAGGAGGAGCTAACGAACAGGGGCGGCTGGGATGCGAGAGATGAAGAGGACGATGCGGACCCACGCTGGGCCGGTAGGAAGCGTGAGTGCCAGGCAAGAGAAGGGACGCGATCCTTCTTTAGGGACAAGCGGGAGGTCTGCATGAGTGGTGGGTGTCTGTTCGTGCAGAACATGCTCAAGAGGAGCGCCTTCCCCTTTGAGGGAACGAGCTGCGGAGGCGCAAAATTGCGCGGCTCCCCTGTGATCAAACAGAAAAAGATCCTTGCAACCCTCCATAGTGCAAGCCCAGGTTTCCCCGGGTTTCTCCAGCCATGGGGTCCCGCCGAGAGATGACAATATGTATACGAAGTGTACTCACGTGCTTTAATGAAACGTTAGCGAGCAACAACTATCCCACTGAATTCGCTGGAATTCCAGGTCTATCGTGTTCAATGCGCTCTTTTCAGCCTCCGCTGGGACGGGTCACATTGTCACCGCTGTTCCCCGCGAGGCGAAACCGGAGTATTCCCCAGTTGAACTCCGAACCTGTTGTAAGCCGACAACTGTAAGCTTACAGGGATAGAGCACGATGACGTGTAAGCCGACAACTGTAAGTTTACAGGAGATAGAACACGACCTTGTGTAAGCTTACACGTGCTCCGCTTCAACACTCATACCCTTCATTGTAAGCTTACAGTTGTCGGCTTACAGAACAGAGTAGGGGAAGGTCCTCGTCCGAACTCTCAGCGTTCCATTTCGGCCTGGACACCTGCGATAGTTCGTTTGCAGTCCTTGAAGATCAAGCCTAAGCTTCTCTCCACATGGACCTGGCAGGAAATGGGCATATCAAGGTATATCAAAAAGGGCACGAGAGGCATGGCTGTCCTCTCAAGAACGAGAAACAACTCCTCTCTGCCCTACAACCCGATACCAGCGCTGATGACGCTACTATTGGAAAGCAGATGAGCATTCCAGCTCTGCAACTGACCTGATTGCAACCTTCTTTGTCATCATCGAGACCAATTTGGCAAGAAGAATTTATCGACTGATAGGAGGGCATCATTCCCAAATGACAGAGACTTCCCTCTCATGTCACCACAACTCTGAGCGATAGCGTCGCACTTTACGTATAGATGATCCCCTCTTTTGTGCTGATCTGTGCCGTCTCCCAATCCAACACATCGGCCAATTCAGCTTTGAATGCGGCCAAGGCTTGCTCACGCGCCGCTTCGTCCGGCATCTCCGTATCTTTCCAGATGAACCAAATACTGATCGTTGCAGGGGAGGAATCATCTTTGAAGATATAGCGCTCAATAGTGCCCGGGAAGGTATGCCGCTGCACCTTGTAGATCGCTTTCAACTTCTCTACCAGGCGCTCTTGCTGGCCAGGGAAGACCTGCACCTGGATGTCGGTCCCAAGCACGGTACTCCCCCCACGGTAGATGCGCCATAGTGGCTCTTTCTTGCGAGGACGTCCTGTGATATGAGGCTTGAATTGCTTGACGGCCTCAACTGGTAACAAGATCACGTTGCCTGCCCGGTAAGCCGGGAGGCGCTGCTCTCCTATGTATTGATACACGCGCTGCTTGGAGATACCCAGGAGTTGAGCCGCCTGGTCCGTCGAAAGATAGTCAGGCATTTGTGGCAGTTCAAAATAGTCTGTCATGGGCAGACTGTATACTCACCTAGTCTTTTATGTAAGATTTATAGATGACAAGCCTTGATTTAAGTCTATAGTTGCCGTAGAATGAAAGAGGCAGCGCTCTGTTGACTGACCACAAGTGAGCAAATAACGCAGGTTGCGCGCACAGGCGCCCCTTGTCACACTGCTTGGACGAGCTTCACAAGGCGCAGGCTTCCTGCTTTCTTCGCTGAAAGGTGCTTCTATTGCGCGAAGAGCGCGTCTGCTCAAAGAGCCAAGAGGTGAATAGAACACTCTACTTCCTGCTCGCCTCATCATTACCGAGGAGGAACGAAGTGACTCTGTGTGTGCCCGAACACGTCAAAAGCCGAGCCGATATCATCGTCACTTTTCATCCCGCACGATGGGAAAGCGACGAGAACACTGGCGCGCTGATGATCAACGAAAGAGCACCATCTCTGTATATAAAGGCAGCAGTGGTCAAAGCCAGCATGCAATGCGCATGTGTGTGGATCACACATCTAGACTTTGCAAGGGACAATACGATGATTCATTCTACTGCTCAACACCTGGGGAACTATCGCCTGATTCGCCACCTTGGATCGGGCGGGTTCGCTGATGTCTACCTGGGAGAGCACCTCCACCTCAAGACGCTTGCCGCCATCAAAGTGCTCCGTACACAACTGGCGCCACAGGACATCGATCGTTTCCTTCAAGAGGCGCGGACAATTGCCCAACTCAACCATCCGCATATTGTGCGCGTCCTCGACTTCGAGATCGAGGGCACCACACCGTTTCTCGTGATGGAGTACGCGCTCGAAGGAACGCTACGCCAGGAACATCCTCACGGAAGTATCGTTCCGCTGGCCCACGTGGTCTCTTACGTCAAACAGGTTGCTGCCGCGCTCCAACATGCCCATACTGCTAAGCTGATCCATCGCGACGTCAAACCAGAGAATATGTTGCTGCGTAGTCGCGACCAGGTGCTGCTCAGTGACTTTGGCATCGCGGCTGTCGCGCACAGTACGTCTTCCCTGAAGACACAGGATCAATCCGGCACGCCTCAGTATATGGCTCCTGAGCAAATCCAGGGGAAGCCTCGTCCTGCCAGCGATCAATATGCGCTCGGGGTCGTCGTCTACGAGTGGCTCTGCGGCATGCCTCCTTTTCAGGGGGAGTCCATGCAAGTGCTCTATCAGCAGGCCTCTACTCCTCCCCCGCCGCTGCGCGACAAAGTCTCAACGATCTCACCCGCTGTCGAACGAGTTGTGTTGCGAGCGCTCGCGAAGGACCCGCAGCAACGTTTTGAAAGCATCGTGGCTTTTGCAGTCGCCCTGGAGCAGGCTGCGCAACTGCATCGCAGCGAAGCCACGCTCTGTACCCATCGCGATCATGGCTCAGAGGTGCTTGCGCTAGCATGGTCGCCTGACGGCACGCGTATCGCTTCGATAGACGCTTCTGCAATTGCATTCGTATGGGATACCGGGACTGGAGAGACGCTCTCCTCCTTCAACTGGCTCGGCCCCGGCTGATACGAGCTATCGCATGGTCGCTCGATGGCAAATACATCACCATCGGGGACGACAGTCATTCTATAGAAGTGAGGAATGCTGCGACGGGAGAGCTGAGGATCCGTAACCACACTTCTGGCAAGGTGGAAGATGTCATATGGTCGCCTGACGGCACGCGTATCGCTGCGGGGAGCATTGGGGAAGTAAACGGTAAGTATCAGGAGTATATCGTGCAAGTATGGAACGGGCAGACGGGAGATGACCTCTTCGAAAAATACCTGTTCATTTCTCGAGATCTTCGAGAGGAAGGGAAGGGACTGTTTCATCTGGCAAGGAACGGTATCGTGTCCATCCGCTGGTTACCTGATAGCAGGTGTATGGCGTTTGTACGCCTTGATATGGTTGTGGAGGTGTGGGATACCACCACCCGCCAGTTGCTCTCAGCACAGAGCTATCATGAGGGTGCGGGCAAGGTGCATACGATTGCCTGGTCACCCAACGGAAAAAATGTCGCGGCCATCATGCTCGATCAGGCCATTGAGGTATGGGATGCGACAACTGGGAATGTCCTCTGCACCTACAGAGGCCATACTGGGCAAGTGAGGCATCTTAGGTGGTCGCCCGATAGCACACGAATTGCTTCGCTCAATGCGGACGGGACGATACAGGTATGGGATGCAGCTACGGGTAGACATCACTTCACCTATCGCGATCCATCTCAGAGCACCAGTGTCATAGGGTGGTCGCCCGATAGCCAGCGCATTGCTTCGGCGAACAGAGAGCAGAAGATTCGCATCTGGCGATCAGTATGAGAGAATCACAGTATCTCGCTCAGCACGTGGCATATGTTTTCTGATGAAAGCATAACATATGCCTTTCAATTGAGAAGACGGCCCTAGATCTTGCGGAACAGCATCTTACGATGACTTCAAATCTACTTGGGCCTGGCTGTTGGCACGGCATTGAGGCGCTCATACGAGCGCCTCGTCGTTACTGCGCCTATGAGATCGCGTGGCGACTTCTATTCAACAGATACATGCTCGTACGTCGTTTTTTATTTTCGAGCGCCCTTTGCGCCTTACCATCACCAGGAGATCGCGTGTGCCGCGTCTCAGCATGATCGTTTGTCGCATCGCCGCCTAGTGTTCCTTTCCTTTTTCTCAAGAGATAGGGCAGCCACTACCTGTCGGCTTACAGGTCTGTCCCAAAACCTAGAAGGACTCTTTAGAAGAACATCGGTTCGCCTACGTCTGTCTTCTTTATGCAATTTGTCGGCTTACATCTCGTCGCGCTGAACTACCTGTCGGCTTACACATGGTCAATCAGGACCAACTGTCGGCTTACATTGCTGCAGATCCATCAATACTGGCGATGACAGGTCGTCCGCATGGTATGCATCCGATACCTGTTCTGTGAAGCACTGGCGTCATTCCAGCCACGATAGCGCATGATTTCACTTGTGTAAGCCGACAACAGTCAGAATGGGGGAAACGGACAGGACATCTGGCACTCACGCATAACAGGGAAGGTCTTCCTGAGAACGCCCACAGCCAGGCACGTTCCCAGCAGCTCTAGAAAACGTCTCTCAAGGGAGGCAAGGTGGAGGTCACGCTGGGTTTCCCTCACCGAAGGCAGCGCCCGCATTTCACGACCTAGACACGTTCACCCCACCTGCCAGATATGGACCGTATTCTCGTTGCCCACCAGGGCGATGCGCTTCCCAACCGGCGACCAGCGCGCTGCTTCGATAACGTTGGGATATCAGGCGCTGAGCGCGCCGCGTGCCCATTGATCACTCTAACTCAGCGAGTCAGGAAGATGACAATCTGTATGCAAATTGTCATCTTCCTGAATGCGGGCCCGTGAACCATTACAATCTGTATACATTTTGTAATTTTTGCCATAGAGGAGCACGCCGAATTTGTATATGCTGTCAAAAAAAATTACAGTTTGTAGACGAAGTGTAATTTCTTGATGGGTCTCTCAACAAAGAACTTGCGCCAAAAATTTATGAGCTTATCCAGGAAAATCCCCTTGAGTGCCTCTAGATGGCCTCTGAGAGCTTTCACCGTGTCTTACATCAAAAGGGGCGGCTTGTCTACGAAATAACAATTCGTAGACGAAATGTCACCTGGTACTTTGTAACGAAGATGGCGCATGCACTCCCTTCACAGAATTTCCTGAGCAGGATACATTCGAAGCAGAAGACAAGCAATTCATCCACGGCTCCTGGACGTATGAGGTCAAGGAGAGCAAGCAGGTCGTGCTCCTGACAATAAGGGAAGGATCGCAGGAATGAGAAATTGCAGTCCGTTTTTGAGGCCACACTGCCTCTCTCTTCCAGGATATTGAGTAGGGATACCACCTATTTCTGGTGTGTTTCAGTCCAAAAGCGGGACATCGCGACTTGAATTTTGATGAGCTGTCAGGCAGGTCTCGCAAGACCATTTTCAACTTGCCAGCGTTATGATTGCTTGCTCATCTGCCCAGTGTGAGGGCATGCCTTGCAGCGCTGGAAGCTATTCCTCTCATGAAACAGCAGGTAGAACTGCTGTCGCCCCTGCCCGTCTAGCGCCGTTGTAGTGTACCGTTTCTGATAGAGCCACTTCCCGCGGGCAACAGGGAGCCTCCCTGTCTCTATAGCGTGTTCAGCTGCCTTTTCAGAGATGCCGTGTAGAGTCCTGAAGACGTGGAGCGGGATGAGCGTGCGCGGCAGCCTTCTCGATTTCGCTACCTTTTTCGCGCGCTTCCTGGTCGGCGTTGATGCTGCCTGTGCCTTTCGTTTTGGTGCAACTGGTGGATGTTCACGCGGCGAGGGTGTCGCTTGCGCCAGGTTACGCTGCAGGTCAGCTATAACAATGCGCACCTGCTCTTCTATCTGGTCGAATCGGCGAGCGATCACCTGCTCCAGCGCGGAAAGTCGTTCATCTAGCGTAGTGAGGGTCACTGAAGCTTTCGTATCTTCTGATTGCTCAGAGACAGGAAAATGCACCTTTCTGCCATGCGCTTGCGCTAGCAGAAGTATTTGTCCTTCAGTTAACAGCTTCTCACGTGGATCAGCCAGGTTGATTTGCTTGTCGATCTTTGCTTTCTCGAGCCATCGCCCGAAGGTTTTCGGGTCGACCTGTAATAGGTCCCGGCTTTGTTTGAGGTTGTAGGTTCTCATCGTTTTCTCCCCAGTACCTTGCTCTCCATTGGAATTCCATGACATCCACAAATAGCCATGGATGGCCTTTGATTTTGTAAATAACGCTGGATATTTCTCAATAGTACATATATGAGGGCATGTATATGCCTTGGCGGGGGAAATCCAGGGCATCCAATATCGGCGAGTGATGCTCCAGGGCCATCTATGAGTCTCCTTATCATTCATAGCCTACCTTTGGTACATCAGGATTCTGCAGGAGTTTCCAGGGCATCCATCGAACATAGACGCGGCTGGCCAGTGTCAGGTATGCTTGAAGTGTCTAATGGTTGACTCCACTGTTGGGGTTGTAGAGTCGTCCACTACGCCAGAGTAGGAAGAATCCTGCTTTGGGACGGACGAGGGTCATGACCTGGGCGTGTCGGTGTTTCGCGGCGTCCTAACCATGAGGCCAATCACCTTTGATCTGTCGGTGTTTCGCGGGATCAAAAACGATGAGGAGTGATTTCCTGTTCCTGGGCATTATCAACTGGGAACGCCTTCCCTGGCTGCCATTACTCCTCTGGCAGTCTCAACGGGGGCAAGCTTCTATTGTTCTTCGTAGGACGAGCTGGTAGCGTATCCTCATCGTGCAGTGTCGTACAGCAGCCTCGTAGCATCTCTCTGTAGAGCGTTCCTTCTTGCAGCCTGGTTGTGCGTGCCTGCCAGCGGTGGGAATCCGACTGGCAGAAGTGGAAAGCGCTCTCGTCGTGCGTCCTCGTAAGTTGGTCTCTCTTTTGATAGGCAAGGACTATCTGCGGTGAGAACGGCCATGTATGGAGTTCTAAACAGCAGTTGGGTTGCTGGATATATAAAGAAGAAGGAGTGAGGTCCCGTATGCGCCTCGTCGAGCATACCTCGGCAATGCATCACGTACAAGTTTGAACCCTGGCCACCAACATCGTAGCATGTCCCTCAGCACAGGAATGAAGAGTGCGTATGAGCCAACACCGCAAAAGCATTGTCAAGGAGGCCATTGACCGGCTGGATGGCAAAATGGCGATAGGCCAGAGTCGCGGCAAAGCAAAAGAAGAGGTTCTCGCTGCCGGAGAATCGACCTGGGCATTCTCCACTGAAATGATTCACTCATTCAAGACCAGGACAGTGTACCAGGCCCATGTCGTTCGGTTTGTGCGCTGGGCCAGAGCCTCCTATCAAATCAAGAATCTGGTACAACTGGATCCACGCGCCGAGGTCCTCGCTACTGAATGGTTGCAGCAGCAGCTTGCGGAGGGCAAAAGCCCCTACACATTGCAGGCAGAACGAGCAGCGCTGCGCATGTTCTTCGCGAATCGTGCGTTGGCCGCCAGTGTTGCTATTCCTCGCCGGACGAGGGAAAGCATTCGCCGGTCGCGCGGGCCTGCTGCGCATGATCGGCACATCAACCTCGCGAACTGGCAACCCTTAATCCAATTTCTCCGGGCTACAGGCTTACGTCGCAACGAGTTGCGCGCCCTGCGTGCTGGAGATATCGCCAGGGACAGCCTCGACTATCCGGGCCAGCTCGTGGTGAAGGTGGTGAATGGCAAAGGTGGGAAGGCGCGTACCGTGCCAACGCTACCGGGCTGCGAGGCGGACGTGCTGGCTGCCCTTCCTGACTTTGCTGATCCGGAGGCGCTGGTGTTCGTGCGGATACCGAAGCACCTGGACGTCCATAGTTATCGTCGCGAGTATGCGCAGGCGCTTTACTTGCACTATACGCCAGGCCGAGGTTTGCCGCCGACAACAGGACGGCTCAAACGGTCGGAGTATGACCGCGACGCCGCGCAGCAGGTGAGCTGGGCGCTTGGACATAATCGAGTTGATGTGGTCCTACGCCACTATATCAGATAGGTCGGCCCGTCTTTCAGTAGGCTTTTTGCGGATTGAAGACGAGTCTTGCGCATTCGGAAGACGAGTCTTGCGCCACAAGTACTACAGAGGGGGAAAATGCTTGGTCTCGTGGTAGTGGCTGTGTTAGGCTTCGAGAAAAGATTCCATTCCCGATCTGTTGTGACA
>WNFC01010853.1_pt1 | contig 11242 bp, 11 predicted proteins | sample 5400541 | NCBI WGS metagenome assembly WNFC01 (sample SAMN13153342, study PRJNA577476) | soil metagenome | isolation source: 120 cm saprolite under Douglas fir tree site 2 hole 2 replicate 1 | place: USA:California | collected 2015-04-18
GTCTGCCGACGGAACCGTACCGAAGGGAAAAAGCTCGCCGCGGCGTATCGCTGCGCTTTTCACGATGACTACCGTGATCTCGTGGCCAACCCGCGCGTGGACGCCGTGGTCGTGGCGGTCCCGCCGATGCTCCACCCCACCATCGTGGAGGCGGCATGCCGGGCCGGCAAGCCCCTGCTCGTCGAGAAACCGCTGGCAACGAGCCTGGCGGCGGCGCAGCGCATCGCGAGCTTGGTGTCCGCCAGCGGGGTGCGCGCCATGGTCGCCCACACGCTCCGCTTTAACAGCACGGTCCAAACAGTCCAGGCGCACGTGGCCGAGATCGGGCCCTTGCACGCCCTCTACCTGAGCCAGCGATTCGAACCCTCCCCGCTGGACTGGCTCGATCGCCGCGCGGAGAGCGGCGGCGGGATTGTGCTCCATACCGGCGTCCATAGCTTCGACCTACTCCGCTTCTTCACAGGTTGCGAGGTCACCCAGGTCTGGTGCCGGACGGCGCAGATCATCACGCGCGAAACGGAGGATAGCTTCGCCATGACCTGCCAGCTGAGCAACCCGTCACTCATTGCCACTATCGCGGGCTCGCGCGCGATGGGCGGCCGCGTCGGCCTGATCGAGCTGGCCGGCGCCCGAGGCCACCTGTTGGCGGATCACGTGCACGGATTTGCCCACCTCGTGCGCGGTCCCGAGCGCCTCACGCTCCCCGTCCCCTCCCCGGTGCCCACCGTGCGAGAAACGCTGGGCGCCTTCATCCGTGCCCTGCGCGAGGCCACCGCGTTCCCCATTTCCATCGAGGACGGGCTCCGGGCGGTCGCCATCGTCGATGCCGCCTATCGTTCAGCCGAGCGTGGCGGGGAGGGCGCGGCGGTCGCCGGATTCTTTGGCGCGCCCTGATCGTTCCGACGTCGTGAAGCTTCGGTCGAGAATGGTACACACTCACGTCCTTGCCCCGTCTGTGGATGGTTGCAGGGGCCCGCAACCACTTGCCGGCAAACTGTTCGATCGACTTCCGCTTCCAGATTCAGGCCTAAGAGACGCCCTTTCCCGATGGGGGGTCAACAACCGCGGGCGGTCATTCCGAGCGTTGGAACGCGCGGCTGGTGTTTAAGATCGAGGGCATCGCGCTCGCGGCCTGAATGACAAGGGTTTCAGTCCCCAAGCGGTTGCCGTCGGTCGAAGAAGTACCCGCCATTAAATCGCGACTGGCGGGCTCGTCACGAGCCGTCGAAGCGGGGATCCAAGCGGGGATCCTGTCTGGTCGCCTGTCCGGACCCTCGGCGTGAGATTCGCCGCCCAGTGGTCGGGCATCACCGTGCCGCGATCCAGGCCGATCCGAGGCCCTCCCGCGGCTGGAGACATCGCCAGGGAGGGTCCGGCGAATCCGAGGCTTGCCAAGAAGTGGGATGTGGCCAGACGCCGGTGGTCACCGGTGGATCGCGAAAGCCTCCCAAGTAGTTGCCAGGATTGACTTCGAGGGCGGCATGCGGGTTGCTCCACCTTCCGCGGTGGAGGGTCACCGCATGGACCAGACAACCCACATGACGGCCGGACCCGCAGACACCCTAGGCCGCCCAACCCCCGTCGTCGTCCCGCCCGACCGGGCTCTCTGGATCCCCGTGGCCGTCGCGCTCGCGGCGCTCCTGGCCGTGTACGCACCCGTCATTGCCGGGATGGCCGCGGAGTGGGCTACGTTCCCGAGCCTGTCCCATGGCTTCGTGGTCCCGCTGGTCTCGGCCTACCTGATCTGGCGGCGACGAGAACTGATCAGGGCAGAACCCCTTGGAAGTGCCCGCGCCGGACTGGCCGTCCTCACCGTCGCGCTCGGCCTCCTGGTCGTCGGGCTCGTGACCGGCGAATCGTTCGTGTCTAGACTTTCTCTTCCGCTCGCGCTGCTGGGCCTGATGCTCTACTTGACGGGATCACGGGTGACCGGCCACGTGTGGCCCGCCATCGCGTACCTCTTGTTCATGATCCCCTCTCCGTACCTCCCTTTGCGAGAGATCACGCTGCACTCCCGCCTCCTCGAGGCCGGCGTGACGGCCCGAACGCTGCAGTGGCTGGGGGTGCCCGTCACCCAGCAGGGAGTTATGCTTCACCTGCCTTCGATGACGCTCGAGGTCGCCGATGGCTGCAGCGCGGTCAGGGCAATCCCCGCCCTGGTGGCGCTCGGGGTTGCGTATGCCCACCTGCAGCCCGGGGCCGCCTGGATTCGCCTCACGCTGGCTCTCTCGGCGGCCCCGCTCGGTCTGGTTGCCAACCTCGTTCGCCTCGTTCTCACGATCCTGGCCGCCTACTATATCGGCGCGGTGACCCTCACCAGCCCCTTTCATCGTTTCGGCGGCACGGTCGTGTTCATGGCCGCCGTCGTCCTGCTGGCGGCGTTAGGCTGGGTGTTGCCTCGCATGGCGGGGACTGCGCGCCGGTGAGCCCCGGCGGGCGCCTGGGCGTCGTGCTGGGGCTTCTCGTCGGCGTCGTCGGCGCGGAGCACTGGCTGCCGCCGGTACGGGACCGCGAAGCGCCGGTTCTGGGCAAGGCACTGCCGAGGGCGCTCGGGGCGTGGGCGGCGACGGATGGGGTCCCGGAGGCATTTCTCCCTCCCGACGACCACGAGGCGGCCGCAGTCCGTCGGACCTACCGGGACGGTGAGCGAGTAGTGTGGATCTCCGTCGCGCTATTCACGCATCAGGATGTGCCGCTCAGGCGGGCCTCCGTCCAGCAGATCTACCCCGAGACTCACGTCGCATTGGTCGAGCCCGCCGACCTCACCGTGGCACTCGACGGCGTCAGTCCGACCACCGTACCCGCTAGGGTGATTCACCGCGGCGGCCGGCAGCATGTGGTCGTCTACTGGCACCAGATCGGGAGCTGCGTCTATGGCAGCGACTACTGGTATCGATGGGCCCTCGTGCGCCGCATTCTTCTTGCCCGGCGGGGGGACAGCCTCCTCGTCCGCATCGCCGTCCCGGTCGATCGGGCGCAGGGGCTCTCTCGCTCCCTGAGCGCAGCGGCCGAGCTCGGGCCGCCGGTCTACGCGGCGCTCGCCAACACCTTCAGCGAGTGAGTGGCGGCTCGTAGCGCGAGCGTGGCGACCTGCGTCGCATGCGCGACAGGACTCCGAGCATCGACGCCGAGGCTCCGAAGAGCAGCAGCCCAGGCGGGACCGGAACAGTGGCGGAGGGACCCGAATTGTCGTCGCCTCCGCCCGGCGGTTTCGACTGGCCGGGGTCGAGCGGCGCTGACCCACTCGTGGGGACAGTCGGCGGAGCCGGGCCCCGTGGGGGAGCCTGACCATCGCCACCCGATGCGCCCGACACCATGGTGCCATCGGGAGGCGTTGATCCGCCTGCGAGGATTGTCAGCGGAACCGCCCCCCCGGGCAGCCCCGGGCCGTCGCCACCAGACGCAGGGGACAACGCGCTGCTGCCATCGGACCCCGGACCCGATCCGGGGGCACCGCCCGGGCCGCTCCCGCGCGGCGTTGCACCCGCATTCGGCGGTAGGCCCGCGACGACTGGGGCCGGCGATCCGTTCGATCCCGTACCGGATCCAGGGCTACCGGCCGCACTCCAGCCGGGTGGGCCGCTCGACTCGCCACCCGTGCTGTCGATGCTAGTGATGCTATCCAGCCCCGTGCTGGCGCGGGGACCGGCGCTTGAGGAATACGATCCCGGCCTATCGGAAGAAGGACCACCTCGGTCCCCGGCGCCCGCGACGCTGTCCCTGCGCGTGGCGCCGGACGCCACGCCGGTCACGCTGTTCGAGCCAACCTCGACCGGATGGCCGGGCGTGCGATCACGCTGATCCGGCTTCCCATCGGTGCGGGGGAGCTGAGCGACGACCAGGGTGGTTCGCGGCGTGGCGAGAAGCCAATCGAAGCTCAGCCAGGAAACGAGAATCAGAACGGCCAACACCACTCCGGCGGCGATCCGCGCAGACCGACGATCCGCGTCGCCACCTCGCCTCGAACGGCGTCCCATGGCCGGATCCCAGTTCACGGAGCATGCCAGTATCCGAATCCCCGCCCCCAGGCCCGAACTGGCACCGCAGCAGGACGCCTCCGCCAGGGCACTGGGCAACCGCCTACCCACAAGGGGCAGCATCATTGCCAGGGTGCGTTCCCTGGGTCCTGCGCGAATCTTGCAGCCGAGCCGGTGGCTGGTCCGCAAGGTACTGGTAAGGCGAGCCCTGTGAGCTTGGAACACGACTTGCTCCGTAGCGCCGAATGAGGGGGACTGACGATGACGTCCACTCGACTCTGGGGCCTTCTCCTGGCGCTGGCTTTCGGGGGCTGTGCGCTCACTAGCGTCACCCGGTACGAGCCCGCCGGCTCCGATGGTGGCTACAGTGAGCTTCAGCTGGGCCCGGATCTCTTCCGGGTCGCCTTCCAAGGGAACCCCTACACGAGTCAGGAGCGGGTGGCCGACATGGCGCTGCTCCGCGCGGCGGACCTCGCGTTGGCCCACGGCGCTTCCTACTTCGTCGTGGTTCAGCAGTTGCGGCAGTCGCGCAGCTTCCCGACTCCTCCCTTCACCCCGTTCCCCTATACATCGTACGGGTACGGGTACTGGGGCCCGCCGAATCCCGGGATCGTCGTGCGAGACCATCGCGCCGAACTGGCGATCAGGCTCCTGCGCGGACAGCCGGAGTCGAGCGACTCGGCCTATTCGGCCACGCTGCTTCGCGAGGAGCTCAGCCGCCGGTACACACTGGACCGGAAGTGATGTAGTGGGCTAGCCGGCGGGGCCCCGGCCAAGCCGGCCCAGCTCGCGCCGCGCGTCCGGCTGATCCGAAGCGATCTGAAGGAACCGCGTGTACTCCTGCCCAGCGACCGCTCGGTCGCCGACGCGGGCAGCCGCGCGCGCCAACCCCAGACGTGGTGCAGGTCTTGTAGTCGGGCGGTTCCCACCAGGCGTCGTCGCGTCTCCTCCCCGTCGGACGCGGAAGGCCTCATAGGAAGTCCTTCTACAGCTCTTGCGGGCGTCGATGGCCGGCGATCATGTGGAGCCCTTCAGCGGCTACAAGAGAAAACGACGACCCGACAGGCGCCGAGCGTCCGCCGCGTGGCGAGAATCCGAGGACTTGGCTGCCAGCTCCTCGAGGGCGCGGGCGAGCCCATGCGCGTGGCACGTGAAGAGCTCCGCCGCATCAGCCTCGCGGACTAGCCGGTACCCGCGGCGGAGCGCGAGGAGGGCCGGATCGGGATCGGGGTTCATCGTGAGCCGCGCCTGCTCTTGCGGGCATGAATGGCCACAATCATGGGAACTGTCCTGCAGTCCGCAACTTGTCGCGGAGCGCTCATCGTCGTCTCCACCTGAGCGGGTGGCGCCGTTGAGTCTTTCCGGTCGGTAACGAGCCGCCGGAGGGTCCTTTCATGCCAGCAGTCGCGCCGCGAGTGGAACGTTGGCTGCTCAGAACGTCGATCCGTGGGCGATCAAGCCGTAGTCCTCATGGCACATCTCAAGGCCGGTTGTCCGTCCCTTGCCGTTACGGGGCGCTATCGGTGATTGCATGGGCCTGCAATCACCGAAATCGACTCGCCTGAGCTTCTAGGTGGACGTGGTCTGATCGCCGGCCCAGGAGTCAGGCGGGAACCGACACGGGGAAATTCCGGGGACACGGTCTGAGAGCCGGCCAACCGTCCGGACCTCCCCGGGGTGTGATTCGTGAGCGCTATAACGAAGGGCGACCCGTGACCTCCCCCATCGGCATCGCCATCGAATTCGGGCTCTTCGTTTCCACCGCCCTCCTCCTGGCCAGCCGGGCAACCGGCCCCGCCCGTGGGGAGGGAACGAGGGTGGAGCGTGCCATCAGCTCGTGCGACGCCAGCCCTGAATGGCGCCCTACTTCCTCCCCGCCCCGGCAAGGGCCGCGCCTGACGCGCCTCGCATCAAGTCGCGTAGCGCCAGCAGAGCGCCGACCACAAACACGAGGGTCGCCACGTAGATCGGGCCCAGGTGCGACACCCAATTGTGCTGGAAGGTCCCCGTGTAGTGATAGGGAAGCGCCACTGCGAGTCCCACGACGGGCGAAATGACCGCGGCGATCCAGGCCCACCATTCCCCGCGTCGAACCCCGTACCAGGACAGCAACGCCACGGCGATGCCCGTGGCGGCGATGAAACCGGCCGTGGCCACGTGCAAGTGCCCGATGTAGTGGACAATCGCCGGATTGAGAGCATTCAGATTGTCCCGCGTGATGCCGTTGAGTGTATCCACGCCCAGTTCGAAACCGTGGCCGGCGAAGTTACGGATCAGGAACACGATCGCATAGCCGATGAAAGCCAAGCCAGCGATCGACATCAGCGCTGCGCCTTGTCGCAGGCCGGCACCTTGATTCGTCATCTTCCCCTCCTCCTCCTCTGCTTGGTGTGGGTGCGAGCGTGTAGTGCGCGCTACCCGATCGGGTGTGCCCGTGATACGGCGTCCGGGACCCGTGGCGGGACGGATCTGGCGACGGGTCGGCCGATAACGGCCTTTGTGCGTCCTGCCTCACTGCCGTGTCGGAGCCTCGACGACCCTTACCTCATGCTTCTTGACCTCCTGGATCATGGGCCCGGTGACCGTGAGGAACTCCAAGTTGATCTCAGCCTTTTCGCCGGGGCGGAACAGCGTCTGCTTGGTCGAAAAGGTTGCCGTCCCAAGCAACTTGCCGTTGGCGTCGAAGGCCTTGCCGGCGACGCTGATCTGGCCAAGGGAAACGGCGGCTAAGTTCTGCACGGTTCCCTTAATGTGGAGGTGGCCAAGGGCGCAGACATACATTCCCGGGTCCATCCCGGGATGCAGCCCCACGCTCTCGATCTCCACTTTGACCTTGTCCGCTAAGTTCGCTGCCAGGGCTGCAGCAACTCCTCCGACCACCACGAGCAGCACAGTGAGCCACGTGACAGTTGGCCTCATGACACTCCCCTCCTGCGGCCGGGGCCGCGGCTACTCGATGAGGCGATCGGCGCGACGCAGAATCACCTGGGGAACCTGCAGGCCCAGCTGCTTCGCCGTCTTGAGGTTGACGATGAACTCGATCCGGTTCGGCAACTCGACTGGGAGCTCGCGGGGCGGAGTCCCGGTCAGGATTCGATGCGCCAGCCGCGCCGCTTGGCGTCCCTGAGCGTCCTGGTCGGGCCCATAGGAGACCAGCGCCCCGAATTTCGACCAAAATGAGTGCGGATACATCGTAGGGAGCTTCTTTGAAGTGGCGACCTCGAGGCTTCGGCCCGGGATGTTGAGATTCAGCCCAGACTGGACAATGAGGATGCCGTCATGACCGCCCTCGTTCAGCGTGGCGAGCGCGGGCTCGATCTCGAGCGGCGCGGTGATCGCGTGCTCGATCAGGGTCACGCCCAGCGCGCGGGCCGGGTCTCGAGCCGACGCCACGGCCTCTCGTTCCTCGGGTTCCCGGGGGTCGTAGGTCACCAGCACCCGTCGGAGCGCCGGGACCGCTTCCTTGAAGAGCTCCAGGCGCTTTCCGGCCAACTCGGCCCGCAAGTTCGAGATTCCCGTGATGTTCCTGCCGGGCTGGGCCAAGCTCTGCACGAGGCCAAGCCTGACCGGATCACCCACCCCCACCATCACGACGGGGATCGTGTCGGTCGCCTGCTGGCAGGCACGGGCACTAGGACTCGCCACGCAGTACAGGAGATCCGGTCTCTGCTTGACGAGTTCCGCGACCAATTCGGGCAAGCGCGTCACGTCGCCTTGGGCGGCGCGCGCCTCAAAGGTAACGCGCTGCCTCTCCACATACCCCAACTCCTTCAGCCCCTCTCGGAATCCCTCCGTCTCGGTGTGCCACGGCGACATCGCCGTGGTGAGGATGCCAATCTTGAACGCTCGAGAGCCCTGTGCCCAGGACGGGGGGATACCAGTTAGGAGCACCCCCAGGACGACGAACCAATACCGTCGCGGGATCTTCCCCCCGACGCATCGCAGGACCCGAGTCAGGGGCAATGACATCCCTCCCCGAGTGCACAATGGAGCAGATCCGAATTGCACCACGGACTCTGCACCTCGGCTCGAGGTGCTGTCAAGGCCGGCCTTGACCCGCCTAGATGTTGGGGCCACTCTCGGTTCGACTGCGCCGGCCCGCAATCATTGCCCGAGGGTTCTTCAGACCATGGAGCTCCAAGGGGTGAGACTAGCTCTGGCCCCCTGGTCGGAGCGGTCCTTCGGCCGCCACGCCGCCGATGGCGACCTCGTCGCCGACGGGGCGCGCCACCGGCGTGACCGTGATGAAGACGGCGACGGTGATCGCGGAGACCGACCAGGCCCTCGCATCCCGGCATGATCCGGCAGAAGTCGCCGTCCGAGCCGTCAGCCGCGCTGGATCTCGAGCGGCAGCAGCGTGTCCACGAGCGACGCGCCGCCGTCCGCATAGATCAGCTGACCGGTGATCCAGCCCGCCTCCGCTCGCTCGTCAACTACGGCGGCAATCGGGCGCCCGAGCTCGTCCTGACCACGCACGAGGAGATTGCCGTCGCCATGGCCCACGGTTACGCCAAGGCCAGGGGCGCACCGATGGCGGCGGTCGTGCACGACATCGTGGGCCTGCAGCACGCGAGCATGGCGATCTTCAACGCGTTCTGTGACCGGGCCCCGATCCTGGTGCTCGGCGCCACCGGTCCTATGGACGCCACGCGGCGCCGGCCCTGGATCGACTGGATCCACACGGCGCTCGTGCAGGGCACGCAGGTCCGCGACTACGTCAAACTCGACGACCAACCGGCCAGCATTGCCGCCCTGCCGGAGGCGTTCCTGCGTGCGTGGCGCGTCGCCCGCACGGAGCCCATGGGGCCCGTCTACCTCTGTCTCGACGCCGGCCTGCAGGAGCAGGCGCTCGAGCGCCCGATCGCGCTGCCCGACGCTGCGCGCTTCCAGCCCGCGGCGGGGCCTTACGCCGACCCGCGCGCGCTCGACGAGGCCGCCCGGCGTCTGGCCGAGGCGCGCTCCCCGGTGATCGTCGTGGAGTCGCTGGGGCGCCGGCCCGAGGCGACGGAACCGCTCTGTCGCCTCGCCGAGCTGCTCGCCGCGCCGCTCATCGACCTTGCCGCCGAGTCCCAGGGACGCCCGAGCGTCCCCGCCGATCACCCGCTCGACATGACCGATGCACGGGACGAGGCCATCCGCGAGGCCGACGTCATGCTTGCGCTCGACGTGTCGAGCTTCCTCACCGTTCTCGGCGAGACGGACCGGACCACGCGGGAGGTGCGCGTGCTCAACGAGCGTACCCAGATCATCGCGATCTCGCTCGACGACTACGCCTTCCGCAGCTGGGCGCACACGTTTCAGTCACTGGCTCCGGTGGACCTGCCGATCGCCGCCGACGCCGGTCTCGTGCTGCCCGCGCTGGTGGCGGCCGTCGAGGAGCGCCTCAAACGGGATCGAGCCGCGGCCGACCGGTTGGCGCGGGCCGAGCGGATCGCCGCCCGTCACGCCGCCCTCCGCGCCGAGGCGCGGGATGTCGTCACCCTCGAGCGCTCCGCGCGGCCGCTGGCGCCCTCGGTCCTCGCCGCCGAGGTGTGGGACGTCATCAAGGGCGAAGACTGGGCGCTGGCCAACGGCACGGGCAAGGGTTGGGCCCGCCGGCTCTGGGACTGGCGGCCCGAGCGCAGCTACGGCGGCAGCGGCGGCGCCGGCCTCGGCTACGGCCTGCCCGCCGCTCTTGGCGTCACGCTCGCGCATCGGGGATCGGGCAAGGTGTGCGTGAATCTCCAGGCAGATGGCGACCTCCTCTACGTGGTCAGTGCACTCTATACGGCTGCCCACTACCGCCTGCCGCTGCTGACCGTGATGTTCAACAACCGGACCTACGGCAACGACGAGGCGCACCAGGAGGCGGTCGCGAAGGCGCGGGGGCGGCCCATCGAGCAGAAGGTCGTGGGCATCCGGATCGACAATCCGGCGCCAGACTTCGCGCGGATCGCCCAGGGTTTCGGCGTCTGGGCCGAGGGTCCGATCGACACCGCCGAGGCCGTCGGGCCCGCCCTGCGTCGCGCCCTGCGCGTGGTCAAGGACGAGGGGCGGCCAGCGCTGGTTGACGTGATCACACGGCCCTGAAAGGAGGCACATATGGCGCGCGCGGGGTACCGCATCTTCGACGCTGACACACACATCATCGAGCCGGCCGAGCCGATCGGGGCGTACCTCACAACCGTCAACCGGGCGAAGCCCGCCGCACTTGGGCCACTGGTCCAGCGCGCTCCGGCCAAGGCGGGGATGTCGCGCTACCGCATCGGCAAGCGGCCGGCGCTGAACCGACGCCTCGGCTCGCGCGAGCGCGTCGCGCCGCCGTCCGCGGCGGCCCGCGGCGCGAAAGACGGCGGCACCACCCTGGGCCGAACGCTGGAGCTGCATCCCGCCCAAGGTCAACAACATGCTCGACAAACGGTACGAGACCTTCCGCGTCTTCGCGCCTAATATTTGGGCGGTCGGGGCGCCGGCGGAGCGCTCCTGACGTCCGCCCGGCCTATCCATGTACTTGCGGGAATGCACTGTACCTTCTAGAATCCGCTCGCTCGCCTTCGAGCTTCTTGAGCTGGTCGCGCGACCAAAGGGACGTTCGTCCGTTTATAGGCTGCGGGGTGATGCCGACGCAGATCGCAGGTCGTGGGGTCGGTACGGGCGCTGATATGCGACCGCGCGCCGGCGCTCGTCGGCGTCGCGAGATCGGGCTCGCCTATCTCCTGCTCACCCCGGCGTTGTTGCTCCTCGGGGGAGTACTCGCTTATCCGCTCGGCTGGGAGATCTGGACAAGCTTCACCAGCCTGTCGCCCCTTCAAGAGGGCGGCACCGCCTTCGTCGGGTCGGAGAACTACCGGCACCAGTTTGGAGACCCCCAGTTCTGGCGCGCGACTGCTGTCACCGTCGTCTACACGGTTGTCACGAGCGTCGCGAAACTGGCTCTCGGCCTCGGCTTCGCCCTTCTGCTCGCCCTGCCGTTCCGGGGCCGGGCCCTTGTCTTCCTGGCCATCTTCCTCCCCTGGGCGTATCCCTCGGGCGTCAGCGTGATCGGCTGGTACTGGACCCTGAACCCCCCGACCACCACCGCCTACGCCCCTTTCATGGGACATCTGAAATACGGCGTCGACAGCGCCTTCGGCGGCGGGGCCTGGGCCTTTGTCAGCGTTACACTGTTCAATATCTGGCGCGGCAGCTCGTTCATCGGGGTGCTGCTCCTGGCCGGCATCAACGCCATCCCGCCCGAGCTCTTCGAGTACGCGCTCCTGGAATCGAAGAGCCGGTGGCAGCGCTTC
>WNFC01008653.1_pt1 | contig 11241 bp, 10 predicted proteins | sample 5400541 | NCBI WGS metagenome assembly WNFC01 (sample SAMN13153342, study PRJNA577476) | soil metagenome | isolation source: 120 cm saprolite under Douglas fir tree site 2 hole 2 replicate 1 | place: USA:California | collected 2015-04-18
TGCCCGTTCCAGGACATTGCGCAGCTCGCGAACGTTTCCTGGCCAGGAATACTCTGCCAATGCCTGTTTCGCCTCGCGCGATATGCCAGTTGGCGGGCGCCCGATCGACTTGCCAATCTCCATCAGAAACGCCTCGCTGAGCGGAAGAATGTCGTCGAGCCGCTCGCGGAGAGGCGGCAACCTCAACTCGAACACATTCAAACGAAAGAACAGGTCTTCGCGGAAAAGCCTCTCTTCGATCGCCTTACGTAAATCGCGATTCGTGGCAGCGACGACACGCACATCGGCTTTCAACACGCGAGTGCCACCAAGCCGCTGAAATTCTCGTTCCTGCAGCACGCGCAGAAACTTCGCCTGGGCTGGGAGGGCCATCTCGCCTACTTCATCCAGAAAGAGCACGCCTCCGGCAGCTTGCTCGACCAGTCCCGGCTTGGCCTGCGCCGCGCCGGTAAAGGCGCCCCGCTCGTGTCCAAAGAGCTCGGATTCGAGCAGATTGTCGGGCAAGGCGGCGCAATTGAGCGCTACGAACGGGCCATCTCGCCGCGCCGAGGCGCGGTGCACAAAACGAGCTACCACTTCTTTGCCGGTTCCGGATTCGCCGAGCAGCAACACCGTCGTCTCGACGGCCGCAACTTGCGCGGCCTTTTTCAAGACTTCTCGCCACAGAGCCGATTCGCCGATGACGCGTCGATGTCCGGTGCGTGCATCGAGCTCGTCGGTCAATTGTCGGACCCGCGACTGAAGCTGCGCCGCGCGGGCATTGGCCTCGTCTGCGCGCTTCATCGCCTCGACTCCGTGCTCGCGTTCGAGGCAAAGCACAATGCGGCCAGCAATGCGTCGCGCCGCCTCGAGGTCGCTTTGCTTGTACTGGGAAGGCGTTCGCGACAAGAAAGCCAATCCGCCCAAGAATCGTCCCTCGAGACGTACGGGCAGACGCAGGGCCGACCGGAAGCCTAACTTGGCGGCTAGGGCATTATGCGGCTCGGAACGTTGTGTGAGGTCATCAATCAGGTCGTATTCCCACTCGGGATCGTTCAGGTACCCCGGTGGTATTTCGACTGTGTCGGGAAAACTGTTGATATCCAAGCCACTGCTCGCGTAGCGGCGGGCGTGACGGCCGTCAGGCAATAACACTGGCATGGCAAGCGCGTCGTGTGGCAAAAGTGGTTTTGCCACTACAGAAATGCGGTCGAATACATCGCTGAGCGTGCCAGAGTTCGTCAGAGAGACCAGCGATTGATCGAGCAGCGCAAGAGCGGCTGCATGTGCCTCAAGTGCCTGGCGCTGACGCGCTTCCTCCGCTAAAGTCGCCTCGACACGACGATGTTCTGCTGCTACGCGGGCGCTGCGTAGCCAGATCGTCGCTTGATTGACGACGGCATTGATAAGAATCCTCTCCAGGTCTGTTGGAAAATCTGCCCGGCGGGATCCAGCGACAATCGCGCCGCGTTCTGGGACACTGTCGAGTGCCGAGACGATAGTTTTGATCGTCCCGAGAGGATGCGGGTTGATCAAGTGGTTGGTTTTTCCGAGCAGTTGTCCGAGAACGCGGCCGAGGTCCTTCGCCGGGGACACTGTGTTCCGTCCTTCGAGCCGTTCCGCCTCGATGACAGATCCTTCCTCGGGGTCGTTGATGCGAGCGTAGGTGAGATCCAGACGGAGGCAGGTAAAGAGGACGTCGACGACGCCGATGACGACTTGGCGCGCATTCTGCCCGATCCACAGCAAGGGCAATGCGCTGATCGAGGCTAGATCGCGAATGCATGCCCGGAGAAGAGCGGGATCCTCACTCGGGTTCATTGCGGAGTGGCCTACACCGCAGCGACCCTCTCGTTTCGCTGTCGAAGCTCGCGCAGGAACTCGTCAGGCGGTACGTAGAAGGGATTGATCTGAAGGACCCCGCCTAGGATTACCGACGGATGCGTCCGGAGGACGTCCAGAGCGAGGCCAGCACCAAACCTAGAGCTGTCATAAACACAAATAACTGGATGCGGCCAGTGAGGAAGCAGATAATTTAGCCGCGTCTCATACTCAACGAGGTCGTTGACACCGGGAAAGTCGCCTAGCGCCCATTCCATATGCGCAACGACGCGCGTTCTCGAATATCCGGCTACCGAGGTGCCAAGAACCTCCCTAACGATCGCAAGCATCGCCTCCTGGCTGAATTGGCCGCCTAGCAGGTACACCCCATCCCAATCGCGGATCTCTAGCTGTTGTCGTTGTTCGGCGTCGGCGATTGGAACGCCTCCTTGCCCCAGCCTATGGACATGGTCCGATCGGAGAGCTGGATCGACGATGTGGAACGCTCGATCCCCCTGCTCAAAACCCTCCGAGATGAACGGAAGCAACAACTCATACTCGTCATCGCGGGTCTGGAAGAACGCGCAGATGTGATTCTGCTCGACCATTGTCGAACCAGCGAGGCGTACAGGCCGGTTTGAGAGATCGACGCCAGCCAATTCTACTGAATGTCCGTTGCTTGCCATATTTCACCTCAGTTTTGTTGGTGGAGAGCTCAGGCCGGATGAGGTTCGAGAGGAGGCCCACCGCGTCGGCTTGCGCGATGTTGTAGCTCACGGAGGAACTCGTCTGGAGGTACGAAGAACGGGTTCTCTAGGAGGAGTCCCCCGAGGATGATCATCGGGTGGGTACGCATGATGTCGACCACGATTCCACCGCCAAACTTGGCGGCATCGTACTTTCAAATAACGGGATCTGGATACCTGGGTAGGATGTGATTGAGCCGAGCCTCATATTCGAGCAGGTCAATCACACCGGGCAGGGCCTCTAATGCCCATTCCATCTGGCCCACCATACGAGTCAGCCCAAATGCTCGAGGCTTATCGTTGCCGAGAGCCTGCTCGACCAATGCCAGCATTCGATACTGATCAAAATGTCCATCGCGCAGGTATGCATCCTCCCAATTCAAAACCCTCAACTGTCCCGTTTGTTGCGCTTCCGTCACGTTGATGTCAGCGGAGCGAAGTCGCTCCAAATAGTCTTCTCGGAGTTTCGAGTCCACGATGTGAAAAGCCCTGTCGGCGCGATCGAACCCCTCTCGGATGAATGGCAACAAGACTCGATACTCTTCATCGCAGGTGTGGAAGAACGCGCAAACGTGGCGATGTCGGGCTAGCGTTGCGCCCCAAAATGGATCGGCTCCGCCGATTCCGCATGGGTTTCAGCCATCTTGACCTCCCGGCCGCGGCCAATCTGCTCAGTCAGGCCCTACTACTCCTAGTGTTGTCGGGGTTCAACCGTTTTAGCGCGCACTTGCCGACGACCTAGCAGAATGATCAGCTCGCCCCCTGCAACCCCGAGAAGGCTGCTGACGACGCCGATTCCGAGGCCGATAATGAGGGCCAGGGCACTCGGACCGGCCACGCGAATGGGACACCCGCACCCTGCCACTCCAGTAGCCCCTGGATGGCAAGCAGGGCGCCGATGCTGGTGAGCAGCACCAGCACCAGGCGCTCGAGCTGCTCCACCGAGATCCTGCTTGCATATCCAGCTCCGATCCAGGCTCCCGTCATTGAACCCGCAGTAAGAGCGGCGACCAGCGGAACCAACCCCAGCAGCCCTGGCGTGTTCACCTGAGCAGCGCGAATGAGAAGCGATGCGAGCAGAGTCACCAGACTGATTGCGAGGTTCATCACCACGGCGCGATCGGTGGTGTATCGAAAGATGGCTTTGAGGACCGGCAGCCGGAATTCGGCTCCGCCCAGCCCGATCAGCCCTCCCAGAATCCCAAATCGGAGCTCCCGCCAGTGCAGCCTGTGTCGCCCTGCGGGGAAGGACGAAAGCGCGCGGGCGATTCATGACGCTTCCCGGCCGAGGGTGATGGTCATGAGGTCACCCGCAGGGAATCGTCGGCCGTTAACAGGGTGCACTGGGACGGGTCAATTGCAACGCGGCAATCGCCGTTGCTCGAAGGCGAGACTTGAAGGAGCGCGCGTGGCACGAACGCTTCGAGGGGCTCCCCGGCTGCCGCAGCCAATCGGACTCTCCAGCCATTGCCGGACCGACGACAAGAGACGATGTGACAATCCACGCCTCGGGAGTCTAGCTGGACAGCGCCCGCTGGCACTGCGAGCACCCAAGCTCGCCCCGAGTGCTCCGGTGCGGCGACTAGAATGTCGCCCCAGTCCGTCAAGGCCCGAACGCGCCCTGCCGGAGCCGGTTCCACGCTGTGGACCGTCAAAACGTTGGCGATTCCGAGGAGCCGGGCGACAGACCGCGTCTTCGGTCGGGCGAACACTTCGTCGGTGGACCCCGCCTGCACGACTCGGCCGTGATCGATGATGACGACGTGGTCGGCCAGACTGAGCGCGTCCGCTCGGTCGTGCGTTACCAGCAGGACGGGCACGCCGGTCCGATCGTGCACCTCGCGCAAAAGCCTTCGGAGCTCGTGGCGTACGGGGGTGTCCAGGCTCGCAAACGGCTCGTCCAGCATCAGCGCCGAGGAGCCTGGAGCCAGAGCACGCGCCAAAGCCACCCGCTGGCGCTCGCCGCCAGAGAGTGTCTCGGGATGTGCACGCCGGACCCTCTCAAGCCCGAAGGACTTGATCAGCTCGTCGGCCCGCTGCTTGCGGTCGCCCCGAGGCAATCGCTGGAGTGCGAAGGCAATGTTACCCTCGACGTCGAGATGGTCGAAGAGCGCACCTCGTTGCGCGACGTAAGCGATGTGCCGGTGCTCGGCCGGAATGTCGGTGCCCGTGGCCGTGTCCATCAGTAAGCGGCTTCCCAGAGAAACCCGACCCGAATCTGGTTTGAGCAGGCCGGCAATCGTCTTGAGCGTGAGCGACTTGCCGGCGCCGGAGGGACCTAATAGGGCGACGAAGCTCGCAGGTGCTTCGAAGCTGACGTCCAATCGGAAATCATCCAGAGCCAGCCGCGCAGTCACCGCGAACGGCTGCGCCCTGGAAGCAGCGTCAACGGGTGGGATCCAGGAAAGGGGAGTGGATGCGCTTGGCTCGCCATGCTCTTCCTGTCGTTTAGCTTTTCGGACTCGTCGCGCGTCGAGCCAAAGCATCGCGCCTGCGGCCAGGCCACCGACGAGCGCGAGCAGCAATCCGGCTGAGATGGCGCTCGACAATCCTTCTCCAGTCAGACGCACGTAGGTCAGGATCGGCAGCGTGTAGGGGTGATAGGCGACCACGGCCGTCGCGCCGAACTCTCCCAAGCAGCGTACCCAGCCGAGCACCAGCCCAGTGGCAAGCCCGAGCCGCGCCGCCGGCACTGTCACCCGCACCAGTTGCTGGAACGGAGTGCATCCGAGGGTCCGGGCCGCGTCCTCCAGGTTGCGATCCACGCCGGAGAAGGCCGCGCGCGCGGAGAGAATCACGTAGGGCGACGCCACAAACGTTTGGGCGAGCACCGTCCCCGCGAGACGATCCACCGGCAAGAGGCCGACCCGCTCGAGAAAACCGCCCAGCCATCCCTGGCTGCCAACCCAGAGCAGCAAGGACAAACCTCCCACCACAGGGGGTATGGCGAGGGGAATCAGAACCGCCACCGTGACCGCGTGCCTCAGCCTTGAATCCGTCCTGGCCAGCCACAGCCCGAGGGGGAGGCCGAACAGTCCGGCCAACAGCGTTGCCGCAGTCGCGGCGAAGAGCGTGACGATGAGCGCCGGGAGCGCTCCTCCACCGAAGTAGGCCGATGAGTCCGCCATCGGCAGCGCGCCGAGAAGCGACAGCAACGGGCCGACCAGGTACCCGAGCATGAGCATGGCCAGAAGAAGCAATGGCCAAGGCAGCGATGCGCCCGCGGCCCGTCCGCTCACGGAACCTGCACGTATGACTTGAGGGTTGATGGAACGGCCGACGGATCACCTTCCAGCAACGGGGCGACCGGCAGCAAACCCGCGCTTGAGACAATGTTTTGGCCTGTCTCGCTCAGCAGGTATTGCACGAACGATTCGGCGCCTCGCAGACGGCGAACGGTGCTGGGGATGGTAATTGTGTACAGAATCGGCGAGCCGCTGTATTTAATGCCCTTTTTGTTCGTGTAGCTCGCGCGTGCGTAGTTGGAGGATTGCGCCGGGTCGCTTTGATTCACCGCGGCAGGTAGGCGCAGATGAGGAAGTCCAGCCTCAATGGCCTCGATCAGATAGAAGATGCCGGCATCGAGCTCGCCGATCTGAAGCCGGGCCACCAGCTGCTCCTCTGGGAAGATCTGCGCGGGATTGTTGGGCGGGCCGAGGATGCGCTGCGCTTCGCCGTGCTCCCCGGTTCGTTGCTCATCGAGCTGAAAGAGGAACAATGCTCGGTATCCCTTGGGGTCCAACTCCGGATCGGTTCGGCCCAGGCGAATGCCCGGTTTTTCCAGCACCGACTCCCACGTTCGCTTGCCGGTCTGCGCCTCCTCGAAGTCCTTGCGGAACTTGCTCTTGGGGCTCCATCCGATCACCATCTCGGTTCGCGCGAAAGGCGCCCACCAGGAGACGTAGTTGCCGTTGGGTTCTCCCTGGAGCGATGCATCCACCGTGGGATCCGCGCTGATGAAGACATCCGGTGTCTTGACCTTGCCCTTGATCAAATTTGCGATGGCGACGGATCCCTTTCCCTCACCCTGGAAGGTAAAGCCGCTGGCCCCCTCGAAAGCTGGCCCGAGCTTCTTCTCGAAAAATCGGGTCAGCGAGCCGGCATACATCACGTGAACGGGACCCGACCCTCGAAGCTCACTGTTCTCCGAGGCGGAGGCTCCGAAAGCGATCGCCGTGGCGAGGTTGAAAACAGATGCGAAAATGGTCCGCGCTGCATTTGTTCTCATGTCGCTCTCAACTCCTGGACGAGTGCCCTGACTCCGATACCTGATAGCCACCGAGGCTCGCCAGCTCACGGCGGAACGCCCGGCTCTCGAGCGCGTCGACCATCCGTTGGATGCGAGGATCCCTCGAGAGGTCCTCGGACAAGACGAGGTCGGAACGCTCCTCGGTGAGTGGAACGAAATCGAGCGCATGCGCCACTGCGGCCGCGCGTGTCGCGATCCCCACGTCAGCAACACCCATCGACACGGCTTGCGCAACCGCAAGATGTCCTGCGGCGATCCGCTCGTACCCGTGCACCGTGCTCGGCGGAGCGCCCGCTTTTCCCAAGAGACGATCGAGCAGACTCCTGGCACCTGCGCCCACTTCGCGGTTGATAAAGCGCACTTCTGCTTGCGCCAGATCCTCGACGGCCCGAATCCGGAGCGGATTACCGGACTGAACGACGAATCCCTCCTCCCATCGAGCGAGGTTGACGATGACCATCGACCGACGTGGAAAAAGGGAACGGACGAACGGGACATTGAACTCGCCTGACTCCTCGTCGAGGAGGTGGGTGCCGGCGACGTGTGCCTCGCCACGCGCCAGGAACTCGAGCGCGGAGAGGCTGGGGGCGTGCAACCAGGCCATTCGCGAGTCGGGGTGCCGCTCCCCCAACCACGCCGACAACAGCCCGATGGCCGGATCGCAACCAATCGCCAGGATGTTCTGCTCAAGGGCGCCCCGGCTGCGCAGCGGCTGCACCTGAACCAGTCTGGGGTGGCCGTCTGTCTTGCGCGGCCGCGTCAAGACTTGCGCAAGGCCGTCGGCGGGGATGCACGTCGAGGCAGGGTGCTCAGCCGATAGCGAATGCGCGACCCATTGACCGCCGACCAAACCCAGAGCAACCCGCGAGGGCGGGGTGCGGCGAGCATCCGGCATCTGCGCCAAGCCCGGGGGTCCATCCTTGCGCGGTTTGGCGAGCGTCTTGCCATTGGCGAGCGTTGCCCATCGCGCTTGAATCTTTTTGGTGTCCTCGTCCAAACAGAACAGGTCCTCGACTCTGCAACGAAGAGCGCTGGCCAACCGCAAGGCGACGGCGGTGGACGGGCATGACCGGCCGGCCTCCAACTCGCTCAACGCCTGCCGACTGATGCCGGCCTTTCCGGCCAGTTCCTGCTGCCCAACGCGCAACTCGTGCCGCACGCTTCTCAGTGTGCTCCGGATGGTCCGAAGGGACATGCGGTCGCGAAAACTGCCGCTTTTGAACGACCGATGTCAAGTAGAGACGACAGTAAGAACAACTGGAGACGGGCTCAAACTCGGAAACTCGATCCCATCCGGGATGCCGCGAGCGCGGTGGGATCGTTGAGCACGCCTTCAGCAATCCGGGCGGGCGTTAGTTTGCTGTGGTCCGGGAAACCATCCCGTTACTGGGGAAGGGAATCCAGCCATGCCCTCAGAAGCGCGAGCTGGTCGTCGTTCCAGGGTACGCCACCGAATGGCATGAAACCGGTGCGCAAGAAGTCGGCGATCACGCTTCCGTCCCATCCCCCGCTCACGATCGCGCCGCCGTCAAAGAAGCGAAGGAAACTCTCGACTTGCTCCTGCGTATCTCCGAAGTAGAGATAGCTTGCGTCAGGCCCGATATGGCACCCACGGCAGCTGTTGCTCCGCTCGCCCGTACAGGGGATCGAACGCCGGCTGGGTCATGATCGCGAAGACCCCGTCAAAGGGGTTGCACGTTCCAGTGCAGGCGCAGTCGGACGGATCGCACAGACACGCGTCGCGGTTGCAGGAGCAATCGGAGGGATCGCACGTCGCATTGCTCACGGCGAGCGCAATCGAGGAGGTCGCCAACGACAAAACGAGAGCCAACAAAAATAGCATCGCACGCATGGGCCCCTCGCTTTCTGTATGGTTCAAAGCGGTTACCGCGATAGGTGCGTCGACCCTCGCGGGTAATTGAAGTTAAATCGAGCTACACAAGGTTTGCGTTCAAAAGGTTTGCGTTCAAAGGCGGTCCAGACGCGAGCGCCCGCATCCCTGGCGGGTCGCAACTGCCGACAGGTATTATTGCATCGGGGGCGTATAGCTCACCGTCAGCAGGGGTTGCAAAGAAGGGTCCACGTTCTCGCGCGTATCAAAACGCTTCGCCGACATCGGGAAAGACTCGTCCGCGACGATGACCCCCCAGCCAAAGTTTGTCTCGGGTTGATCGAGCCATTGCTGCAGGTCGGCAACGAGTCCGGGATCGAAGGTAGAGTCAAACGTATAGAACCCAATGCTATCCACGGCCGCGCTGGAGGTGACCAGGGTCGAGAAGTCCCCGCCCTCGGCAGTCCAGAATTGGCTGTCATAAAATGTGTGGAGCCAGGTCGCGTCTCCCGGCTCCGCAGGCGCGCCCATGCCCTCCTCACCGGGTGCGATTGAAGCTCCTTCACCCCAATCGGCAAGGGCGGCGTGCAGGTCTACTTCTACCTCTGGGCCCATCGCGCGAGAAACGTGAAGCGTGAGCGTCACGCCCTCGATCGTCGATCCGGCTGGAATATTGCCGGCGACGTCGAACGCGACGACTCCCCGCAGAATCAAGCCAGCGGCCGTCCTGCCGGAGAAGAAATGCTGGCCCTGCCCGTTGCTCGTGCTTCCGGAATCATCCTGGTACAGCGTGTTGTCCTTGATCGGGTTAAGCTGCACGGCATCGGCGCTCACCCGAGCGCTCACACCGACTAAGACGAGAAAAGGGACTGCTGCGTTCAGTTTTAATGCGGTTGTCATCGTCCCACCTTCCAGGCGACCGGACGCCGCCGGAGTTCGAGCCGACGGCGGCTGCGCCTTCCGTCCATCGGCGCCTCAACCAAGCTGTACATCTCGTCAAGCTCCGCGAACGTCGCCTGGACGAGTAGCAAGTCCTCAGCGAGATCCGGACGAGGTACCGCGCGATCGAGGACCGCGCGAAGGTGCGGGATCTCTCGCGCCGCCACCACCAGCACTCGACGCTCTTCGTCCGTGAAACCCCACATTCGCATGGCTCTCGTCACGCTCGCAGAGAAGCCCGTGCGCCTCCCCGCGTCAATACCTCGCCGCAAGTTCGAAAACTACTCCCGGTAAGCCGCTTTTTGATCAAGCGGCACAGCCGCGTCCCCTTCTTGGGGCAATGGGATCGGACATTTTCCTCGATGGCCTTGCCTTGGCCCTGGGACACATCGAGCTTTAGTGCGCAGGCTTCTTCAGCTCGCGTGCCGGCAAGGGCACGTTGCACAGCTCGACATGACCGACCGGATACACGAACCAAGGCTCGCGCCGGTTTCGCCGCGCCTCCACCCACCGCTGGAACGTGGGTGTGTCCGTCCGCAGCGCTTCCCACTCCGTTCGATCGGCGGCAGAAGTGGCGGAGGCCAACCTGACGCGTTTCAGGGGGACCCGCTGCTGCGGCTTTTCATAGAAGCCCAACGCTCCTGTGCCGCGCGGCAGGCTGGAGAGCAGCTCCATTCCCTGGAGCACCCGGCCGACGGCGGTGATGTTGCGGTCTAGGTGGCGTGGACTGTGGCCGGTGACGACGTAGAGCTCGGCACCATTGCTGCTGTCGGCCGGGTTGTTCCTGCCTGCGCCCACTATGCCGTAGCAGTGCGCGAGCCAGATCAGACCGGTTCTGGAGTCACGTCCGACCGGGAAGCCGTCCGCCCATCCGACTTCAGGGGAGTACACGTCGCCGTCCGAGAGCTTGGTGAAGGCCAGCCCCTGGGACGGGCGCGAGAACTCCGCCGGGAGTTTGGTGCGAGCCGAGCCTAAAGACTTGGCATGAGCGCGGTCGCCGGCGTTCGTGCGGTCGTCGGCATTCGGGTCGCCCCACTGGGCCACGTAGTTGTCCTGCGACCGCAGAATGACCAAGTCATCGAAGTAGTGTTCGCGCGCCAGCGTGCGGATGTTCTCCACGTGCGCGGGAGCGAAGCCAGCCGCGAGCTCGATCACCACTCGGCCACCGGGGAGGTCCAGGTAAAGCGTATTGGAAGGGTCCACGCGGCGCCAGTCGGAAGGGGAAGACTCGTCGAGCACGCGTGCGGACGTGAGAACGCCGGCGTCCGGAGATGGAGCCGCCAAACAAAGGGAAGCCAGGACGATCTGGAGCATGAACATCTCCTACTTCATTTCCGGCCTCAGTTAGTGGATGATTTCCGTGAGCCGTGCAAAGCGTACTCTTTGAGGACACAGTCGGCGTTGCATAAGAGCTGCCGAGATTTCGTCTGAGCATGATCGAGCCGCTTTGAGTTCAGCTGCGAGGAACGGGCTGGTCGGCGGCAATGTACCGGTTATCGTTTATGCCGGGAGACTTAGAAAAGCTCTCAGCCCCAATCCGCGGACGCGATCCAATCGTGCCTTCCTAGAGCACCGATCGAGTAGAAACTCTTGTATTTTCGATCGCTTGGCGCGTGGGATCGACAATTTGCTTTCGGCATGATCTTTCTTCCTGCCTGCAGCGATGGAGCTGCCCT
>WNFC01025354.1_pt1 | contig 11241 bp, 8 predicted proteins | sample 5400541 | NCBI WGS metagenome assembly WNFC01 (sample SAMN13153342, study PRJNA577476) | soil metagenome | isolation source: 120 cm saprolite under Douglas fir tree site 2 hole 2 replicate 1 | place: USA:California | collected 2015-04-18
TCGCGCAGGAAAAACTCAAGATCGGCGTGATCGTGACCTTGTCCGGTCCGGCGGCGGCGCTCGGCCAACAAGTTCGCGACGGCTTCACGCTCGCGGTCAAGGATCTCGGCGGCAAGATGGCCGGCCGCGATGTCGAGGTCGTGGTGGTCGACGATGAGCTCAAGCCGGACGGGGCGGTGACCAAGGCCAAAGGCTTCCTCGAACGTGACAAGGTCGATTTCGTGGTGGGGCCGATCTTTTCCAACATCCTTCAGGCGATCCACAAGCCGGTTACGGATTCAAAGACTTTCCTGATCAGCCCGAATGCCGGCCCGTCGAGCTACGCCGGCAAGAACTGCAGCCCGTTTTTCTACGTGACCTCCTACCAGAACGACCAGGTGCACGAGATCCTCGGCAAGGTCGCGCAGGATCGCGGCTACAAGCGCGTCTATCTCCTGGTGCCGAACTATCAAGCCGGCAGGGATTCCGCTGCCGGATTCAAGCTCGACTACAAGGGGGAAATTGTCGAGGAGACCTACATGCCGCTGGGCTCGCTGGATTTCCAGGTTGAACTCTCCAAGATCGCTTCGCGCAAGCCCGACGCCGTATTCACCTTCATGCCGGGCGGCATGGGCGTAAGCCTGGTGAAGCAGTACAGGCAGGCCGGCCTCGCCGATCAAATTCCAGTCCTTTCGGCGTTCACGGTCGATGAATCGACGCTGCCGGCGCAGCAGGATGCAGCAGTCGGCATGTTCGGCGGCTCGAACTGGGCGCCCAATCTCGACAATCCGCAGAACAAGAAATTCGTCGCCGCCTATGAGGCCGCCTACAGCATTGTGCCCGGCACCTATGCCTTCCAGGCCTATGACGCGGCGATGCTGATCGACAGCGCCGTCAAGGCGGTAAAGGGCGACCTTACCAACAAGGAAGCGGTGACCTCCGCATTGAAGAAGGCCGACTTCACCTCGCTGCGCGGCGGGTTCAAATTCAACAGCAACGGTTATCCGATCCAGGATTTTTACCTGACCAAGGTCGCAAAACGCCCTGATGGCAAATTCCAGACCGAGATAGTCGAGAAGGTGTTCGAGAATTATGGCGACCGTTACGCCAAGGATTGCACGCCGGCTAACTAACCAGAGCGTTTTCGAGCGAAAGCCTGCCCCGGACTTGATCCGGGGTGGATCCCGGTTCGCGTGAAGAAAACGCGTCAAAGTAAACGATCAAGGAGGAAACAAGCCGATGAAGACTGAGATAACCGGCATCACCCGGGCCAACGAGGGCATGCAGGGAATTTCCTGGAATATCCTCGGCCAGACCTATGTGCCGAAGAACTGCACCGAACATTCCTTCTCCTGGCATGCGACGCTGCCGCCCGGCACCTTCGTGCCGCCGCATATCCATCCGGATCAGGATGAGTATCTCTATATGCTGGAAGGAAAACTCGATTTCATGCTGGGCGGCGCGGAGGCCCAGGCGACGGCGGGCGACCTGATACGCCTCGGCATGGGCGTTCCCCACGGCATCTTCAACAAATCCGACCAGACCGCGAAAGTGCTGTTCTGGGTCTCGCCGACCCGAAAATTGTACGATCTGTTTTGGGGCCTGCACAACATGAAGGAGCAGAAGCCCGAGGACGTCGTGGCCATGGCCGCGGAATACAACATCCACTTCCTGCCCCCGCCGCCGGGGGCGTGAAGGCATTGTCGTAGCCCGGATGGAGCGTAGCGCAATCCGGGGCCGCCGAGTCGTTGATTCCATGTCTCCCGGATTGCGCGGAGCCTGTCATCGGGCGGCGCTTCGCGCCGACCCGTTGGCTCCATCCGGGCTACGGAGCTTCAGCAAGCGCAGCGGAAACGCTGTTACCCCCGCACCGCCGTCAGCCCCGGCACGGCCGCAAATCCGGCCTTGCTGGCATAGCCACGCACGATGGCCTCGCGCTGCGAATAACTCAGCACGTTCTCGACATTGTCGAAACCATCGGGCGCCAATTGCTCGACCGCGTCGATCACGCCCTCCGGACCGCCACGGCGGTTCGAGCGCACAATCTCCGCCGTCATCGGCAGACGCTTCTGCTCGTACGCCATCAACGCTTGGCGTGGGTGCTCCGAACGCACCAGGGCGTCGGCCAGGCAGCGCGCATCGAGAATGGCCTGCGACGCACCATTCGATCCCACCGGATACATCGGGTGCGCGGCGTCGCCGAGCAGCGTGACGCGACCGCTCGACCAATAAGGTAGTGGATCGCGGTCGCAGGTCGGATATTCGTAGAATTCCGACGTCGCCGAAATCAGGCTCGGCACATCGACATAGGGCACCGAGAACCGCGCCACATGCGGCATCAGTTCCTCGCGTTTGCCTGGCCGCGACCAGTCCTCGCGGCGCGGCGGCGGCGCATTGCCGTCGCCGACCTTTACCAGCACCGCCCAGTTGGTCAGACGGCTCGCCGGGCTCGATCCTTCCGCGATGGGGTACACCACGACCTTGGCATGCAGGCCGCCGGCGACAATCATCGAACGGCCGCTCAGGAACACCGGCCAGTCGCGTGCGCCGCGCCACAGCATCAGCCCGTTCCAGCACGGCGGCCCCTCATCCGGAAACAGGCTCTCGCGCACCCGCGAATGAATGCCGTCGGCGCCGATCAGAATATCGCCGCGCACGGTTTTGGTGTGGCTGCCTGCACGATCGAAGAAATGGGCGGACACGCCGCCTTCGTCCTGGGTGAAGGCCCCTAGCCTGCAGCCGGTGTGTATAGCATCCCGTCCCAGCCGCTCCTCGACGGCGCGGTGGATCACGCTCTGCAGCCGGCCGCGATGAATCGAGAATTGCGGCACGTCATGACCGGCATCGATGCCGCGGGATTCGCGCCAGACTTCCTGACCATGGCGATTGAGATAATAAAGCTCGTCGGTGCGGATCGCGATGTCGTCGAGCTCTTGTAATAGCCCGAGACCGGCGAGTTCGCGGATCGCATGCGGCAGGGTGTTGATGCCGACGCCGAGTTCGCGGATGGTATCCGACTGCTCGAACAGTTCGCAGCCGATGCCGCGGGCACGCAGCATCAGCGCCGTGGTAAGGCCCCCGATACCGCCCCCGACGATAATCGCCTTCATCACCCGACTCCACTCAATACCGAAACGCTAAGTGACGGCCTCTACCGTCGCATGGCGCATCACTCGGCCGCAAGCGGCTTTGTCGCCTCCGCCTTCAGCTCGGCCCGGGTCTTCGGCTTAGCCTTAATTTTCAGATCGTCGAAATCCTGCCGGTCGCGCACGCTGTTGCGGAAAATCTGTTCCTTGCCCGGCAGATATTGTGGTGGGCAGAATACCGCCTCCGCGCCGTACCAGGCCGCGGCCTTCAGCGTGAACGACGGATCGACCAGATGCGGCCGGGCGAGCGCGACGAGATCGGCGCGCCCGGCCGCGAGGATGGTGTTGACCTGATCCGATGTGGTGATGTTGCCGACGCACATGGTCGCGACGCGCGCCTCATTACGGACCTGTTCGGAGAACGGTGTCTGGAACATGCGGCCATAGACCGGCTGGGCGTCGCGAACGGTTTGTCCGGTGGAGACATCGACCAGATCGACGCCGGCCTCAGCGAAGGCGCGCGCAACGACCACCGCGTCGTCGCCGGTGATGCCGCCCTCGGCCCAGTCGGTGGCGGAGATGCGCACCGACATCGGCTTGTGCGACGGCCATGCCGCCCGCAATGCCTCGAACACTTCAATTGGAAAGCGCAAGCGATTGGCAAGCGAGCCCCCGTAAGCATCGCTGCGCTGGTTGGTGAGCGGCGAAATAAAACTCGCCAACAGGTAGCCGTGGGCGGAATGCAGCTCCAGCATATCGAAGCCGCAAGCTTCGCCGCGCTCCGCGGCTTGAACGAACGCCGCCTTGACCGCGTCCATCGCCGCGCGGTCCATCTCGCGCGGCACCTGGCTATCTGGAAAGTAGGGAATCGGCGATGCGGACAAGACATCCCAGCCGCCCTCTTCCAACGGGCGGTCCATGCCGTCCCACATCAGCTTGGTGGCGCCCTTGCGGCCGGCATGGCCGAGCTGCAGGCAAATCTTCGCCGCCGAATTGACGTGGACGAAATCGACGATGCGGCGCCATGCGGCTTCCTGCTCGTCGTTCCACAGCCCGGTGCAGCCGGGCGTGATGCGGGCGTCACGGCCAACACAGGTCATTTCGGTGAAGATCAAACCAGCACCGCCGATAGCGCGCGATCCGTAATGCACCAGATGAAAATCGCCGGGCACGCCCTCTTTCGCCGAATACATGCACATCGGCGACACCACGGCGCGATTGGCGAGCTCCATCTCCCGCAGCCGTAACGGCTGGAACATCGGCGCCACCGGCTTCTCGACATCGACGTCGAACCCTTTGGCGCGAACCTGTTTCGCGAACGCCTTGTCGACCTCACTGACAAAATCCGGCGCCCGCAAGGTCAGATTGTCGTAAGTGATCGCCTTGGCGCGGGTCATGACACCGAAGGCGAACTGCACGGGATCAAAATCCCAGAACCGATCGACATGCTCGAACCAGACCAGCGAAACGTCGGCGGCATGTTGGGTCTTCTCGACCTCCTCGCGGCGCCCGTCCTCGTATTGCCGCAGCGCGGCGTCGACCGTCGGCGCGCGCTGCATGGCATCGGCCAATGCAATGGCGTCTTCCATCGCCAGCTTGGTGCCGGAGCCGATCGAGAAATGCGCGGTCGCCTTGGCATCGCCGAGCAGCACCATGTTGTCCTTGACCCACCGCTTGCTGCGGATCATCGGGAAGTTGCGCCACATCGATCGGTTGGTCAGGAGTTGATGCCCCCCGAGGAACCAGCCGAAAATGCCAGCCATGCGATCGGCCGATTGCTTCTCGTTCAGGCCCTCCAGCCCGGCACGCTTGAAGGTCTGCGGATCGGTCTCGAAGATCCAGGTCGAGCGGCCCGCTTCATATTGATAGGCGTGGGCGATGAACGGGCCCCACTCGGTTTCCTGGAAAATGAAGGTGAAGGCATCGAGCGGCCGGGTCGAACCCATCCAGGCGAACACATTGGACCGAAGATCCACCTCGGGCTGGAAGTGCTCGATATATCTGTCGCGGAAGCGGCTGTTGATGCCGTCGGCCAACACGACGAGATCGGCATCGGCAAAGCGGACCTCGTCCTCGATGTCGGCTTCGAACATCAAGGTGACGCCGAGTTCGCGCGCCCGCTCCTGCAGGATCAAAAGCAGCTTGCGACGCGAGCAGCCGCAGAAGCCGTTGCCGCCGACCCGGTGCACCGTGCCGCGAAAGTGCACGGCGATATCATCCCAATAGGCGAATTCCTGGGTAATGCGGCGATAGCTCGGGGAATCGTATTTCTCGAAATTGTCCAGCGTGGCGTCGGAAAACACCACGCCAAAGCCGAAGGTGTCGTCGGCGCGGTTACGCTCATACACCGTGATCTCGGCGCCTGGCCGCTGCTTTTTAAGCAGGATCGCAGAGTAGAGACCGGCCGGTCCGCCACCGATGATCGCGATCTTCATGAGAGCCTCCGGCGCAGCGGGACCATTCCAATTGTTTTAAACCTAAAGCATTTCGCCGGCAAGAGCCGCCATCAATTGCCTTGAAATGCCGGCTTCACCTTATTGGAAAACGCCTCGAATGCGCGGGCGAAATCCGCTGTGGTCATGCAGAGCGCCTGCGCGATCGCCTCGGCCTCGATCGCCTCCTCCACCGACATCGCCCATTCCATCGCCAGCATGCGCTTGGTCATGGTGTTGGCGAAAGTCGGCCCCTCGGAAATCTGCCCGGCAAGCAACCGCGCCTGCGGCAACAGATGCTCCGGCGCCACAATGCGGCTGAAGAAGCCCCAGCGCTCGCCCTCCTCCGCGGTCATGAAGCGGCCGGTATAGAGCAGCTCCGACGCCCGCGATTGGCCGATGATGCGCGGCAGGATCGCACAGGCGCCCATGTCGCAGCCGGCAAGGCCCACCTTGTTGAACAGGAACGCGACCTTGGCTCCCGTGGCGGCCAAACGCATGTCGGAGGCCATGGCGACGATCGCGCCCGCGCCGGCGCAGATGCCATCAACCGCCGCGATGACGGGCTGTGGACAGGCCCGCATCGCCTTGACGAGATCGCCGGTCATGCGGGTAAAGGCGGTAAGGCCCCTGGTATCCATCTTGACCAGCGGGCCAATGATCTCGAACACATCGCCACCCGACGAAAAATTACCGCCGGCGCCCGATACCACGATGGTCTTTACTTCATCGTCCATCGCGCAGGCGCGGAAAAAATCCGTCAGTTCACGGTAGCTTTCGAATGTCAGGGGATTTTTTCGCTCGGGGCGGTTCAGCGTTACCGTCGCCACGCCATCATTCACTCTCAGGAGGAAATGATGGGGCGAATACTGCGTCAATGGCAGCGTGACGGGATTGGCAGGTGTGCTCATGGGGTCTCCCTTTTATCGCTGTCATTGCGAGAAGCGAAGCGACGAAGCAATCCAGAACTGTCTTGTTCGAGTTCTGGATTGCTTCGCTGCGCTCGCAATGACGGTTTCAAACTTGCGCGCGACACACGGCTCAAATCTCGCCGCCCGCAACCGCGATGGCTTGTCCCGTGATCGCCCCGGCTCCCTCGCCGCACAGCCAGAGCACGGTATCGGCGACTTCCGCCGGGGTCACGAGGCGGACAACGGCGTGTTTTGCGGCGCTGTAGGCGCTGACATAGGCATAGCCCTTGAGACCAGCGGTGGATGCGACCGCGACAATGCGGCCGTAAGGACGCTCTCTCATCGAAGGCAACGCCGCCTGGATGGCGTGGACCACGCCCATGAAGTTGACATCCATCATTCGCCGAAACAGCGCCGCATCGGATTTTCCGAACGGCGCGGATTCGGCGATGCCTGCATTTGCTATCAGCATATCGATCGGCTGCCGCGCCGCGGCCTCCGCGATCGCGGCGCTGACGGCGGCCTGATCCGCGACATCGGCGACGCCTGCGAAGTGCGCGGCGCCCGAGGCAATGGCGTCGTCGAGCGTCGCGCGATTGCGGCCGAGCACCGTGACCGTTACGCCCGCGCGCGCAAGCGTGGCTGCGATCTCCCGGCCGATGCCTCGCCCGCCTCCGGTGACAAGCGCATGCGAGGAACGCGGCAGTCCGGACATGCACGGGCCTCCCCGAATGAAGTCATCAACGCGAGACTTGCGTATATTTTAGACTTCAAGCTTTTGCAAGAAATCAGCTCCCGATCCGTGCAAATGAGGTGAGCCTGCTTGACAGATGGAGCGCCGCAGGTAGCGTCGCGTTGACCAGCAGGAGGACGAATATCATGGCAGCCCTCGAAAAAGGCATCACGCGCAACGGAACGGGCTATTCCGGCAAGACCTGGAATATTCTTGGTCAGGTTTATTTCCCCAAGGCAGTGACGGACTCCACCTTCGCTTTCGAGACCAACAGCGATCCCGGCCAGTTTGTCCCCGTCCATATTCATCCCACCCAGGACGAATTCATCCTGGTCCAGGATGGCATGCTGGACCTGAAACTGGATGGGGTTTGGGTGCAGGCCAAGGCGGGCGATCTGGTTCGGCTGCCCCGCGGCATTTCGCACGGCTATTTCAATAAGTCGGACAAGCCGGCACGGGCGCTGTTCTGGGTGTCGCCGACGCAAAAACTCGAGGCGCTGTTCAACCAGCTTCACAAGCTGACGGATGTCGCGGAAATCGTCCGCATCTCCGCCGAGCACGAAGTGAACTTCCTGCCACCCGAGGCCAATGAATAATTGGCGGCTGCGAGAGCCGCTCGGTTCGGAAATTGTTTTAAATATAAAATTATTGCTTTCCAACCGTGGAAGGCCTGTTAGCATTGGCGGGTTCGACTTGTCAGGAGGTCCGGCGTGCCTGATCTCGCGCCCATGAAAACCAGGGATGGCCGCCTCGGTTACGAAGCCGCCGGCGATCCCGCTTTGCCGCCGCTGGTGTTCCTGCATGGAATCGGCGGCGCGGCGCGGGCGTGGCGCGGACAACTGAATTTTTTTGGAGATCGCTTCCACGCCATTGCGTGGGACATGCCCGGCTATGGCGGTTCGGCACCGCTTGCGAAATGCAGCATCGCCGCCCTCGCCGATGCCTTGCAGGATTTCCTGCGGCAGGTCGGAGCGACCAAACCCATTCTTGTCGGGCATTCGATCGGCGGCATGGTGGTTCAGCAGTTGCTGGCGAAGAGCCCCCACATCGCTGGCGCTGTCGTGCTCGCACAAACCAGCCCGGCGTTCGGCAAACCCGACGGCGACTGGCAGAAGGCGTTCATCGAAGCGCGGCTCGGCCCGCTCGATCGCGGTGAAACGCTTGTTTCACTGGCGCCGTCGCTGGTGAAGGAATTGGTCGGAGACGATCCCGACGCCGGCGGTATGGCGCTTGCGAGCGACTGCATGGCCAGCGTTCCCGAGGCGACCTATCGCGCCACGATGCTGGCGCTGATGGGCTTTGATCTGCGGAGCGCGCTCAAGGATATCGCGGCGCCGACGCTGGTGCTGTCGGGCTCCAGGGACAAGAACGCGCCGGCGCCGATGATGGCGAAGATGGCGAGCTATATTCCATCCGCAACATACGTTGAGCTCGAAGGCGTCGGCCACCTCGCCAATCTGGAACGTCCCGCAACCTTCAACGCGACGCTGGATCAATTTCTGAAAGCCAATGTGGCTGCAACACAAGTGACGGCATGATGACGGTGCAAGCCAGTAAAACTGTGACTGATGTCGACAAGGTCGATTTGGATAAGCCGATCTTCGATTCGCAGGCGTTCCGGCTGAACGACGAACGGGCCGCGATCATCGCGACGGCACGCGAGCTTGGCCAGACCGTGTTCGCAGGCCGCGCGGGGACTTACGATCGTGACGCGACATTCCCCACCGAGAATTACAGGGATCTGCACCGCGCCGGCCTGCTCGGCATCGCTATTCCGAAGAAGCATGGCGGCCTCGGCGCCGATTACCAGACTTACGCGATAGCCGCCGCCGAGATCGGCCGCTATTGCGGCGCGACGGCGCTGACCTGGAACATGCACGTCTGCTCGACGCTGTGGTCCGGGCCGCTGGCCGATGATCTCGACATGGACGGTCCCACCCGCGCCGAACACGAGCACCGGCGCGCGGTGCACTACAAACGCATTGTCGCCGATGGCGCTGTTTATTCGCAGCCGTTCTCGGAAGGCGGCGCGGCAGCCGCGGGTGGCGTCGCGTTCGGCACCGAGGCGAAGCCGGTCAAGGGCGGCTGGATCGTCAACGGCAAGAAGATCTTCGCATCGCTTTCGGGACACGCCGATTATTACGGCGTGCTCTGCACCGAGATCGTGGAAGGCGAGAAAGCCTCGCGCCGCAATACGCTCTATCTCGCGCTGCCAGCCAAGGCCGACGGCGTATCCGTGGTCGGCGACTGGGATCCTCTGGGGATGCGCGGCACGGTGTCGCGCACGCTATTATTCAAGGACGCGTTCGTGCCGGAGGATGCGGCGTTGATGCCGCGCGGCGTCTATTTTCAGGCGGCGATGCGCTGGCCACACATGTTCCTGACGCTGTCACCTACCTATGTCGGCCTCGCGCAGGCGGCTTACGATTTCACGGTACGCTATTTGCGCGGCGAGGTGCCGGGCACGCCACCGGTGAAGCGCCGGATGTATCCCACCAAGCAGATCGCGGTGGCGCAGATGCAGATCAAGCTCGAGCAGATCAAGGCGATCTGGTTTCAAGCCGTCACGGAAGCTTGTGCCAATCCAACCAAGGAACAGGTGCTGCGCGCCTATGCCGCGCAATATTCCGCGATGGAAGGCGCCAACGAGATCGCGACCTTGGCGATCCGCACCTGCGGCGGTCAGGCCATGCTGAAATCACTGCCGCTGGAGCGAATCTATCGCGACAGCCGGTGCGGGTCGCTGATGCTGCCATGGACCGCCGAACTCTGCCTCGACCGCATTGGCCGCGAGGCGCTGTACGAGACCGGCGAATCGGACGACTAGTTCCAAAATGGACCTTTCCGAGCTCATCGAACGCAACGCGGCATTCACGCCGGACAAGCCCGCGACTATTTTTGAGGGCGAAACTCTGAGTTACCGGGCGTTGAGTGCACGGATCGAGCAGACGGCGCGCGCGCTGAAGGCCGAATTCGGCGTCAGCCGTGGCGACCGCGTCGCGATCCTCAGCCTGAATCGGCCTGACTACGTGGTGCTCCTTTATGCCTGCGCACGGCTCGGCGCCATGCTGGTGCCGCTGAACTGGCGGCTTGCGGTGGCCGAACAGTCGTTCATCCTGTCGGACGCCTCGGTCAAGGTACTGGTGCTCGAACAGGCCTTCGCGGAGATTCTGCCTGCGCTGCAAAGGAGCCTGTCCGACACATGCGTCGTAGGGCTCGATTTTTCTCCGCCACAAGGACGCGCGATCGACCGGCTGTTGGCGGATGCGCGCGGCGACGGCCGCAATCCGCATATCGATCTCACCTGTCCGTTGCTGATCGTCTACACCTCGGGCACTACCGGAAGGCCCAAGGGCGCGGTGCTGCGACAGGAAGCCCTGCTGTGGAACGGCGTGATGAGCCAGCACATGCATGGCCTCACCTCGGACGACCATATACTCACCGTGTTGCCTTTCTTTCACGTCGGCGGCCTCAACATACAGACCACGCCGGCGCTGCATCACGGTGCCACGGTGACGATCCATCCGCGTTTCACCCCGGACGCAACGCTCGCCACCATTGCGCGCGAGCGCCCGACCTTGACGGTGTTGGTGCCCGCGATCATTCAGGCGGTGACCGACCATCCCGACTGGCTCGCCACCGACCTTTCCTCCCTGAAGGCAGTCTCGACCGGATCGACGATCGTGCCGCCGCATCTGATCGAACGCTTTGTCGCGCGCGGGGTGCCGGTGCTACAGGTCTATGGCTCGACCGAAACCTGCCCGATCGCAGTCTATACGCGCCTCGGCGGCGATCTTTCGCGCGCGGGTTCGACCGGCCTTTCCGGTCTGTGCTGCGAGGCGGCTGTGATCGATGATTCCGGCGTCGAGCTGCCGCCGGACACGCCCGGGGAAATCGCGGTGCGCGGCCCCAACGTGTTCTCAGAATATTGGGGTAACGAGGAAGCGACCCGGGAAGCGCTGCACGACGGCTGGTATCGCACCGGCGACATCGGCCTCCGCGACGCCGATGGCTATTTCTGGGTGCACGACCGCAAGAAGAACTTGATCATCTCCGGTGGCGAAAACATCTATCCGGCGGAAGTCGAGCGCGTGCTGCTG
>WNFC01008654.1_pt1 | contig 11239 bp, 6 predicted proteins | sample 5400541 | NCBI WGS metagenome assembly WNFC01 (sample SAMN13153342, study PRJNA577476) | soil metagenome | isolation source: 120 cm saprolite under Douglas fir tree site 2 hole 2 replicate 1 | place: USA:California | collected 2015-04-18
TCTATCCGACGCTCCGGAATTTCTTTCAAGTAGTGAGGACGGGAGATGAACAGCAGATCGTGTTGCAACCTGGCGCAGCGGCGGCGAGTAATTAAGATGCGGCGCATGCTGATTTATTTCACACTCTGCACGATGGGCTTCCTTGCCGGAGTGCCGCGGTCCGCCGCCGGAGAAGCGCCCGGATGGATGCACGCCCTTGTGAATGTGCCTCTGCCGGCGCACGACGAGAAGACGGACGTGGTGCTGCTCTATTCGGATCGGATCGTAACGGTTCAATCCGCGGACAAAATCAAGATAACGGTTCGTGAAGCGTACAAGATTCTACGCCCCGGTGGCCGCGAGTATGGCACGGTGTCCGTTTCTTACAATTCCCGCAAGAAAATCACGGGCATGCGCGGCTGGTGCATTCCCGCGCAGGGCAAAGACTATGAAGTTAAAGATAAAGAGGCGATGGAAATTTCACTTCCGAAAATAGACGGAAGCGAACTCGTCTCCGATGTAAAAGACAAACTGCTCCGCATCCCCGCCGCAGATCCGGGAAACATCGTGGGATACGAATACGAAGAGGAAGAACAGCCACTCGTCTTGCAAGACGCTTGGCATTTTCAGGAAACGAACCCCGTTCGAGAAGCGCAATACACGCTGCAGCTTCCATCGGGCTGGGAGTACAAGGCCACGTGGATGAATTATCCGGAAGTCAAGCCCGCCCAGGCGGGGAACCAGTCGCAATGGACCGTGAGCGAAGTCAGGGGGATCAAGCACGAGGACAATATGCCGCCCTGGCAGGGCGTTGCCGGCCAGATGATCGTTTCGTTTTTTCCGCCGGGTGGTTCGGCGCAGAACCAGGGATTTCAGAGCTGGAAACAAATGGGAATTTGGTACCAGGGCCTGACCAGCGGGCGGCGAGATGCTTCTCCAGAACTCAAACAGAAAGTGGCGTCGCTGACGTCTTCCGCGAGCACTCCGTTTGCGAAGATGAAGGCCCTCGGGGATTTCACGCAGCGGGACATTCGGTACGTGGCCATCGAGTTGGGAATCGGCGGATGGCAGCCGCATCCCGCTACGGAAGTGTTCACCCACCATTACGGCGACTGCAAGGACAAAGCGACGCTGATGGGAGCGATGCTGCATGAGATCGGCATCGATTCGTACTACGTGGTCATAAATTCTGAACGCGGTTCGGTTACTCCGGAGACGCCCGCTCACGTGGGCGGTTTCGATCACGCCATTATTGCCATCAAATTGCCTGAGGGAACCGCGGATAGCTCACTGGCGGCCACCATGGCCCATCCAAAGTTTGGCAAGATATTGTTTTTTGACCCAACGGACGAATTGACGCCATTTGGCCAGCTCAACGGCGCGCTGCAAGCGAATTACGGTCTGTTGGTAACGCCGGATGGCGGTGAGTTGGTCGAACTTCCAGAATTGCCGCCAGCGATGAACGGAATTCAGCGGACCGCTAAGCTGAGCCTGAGCGCAACAGGGACGGTGAGCGGCGAGGTGCAGGAAACACGAGTCGGCGACCGTGCCTGGTCGCAGCGCTGGGCGCTGCGAACGGTCACAAAGGATGCGGACAGGATCAAGCCGATTGAAACTCTGCTTTCCCGTTCGCTTGGGACCTTCCAAATTACAAAGGCAAGCGTTGGAAATTTGCAGCTGACGGATCAACCGTTTATGTACAATTACTCCGTTGTTGCCCAGAATTACGCGAAGACGGCGGGGAACCTGTTGTTGGTTCGCCCGCGGTTCATTGGCAACAAATCGACTGACCTGTTGGAAACAAAGGAGCCGCGAAAGTATCCGGTGGAATTCGACGGGCCGTCCCGAGACACAGACACTTTTGAAATTACGCTGCCGACGGGTTACGAGGTGGACGACCTGCCGCCGCCGGTGAACGCGGACTACAGTTTCGCAAGCTACCACAGCAAAACGGAAGTGAATGGAAACACGCTGAAGTACACGCGGACATTTGAAGTGAAAGAACTGAGCGTGCCGCTCAGCAAGGTCGAGGACCTGAAGAAACTCTATCGCGTGATCGCGGGCGACGAACGGAATACCGCGGTGCTAAAACCCGCCGCTCACTGATTTCCACCCCGCTACTGCTCGCGTGATTCCTATTCTATGGCGGAGTTCCCGCTCCAACAGAATTTGTACGAGGGATGAAGAAAAGAATCGCAGCGGGAGGATGTAGCGCTGCCAATTTCTTTCGCAGGCCCCGTGGCGAAGCGGCCAAAACATGTTTCAAGAGCGAGGCGGCCATCTCAAAAGAGAGGTGAACGCGATAGACATCGGCGCGTTCTGCATAAGAATACTTCTCGTAGCGCGGAGTTGAATCTAGCGCTGCTTTGAGCAAGATTTCCAAGGGACTCCGCTTGTGGAATAACCTCTTGGCCGAAGCTTCGCGGTGCACAATGCCAACCAGAGAACGCTGCGTGCCCCCGCCGATTTCGAGAGAGACTGCGGTCACATTGGCAGGGTTGAAAAGGCGCGCGGGATCGTCGTCTGGAAAAAGGGCAAGAAGACCCGTAATTTCATCCTCTTTGGCGTCGAAACCGTCCCACCAGTAGCGATAACCGTTATAGACCACCGTGCCGGCGCGGAAAATTTGCTGCATACGTACGGCATTCTTGCCCGTCACGCTCACGACCATATCCGCAAGTTCGGGAAGGCGAAACGTCTGCTTCACGACCGGACGCACGGTCACGTAGCCTGCGTCATCTTCCGTGAAGCGCATCGCGATGGTTTTCGGGAGCGGCATGCAAAATGAAGGAAGCGAATTCTCAGCCCAGTTTCGAGAGGCGGTCGCGCACGCGATCGCTGAGCGCCTTGCCGTCAACGGTCTTGCCTTCCAGGGCCGACTTGGCGGCCTTCACGACCGCGCCCATCTGCTTGATGGAGTTCGCGCCGGATTCGGAAATCGCCTTGGCAATCGCCGCGTCCATTTCGGCCTCGCTGGCGCCGGCAGGGAGATAGGATTCGATGATGGCGAGCTCTTTGGTCTCTTTTTCGGCGAGTTCGGGGCGGTTGCCCTTGGTGAACTGTTCGATTGATTCCTTGCGCTGTTTTACGAGCGTTTGCAGGATCTGAATGGACTCCGGCTCGTCGAGTACGCGAATCTTTTCGACTTCCTTGTGCTTGATGGCCGCCTTGATTCCCCGCAGGACGCTGAGGCGCAGTTCGTCTTTGGAGCGCATGGCGTCGACTAGGTCCTTCTGAATTTTTTCGGCAAAACTCATCTTCAGATCCTCGCTTCCTTGAATATAGCAGACCAGGAAAGGCGACAGGCAAGAATGACGCAGTGCGGCGGCCACCGCGTGCCGCCGTACTTATTTGACAGAGCGCGAACGGCTCGCTACTTTTGATCTCTTACACGATGCGGAGCAAGCCGGCTTGAGGAGACGATGGGGCTCATGAAAGTTATCGTAGCGGACAAGATCAGCGAAAGGGGCGTGCAACTGCTGAAGGAGCAGCCAGGCTGGAACGTTGTCCTCACGACGAACGATACGCTGAACAAGGAGATCGCCGATGCGGATGCGTTGATCGTGCGCAGCGCGACGAAAGTCACTGCGGAATTGCTGGACCAGGCGAAAATATTGCGCGCGGTAGGCCGCGCGGGCGTGGGCGTGGACAATATTGATCTGGAAGCGGCCACCAAGCGCGGCGTGCTGGTCATGAGCACACCAGGCGGGAGTTCCGTCAGTGTTGCAGAACATACCTTCGCGTTGTTGTTGGCGCTTGTCCGGCAGCTTCCAAAATTTGATGCGGGTATGCGCGAGGGCCGCTGGGAAAAATCGTCGTCGGGCGCCGAGGTGCGCGGCAAAACGCTGGGTCTCATCGGTCTCGGCCGCATCGGCAGCGAAGTGGCATCCCGGGCGGAAGCATTCGATATGCGCGTTGTTGCGTTCGATCCATTCATCAGCGAAGCGGCAGCGCGAGAACTGTCCGTGGAACTGGTACCGCTCGATCAACTTCTGGCCGAATGCGACTTTATCTCGCTCCACACGGCCGTAAGTGCGCAAACGAGGGAGATGATCAACGCCGGGTCCATTGCGAAAATGAAGAAGGGCGTTCGTATCGTCAATGCCGCCCGCGGGGAGCTCATCAACGAAGCTGACCTGGCGGTGGCGATCAAGGGCGGACACGTCGCCGGTGCTGCCCTGGACGTCTTTGCGGAAGAGCCGCCGAAAAATTGCCCGCTGATTGGGCTTCCGAATGTAATTACCACACCACATGTTGCAGGTTCCACGGCCGAGGCGCAGGAAGAACTGGGTACGCAGGTGGCGTTGCAGATCAAGGATTACCTGGCCGAGGGGATAATCCGTAACGCCGTGAACCTGCCGGCGCTTTCGGCGGACCAATACCGGCGTGTGCGACCGTACCTGGAATTGGCGGAGCGGCTCGGCTCGCTGGTTTCGCAAGCGGCGGCGTCTAGGCCGGCGCGGATTCGCATCCGATATGCCGGCGAGGTGGCCGAGGTGGGCACGCATCTGCTTCGCAGCGCGGTGCTGGCGGGCGTGCTGAACGCCGTGCTAGACGAAAAGGTGAACGTGGTCAATGCGCCCGCAGTGGCTGCGGCAAGAGGTTTGACCGTGGAAGAAGAGACTCGCAGGCGCGAACATGGCTTCCCAAACACTCTGGAAGTCTCCGCACTGCCTGAAAAAAGCGGATCGGCGGCAAGTTTTACGGCTGAAGGCACGGTCCTGCATGATGGTTCGCCCCGCGTACTCCAGATCGAAGGGATTCCGCTGGAGGCGCAACTGGAAGGCACCATCCTGTATTTGAGGAACCGCGATGAACCTGGCGTCATCGGCCAGATTGGAAGCACTCTTGGGAGGCTCGGAGTGAATATCGCTACGTTCGCTCTCGGCCGCCGCGAAGCCCAGAGCGGGGCCGACGCCGTCTCCCTAGTTCGCGTGGACGGAGAAGTGTCGACTTCGATCCTTGGGCCGATTCGGGCGATTCCCGCCATTACCGAGGCCAAGCTCTTGCATTTAGGCTAGATAGAGTGTATTTGGTGTGCCGCAGGTGGCATCCATCGGTTCTGCGGCTACTTCTCTACACTTCAGCAGGGGTGAAGGAAGCGGACAAGTACTAGTCCTTGTGGAACGAAGCATCTCAAAAAAGATTGGATTAAATCGAAACTAATCGAAACAACTTGACTTGACATACTCGGGAAACCTGTTCTAAAAGCTACCTCAATATTTAGATTCAGTCGAGTGGTGGTCAAGGTTGCCCGGGGGAAACTCTCAATACGGCGTCACGACCATGTCTCGGCAATGCGCCGAGGTTTCCCACACCCCTGTGATATCCCCGCGTGAATTTTTCATACCCAAAGAAGTTGCGCAAAAGGAGCATTCTATGAAGCGGTCATTTATCATTGGCAGTTTCGCGGTGTTGGTCTGCACGCTACTTTTCGCGGTATCGAGCTGGGGCCAAACCGGAGCATCGACCATCCGCGGAACAGTGAAAGATCCATCCGGCGCGCTAGTATCTGGCGCAACCGTTACGCTTACCAACCTGGAGACGAACGCCGTGCGAACCGTGGCGACGACATCGGGGACGTTTTCATTTGAATTCCTTCCAGTCGGCGATTACGAGGTAAGAGTCGAGGCGAAGGGCTTCCGGAAATTGGTTGTGCGCCCGGTGCAAGCCCTGGTGTCGAACGTGACCGATGTTCCGGCGCAACTGGAGATCGGCGAGATAAGTTCGACGGTGACCGTCGAGGCCGTAGCTGCCAACGTTCAAGTAAACACATCAGACGCGACGCTAGGAAACAATTTTAGCAGCGCGCAACTAACCCAATTGCCGATCGAAGGGCGTGGAATACTGCCGCTGCTGACCCTGCAAGCCCAGGTGACGCCGGATGGCTACGTGGCCGGCGGGCGGAGCGACCAGTCCAACGTCACGCTGGATGGCGTGGACATCAACGACTCGGAGACGAGCGATGTTAGCAAACCGGTGCTGCGGCTGAATTCGGAGGCTATCGAAGAGTTTCGCGTAGTTACGGTGAACGCCAATGCCGACGAAGGCCGGTCGTCCGCGGCGCAAATCAATCTGGTGACGAAGAGCGGCACGAATTCGTGGCATGGGTCGGCGTTCGAATTCCACCGCAACACGATCTTCGCGGCGAACGACTTCTTCAACAACCGCAGCGGAGTGGATCGTCCAAAGCTCATCCGCAACGTGTTTGGGGGAACCCTGGGCGGGCCCATCGCGAAGAACAAGCTATTCTTCTTTTACAGCTATGAGGGCCGCCGCGATGCAAGCGGCACAGCGGTTACGAGTTTGGTCCCTCTCGTCGGATTAGGACAAGGTCAGCTAGTCGTCAACGCCCAGCGTTGCACCACGGCGGTGGTAGCAGGTACGCCGGATACATGCGAGGCGGCGCAAACCTTTACACTTGCCACGCCTCAACTCGACAACGCTTGGAACGTAGTGCATACAAACCCGGTTGCCATTGCCGCCCTGAACGCGGCCGCGACAAAATACCCCGCAAACGATACTTCAATTGGCGATGGGATCATGACGGAGGGCTACCGCTTTAACGCCTCAACGCCGGTAAAATTGAATTCGAATTTTGCCCGGATCGACTGGAACATCAACAGCAAGATGAACGCCTTTTTCCGGTTGAATACTTACTACGACCATGACACGACCACCCTACTTCCTAAGTTTCCGGATACGCCGGCGCCCAGTTTGTGGGCGCATCCCTGGGGGCTATTGGCGAGCCACAACTGGACGATCAGTCAGAACTGGGTGAACAGCTTCCGGTACGGGCTGACGCGACAAAGTTTCAGCCAGCAGGGCGACAGCGACCAGAACAACATTTCCTTCCGGGGTGTCTTCTCACCGACGAACTCTAACCGCACGACGTCGCGCACTAATCCTGTCCACAACATTGTGGATGACGTCGCCTGGATCAAGGGGAAGCACTTCATCAACTTCGGCACGAATGTCCGGTTGGTGAGCAATCACCGCACCGGCTTCACCAATGCGTACGACACGGCCAGCACAAACTTTTTCTTCTATTCACCAGCAGGGACGGCCGTTACGGACCCCATCAATGCGTATATCGGAGATCCCGCCAATAACCTCTTGCCTGCTGGCCCTGGGCAATACATTCAGATAGCCAGCAACCAAAATGGGGTGGATGCAGCCGGTGCGGCGTTGATTGGCCGGTATTCACAATACAGCGCGCGGTTCACGTTCGGAGCGGATGGCTCGCTACAGCCCTCCGGAACGCCCACGAACCGGACATTCGCTACAAATGCGTACGACTTCTACGTTAAGGACTCGTGGAAGATTCGGCCGAATTTGACCTTGAACCTCGGTCTGCGTTACAGCCTCAGCACTCCCGTGCATGAAACCAACGGATTCGGAGTGGTGACCGATATCTCGACCGAGGAATTCCTGAGGCGGCGGATCGCGAGCGCGGACAAGGGGGTGCCCTATATTACGCCCCTCACGCTTGTACTGGCCGGCGGGAACGGCAAAGGATCGCTGTATAACTCGGACAAGAACAACTTCCAGCCCCGCGTCTCCCTGGCGTGGTCTCCGAACTACTCTGGGGGGCTCCTGCACTCATTATTTGGCGGTAGCGGCAAGTCGGTCATCCGCACGGGCTTTGCTCTGACGAATGACTATTACGGCGAGGCGCTTGCCTCAGCCTTTGACTTGGCTAACACGCTGGGCTTCACTTCCACGACAACAATTTCCGCAAACACCTATAACCTCACATCGAAGCCGGGACCGCTGTTCACGGGGTACAATCAAGACGTCCGGACGCTGCCGTTCGGGACCCTCGTGCTGCCGACGGGGGTCTCCTTTCCGAAGCAGCAGCCATCGGACTTTCACCGCCGGATTGAGAGCGGGATCGATACGGCACTGCAGGCGCCCACGAATTATCAGTTTAGCCTGACGTATGAGCGCGAAATGCGCGGAGGGATGCTGTTCCAGGCGTCTTATATAGGACGGCTGGCGCGGCATCTCCTGGCGACGCGCGACGTGATGGCCCTGAATAACTTGCGCGATCCAAAATCCGGGATGGACTGGTACACGGCCGCGACGATACTGGAAAAACAGCGCCAGCTCGGCACGGATCCGGCTAACGTTCAGTCCATTCCGTACTTCGAGAATATTCTGCCCGCAGGGTATGCGGCTACTACGGCGGCCAACGGCTACGGTTGCACAGCGACGTTTACGAGTGGCTGCCTCCCCGCCAATGCTTCGAACACGCAAGCAGTCTACGCGGAAGGATTCGAGTTCTGGGCCAACGACTGGACAGACATACAGGATGAAATAGAGAACTATGCGGGCCAAACCCTCGGTCAAGTCGATTCCGGCGGTAACACCATCCCCGTGCCCTATTTCTTCAACCCGCAATATGGTGCGCTATCTGCATGGGGAACGATCGCCAATTCCAATTATCACGGCTTCTCAGCTTCCCTCCGGCAGCGGTTTCACAGCCTGCAGTGGGATTTCAATTACACCTACTCGCATTCCCTGGACAACGCTTCGGGTCTCCAGACCGCGAATCAATATGGGAGCGCATTTATCGAGAACGCCATTCGCCCGAATGACAACTACGCCAACTCGGACTTCGATCTCCGGCACATCATCAATGCGAACGCCATCTATCAGTTGCCGTTTGGCCGGGGGAAACACTTCGGAAGCAACATGAACCGAGGCTGGGATGCCCTCGTCGGGGGCTGGCAACTAGCGGGTATCTACCGGTGGAACACCGGGCTGCCGAATGGCCAGCCCTATGATACCGGGCAGTGGGCCACAAACTGGGAAGTTCAAAGCAACACAACGCAAGTGGTACCTGTGAAGACCTGCCCGACGCGCGGCGACGCGAACACTCCGCCGAAGCTCTTTGGGTGCGATACGGTTGCTGCCTATCAGAGCTACCGCCCCGCGTATCCCGGAGAGACTGGGCAGCGCAATATACTGCGTGCGCCGGGCTATGTGGCTCTCGATATGGGGCTCAGCAAGATCTTCACGCTGCCTTGGAGCGAGAAACAACAACTGGCACTTCGGTGGGAAGTGTTCAACGTGACCAATACGCAGCATCTAACTGGAGCCGATGCCACCAACAGCAACCTAGCGGTCGATCCGGATGCCAAACTGAATAACCTTCAGCCGCCGCCGGACTGGTCGAACTTCACGAAGATTCAAGGAACGCCGCGCGTGATGCAGATCGGTTTACGGTACTCGTTCTAGCCCGCCGAATATTGACTTCAACCAGCCGCCGGAAGGCATCAGCCATCCGGCGGTATTGTTGTTGAGACCAGGTGATAACGGGGATGATTGAGAAAGGGCCGGATGTCTGATGCATCCGGCGAATAGAGCTAGGCGTGGCGGGCGCTCGTTGACCCAAGAAATCAGGCCAGAGATCGCCAGAGATCGCACCGGCGTAGCCCGCATCGCCGAGATATGTTAATCTGGTAGTCCCGCTCGGGCAGGACGTATGCGCCCGAGCCTTTCGGTCGGGGCGTAGCGCAGCCTGGCTAGCGCGCCTGGTTCGGGACCAGGAGGTCGATGGTTCAAATCCATTCGCCCCGACCACCTTTTTAGAATCAGTAACTTACAAAACAGAGAACTCCAAAGAGCGCCTAGTGCAGGGCCAGGAGGCCGAAGGTTCAAATCCATTCGCCCCGACCATTATTTCCCCTCTCGATTCAACAATGTACGCTGCGTTTTCAACTTCAGGTTTTGCTTCGTTTTTACGGACAATATGGACAACATCGGCGATCTTGGGTGGATGTGGCCGTCTTCCTCTGGTCTTTGCGGCTGACCACCACCGGCACACAGATCGTTACTAGAGTTCATAAACCATAACAGTCATTTCAAGGCATAAGACCAGAGCCAACCAGACCAACGGACATTAAATGCATTTTCGGGGGAGAGGGCGAACCGTACTGGCTGGGCGCGTTGTGGACGACTCTGCGCGAGGATCTGGATGGGGAATTCCGATGAAGCCGATCAGCATTCCGCTGTGATGCCGATCAGTGTTCCGGGATGATCCGATCAGTCCTCGGAGCGAAGCGACGCTGGTTTTTGCATTTTGTTGAAAGTGATCGCGATCGTCAAGCTTGTTGTTGTTGAGGCTGTGGGAAAGTGGAAATCGCTCCTGCGATTTCCAAGGGCGCTTTTTGCCCGTCTTTTCCACAGCTTTTCGCCTGCCGATTCATTCACTTTTCCTCCTTCACTCCTTTCAGTTTACGTATCGAATCCCCGCGCATCTCGATGCGATGCGCGTTGTGCACCAGCCGGTCGAGGATGCCATCGGCCAGTGTGGGATCTCCGATCTGTTCGTGCCAGCGGGACACTGGCAACTGCGAAGTCAGGATCATCGAGCGCGTCTGGTAGCGATCCTCGGCGATCTCCCAGAAGTCCCTTCTCTCCGCTTCCGCCATCGGGGCCATGACCCAGTCATCGATGACCAGAACATCGATGCGGTTCAGCCGTCTCAACAGTTGCCGTAGACTGCCATCGGCGCGTGCCAGGCTCAGATCCCGGAACAGCGCCGCGGCCCTCGTGTAGTACACCCGATAGCCATCCCGGCAAGCTTTCTGCGCCAATGCCGAAGCCACATAACTTTTGCCCACACCGGTCGGACCCAGCACGAAGATGTGTTCGTGGTTGGCCACCCAGGCAGACTCTTGGGCCAACGCACGAATCACGCTCCGGTTCAGTCCTCGCTCCGCACGATAATCGATATCCTCGACACAGGCAGATCCCCGCAAGCGAGCGGCCATGACTCGTCTGGTGAGGGCCTGGTTCTGACGCCAGTTCCACTGCTGATCGACGAGCAGTGCCAGACGGTCGAGAAAATTCAACTCCCGCGTCGCTTCATCCTGTTCCTGATATTCCAGTGCTTCGACCATGCCCTGAAGCTTGAGGGCATGGAGTTTTTCTTTCATCGGTTGTTGCAACATGATCGTCTCTCCTTTTTACTCGAAGTACTCAGCGCCACGAATGTTGTCATGCGATGGCGGAAGAGGAAGCGGTGACGGTTCTGGGAGTGGTTGTTGGTCGAGCGAGTTCTTCAGGATCGATTTCACGCTCTGGTAGCGGCAAGCACCGGTCCGTAGGGCTCGATCGGCAGCTGCTTCCATCCTGGTCGAGGAATACTGCTCGGCCAGTCGGATGATCCCGAGGCAGGATCGATAGCCCATCTCCGGATGCGGTTTCTCGGCGAGGATCCGTTCAAACAACTTTGCCGTGTGCGGTCCGA
>WNFC01008656.1_pt1 | contig 11239 bp, 10 predicted proteins | sample 5400541 | NCBI WGS metagenome assembly WNFC01 (sample SAMN13153342, study PRJNA577476) | soil metagenome | isolation source: 120 cm saprolite under Douglas fir tree site 2 hole 2 replicate 1 | place: USA:California | collected 2015-04-18
AGAGCGGCGACAAGAAGGCGGCTGCCGAGCAATACGCCACCACCGGCAAGGACGGCTGCGGCGGCTGTCACGGCACCTTCCGCCTGCCGCTCAACTAGGCCCGCCCCGGCATACTGCCGAAGCCGGCGAGTCGGCTTGCCGCCATCCGCCGCCATCCTGCCACCGCCGTGCTGGACGTCGCCGTGCCTGCGTCGCATGATCGTCGGTAAGCGTGAACCGCTTATGTGGGAGGGCAGGATGGATCTCGGAATCGCCGGCAAGAGCGCGCTGGTCTGCGCCGCCAGCAAGGGGCTCGGCAAGGGTTGTGCCGTCAATCTGGCGCGCGAGGGCGTCAATCTCACCATCGTCGCGCGCACCAAGGAGACGATCGAGGCGACCGCCGCCGAGATCCGCGCCGCGACCGGCGTCGCCGTCACCGCCATCGCCGCCGACATCACCACGCCGGAAGGCCGCCAGGCGGCGCTCGCCGCCTGCCCGGCGCCCGACATCCTGATCAACAATGCCGGCGGCCCGCCGCCCGGCGATTTCCGCGACTGGGATCGCACTGCGTGGATCAAGGCGCTCGACGCCAACATGCTGACGCCGATCGAGCTCATCAAGGCGACGGTCGACGGCATGATGGCGCGCGGCTTCGGCCGCATCGTCAACATCACCTCCTCGGCGGTCAAGGCGCCGATCGATATTCTCGGCCTGTCGAACGGCGCGCGCTCGGGCCTGCACGGTTTCGTCGCCGGCATCGCCCGCAAGACGATCGCGCGCAACGTCACCATCAACAACCTGCTGCCCGGCCCGTTCGATACCGACCGGCTGCGCTCGACGCTGATCCACACGGCGAAGACCGCCGGCCGCAGCGTCGACGAGGTGAGCGCCGAGCGCGCCAAGCAGAACCCGGCCGGCCGCTTCGGCACGGCCGACGAGTTCGGTGCCGCCTGCGCCTTCCTGTGCAGCCGGCATGCCGGCTACATTACCGGCCAGAATCTGCTGATGGACGGCGGCGCCTATCCCGGGACGTTCTAGGGCCGTACGCCAGGGATTCATTCGGCGCGACGACAGGGAGGTGTAGGTACGAGAGATACCGGCGACGCGACGCTATCGCGCTGCGCTATTTATTAACGCCGCCTTAATATTCGATCCTTACAGCTATACAGGGAGATGGCGCGGCAAATAGACCATGAGGCAGCCTGGGTCCATCGTGACGCGGGCATCGATTCGCTAGGCGCCAGCTATCGGCGCCAGCGCCGCGTCATCGTCGCCTCCGCCATTGCCTTCGCGACCTTCGTCATCGCCGCCACCGGCATTCTGAGCTGGCAGGCGCGCCAGCGCAGCCTCGGCACGGCGGAAACCGAGTTGCGCAATCTCAGCGTCGCCCTGTCGGAGGTGATGGCACGATCCCTCGACAGCGTCGATATCCTGCTGCGATCCGTCGCCGAAACGGTGGCGACCGGCGATCTCGGCGATCCCGGCTTCGCCCGCCACCTGCACGATGCCATGCGCGAGCGTGTTCTCGGTGTTCCCTCGATGCGCGCGCTCGTCGTCTTCGATGCCACCGGGCACATGATCGCGTTCTCCCGCTGGCACCCTCCGCCGACGATCCGGGTCGACGACCGCGACTATTTCCTCGCCCTGCGCGACAGCCCGGGCGAAGGGTTGTTCATCGGCGTGCCGACGATCAACCGCATCAACAGCGAGTGGACGATCAATATCGGCCGCCGCCTCGCCAAACCCGACGGCAGCTTCGCCGGCGTCGCCCTCGCCACGCTGGAGCCGCTCTATTACGAGCAGGTCTATGCGGCGATCAATCTGCGCCCCGGCGGGACGATCGCGATGTTCCGCGGCGACGGCGTCTTGCTGGCCCGCCACCCGCATGCCGAGGACATGATGGGCAAGCAGCGCGGCGACACGCCGATCCGTCGCATTCTCGGCCGCTCCACCGAGCCGATCGCGGCGCGCGTCATCAGCACGATCGACGGCGAGGCGCGCATCGCCGCCGGACGATTCCTTCCCGCCTTCCCGGTCTATCTGACGGTATCGCAGCGCGAGGATATCGTGCTTGCGGCCTGGCGCAGCGAGACGCTGTTCCTGCTCGCCGGCATGACCCTGATCCTCGTCGCTCTCGGCCTCCTCACGGCGCGCATGCTGCAGCAGACGGTGCTGCGCGAGTCGGCCGAGCGCGAGACCCTCGCCGCCAAGCTGCGCGCCGAGGCGGCCAGCGAGGCGAAGACGAGCTTTCTCGCCAATATGAGCCACGAGCTGAGAACGCCGCTCAACGCCATTCTCGGCTTCTCGGAGATGATTCGTGACCGGCTGCACGGCCCGGAGGGCGCCACGCGCTATTCCGAGTATGCCGGCGACATCCATGCCAGCGGGACGCATCTGCTCGATCTCGTCAATGACGTCCTCGATATGTCGAAGATCGAGGCCGGGCGTTATCAGCTCCATTTGGAATATGTCGACATCGCGAAGACGGTGGCGGCGTGCCTCTCGATCATGCAAAGCCGCGCCTGCGCCAAGGGCATCGCGATCATCACCGATATCGCCGCCGGGCTGCCGCCGATCCACGCCGACGAGCGCGCCGTCAAGCAAGTGCTGCTCAACCTGCTGACCAATGCGGTGAAATTCTCGCCGAATGGTGGGAAGATCGCGCTCGCCGCCCGCCTCGCCGCCGGCGGTGAGATGGAGCTAAGCGTCGTCGATGGCGGCGTCGGCATCGCCCCCGAGGCGTTGGCGCGCGTCTTCGAGCCGTTCGGCCGCGGCGATCACATGCGCGCGCAGCCTGAAGAGGGGATCGGTCTCGGCCTCTCGATCAGCCGGGAATTGATGACGCTCCATGGCGGCGTGCTGCTGCTCGACAGCGCCGTCGGCGTCGGCACCACCGCCACCATTCGCTTTCCCGCGCTGCGGACCCAGCCGCGCACCGGCCGGGACGCGCCGGATGCCGGCGCCCGCGGGCAACTCACTAAGCCGCAGCCGGAGCAGAAACGGCCTCCGGCAGCGTAAGCACCGCACGCAGCCCCGGCTCGGGCGCGTTGTCTTCGAGCGTGACCATACCGCCATGCAGCCGCGCCACCGCGCGCACCAGGCTGAGACCGAGGCCGTTACCCGGTGTCGAGCGGCTGCCTTCGAGGCGCACGAAACGGTCGAAGACCGCCTCGCGGCGATCCGGCGGGATGCCGGGACCGCTATCGACGACGGTGAGACGGGCGCCGCCGGGACTGCCGGCAACGCTCAGCCGGACGCGGCCGGCCGGCGTATATTTGATCGCATTGTCGAGCAGGTTGGCGATCGCCTGGGCGAGAAGATGTCGGTCGCCGCGCACCATCACCGGCTGCTCGGCCTCGACGTCCAGCCGCAGCCCCTTCTCCTCGGCGAAGGGCTCGTAAAGCTCGGCGACCGAGTAAGCGATCTCGGCGAGGTCGACGGTATCCATGCCGGCGCGGTTCGATCCCGCCTCCGCCTCGGCTATGTTGAGCAGCGCGTTGAAGGTGCCGAGCAGGTGATCGGCCTCGGCGATCGTCTCGCGGATGACCTCCTCGCAACGCACGGCGTCGGGCCGCTCGAGAAGCGTCACCTCGAGCCGCGAGCGCAAACGCGACAGCGGCGTGCGCAGATCATGCGCGATGTTGTCGGTGACCTGGCGCATGCCCGCCATCAACCGCTCGATCTGGTCGAGCATGGCGTTGAGATTGGTCGCCAATTGATCGAACTCGTCGCCGCTGCCGGAGAGCTTCACGCGCTGGCCGAGATCGCCGTGGATGATGCGCGCGGCGGTATTGCTCACCGCCTCGACGCGGCGCAGCATGTTGCGGCTGATGAAGGTGCCGCCGGCGAGGCCGAGGCCGAGGGTGAGCAGCCCGGCCCAGGCGAGGGTGCCGGTGACGCGCCGCCGGAACGCGGCGGCGTCGCGCAGATCGCGGCCGACGAGCAGGCGATAGCCGCCGGGGATGGTGAAGGTAGTGCCGCGCGCCGCGTGCGTCTCCGACCGCGAGCCGCGCTTGATCTCGACGGGAAAGCCGATCCAGCCCGGCCGGATCACCTCGGCGGCGGGCCAGGCCGAAAGGTTGCCGGCGAGCGGATGCGACTGCGGGTCGGTGATGAGATAGATCATCGCGTCGCCGCGCTCGCCGGCGCTGCGCTCGGCGATCACCTGGACGAGGCCGGAGAGGCCGCGCTGCTCGTATTGCTCGGCGAGACCGGCAATCTCGGCGTCGAGCGTCGCCTCGGTCTGCTGCTCGATGAAATTGGCCGTCGACCAGTAGATGAAGGCGAGCAGCGCCAGCACCGAGGTGGCGAACAACGTGAGGTAGAGCGCGGCGAGGCGGAACGCGTTGGTGCGCAGCAACCGCCTCAGGGCATACCCCCGTCCGGTTTCCTGGCGTCCGGTTTCCTGGCCTCCGGATCCCTGGCTTGGCGCGGCGCCTGCGTCAGTCACCGGCTCTGAGAGAATAGCCGGCGCCGCGGATCGTATGCAGCAGGGGCTTCGAGAAGCCCTTGTCGATCTTCTGGCGCAGGCGCGAGATGTGAACGTCGATGACGTTGGTCTGCGGGTCGAAATGATAGTCCCAGACGCTTTCGAGCAGCATCGTCCGCGTCACCACCTGGCCGGCATGGCGCATGAGATATTCGAGCAGGCGGAACTCGCGCGGCAGGAGATCGATCGCCTGGCCGTCGCGACGGACGCTGCGCGACAAGAGATCCATCTCGAGCTCGGCAACGCGCAGCTTGGTCGTCGTCGGCGCCGCCGCGCTGCCGCGCCGCAGCAGCGCCTCCAGCCGCGCCAGCAGCTCGGAGAAGGCATAGGGCTTGACGAGATAGTCGTCGCCGCCGGCGCGCAGGCCCTTGACGCGGTCGTCGACGGCGCCGAGCGCGCTGAGGATGAGGGTCGGCGTGCGGATCTCGGCGGCACGCAGGGCGGCGACGATCGACAACCCGTCCATGCCGGGTAGCATGCGGTCGACGACGAGCGCGTCATAGGCGCCGGAGGTCGCCATGAACAGCCCGTCGCGCCCCTCGGCGGCGTGATCGACGACATAGCCGCTCTCGCTGAGCGCCTTCACCAGGTACTCGGCGGCTTCCTTGTCGTCCTCGATCAGCAGGATCTTCATCGCGGTATGTCCGGCGTGACGATAGCCGGAGCGCTCCTGCTGGGGAAGAGCCGCCCCGCCGTCTGTATCGGCGGCCGAGGAGGGCCCCGCCGACGAGGTGGGGCGAGTGGTGACGTTGGATCTTTCGACCACGGCAGGCCTCCGTCGCGGATTCGGGTGAAACGCGACGGAAGTCTACTGCGTCAAGCTAACGCCCGACCTGCATTGGCATTAATTCGCTGTCATCTCGGAAGGTGCTCAACCGCCCCAAGGGACCAGAATTCCTGCCGCCGCATCGGCCTCTCTATCGCGGTCAGGTCAGCGTCACCGCGAGTGCCACCAACCAGCCGAAGGCCAGAATGATCATCCCGTCCCGATCGATGCCTCGCATGCTCGTTCCTCCGTTTTCCATGAAGGAACAAAAGCAGAACATAGACCACTTGGCAAGCCAAAAATGTTACCGATCGTTGACTTTCTTTACACTCGTTTACGTGCTCGCCGGCGCAATGAATGATAGTTTCTGCACTGCGGCAGAATCCTCCAGCGTGTCCTGAACTCGATGGGGAGGGTTGTGGGATGGCGATCGCCTCTTATCGCTGCCATATCTTGCGGGACGACGGCGACTGGTTTGCCATCGCCGACATCCTGGGCAGCACCGACGACGACGCGATCAGACAGGCACGGCAGCTCAGCGACGGCCGCGCCTTCGAGTTGCGCCTACGGGAACAGCTGATCCATCGCCAGGAGGCGACCGCGACGGGCGCGGCGTCGGCCGCGGCGCCGATGGTCGAGCTGGCGGGCTGAGGCCTCGACACCCGTCGGGGATACCCGGCGGCAACCCTGCAATCAGTCGGCGGGCCAGTTGTAGCGGTAGCCGAGTCCCGGGGAGTTGACGATGTGCTCGAACGCGGGCTCGACGTCGTGGAGCTTCTTGCGAATGCGCTTGATGAAGGTACGCACGTTGGGGCGATAGCCCATATCGCCATAGCCGGCGGCGAAATCCTTGCCGTGCACGACGTCGTAGATCTCGCGATAGGGAACGTCCTCGCCGCTGCGCAGCGCCAGCAGCGCGACGATCTTGAACTCGGTCAGCGTCAGATCGATCGGCGTGCCGGCCCAGCTCGCCCGGTTGATGTCGAAGCGCAGCTCGAGACGGCCGAGATGCAGGACATCGTCCGAGCGTCTTCCCGCCGCCTCCCGCGCCGGCCGCGCGCCCGCGGTGATCAGCTGCACGCGTTTGACGAGAATCGACAGGCGGCGCAGCTTGCCGACGAAATCGACGGCGCCGCCTTCGAGCGCCACCTCCTCGTAGCCGGCCTCGCTCAGCGCGGTGAGGAAGATCACCGGCGTCGCATTGCCGGCGCGGCGCAGGCTGCGCAGCACCTCGAGCCCGCTCATGCCCGGCATGCGCCAGTCGAGCAAAATGACGTCGGCCTGCCCGCCCGCCGTGAAATGCTCGAGCGCTGCGGCGCCGCCGGCGAAGCCGCCGACGTCGTAACCTTCCTCGCGTAGGCTATGGACGAGCGACTCGCGAAACGGATCGTCGTCATCGACGACGACGATGCGAATGGCGTTGGCCCGCACGGCATTGGAGGCGCCGCCCGCCGAGATCAACTCGCGCACGCCGCCGACCGGTTGAGCGGTGATTTCCATCTCTCGCCGATAACGTCCTGCAGCTGCCAGGCCAGGGAACATCTCGAATAACGCCTTGCTGCGCTGGACTGTTCCCGAGGTGAAGGCGGACCGCCGCGGCCGGGCGCTGCGCCGTCACTTGCTCCCGGTGCCTCGCCCGATCAGCTTTTCGACCGCCGCCAGGACGTCGCGGATTCGGAACGGCTTGCGCAGGAAGCCGGCATGGTCCTTGCTCTGCTCCACGACGGTGGCCTGCGGAATCGAGGTCATCACGATGATCGGAATGTCGCGAAACCGCGGATCAGCTTTGACGGTCGCGATCAGCCCTTTCCCGCCAAGCACCGGCATCATGAAATCGGTCATGATGAGTTGCGGCGTCACCGTGTCGAGACGGGCGAGGGCATGCTTGCCGTTCGAAGCCAGGATAACGTCATAGCCCGCATCGGACAGGATGGACGCGAGCACGTCGGCAATGGCAACTTCGTCATCGACGACTAGGATGGACTTCATCGTGGGCTCTTACGGGAGGATCGGGATCGCCGCCTTTCGGCCGGCATGACTGTGAGCGGGGTCGACGGAGTCGCAAGAAATGAGCTCACGTCTTGCGGAACGCTGTCGATCGTGATGCCGTCCGGCGTCAGCGCGAAGCGATACAGCGAGGAATCGAATCGGCTGTCGCGAATCTTGAGAATCGACATCAGGCGATGAACTGCAGTGCCATGCTGGACAAAGCGGAGCATGATGAGATTTTCGGCGATCCCGGAGATGCCGCCAAGCGGCGCTCTGACCGTCGGGCCGAGAATCTCGGCATTCTCCGCGGAATACATCGTGGTAACGCCGAGCGCCCGCAGCTCGTTGGCGAGCGCTAAGAAATAATGATGCAGGCGATTTGGATCGACCGCCGCCCGCTCAAAGCCGCCAAGCCCGTCGATGAACAACCGGCGGATCTTGCGCTGACGAATGGCCTGCAGCAGCCGCTCGCCGAAGGCGTCCAGCAGATCCGCGGTCGGCGGCTGCCAGACGATCTCGACCTTGCCGCTCTTGAGCTTCGGCGTCAGCGCCGTGCAGACGCCCCGCGCCTTGGCGGCGATGCGGGCCGGCGTCTCATAGAAGCCGAACAGGAGGCCGCGTTCCTTGTCCGTCGATTTTGCCAGGAAATGCAGGCCCAACGCCGTCTTGCCGCTTCCCGACGGGCCCATGACGACGGTCGTCGAAGCCAGCGGGATGCCGCCGCCTAGCATCTTGTCGAGTTGCGCGATGCCGAGCGAGGTCTTGCCGTTGCTGGTCCTATCGACGCGCGACGGGTAAGCATAGAGCGCCTCGAGACGGGGATAGACGACGATGCCGTCGTCGGTGATCTCGAAGGCGTGCCGCCCGCGCAGGAAGTTCCCGCCGCGGAACTTGCGAACTTGAATGTCGCTCTCGGCCCGCCAGCCATAGAGCTTGTCGCGCATCTCCAAGACGCCATCCACCATCGTGTGCTCGGCGGAGACTTCGTCTCCCGAACTGCTGGTCAGCAGAATTGTCGTGCACTCGGCGAGCGACGCCTGAACCTGCAACTCGTGGATGAAACGTTTGAACTCGAGGACCGAGTCGGCCATTTGCTGCGCCGGCAGCAACCCGTCGAGCACCAGCAGCGAGGCACCCTGGTTGCTGACCTCGTTCCGTAACAGCACGGCGAGCCCCTTCAGCCCGCGATCGTGGAGCTCGCTGAACGCGTTGAGATAGGAAATCTGGTCCGGGATTTTGCTCGCGTCGAAGAAGCTCATGCCGGCCAAGTGCTCCAGCATCAGGGCGTGGGTCTCGGCCAGCAGGGTCACGAAGATCGCCCTGCGGTTTTCGCGGATATGATTGAAGCAGATCTGATTGCCGAAGATCGTCTTGCCGACCCCGGGACGGCCCTCGACGATATAAAGACGCGATTTGAGCAGGCCGCCATGCAGGATGGTGTCGAGACCGGCGATGCCGGTCGGTACGCGGGCGAGCGCTGCGTCCCGCCGAAGCTTCGCCGTTTCAACGCTGATGCGGGGTTTTGTCGTCTCGGACTTGGTCGTTCGGGATTTAGCCATGCGGGTCGAAGAGATCTCCCATGAAGGCGCCTTTCGGAACCGTCGGTGCGAGCGGCAGGGTAATCGTGAAGGTCGAGCCGGCACCCGGCGTGCTGGCGATATCGATATGGCCGCCCATGGTGTCGACCAGCTGGCGCACCAGCCACAACCCGATGCCGAACCCGCCATGCGGGCGCGCGCGGTGCGTGCGCTCGAACCGCTCGAAGATCCGCTTCTGGTCGAGCTTGGAGATGCCGATGCCGTGGTCCCTGACGCGGAACGATGCGGTTTCGGCATCGCCGGCAAGCGATATTTCGATCGGCTTTCCGGCACCGAACTTGATCGCGTTCGTCACGATGTTCTCGACGATCTGCGTGAGGGCGACGCGGTCCCACTCGCCGTGAACATCCTCGGCGATGCGCAGCTCCAGCGGCGAGCCCGCATGGGTCGCCGCCGGGCGCTGCTCCTCGATCGTCTCGCGCAGCAGGGCCGAGAAATCGACCGGCTCCGGCTGCAGCGTGACGCCTTTTCCGGCGGCGATGCGCGAGACGTCGAGCAGCATCGTCGCGCGCTTGACGTAGTGCTCCATCACCCGGTCGAGCCGCGCCAGCTCACGGGCGATGCGCTGCGGATCGGCGCCGGTGGGCGCTTCGACGATCCGGGTCAATTGCTGGACGCGCAGATAGAGCGCCGCCATCGGATTGCGCAGCTCGTGCGCGGCCACGGCGATGAACTGATCGCGTGCACTCACCGCCTCTGCCAGCTCGGCGTTGCGGCGGCGTAGCTCCGACAGCACGTCGTGGCGGTACCCGGGTCGATCCATGGTCTCGAACTCGCCGACGAACCGCTCGGTACGGTCATCTGCCATCGACAATCTACCCTTGTACAGATTTCATGAAAGAAGTGAGTCTTTCGGACAGCATATAACCACGACGGCTGACGGGCTGTCTCTTAACCCTTTCGAGTGGATCGAATGCCTTATTTTACAGGCGCGCCGCCTCGCCAGCGCGTCAGGGCGAGCATCGCGCCGCCGGCGACAAGGCCCCAGAAAGCGCCGCTGATGCCGAAGAAGCTCAGCCCCGACGCGGTCACCAGGAAGGTGATGACGGCCGCCTCGCGGTCGGCCGGCGCATGCATCGCCGCGAGCAGCGCCGAGCCGAAGGCGCCGAGCAGCGCCAGCCCGGCCACCGCCTCGATGAGGATCGGCGGCGAGGCGCTGATGAAGGCGGTGGCGGCCCCGGCCACCAGCCCGAAGAGAATATAGACGAAGCCGGCGACCACGGCCGCCCAGTAGCGCCGCTGCGGCTCGGGATGGGCGTCGCTGCCGGCGCACAGAGCGGCGGTGATGGCGGCGAGATTGACGGCCTGGCCGCCGAACGGCGCGGCGGCCAGGCTGAACAGCCCGGTCGACCAGAACAGCCTGCCGGGATCGGGGCGGTACCCGTTGGCGTTGAGCACGGCGATGCCGGGAATGTTCTGCGACGCCATGGTGACGATGAAGAGCGGCAGGGCGATGCCGACGATGGCGGCGAGCGAGAAGGACGGCGTCACCGCCACCGGCGCCGGCCAGAGCGAGCCGAGCGCGTCGGGCGTCACGCTGGTGGTGGCGGCGATCAGCGCGACGGTGACGAGGGCGGCGACCGGCACCGCATAGAGCCGCTTGATGCGCGCCACCACCGCCCAGGCGACGACGATGGCGAGGCCGAGCGCCGGCAGCTGCGCCACCGCACGCACCGGCGCGAGGCAGAGCCCGAGCAACACGCCGGCGAGCATCGCGTTGGCGAGCGGCGGCGGGATGGCGGCGACGGCGCGGCCGAGCGGCTTCCACAGCCCGGCGACGACGATCAGCACGCCGGTGACGAGGAAGGCGCCGACCGCTGCCGAGAAGCCGCCCGCCACCGGCCCGGTCGTCGCCAGCAGCGCGGCGCCCGGCGTCGACCAGGCGATGCTGATCGGCAACCGGGTTTTGAGGCTGAGCACGATGGCGCAGACGCCCATCGAGATCGACAGCGCCATCAGCCCCGAGGCGGCTTCGCCCTGGCTGGCACCGACCCCGGTGAGCCCGGCGATGATCACCGCGAAGGAGCTGGCGAAGCCGACGAACGCGGCGAGCACGCCGGCGGCGAACGCCTGAAGCGAGAAGGCGGCGCGCATCAGGATGCGACTGGCGTCCCGTCATCGGCGAGAACGAGGCTGGCCTCCGGCTCCCAGCCCGCCCAGACCGGCGCGCCGGCGGCGAGCGGCACGCCGTGCAAGCCGTTGACGCCATGCACGGTCAGCGCCTCGCCCGACTGGCAGCGCACGAGATACTCGGTCATCGCTCCGAGATAGGTCAGCCGCTCGATGCTGCCGGCGATGTTGTTGGCGCGGCCGGCGATCGGTGCCGGCGTCAGCGCGATGCGCTCGGGCCGCAGGACCAGAGCCGCGGCGCTGCCGCCCGGGACCGCGCCGGCATCGCAGCGCACCGCCATGCCGCCG
>WNFC01008659.1_pt1 | contig 11239 bp, 7 predicted proteins | sample 5400541 | NCBI WGS metagenome assembly WNFC01 (sample SAMN13153342, study PRJNA577476) | soil metagenome | isolation source: 120 cm saprolite under Douglas fir tree site 2 hole 2 replicate 1 | place: USA:California | collected 2015-04-18
GCAAGGGGGCGGTGACGATCCGCGACCTGGTCCGCAACTCGCTCCGCATGCGCCCCGACCGTATCGTGGTGGGCGAGTGCCGCGGCGGCGAGGCGCTCGACATGCTGCAGGCCATGAACACCGGCCACGACGGGTCGCTTACCACCCTGCACGCCAACTCGCCTCGCGACGCGCTCGCCCGCCTGGAGACCATGGTCCTGATGAGCGGCATGGAGCTGCCGGTGCGCGCCATCCGCGAGCAGGTCGCCAGCGCGGTGAACCTGATCGTCCAGCAGCAGCGCTACGCGGACGGGACGCGCCGCGTCTCGGCCATCAGCGAGGTCCGCGGCCTCGAGGGCGACGCCATCGAGGTGCAGGACGTCTTCCAGTTCAGGCAGGAAGGCTTCGACGCCGAGGGGCGGGTGGTCGGGCGCTTCGTCGCGACGGGCCTGGTCCCGGCCTTCTACGAGGAGCTGCAACAGCGCGGCGTTCCCGTGAACATGGACGTGTTCCAGCCAGCCTAACCGCGGAGGCGGCGGAAGCAGGTGACGAGATGATCGTCCACCATGCCCACCGCCTGCATGAACGCGTAGCAGATGGTCGGGCCGACGAAGGTGAAGCCCCGCTCCCGCAGCGCCTTCGACATCGACTGGCTCTCCGGCGTCTCGGCGGGGACCTGCCGCAGCGAGCGCCACGAATTGCGCCGGGTCTTGCCACCCACGAACTGCCAGAGGAAGGGCGAGAATCCGCCCTCCTCCTCCTCGATGCGCAAGAAGCCTCGCGCGTTGGCGATGGTCCCCTCGATCTTGGCCCGGTTGCGCACGATGCCGGCGTCCTGCATCAGCTTCTCGACCCTGGGCGGCCGCCAGCGCGCGATCTTCCGCGGATCGAAGCCGTCGAAGGCGCGGCGGAACGCCTCCCGCTTGCGCAGGATGATCAGCCAGGAGAGCCCGGCCTGGAACCCGTCGAGCACCAGCTTCTCGAAGAGCGCGCGCGAATCCCGCTCCGGGAACCCCCATTCCTCGTCGTGGTAGCGGACGTACAGGGGGTCGCTCGTCGACCATGGGCAGCGCGTCACGCGCGCATGGTCGCACACCAGGAAGCCTGTTAGAAATCACAGGTGCCCTCGCTCTGGCTCGTCGACGGCTCGCACGCCATCTTCCGCGCCTACCACGCGCTGCCGCACCTCTCCACCCGCCAGGGCGTCCCCACCAACGCCGTCTACGGCTTCACCACCATGCTGCTGCGGGCGATCCGCGAGGGGAACCCCACCCACCTGGCGGTCGCCTTCGACGAGGCGGGCAAGCAGGCGCGCAGCGAGATCTACGCCGACTACAAGGCGACGCGAGGCGCGCCGCCCGAGGACCTGACCCCGCAGTTCCCGCTCGTGCGCCGCGTGCTCGAGGCGCTCAACGTGCCGGCCGTGGGGTTGTCGGGGTGGGAGGCGGACGACGTGATCGCCACCCTCGCCCGCCGAGCCCGCTCGCTGGGGTGGGAAGTGGTGATCGTCACCGGCGACAAGGACCTGCTGCAGCTCGTGGACGGCGCCGTCCGCTGCTACGACAGCATGTACGAGAAGTGGTACGGCCCCGCCGAGGTGGAGGAGAAATGGGGAGTTCCCCCGCACCTCGTCGCCGACCTGCTCGCGCTGACCGGGGACAAGATCGACAACGTGCCCGGCATCCCCGGAGTGGGCGAGAAGACGGCCGCGGCCCTGCTCAAGGAGTTCGGCACCCTGGAGGGCGTGCTCTCGCACGCCGGCGAGATCAAGAAACCCAAGCTGCGCGAGAACGCGCTCGCGAACCTCGACACCGCGCGCCGCGCGCGCAAGCTCATCCAGCTCCACGAGGAGCTCCCCCTGCCCGTGCAGCTGGAGGACCTCGAGCGCAGGCCGCTCAACGAGGACAAGGCCCGCCACCTCTTCACCGAGCTGGAGTTCGTGCGGCTCATCAAGGACCTGCCGCGCCCGGCGCCGACGCCGCCGTCGGGCGCGAGGTCCATCGCCACCGACCTCGCCGCCGTGGAGAAGCTGGTCGCACGCGCCCGGCAGGCGGGCCGGATCGGGCTGCTCACCCTGACCAGCGCCGACGAGCCGCTCCACGACGAGCTGCTCGGGGTGGCGATCTCGCTGCCCGACGAGTCGGTGTACGTGCCGCTCGGCCACCGCGCCCGAGGCGGACCATCCGGGGCGCTCTTCGCTCCCGCGGAGCTGGACGCGCGCAAGGCGATCGCCCTCTTGCGGCCGCTCCTCGAGGACGCTCAGGTCCGCAAGGACGGCCACGATCTGAAGCGCGACCTGGTCGCATGGAGACGGGTGGGTATCGAGCTGCGCGGGCTTTCCGTCGACGCGCGGCTCGCGTCGTACCTGCTCGACCCGACCGGCCGCGACCACTCGCTGGCGCAGACCGCGCGGGAGCGCATCTCCTGCGAGCTGCCATTGCTCAAGGAGCTGTGCGAGAAGACCGGCAAGGGAAAGAAGGCGACGCCGCTCCCCGAAATGCCAGTCGACGAGGTGGGCGCGGCGGCCTGCGCCCTGGTCGAAGGCGCCCGCCGGCTCTCGGCCGCGCTGGAAGAGGACCTGCGCGGCGACCCGGAGCTGTGGCAGCTCTACTCGGAGCTGGAGCTGCCCCTCGAGGAGGTGCTCGCGCGCGTCGAGCTGACCGGCATCTCGCTCGACGTGCCCCGCCTCGAGGCATTGAACCGCGAGCTGGGCACGCAGATCGAGCAGCTGCTGCGCGAGATCACCGAGCTCGCGGGCGAGGAGTTCCTGCCCACCTCCAACCAGCAGCTGGCGGAGATCCTCTACAAGAAGCTGCAGCTGCCCGTCTTGAAGCGCGGCAAGACGGGGCCCTCCACCGACCAGGAAGTGCTCGAGGAGCTGGCGCAGCAGCACCCGATGCCCGCCAAGGTGCTGGAGCACCGGCAGCTGACCAAGCTCAAGTCGACCTACCTCGACGCGCTCCCGGCGGCGCTCGGCAAGGACGGCCGGCTGCACACGACCTTCGATCAGGCCGTGGCGGCGACGGGGCGCCTTTCGTCGATCAACCCGAACCTCCAAAACATCCCCATCCGGACGGCGCTCGGCGCGCGCATCCGCGAGGCGTTCATCCCGCGCGCGGGGTGGAAGCTGCTCAGCGCCGACTACAGCCAGATCGAGTTGCGGGTGCTCGCTCACATCTCGGGTGATCCCGTGTTGCGCGACAGCTTCCTCTCCGGGGAGGACCTGCACGCGCGCACCGCCGGCGAGACCTTCGGCGTGCCCGCGGCGGAGGTGAGCCGGCAGCAGCGCGACATCGCCAAGATGATCAACTACGGGATCGCCTACGGGCTCTCCTCCTTCGGGCTGGCGCACCGCCTGGGGCTGGGGCAGTCCGAGGCGCACACGATCATCGAGCGCTACTTCGCCCGGTACCGCCGCGTGAAAGAGTGGCTGGACGCCACCATCGAGGAAGCGCGCCGCAGCGGGCGGGTGAAGACGCTCTTCGGGCGGCGCCGCTACCTTCCGGACATCAACTCGAAGAACCCGGCGGCGCGCAGCGCGGCGGAGCGGACCGCCGTGAACACGCCCATCCAGGGCACGGCCGCCGATCTGGTCAAGCGCGCCATGCTCCGCGTCGACCGCGCCCTGACGGCGCGCGCGCTGCAGGCGAAGATGCTCCTCCAGGTCCACGACGAGCTGGTGCTGGAAGCGCCCCCCGCCGAGCTGGACTCGGTCGGCCCCCTGCTGGTCGAGGAAATGAAAGGCGCGGCCGACCTCGCCGTCCCCCTCGAAGTCGACCTGGGCCAGGGCGACACCTGGGGGGCCGCTCATTGACTCGAACCAGATTCGGGCGAACAGTCGAACGCGGAGGCGCGGAGTTGGTATTCGCAAACGGAGGATTCGTCCGTGTCTCCGCGTTCATCTTCTTGGGTCGCGTATCTTCGCGCCGTGCCGTTCGGGCTCGTCTTGGTGTAAGGAGGGCGGCCGGAGGCGAAGACTTGGAGAAGCTTTCTACCCGCGCGGCAGGGCTGCTTTCCGCTGCCCTGCGTCATATCCGCGACGCCGAGCATCTCGCGGATGGGAGCCATTCCCATGCTTCGCTCGACCAGGCTTTCCATCTTGCTGGCTTCGGGCCTGAGTGTGCCCGAAAGGCTACGATGAGTGACGGATCCTTTGACAAGGCGATTGGACATGGCGCCGGCATGCGAGAAGCATTGGACGCCGCGCTAGCCCTTGACGTCATCGCACATCGCTACGGCGTATCGACGACGACGGCCGCTTTTCCGGCTCTCGGAAAGTGGACCGTTGACTGCCGTTACGCGCCGACTGGCAGTTTCCCTCTGCTGGATGTTGGGGCCGTGCTTGCAGAGGCCCGCGCAATCGTTGATGCGATCTCGTTGGCCTTGTGGGCCGATGGCCGGATTCCGAGGAGTTTCGCATGGTAACGTTCGACGCCGTGCTGCCGACGCTCGTCGGCCTCGTCGAGGAGTCCCCGATCGCAAATGCGATCGGCAAAGTTTGTGTTGTTCGGGATCTCGAAGGTCGCGTTCGTTTGGCGATCAAGGAGGATGTGGGCCAAGCTACGTTCGAGGTTGATACGCTCGAAGGCGACTTGGGGAAGAGGCTCGCTCGCTGGTTCGAGCCACCGATCCTTCTGGCCTCGGATAAGGGCGAACGTGGGCGCCTCGCGAACGCGATCTTCGCACACAAGGAATGCTTGTTGTGGGATGAGGCTAAGTACATTCAATCTGGCTCGCTATTGAGCGTGGATGCGCAGCCAGGGCGATGGTGGAAGATGGAGCGTCGTGTTTCCAAGGCCGATTGGCTCAAGGCCGAGCACGCTGCGCCACCTTGGCCGCTGAGTGAAAACGCGCCGAAGATTGTCGCGTTCTATTCGTTCAAGGGAGGCGTTGGACGTACGACGTTGCTTGCCTCCTGCGCTTGGCAACTCGCACGCGGCGGAAAGCGCGTGGTGGTGATTGATCTAGATGTCGAGGCGCCTGGCCTTGGCGCGACGTTCGAGGTCTCCACGCAGCGTGGCCTCGTCGACTTCATCGTGGACTTCATTGGAACCGGACACGTTGATCTTGGTGGTTTGGTGGCGGCCCCTCTCGCTCTCGGAGCAGAGGCGGATAAGGTCGAAGTCATCCCGGCGGGCGCTCTCGACTGGGACTATTTCGAGAAGCTCGCGCGGCTGGACTTCGTCGGATCAGGATTGATCGGCGAAGCGAGCCGAAGCCCCGTCGAAAAGGCGCTCAATATTCTTCTCAAGGCCTTAGCAGGGCGGAAATCGCCACCGGAGTACATCCTTCTCGATTCGCGGGCAGGGCTTCACGATATGGCGGGCTTGTCGCTCCATGGTCTGGCCCACGTCGACGTTCTCGTCTCACGCGCTTCCGAACAGGCCTATCGCGGGCTGGACCTCACACTCCACGCTCTGGGCCGTCGCAAGAGCCCTGACGAATTGCTATGCGTCACCATCCACGCGATGGCACCGCCGGATCCGGAATCGAAAGAGGCGAAGGAGGAGCAAGCTGAATTTCGAGAGCGCAGCTACGCAGCGTTTTCAACGCATATTTACTCGAAAATCGAGGCGCAAGGCCCGGAAGAAGAGGCTCCACAGTTGGCGGACGACGACAGTCCCCACTCGCCGGCGATCCTGCGACGGCATGTCTTGCTCGAGCGGTTCGCTCAACTCAAGAGCGCAGAAGAGGCACTGTTTGGGGAGAGTTATCGCGAAGCCCTAGCCCGAATCGTCGCGCTGTGCGAGCCCGAACGTGAGGATGCCGCGGGGGAGGACGCTCCGTGAACATCGGCGAGAGAAGGCCTCTGCTCGAAAAGATGTCGCGCCTCAAGCATATCGAGGCCGAGAACATCAACGCAGCGAGCACTTTTCTGCCGCTACCGACTCATCGTTTGGCCCTTCGTTCCGAGATCGTCGTCGTCCGTGGTGGCCGCGGAGCTGGGAAGAGTGCACTGTTTCGGTTGCTCAAGACGGAGGGAGATGAACTGCGCGAGTTCTTCGAAGATCAAAGCCTGCCCGATGCGAGGTTTGTTGACGTGTTTTCCGACGACTCAAAGGTTCATCCGTGGCCGTCAGTGCTTGACTCCCTCGCGTCTCAGGTGTCCGACGCTGCATTGCGCGCGTTTTGGATGGTGCACCTCCTTATCCGTCTGACGAGAGAAATGGACAAGGCGCCCGCCTTGCCGATCGGACTCGTCCAAGCAATCAATGGACACGAGCTGGAGCCTGTGTACTGGGTTTCATGGGCGGAGAAGAACCTCGGACAGGTTGCGACCGGACTCGACGTGATAGACACCTACCTGGGCGCGCAAAAGCTGACGAGTTTTGCGACATATGATCACCTCGACCGTTTGGGGGGGTTCGATCGAAGCACGCGTGGCCGGCTTAGCAGCACGCTTCTCGCACTCTGGCTCTCCCTCTCGAATCGATTCCGCAACCTGCGCGCCAAGATCTTCCTTCGCGACGATCTCTTCGAAGATGCAGAGCGGAGCTTTCCCGACGCAAGCAAGTTGCGACCGCGATCGGTGTCATTGGACTGGGACGTTGAAAGCCTCTATCGGGTGGTCTTCCGCCACCTGGCGGCGAAGTCGGACGAGCATCCTTCGCGACAGGGAGAGATGCTTGCATGGCTCGACAGCATCCCGGCACTCACGTTCAAGCAAAACGGCAAGTTCGGCCTCATCCCAGGTGAAGCACCCGAGAGGGTTCAGCGTGCCTTTGCGAAGAAGCTGGCCGGCGAAGTGATGGGCCGGGGGGTGAAGAAGGGCTACACACATCGTTGGATCCCGAACCGACTTCAGGACGCGCGCGTTCGGATCGTACCGCGCTCAATTCTCACGCTTCTAGGGAATGCGGCGGAGCACGCAAGCCAGAAGCCCTTGGGTAGCAACGAGGCGAGGCTTCTTCGGCCGCAGAGCCTTGCCGCGGCGCTTCGACAAACCTCGCTCGCGAGGGTCACAGAGGTGGCTGAGGAATATCCCATCGTGAAGCGTCTCGAGAATCTGCGCGGAATGATCGTTCTGCTCAAGCGCGAGGACGCCGTTGCGAAACTGGGGAAACCGGTCCGCGGGGAGCCTCAAGGTCTGCAGGTTGACGGCAATTTGGTGCTTGACGAGCTAGTCCGCCTCGGCGTCCTCAAGATTCGCGACGACGGCCGTATCGATGTTCCGGACATCTATCGGTACGGTTACGGCATCCTGCGCAAGGGCGGTGTCGCACAGCCCGATTGAACGCGCCATCCAGAGTGGGCACCAGCCCCTGTCCTGCGGATTCCAACGAGTTCGTCTCGACCAGGATTTCGGGGTACAGTTCCCTATCACTGCTTGCGAGGCGAACTGTGGTCGATTTTTCAATTGAGTCTGCGAGCGATCGAATTCAGGACACAAGAACCGCCGAGTACTTCCGCGAGGTCCGAAGCTCCTACGAAAACGGGAATTTTCGCTCAGCCGTGGTCATGCTGTGGGCAGTCGTGATCTGCGACCTACTATTTAGAGCGTGTCGGGTAATTGGTCTTTCCGACTCGCTCTTTCCGGCACGCCCAGCTCGGTCGTGGGGCCGGCGCCAGCAGTTGTCTACCGCGCCGCGCCGGCGGCGGGGCTCGCGATCGGCCTCAGCCGACCAGGGCCAGCTCGTCCCGGGCGGCGATCTGGCGGACCAGCTTGTTGAGGTTGAAGCCGAGCACCGCGCGCTGGCCACAAGCGCCCATCATCGCCACCGAGCGCGCAGCCGGGCGGTGGAAGCCATATCGCCCGCTCTTCACTGCACCGATTCCTGCTTCGATCTCTGCTCTCTCCTTGACCAATCGTTCTCTGACCCTGCCGCTGACCGCCCACTGCGTCCGCCCGCGGGGGGCCAGTGCCACCTGCCTCACCCCGAGCGCCTTGAGCTCCGCGACGTTCTGCCGGCTGTGACCCGCGCGGTCGTACGCATAGGCACGCGGGGCCTCGCCAAACAGCTCGATGTGGTCGCGCACCGCCCGCACTGCAAATCGCGCATCGACCAGCTCGCTCCGCTGCTGCGCCATCGTCGCTAAGAGATATCCACCGCGCAGGCGGGTGATCCCCCACTGCAGGCCGAATTCCACCGTCTTCCCGATCTTGCCCCGCACGATCGCGTACAACTCCGGGATATGCAGGTTGATGATCTTTCCCGTCGCCACTCGACCCGTTTGCAGCCAGTAGCGGATCTGCGGCAGCAACGCCTTCATCGTCTCGTGCAGCTGCGCCGCCTTCGCTCGCGCCACCTTCGAATACCCACGCAGACGCTCCTCGCCCGCTGACAGCGCGCGGCCGAGCTGCGCCTGCGTACTGTCCACCAGCTTCGCCATCTCCTCCAAAAGCTCCCGCCGCACCTGCCTCGTCTTGGCGAAGAGACGATACTTGCGCACCTTCTCCTTGGCCGCCTTCAGCTTGCTCGCCACTTTCTCCGCGAATGCCTTCAGCGCCTGGCCGCCTCGCTTGCTCGCCGCCGCCACCGAGCTGAAAAACGACGCCAGCAATCCCATCTCGTTCGGCCACGGGATCGCCGCTTCCTGCGCCGTCGTGTCCGCCGCCACCACTTTCGGGTCGGCCAACTTCTCCGCCACCGCCAGCTCCACCGCGTACTCGTTGATGAGCTGGATTCCCTCCTCGCCCATCAGCTCGGTGAAGTCCTGAATGGTGGTGAAATCGGGCGTCCAATCCGTCTCCGTCAGCCCGCACAGGTAGCGTGCCGGCGCGTAGTAGCGGATCTGATCCTCCGCCTCCCGATAGCTCATCCGCCGCGTCGCCATCAGCAGCATCGCTCCCAGCAGCGCACGCAGGTGCGGCGGCCGCCCGGCAGCGCTCTTCAGCTTGCTCGCGCGAATGAGCTCCGCTCGGGCTTCCACCTCGTCCCAGTCGAGGCGGTCGGTCAGCTGCACCAATCGATGGCTCGCCTCCACCTCGATCGTCGAACGCTTCGAGCGCGCGATCAGCTCCAACTGCCCCTCGCCGCGGCTTCTCTTGCTCATGCTTGAGCCCCTCCAGCGTCACGAGCGCCAGAGTGACGAAACCGAGGGCGCTTGTCGATCCCCTTCGCGCAAGCGATCGTCTCGCTTCGGGATTTTTCGCATCCGCGCCGACGCCAGGGCCTCGAATTACCCGACACGCTCTATTTAAGCTCGACGAGTTGAAGTCTCTCTACGGAGATCCGGTCGCAACCAAGATTCTGGAGGAAGTCGAGGCCTCTCAAAAGAAGAGCCCGCGTTCACCTGCATGGGAAGAAGAACTTCTAGGAAAGGTGCAAGCGCGGACGAGCTTGCTGGACCTACCAGAAGTTACTGGACTAAGACAACTTCTGGAGCACCGCCACTACAGTGCGCATCCGGTGATGACCTCGGGCTATACGCTGTACGCGCCAACGCGCGAGAGCGCCCGCGCTCACATCCGCACGGCGCTAGAGGCCGTACTCACGAAGCCGTCCATCATGGTACGCAAGATCCACGATTCGCTGCTAGAGGACCTTGAGGCTAGGAGCGCACTATTTCCGGACGACGAGGAGCTACGCCGATTCCTTGAGGCGAAATATTTTTCGAAGATGCTGCCGCCCGTGCAAGACGCCACTTTTACGAGCTTGTGGAGGGTGGCCTTCAAGTCGCGAGACAAGCGCGCTGAGGATAGCCGTCCAATTATTTTTCGGGCGCTGCGACTACTCTACATACGCGCCCCTGACCGGTTTCGTGATCTGATCAGCAAATCGCGTGACTACTTTAGCGAGGTTGAAGCAAAGGGCACGAGTGGAAAGTTCGTTGTGCGCTTGATGAGTGAAGACTCTCGTCTGTACAGTGCCTTGAACGACGCTGGCAAGGCGTTGATCTCCGGCTACATCAGCGCGAATCCGTCGAAGCGTTTGGTAGCTTGGTTCTTGGAGAAGGACCTTGCGACGCATCTCAAGCGGCTGACCGAGGAGCAGGAGTCAGACGATCTTACCGTGAAGCGAAATGACTTTGCGCGGCTTGTCGAGCAAACACGAGACGAGGGGCTTCTTTCTAGGGCTCTTGCAATCGGGATTCGCGCCTATGGAGCGAGCCAGAACTACAACAACGCAGATGAGAACTTCGAGCATTTAATCGAGCCTTATCTTGACGATTTTGACGCGGATCTCTGCAAGCTGTGCTTGGCTGAGATCGAAGAGAACGCTCAAGTGTACGGGCGAGGTCGCGCACGACGTGACCATCCGAAGCTCAAGGAGCGGTGCGTGGCCGTCCTTGGAGCCAAATTCAAGTTCTCAAGCTACCCTCAGTTTGAAGGTTCCGTGAGTCGTTGAACGACTCGGCTGCGCAGTGAGCGCCGTGCTGAGGTCGGCGAGGGTGGGGCTGAGCTCCCCCCTCGACGAGCTTGTCCCACAGTGACCTTGCGCACTCCGAGCAGGACGCCACGGTCGCCACTCCCTGGGATTGGCCAAGCCTGGGCTTATCGCCTACAGGCTCGTGCGGACTACTGTACGGCGAGGGAAGCGGTACCGCGACTGGCAGCAGGATCGGCGCCGGCGATCGTCGCGCCGGAGAGGGCCTGGGACACGCAGCGGGCGGTATCCTCGTCGCGCGCCGCGTCCATGATGACTTGGGGATCGCGGACGTGGCCGTCCTGCACGCCGAAGCTGACGACCAGCGAGCCGCGCCGGCGCGCGGCCTGGGCGCAGCGGTCCAGCGTGCCCTGGACGGCGGCGAAGCGATCCTTCCCGGCGTCCGGGCGCGGCATCTCGGTGTCCAGCAGGACCTTGTCGACGCGGAAGGTCCTGGCCGTGCCCGGCTTGTCGACCGGGAGGCCCTCCTCGTCGGCGGCCGCCGCTGGGGCGCCGTCCACCTCGAACTGCCACCAGAGCGGGTACCCCTCCATGCGGAAGATGCGCGCCGCCGCGTTCCCGGCGCAGCGCTCGCCCGAGGGGCGGAAGTAGACCGTCAAGGTGAGCTTGCCTGCCTTCTTGGCCGCGCTCCATTGCTTGAGCTCGGCCGCCGAGGCGCGGAAGGCGACGTCGTCGGCGCCGGCGAGATCGAGCGTGAGCGCGCCGTCGAGCGCCCGCAGCGCCCGGTCGCCGTCGAGCTCCAGCTCCTGCTCGGCCTCGCGGTACCGCCCCAACCCGAACCCGTTCGCCGGCACCTGCACCTGCCAGGTCCGCGACAGCGCCTGCGCGCGCGAGCGCGGTTGCGAGACGCCCGGCGCGGGCTCGCCGCCCTGTTCCTTCAGGGCCGCGCAGATGTCGCGCACCTGGTCCTCGGCGGTCAGCGCTGTGGCGTC
>WNFC01021732.1_pt1 | contig 11239 bp, 10 predicted proteins | sample 5400541 | NCBI WGS metagenome assembly WNFC01 (sample SAMN13153342, study PRJNA577476) | soil metagenome | isolation source: 120 cm saprolite under Douglas fir tree site 2 hole 2 replicate 1 | place: USA:California | collected 2015-04-18
ATCTGGTTCTGGAACGTGCCGTGGTCGACTGTGTTGATCTTGACCTTCGTGCCGCCGTTGGCGGCCGTGAACGCGTCGACGATGGCCTTCGTCCCCTTCAACGAGTTGGGGTCGGTGTTATAGCTCCCGAGCGACATGGAGCCGCCCTTGGCCGTGATCCCCGTCGTGGTCGGGGTGCCTCCGCCACAAGCGGCGATGAAGGCCGCGAGGCTGCCATAGCCGGCGATCTTGAGAATGTCGCGTCGCGAGAGATCGAGGTCAAGGTTCAGCGCCGCATCTTTGAGCGCGAGCTGGTTTCGAACCCGTTTCGCTTCGCTTGAATCACCCATAGAACTCCTCCTACCAGACCGCGGTCTTTGGTTCTTGACACATGAAGGTCGGCCGCTTAGGCATAGCGGAAAGATACAGATTCGGTCAATTTTGTCAACTGTGGAGTTTCGCTTCTGCTCACTATTGCTCAAAAATGATCGATGGCGTACCATCGGGCGAATGCTTGCGGCTGAGCGGAGGCGCCTGATCGCGGAGAGCGTGCGCTCGCGCGGCGTGGTCTCCGTGGCGGAGATGGCGGAAACGCTCGGCACCACCGAGATCACGCTCCGCCGGGACCTGCACGCGATGGCCAAGGACGGTTTGCTGGTCAGAACCCACGGTGGCGCCATCAGGCCCTCGGGCGTGGGCCACGAGCCGAGTTACAGCGAGAAAGCGCAGCAGGCGGCCGGCGAGAAGGCCGCCATCGCGAGACTAGCTCTGGAGATGGTGCGTCCGGGCGACTCGATCGTCCTTGGGCCGGGCACCACGACGCTGGCCCTGGCGCGCCTCCTGGTGCACTGCCCGGAGCTGACGGTAGTCACGAACTCGCTGCTGGTCGCGCAAGCGCTGATGGAGGCTCCGCGAGTGGAGGTGATCCTGACCGGCGGCACGCTCCGGCGATCCATCCACGCGCTGGTCGGGCCGGCCACGGAGGAGTCGGTGCGTGCGCTGAGGGCATCGCAGGCTTTCATCTCCGGCAACGGATTCACGGCCGACCGCGGGCTCAGCACACCCAGCCCGGTGGTGGCCGCCACCGACCGCGCGCTCGCAGGCGCCGCCCAGCACGTGGTGGTGCTCGCCGACTACACGAAGATCGGTGCGGAAACCATGTGCCAGACGGTTCCCGCGGCCAGGGTTCACACGCTGATCACGGACTCGAAGGCGCCGGCGGCGGAGCTGGAGGCAATTCGCGCTGCGGGCCTCGAGGTGCGCGTCGCCGGGGCAGATGAGCGTGGCGAGAACAAGCGCGCGACTGCGTGACCGCGAGCCCGCGCCCGCGCGTGGTCGCCGCGCGGTCAACCGCGCCCACAAGCCGCGATCGAGCGAATCTTTGACATTGACCCGGCGAGACCTCGAGCTTCCTGACGGAAGGTACCTGCTCGCTTACGGCCGCACCTTCCTCCCCACTACGTTCTGCCCGCTGTGCCCGAGCGGAGACGGCGGAGCATCTGAGGTCCCGCTCGACACGTTCGAGGTCGTGGTGTTCGAGAACCGCTTCCCAGCGGTCGGCCCGGACCGTCGCATGGGCCGGCCCGTCCGGCCCTCGACGACCGGCTGCGAGGTCGTCGTCTACACGCCCGAGCACGAGCTGACGCTGGCCCAGCTCCCCGCCGAGCGGGTGCGCCTTCTGGTCGACGTCTGGGCCGACCGATACCGCGATCTCGGTTCGAGGGCCGAAGTCGCCTACGTTTACATCTTCGAGAACAAGGGCGAAGAGGTCGGGGTCACGCTCCACCATCCGCACGGCCAGATCTACGCGCTGCCGTTCATCCCACCGTTCGCCGAGACGGAGCTCGAAGCCTCGCGCGAGCACCTCGCCGAAGATGGGCAGTGCCTGCATTGCAGCGAGGTGGCGCTCGAGGCGTCGGGACCTCGAGTTGTGTTGAGCGAAGGTTCGATGGTCGCTTTCGTTCCGCGGTCCGCCCGGTGGCCATACGAGGTGCACCTCTACCCGCGCCGCCACGTGGCCTCGATCGCCGACCTCGACGCGGCCGAGCGCTGGGACCTCGCGAGGGCACTCCTCGGTGTGACCGGCACCTTCGACCGCCACTTCGGGTTCTCGACGCCATACGTCATGGCCGTCCACCAGGCCCCGACCGACGGCCGCGACTGGCCACAAGCCCACCTTCATTTCGAGTTCTACCCGCCTCACCGGCGCGACGACCGCCTCAAGTACCTCGCGGGCGTCGAGCTGGGGGCGGGCACCTTCGTCAACGACACGCGGCCTGAAGACACCGCGGTCCAGCTCCGGCGCGCTGCGAAAAGTGCAGGACCGCCATTACGAAAGAACCGACGGCGCTCCCAACCCGCCGCTAGTAGGATGTAAGCCCACATGGCATCTGTCACCTACGAGCACGTGACCAAGCGATTTGCGGGCGGCACGCTGGCCGTCAACGATTTCAACCTCGAGATCAAGGACACCGAGTTCATGGTCCTCGTCGGCCCGTCCGGCTGCGGCAAGTCGACCGCTTTGCGCATGCTGGCCGGCCTCGAGGAGGTGACCGAGGGAGATATCAGGATCGGCGACCAGGTGGTCAACGACGTTCCGCCCCGCGACCGAGATATCGCGATGGTGTTCCAGTCCTATGCCCTCTATCCGCACATGACGGTGTTCGACAACCTTGCATTCGGACTGCGCATGCGCGGCACGCCCAAGCAGGACATCGCGCGGCGCGTGAACACGGCGGCCAACATCCTTGAGCTCGGCCCGCTGCTGAAGCGCAAGCCACGCCAGCTGTCGGGCGGCCAGCGCCAGCGGGTTGCGCTCGGTCGCGCGATCGTGCGCGAACCGCAGGCCTTTCTTCTCGACGAGCCGCTGTCGAACCTGGATGCCAAGCTGCGCGTCCAGACTCGCATCGAGCTCCAGAAGCAGCACCGCGCGCTGCACGCGACCTTCATATATGTCACCCACGACCAGGTCGAGGCGATGACGATGGGCGACCGCATCGCGGTGATGAAGGACGGCATTCTGCAGCAGGTCGCGCCACCGCGCGAGATCTACGACAACCCGGTGAACATGTACGTCGCGGGCTTCATCGGCAGCCCGACCATGAACTTCATTCCAGTCACCGTCCAGGGCACCACGGCCAAAGCGACCGGCTTTGAGCTCGAACTGCCGACCGCGCCGGGCATAGAGAAGGGCGTGTTGGGCATCCGGCCCGAGGCGCTGACGGAGCACCCACGCGACGGCCATTCAGGGCTCGACCTGAAGGTCGAGGTATCCGAGGTGCTGGGCGCGGACCAATTCCTCTACGGGATCGTGGGCGGCGACGCCATCACCGCGAGGGTCGATCCCAACCTCAAGGTGAGCCCGGGTGACCGCGTGCGCCTAGGCGTCGACATGCGGCGCCTGCACCTGTTCGACGGTCCCACAGGCAAGGCGATTCAATAGGATTCAATAGTTAGATGCCCGTTCCGCAGGACGCCTTCGGGCGCACGGGCCACAAAAGCAGCCGGACGATCTTCGGAGCGGCCGCGCTGTCGCAGGTGACCCAAGAGGCGGCCGACCGGACGCTCGAAGTCCTACTCCGCCACGGCATCAACCACATCGACACCGCGGCCAGCTACGGCGACGCCGAGCTGCGGATCGCGCCCTGGCTGAAGCACGAGCCGAAACCGTTCTTTCTCGCCACCAAGACCGACGAACGCACCGCCAAGCGTGCACGCGAGGAGTTGCACCGCTCCCTCGACCGGCTCGGCGTCGACCACGTGGACCTATGGCAGCTTCACAACCTCGCGGATCCGATCGAATGGGATATCGCACTGAGCCCGGGTGGGGTGATCGAAGTTGCTGTTGAAGCACGCGACCAGGGCTTGATCAAATGGATCGGGGTCACGGGCCATGGCGCGCAGATTGCGGCGAACCACCGACGCTCCCTCGATCGCTTCGACTTCGACTCGGTGCTGCTCCCCTACAACTTCGTGACCATGCAGCTGCCTTACTACGCCGAAAACTTCGAGGCCCTCGCCCGGACCTGCACCGAGCGCAATGTCGCAATGCAGACGATCAAGTCGATCGCCGCCAAGCCGTGGCGCGGCCGTGAACACACGCGCACGACCTGGTACGAGCCGCTCGCGACGGCCGGGCATTTTCCTCAACACCGCCGGCGACATCGACCTGCTCCCCCGGGTGCTCGACGCCGCGGAGCGGTTCGAGACGCGCCCAACCGACGCCGAGATGACACAGCTTCTTGAGCGCACTCGCTCCGAACCGCTGTTTGTCTAAGCGGTCAGGCTGAGCTCGGCAAGCCTGACAGCGCCCGCGACGGGCGGCTCCTGCAGACGTGTCGCCGTGCCGAGCCGCTTGCGCACGGCCGACTCCAGCCGCGGCTGATTCAATAGCTGCCCGCCCGCGAGCACGAGCGGACCGTCCAGTGCGAGCTGCTTGCGCACCAACCCGACCAGGTCTGCCAGGGCGGAAGCGGTGCGCTCGACGAGCGATGCCGCGCCCGCATCGTTGCTCGCCGCCTCGAACACGATGCCCGCCAGCGCCGCCCACTCACGAGGCTCGTTCAAGGCACTCAGCCTGCCCATGAGATCGGTGATACGGCTCGCTTTCACCGCCCCCAGCATCGATTCGCCCAGGCTGCCCAACGGCTCGCCGGAATCGGAGCGCAGCATCACCTCACGGGCTGCCTCGCGCGCAAGCCACGCCGCGCTCCCATCGTCGCCGACGAGCCAGCCCCAGCCACCCGCGCGCACCTCCCGCCCGCCGCTGTCGCGGCCATAGGCGACCGAACCGGTGCCGCTGATGAGCGCAATTCCGGACTCGAATCCTGCCGCGGCCAGGACGAGCCGGGCGTCGTGGACGACCGTGATCCTGCAATCCGGAAGGAGCGCGGACAGAATCCGCTCGAGTCGCTCCCGACCGGCCGGCACCTCCGCCCCGGCAGACCCGGCGCAGCAGGCGATCGGCGTCATGGCGATGTCGGCGAGCAGCGTGCGAAGCCGGCTCTCCACCACGCGAGGTCGCAAGGCGGCGACGTTTGCGCCCGGGCCCTCGGCCTCGGCGATGATGCGACCGTCCTCGACCAGCCGAGCCCGGCTCGACGAGCCTCCGATATCGAGGCCGAGTAACGGCCCTTGTGTCACCAGGTCCGCGTGATCTTGTGGAGGGCGCGGGGCTGGTCGGGGTCGACGCCACGCGCGACCGCAACTCGGTGCGCGAGCAGCTGGCCAAGGACTGCCAGCGTCAGCGGCGTCAGCTCTTCGGGAAGTCCTGAGTCGTGATCCAACACTGCGTCGAGGCCCCGCGGCGGACTCGCTCCGTCGAAGAGCCCGATCACCCGGCAACCGTAATCCACCAGGCGAGCGCAGATCGCCTGGAGGTCAGATTCGACAGAACCGCCACCGCCGACCAGCAGCACGGGGAAGCCTGGCTCGACCACCGCGATGGGCCCATGCTCGAAGTCGGCGACCGACCACGCCCGAGCGAGCACGTAGCTCGTCTCGGTCAACTTGAGCGCGATCTCCTCGGCAGTGGAGAAGTTGAAGCCGCGTCCGAGCACGATCGCGCGCGGGCCGGCGAGCGCCGGCACGAGCTTGTCCAGATGCATCTCGGCCTCCAGCGCTCGGGCCATGCTCGACGACACCTGTGCCAGGGCACTTCCGAAGGCATCATCCCGATCGATTGCTTGAGAGATCAGCGCCAGTGCCAGGAGGCTCGCCGTGTAGGTTTTCGACGCGGGCACGCTCCTCTCCGGTCCTGCGCGCAGCGGCAAGACCAGGTCCGCGACCGAGGCCATTTTCGAGTCCGGCTCGTTGGTGATCGCGACCGTCATCGCACCCTGCCGCACCGCCTCTTCGAGGACGGCGAGCACGTCCGGTGACGCGCCCGACTGCGAGATGCCGATCACGCACTGGCCATCGAGTGAGGGAGGGCTCGCATAGCGCGTGAACAGGGACGGGGCGGCGAGGGCAACGAGCGCTTGGTTGCGCCGCCCGAAGAGGTACTTCGCATAGAGGGCGGCGTGGTCCGAGCTGCCCCTGGCGGCGATTACGAAACCACGCGGGCGCAGCTCGCGGTATCGCACGCCGATCGCATCGACCGCGGATCGGCTCTGCTCGATCAAGCGAGCTGCGACCTCCGGCTGCTCGCGGATCTCGTCGTGGAATCGGCTCACTTTCGGAACCGAACTTCGCCCCCGACCATCGTCAGGCGCACCCGCAGATCGCCGTCCAGGACCACGAGGTCCGCGCAAGCGCCGACGTAGATCCGGCCCAACCCCCGCTCACCTAGCACGCGCGCGGGCACCGTCGACGCCATCGCGATCGCACGCGTGGGGTTTACGCCGGGCACTGCGGCCATGCGCCGCACCAGGTCGTCCATGGTCGCCGCGCTTCCGGCCAGCGTCCCGTCCTCCAGCCGCACCACCATGCCGTCGCTGACCACGCTCCGGCCGGTGAGGCTGTAGATGCCAGGCGGCGCACCCGCGGCGGCCGTCTGGTCCGTGGTGAGCGAGATATGCATCGGGTCCTTGACGCGGACCAGCTGCGCGCACGAGGCGGGATGAACATGTTCGCCATCCGCGATCAAACCGACAGACACGCGCGGGTCGAGGAGCAGCGCCAGCGCGATGCCCGGCCGGCGATGGTGCACGGGCGGCATCGCGTTGTAGATGTGAGTACCAAACCGGATCCCAGCCGTAATCGCGCGACGACCCTGCTCGAAATCGGCGCCCGTGTGACCGGCGCTCACCACGATGCCGGCACGCACCATCTGACCGATGGCATCGAGAGCGCCTGGCAGCTCTGGTGCAAGCGTGACCAGCCGCGGCCTTGCGAGTGCGATCACGTCCACGCTTGCCGGCTCCGGCTCCGCCAGGCACGCGCGCTCGTGCGCGCCGCGGAAGGATGGGTTGATGAACGGACCCTCGATGTGGGCGCCGAGCACCCGCGCGCCTGGGGACTCGGCGGCGGCCGCCGACGCGGCGAACTCGGCGCCGACGCTGACCGGAGCCGAGATGAGCGTGGGCAGGAAGGCGGTGACGCCGGTCGATGGCAGCAGCTCTGACATGGCCGCGATCTCATCCCGGCCGCCCGCGGCGTCGTGGCCGCCGAACCCGTTGGCCTGCAGGTCGATGAAGCCGGGCGCGATCCATTCGTCCGGCCCGGCTGTCACCTCCTCGTTGGGGCGACGAGGCGGCTTGCCGGCGCCAATCCATGTGATCAGTCCGTCCTCGACGAGGACGGCATCGACGGCGCCATTCAACCCGTGTACGCGGCCTCGGAAGAGCGTGGTCACGTTCGAGGCCTTTCGCCGAGGGCGACGGCGAGGTCGTCGTTCGCAGCGGACAATCGACCGCGTGCGGCGCCCACGTCGAGGCTGCAACGAAGCATCAAGATGGCGAGCTTCGCGTTTCCATCCGAATCGTGAAGTGCCGCATCGACTTCCTCGTCGGAGCAGCCGGTCAGCTCTCGAACGATGCGCGTAGCTCGACCGCGCAGCTTCACATTGGAAGTGACGACGTCGACCATCCGTCCCCGGTAGGTGTGGCCGAGCCGCGTGAAAACCCCGGTGCTGATCATGTTCAGGGCCGCCTTTTGCGCCGTGCCCGCCTTGAGCCGCGTCGAACCTGCGATCACCTCCGGGCCCGCATCGACCTCGATGGCTATGTCGGCTGCGGCTGCAAGGGGTGATCCTGGGGCGCAGCTCAGCCCAACGACGAGGGCGCCAGCGCGGCGGGACTCGGCGACGGCCGCGAGCACGTATGCGGTGCGGCCGCTCGCGCTCACTCCCACAACCGCATCGCGCAGGCCAAGCTCGGCGCCACGCGCGTCGGCGGCGCCCAGCTGACGGTCGTCCTCGGCTTCGCCATCGCCGGCGGTGTGGGCCTGGACCAGGTCCAGCGCGACGCCGAAGGTGGCGGGACACTCGGCTGCGTCGAGGGCGGCCAGCCTGCCGCTGGTGCCGGCCCCGAAATAGTGGAGCCGGCCGCCGGAGCGCAATCGCGCGGCGATCTGCTCGACCGCTTCTCCAATCCGCTCGAGCGCACCGTTCACGGCCTCGACCGCTCGCTTGTCCTCGACATGCATGAGCTCGAGCAGCTCGCGGACCGTGAGTGTGTCCATGTCGTCGGCCCGCGGGTGGGCGGTCTCGCTCATCTGCCCAGCAAGACCTCCGCGGCGGCGATGCCGCAGACGCGCGAGGCGCCGTGGGTCGCCATGTAGGCGGCCGCGGCCGTGGGCCGGCAAGCGGGCAACCCCATTTCGACCAGGATCGCATCGGGGCGCTGCGCGAGCACGGCTTCAGTCGCGGCTGCCATCCAGGGGTGGCGGTGAAGATTCCTGACCACGAGCACCAGGCTGCGCGTGGCCGCCTCTCCCAGGATGCCCTCGAGGTTCGCGGGCGGAGCCTCCAGCTCGAGCGCGCTGACGCGGGCGCCGAGTCGTGTCAGTGGATCGGCCACGCCCCAGGGCACCACGCCTGCGGCCTGCGATGGGGTCGATCTGAGCTGGACGACAACTGGATTGCCATCGATGCGAACGGAGCCCTCGGCCTTGATGGCGCGGCGCGCGGCGGCCAAACCTATCCCGGGATTCCGTACTGGCGTTCCATCCTGCTGTTGGCGCCATTCCGCGAGTCGGTCCACGCGCGCTGCAGCTTCGGCGAGCCGCGCCTCACTCACCCGGCCGGCCTTGACCGCGGCCACGATCGCGTCGCGCAGGTCGTTGGCAATGTCATCGCCGGCCAGGCCCCCGCCGATGCAGAGGAGGTCGCAGCCGGCGGCCAGGGCGAGCACCGTGCCCTCCACGATGCCGACTCCGGCGGCGATCGCCCGCATCTCCAGCCCGTCGCTGACAGCGAGGCCTTCGAACCCCAGCTCGCCACGGAGGACGCCGGTCATGATTTTCGGGCTGATCGTCGCGGGCACGCCGTCGATGCTGGGGACCACGATGTGCGCACTCATCACCGCCCGCACACCGGCGGCGATCGCGGCCCGAAACGGCTCGAGGGCGCCTGCGTGCGGGTCCTCGTCGACGACCGGAAGGTCGAGGTGGGAATCGAGCGAGGTGGCGCCATGACCTGGGAAATGCTTGACGCATGCGGCGACACCGGCCTCCTGCAGGCCGGCCACAAAGGCCGCCGTCTGCCGCGCCACGGGCGCTGCCAGCGCACCGAAGGCGCGCACGCCGATAACCGGATTGATCGGGTTGCTGTTCACGTCGGCGACAGGAGCGAGGTCGAGGTCGATGCCGGCCGCGGCGAGGTCCGCTCCCATCGCGCGCGCCACCGAGCGCGTGAGCCCGGTGTCGTCCACAGTGCCGAGCGCGAGGTTGCCGGGGTACGAGCTTCCAGTCCTCGCCTCGAGCCGGGTTACATCTCCGCCTTCCTCGTCGATCGCGATGAGCACCTCGGGGCGCTCCGCATGAAGAGATGCTGTCAGCACCGCCAGCTGCTCAGGGGTCTCGATGTTGCGCGCATACAGGCACACGCCGCCGAGCCCGGCAGCGGTCCGCCTCAAGACCCAATCGGGGGCCACCGTGCCGGTGAACCCAGGCAGCAAGCAGCGGTCGGCGAGGCGTTCGATTGAGTCCACGATCAGCCTTTGACCGCTCCCGCGGTCAACCCCCCGGCCACGTGTCGCTGGACCAGGAGGAAGAAGACCACGACCGGAAGAGCGGTCAGGGTTGCGCCCGCCATGAGCCCACCCCAGTCGGTGCCGTGCTGGGTGGTGAAGGACGCGAGCCAGATGGTGAGTGTCTGCTTCGATGAGCTGCTCAGGAGGACGTAGGCGATTATGTATTCGTTCCACGCCTGGATGAATCCGAAGATCGCGGTGGCCACCAGACCGGGCGCAACGAGCGGAAACACGATGCGCAGAAATGCTCCAACACGGCTCGCGCCGTCGACCATCGCCGCTTCTTCGAGATCGACCGGTACATTGGCGACGAATCCTCGCAGCGTCCAGACCATGAACGGGAGAACGATCGCAAGGTAGTAGGCAATAACACCCAGCAGCGTGTCCACCTGCCCGACCTTGTCGAGCAAGAGGTACATGGGGATCACCAATGCGTTGAGCGGCACCATCTGCACGGCGATGACCATGACGACGAATGCCGTCCGGCCACGGAAACCGAAGCGCGCCACCGAGACCGCTGCGAGGAATGCGAGCGCAATGGAGATCGCGACCACGGAGAGGACGACCGTGAGGCTGTTGACGACGTCGTTCCAGAAGAACGGATAGTTGATCGCGCTGCGGAAGTTGTCGAAGGTAACGTGCGACGGGAACCAGACCGGGGTCAAGCTCAGGATCTCCTTGCCCGGCTTGAGCGCGGTGGACACCATCCAGTAGATCGGGAAGAGCATCACCACAAGAATCAGCACAGCGATGGTGTCGAAAAACGTCCTTGTGATGGTGCGCCGGCTCACACTGCCTCCTCCGTGAGGCGCACCGTCTGCCGCACATAGGCGAACGTCACGACGACCAGGATTGCGATCGTCACGACCGCCGCCGCCGAGCCAAGTCCGAACTGGCTGACCCGGAACGACTCCTGGAACGAATAGACGGACATGAGGAAGTAGTCCTGGCTCGGGCGCTGGTTGAGCAGCACCCAAACCTGGTTGAACACGCCAAAGTCCCAGATCGTGGAAAGGCTGATGACGACCAGGAACACGGGACGGAGGATCGGGACTGTGATCCTGGCGAACACCTGCCACGGCCGCGCTCCGTCGATTTCGGCCGCCTCCACCAGCTCGCGCGGGACCTGGGTCAACCCCGCGTAGATCATCAAGGCCAGGAATGGAATCGCTCCCCAGACGACGATGACAGTGATCACGGTGAAGCCCTGGATCGGGTTCTCGAACCAGTTGTGATGGATGTAGTTGCCGGCGCCGAGATGCGTGAGCAGCCAGTTCACCACGCCGAACTCATAGTCGAACATCCACTGCCACAGATCGATCGCGGGGATCGAGGGCGTCGCCCAGACGAGCACCAGACCGGCGCTCAATAGGATGCGGACGGCGCGGCTCACCCGCTCCAGCAGCAGCGCGATGCCGGTGGCGAAGAGCATCGAAAGGCCGACGTTGACGACCGTGAATATGAGTGAGACCGACAACACATATCGGAACTGCGGGTCGACCCGGAAGGTCTGGAAGTTCTGCAGACCGACGAACTCACCCTGGTGCTGGAAGAGCTCCCGCAGGCCATAGTGCTGGGTCGACAGCCACATCAACATGCCCAGCGGATAGCCGAGCACGCCCAGGATG